>ERZ506887.17-NODE-17-length-114979-cov-11.243065_pt1 | contig 114979 bp, 98 predicted proteins | sample MGYA00512905_ERZ506887 | MGnify/ENA metagenome assembly ERZ506887 | reverse complement strand
GCTTGTGCGGGCCCCCGTCAATTCCTTTGAGTTTCAACCTTGCGGCCGTACTCCCCAGGTGGATTACTTATTGTGTTAACTCCGGCACGGAAGGGGTCAGACCCCCCACACCTAGTAATCATCGTTTACAGCGTGGACTACCAGGGTATCTAATCCTGTTTGCTACCCACGCTTTCGTGCCTCAGCGTCAGTTAAAGCCCAGCAGGCCGCCTTCGCCACTGGTGTTCCTCCCCATCTCTACGCATTTCACCGCTACACGGGGAATTCCGCCTGCCTCTACTTCACTCAAGCTCTGCAGTTTCAAATGCAGGCTATGGGTTGAGCCCATAGATTTCACATCTGACTTGCAAAGCCGCCTACGCACCCTTTACACCCAGTAAATCCGGACAACGCTTGCTCCCTACGTATTACCGCGGCTGCTGGCACGTAGTTAGCCGGAGCTTATTCATTAAGTACCGTCACTTTCTTCGTCCTTAATAAAAGAAGTTTACAATCCGAAGACCTTCATCCTTCACGCGGCGTTGCTGCGTCAGGGTTTCCCCCATTGCGCAATATCCCCCACTGCTGCCTCCCGTAGGAGTCTGGGCCGTGTCTCAGTCCCAATGTGGCCGTTCAACCTCTCAGTCCGGCTACCGATCGCGGTCTTGGTGAGCCGTTACCTCACCAACTAACTAATCGGACGCGAGTCCATCTCTGAGCGATAAATCTTTGATATATCTACCATGCGATAAATATATGTTATGCGGTATTAGCATTCTTTTCAGAATGTTATTCCCCTCTTAGAGGCAGGTTACTCACGCGTTACTCACCCGTCCGCCACTAAACTTAATCAAAATCATTCCGAAGAAATCCTTTAAAGAAGTTCCGTTCGACTTGCATGTGTTAGGCACGCCGCCAGCGTTCGTCCTGAGCCAGGATCAAACTCTCTAAAATTTGTATATTAAGCTTTCGCTTACTATCAATTTCAGAGCTTTAATCGCTCATTCCGAATACTAACGTATCCGTAATTCCTGATGCTTTGTTGTGTGCATCTCACTGTAAATCTTTGAGTATCCTCAAAGTATTACGGGTTCCTTTATCTTTCTCGTTGTTTAATTTTCAAGGTCCTACGCACTTTTTGGAAAGTTTTTTGTCGGTTCTTACCGAACCTCTCTCAACAGTGCGTGAATTATTATATCACATTCATTTTCGTTTGTCAACACTTTTTTCAAAGTTTTTAAAAAGTTTTTGAAATCTCTTTCATTACTTTTAAAAGCTTTTTCTGTGCTTTCAAACTTTTCTGTTGTTTGTGCTTTCCTCAAGCGACTTCGTTATTATATCACTCATTTTTACAAATTGCAACCCCTTTTCTCAATTTTTTTAAATTTTTTATTTTTTCTTAAAAAACAATTTAAAAGCCGCATATTTGTCGCATTTTCATATTAGTGTATAATAAAACTTTCAACGCTTTTAACTATACCCATTATTTAGTCGATTATTCAATACACTTAAAATTATTTTATCAACTCTTTATTTCAAATGCATATCTGTACTTTATACTTATTACTTCCCATATACATTATATAAGAAAAGTGTATTTTATAGGAGAAATAATCTTGACAAAAGTTTTTATTCTCTATATAATAGTAACAACAAGTAAATCCCTCTAAAAGCGATGACGGGAACAAGATATTTTGGTATTTCTTCAGAGAGCAGCTGTTTGGTGAAAAGCTGTGATTACCTTTATATGTATAGCTCATCCCCGAGTTTTCTGTGCGAGGTTATGTAGTGCAGAACGCACGACTGCGTTATCGGTCAGGACTTTGTTGGAAGTCTGTAAGGGGTGTACAGTGATGTGCACCTAAAACCGGGTGGTACCACGGATGTTTTATTCGTCCCTTTTTAGGGGCGATTTTTTGTGCAATTAATTAGGAGGCACTTTATATGAAACCAGGATTTGAAAAGTATATTCCTTTTCAGCAGATTAAGCTTGAAAACAGAGAATGGCCAAACAATGTAATTACAAAAGCACCGATATGGTGCAGTGTTGACTTGCGTGACGGCAATCAGGCGCTTGTTGACCCTATGAATATGGAAGAAAAACTTGAATTTTTCCACACGCTTGTTGATATGGGCTTTAAGGAAATTGAAATAGGATTTCCGAGCGCATCTGAAACAGAGTACGAAATCTGCCGTGAATTGATTGAGGGCAACCATATTCCCGATGATGTTACAATTCAGGTACTTGTTCAGGCAAGAGAGCACCTCATCCGCAAAACTTTCGAGGCAGTTAAGGGCGCTAAAAATGTAATTATCCATTTCTATAACTCAACCTCTACATTACAGAGAAAAGTTGTATTTAAAACAGATATGGAAGGCGTAACTAAGATTGCCATTGAGGGTGCAAAGCTCATCAAACAGCTTACAGACGAATATACAGGCGATACAAACTTTAGATTTGAGTATTCTCCCGAAAGTTTCAGCGGTACAGAAGTTGAGAACGCTGTTTACATCTGCGATAAAGTTATGGAAGCTCTCGGTTCTACAAAAGAAAACCCTGTTATTCTCAATCTTCCTAATACTGTTGAAATGTGCACACCAAACACATACGCAGATCAGGTTGAATATTTTATTAAACATATAAAGAACAGAGAGGCTTGCATAATCAGCTTGCATCCGCACAATGACAGAGGCACAGGCGTTGCGTCGGGCGAGCTTGCACTTCTTGCAGGTGCAGAGCGTGTAGAGGGCACACTCTTCGGCAACGGTGAGAGAACCGGTAACCTTGACATTGTTACAATGGGACTTAATATGTTTACACAGGGAGTTGACCCTAAACTCGACTTCTCTAATCTTCCAAAGCTCAGAGAGATTTACGAAAGATGCACAGATATGAAAATCAATCCTCGTCAGCCGTATATCGGTGAACTTGTATTTACTGCTTTTTCGGGTTCTCATCAGGATGCTATCAATAAAGGTATGCAGTATATGAAAGACAGCGGCACAGAATATTGGGAAATCCCATACCTCCCTATCGACCCTGCCGATGTCGGAAGAGAGTACGAACCTATTATCAGAATCAACTCTCAATCAGGTAAGGGCGGCGCCGCATTTGTAATGAGCCATAACTTCGGATATGACCTTCCAAAGAAGATGCACCCTGAATTTTCTAAACTTGTTCAGAAAAAGTGTGAAGAACTCGGCAGAGAGCTTATTCCGAAAGAACTTTTTGAAGTATTCAGCGAAAACTATCTTGAAGTTCATCAGAAATACGCTCTTACAAAGCGTAAAATTTACGAAGAAAGCGAAAACGGTAAAGATTATGTGCACTTCAAGGGCAAGATGACTATTAACGGTGCCGATGAAGTTACATTAAGCGGCGTAGGCAACGGCCCGATTGACGCATTCTTTAATGCTATTAAGAAATTCGGACTCGACAAATACGAATTTATCTCTTACAGCCAGCACGCTATTTCACAGGGTTCAGATTCAAAAGCTGTTTCTTACATTGAGCTCAAAAAGCCTGATGGAAAGAACATCTTTGGTATCGGCATTGATTCAAATGTCAATGTTGCATCTGTACTCGGTGTACTTAATGCAATTAACAGAGCTGAAATGTAAAAGCAGTAAATTACAGTATAATATTATTTTATTAATTAATCCGCTCGAATTTATTATAAATTGAGCGGATTTTAGTTTGTTGGTTTAATGTAAAAATATGGTTCACCACCAAAAGTTTAGTTTTATAAATTCAAAATTCAGGTCAACCCTTTTTAAAGGGTTGCGGGTTTGGGCAGAGCCCATAAAACAATAAAAATGCACTGATTTTAAATATAAAATATTAAGCTATAATTGCACAATATAATAACTAAACTTTAGATTATTAAAGATTTTAAGATAAAATAAAAGTTAAGACTAATGAGTGGCAGAAAATAAGAAAGTCGCACTTTAGCAATCTTAGAGAAACGATATTCTAAAGAACACAAAGAGGTTTGCGTGTGTGGCTGATTTTCCCTTAAAAAGTGGCAAATTAGTAGTTTTAGTAGCGTGGCTTTTCCTTTGTTGCTGTCGCATTAACTTTCGCAACTATTGCAATTAGTCTTTTAACATCTTTATTTATACAGTCACACTTTCTGTATTTTGCAATATTATGTAGTGTAAACAGAAAGGAGGCAAACGCTTATGTGTAACTTTTTCGGTAATGGCAACAACTGCTGCTCATGGATTATTCTTCTTATAGTTATCCTTGCTTGTTGTGGCGGTAACGAGTCTTCTAACGGTTGTGGCTGCGGCTGCTAAAAATTAAGTATAAAAATAACCCCCTCAATTGCGAGGGGGTTAAATTCTGTTTGTATATAAAACTATAATGCGATTATGCACTGTATGCAGACCATGAACCGTAGTTATTGTTTCCCTGAACAGGAGAAGTCTGGATTGAAGTAAATCCTGCCTCCGCAATGTTCTTAAGTTCTGCTTTAATGTCGGTGTATTTCCAGTCAAAGCAATGGAGAATAACACCGTAATAAAATTACACATACGACAAAATAAGCAAAAACCTCTTATTTGCGTATAAAATACATTTTAACGCTTTTATCATAACAAAAATGTATTAAATTGGCAACCTGATTATTGCACAATAAGCGCAAAATGTTTTTGATTATTTTGCTAAATTAAAGCTGTTTGCACTTTGCTTTTGCTAAAATTTTATATATTTAATATTAAAATAAGCAAATATTTACGCAAATTATTTGTTTGTTTTGTTGAGCAAGTATTTATAGATTTATAAAAACATTAATTTTATTTTGTCAATATATGTGTATTGAAATTTACCGATTTTGTAGTAAAATATCTTTATAGGAAGTGATAATATGAAAATCGGTCTTGTAGTTGAGGGTGGTGCGTCACGCACATTTTACTCCTGCGGCGTAATGGACGAAATGCTGAGAGAAAACATATATGCCGACTATGTAATCGGAACTTCGGCAGGCATTTCAAATGCTGTATCCTATGTTTCAAAACAAATCGGCAGAAACTATATAATAGGAACAAAATATTTAAACGATAAAAGATATATGGGAACAAAGTATTTGCTCAATCCCAAAAAGCGCTGCTACTTTAACCTTGATTTTATTATGGACGAAATTCCAAATAAACTTGTTCCCTTTGACTACGATACTTTTGCAAAATTTAAAGGTGATGTAATCGCAACTCTTACAAATATAAACACAGGCAAAACCGAGTATGTGCCTGTTTCACGCTATGACAGAAAATTTGAAATACTAAGAGCGACCTGCGCATTACCGCTGCTTTTTCAGCCGATTATAATAAACGGAAACGAATATCTTGACGGCGGAATTACCGACAGCATTCCGTTTAAACACGCTTTTGATGACGGCTGTGACAAATGCATAGTTATACTTACGCAGGCAAGGGATTACCGCAAAAAAGCCGACAAAACGCTCGAATTTTCCGCAAAGCGCTACAGAAAGAAACCTGAATTTGCAAAGGCACTTTTAAACAGACCGCAAATGTATAACAAACATCTTGAAGATATAAAAATGCTTGAAGAACAGGGACTTGTTTATGTAATTGCGCCAAATCAAAGTCTTGGCATAGGCAGAACTGAAAGCAACCCCGAAATAATAGAAAAAATATACAAACAAGGTGAGTCAGATTTAAGAAAACACCTTGATAAACTTAGAAAATTTATTGAAAATTAAAGGTGTCCATTTATCTGAAATTGCAAAACAATTGTCAGAAGAATGGGCAAACGGAAGAATTAGTATGGAGCAAATATGATGCCTATTTATATGACGATTGCAAAGTTTTGAAAAATTTGCTTAACATACAAAATGAAGCTGTTTTAAACTTAGCCGATAAATACAAATTTAAAAATTATAAGCCTGTTTTGCACGAATACTTAGAAGATTAACTCTTATCTCTTGACTTTTTTACATTCATTTGGTACAATAGATTATGTTGCAACGGGATGTAGCGCAGCTTGGTAGCGCACACGTCTGGGGGGCGTGGTGTCGCAAGTTCAAATCTTGTCATCCCGACCATTACACGCTAACCGCTCGGTCAGCGTGTTTTTTCTTACTGTAATCCTTTTTTATAATGAGGTGAACATATATGCAGATTTCAAGTAGATTTACTCTTGCCGTTCATATTCTTACCTGCATAAAAACTTTCGGTGACAGTAACAAGATTACGAGCGAGTTTTTGGCTGCAAGCACCAATGTTAATCCTGTAATTGTCCGTAAAATTCTCGGGCAGTTAAAAAAAGCGGGTATAGTGGAAGTAGCACGGGGTTCGGGCGGTGCTGTTCTGGCAAAGCCTGAAAATGATATAACATTTCTTGATATTTATAAAGCGGTAGATTGCGTTGGTGACGGCGAGCTTTTCCATTTTCACGAAAATCCTAACCCGCTCTGCCCCGTCGGACGAAACATTCACGCCGTTCTTGACGACAGGCTCATAAAAGTACAGCAGGCAATGGAAAAAGAGCTTGCGTCTGTTACATTAAAAGATGTTTTGGACGATACGCAAAATATAATAAAATCACAACAATAAAATAATTTGATTAATAATAAGATTTTAAGTATTTTTCTCCTTTTTGAAAATTCTTAAAATCTTTTTTTATTTTTATCGTTGTAACCATTGACATTACAACGAGTTTGTGATAATATATCGTTGTAATCATTAATATTACAACAAATTCAACACATAAATATTTTTACGGAGGTTTTATTATGAAAAAGACAGATTACAAAGAAATCAAATTAGAAAAAGGCACTATCTTTGAATATTCATTCGGTGAAGTAAAGTTATTGGTTTACCGTACAAATGACTTTATTGACGATGAAGCAATTATGCTTGTAAAAAACAACAAAACAGTTGTTGTCGAATCGCCTTGCTTTAATGACAACATTGTAGAGCTTGAGCAGTTTATTAAAGATACAGGTACTCAAGTTGAGGGTGTTGTACTCGCTTATCATATGGGCGGCGGCACATTCTTGCCGAATGTAAAGAAATATGCTACCAAAAAGGCAAACACCTTTGGCACTGTCGGCGGCGGTAAAGCTTTAGTAGAAAATTTCACAAAGGCTTTCGGCAATATCTTTGATTCATCAATTCACTCGGTTACAAATATTATTCCAGGCGAAACATTAAAAATCGCAGATACCGAACTTAGCATTGTAGAAACTGCTGATGCTTTTGATATTGTTTTCCCTGAAATCAATGTTATTTACACTCATATGCTCGGTCACGATTGTCACTCTATTATCGGCGGTGCAGCACATGCCGACGCAATGATTGCCGAACTTGAGGGCTATATTAACAAAAATTATGACCTTATCCTCACATCGCACTATGACCCGGAAGATACAAACGATGTAAAGACTAAGCTTGACTATGTAAAGAATATTAAGTCTATTGCAAACAAGTCAGCCAATGCCGAAGAATTTAAGGAAAAAGTAAAGTCAGAATATCCGAATTACTCCGGAATTAACTACCTTGACATTACAGCCGGTGCATTTTTCCCCGCTTAATTAAATTTCTCTGCAATAAAAAAATTATAATCCATATTTAAAGGGCAGTCCATTATTTGGACTGCCCTTTTGAGAAGTATAGTAATGTCAGATATTTAAAATCGTAATTATTTTTCCGTCATATGTAAGCACATTGCTTTCTTGCAAACTCTTTAATTCTCTCATCAATGTGCTTATATCCATTTGTAAATGGTCTGCGAGCTCCTGTCTTGTAAAAGGAATTTGTAATTTGTCACTTTTTTGCTCGCTTTTTAATTGTCGCAAATACTTAATAATTTTATTTTTCGAAAGAGATTCCGCATTAGCAATTATGCGCTGCATAACATTTTCTGTCATTCTGTAAAAAATACTGATAATGTTTTGCTGAACTCTGTTTTGTAAAAAAATAATTGACGGATCGGTTATTAAAAACGAATTTGTTTCAAGTGACAAAACAACCGATTTTTTCCTTGCCTCTACCGATACCGTCGGATACGGAGTATCCAGGCTTATAGCTATCAATTCGTTTCCGTCGGGTTCAAAATGATTTATAAATGTTTTCACACCGTCTATATTTGTTTCATAAGAAGCTATTGAACCGTATAAAACAAAAATCGATTTATCAAGTTCAACATTAAGTATTGCGCCACGATTAAGTTCAAAAATCTTAAATTTAGTATTATATAGAAATTTCTCAATTTCATCATCGGTAAATCCACGAAAAAGTTGAGAATTTCTTAAATGCTCGATATTTTTTTCGATTTGATTCTCCATAAATATAAACAATACTCCTGATTACAAAATATATACTTAAGCTGTCAGATTGATAAAACCTGACAGCTTTATTATATCACTATTATTTTTTATTTCAACGCAATTTTTAAAATCATCAGTTATTAACGGTATATTTTCCGTTTGAACTGCCCGAAATATAAAACTTGGCACTGCCTGTAACAGGAATATCAACAGTCTGACTGCTGCCATTGTTGAATATTACATATGTAGCATCGCTTGGAATATCAATGGTATAAACACTCTGACCTAATTCATTTGTTGTTGACTTAGTCATTGATTTTCCCGGCCATGATGTCATTTTTGTATTGCTGTCAGACCAATAGTAGCAATTCACATTACCCCAGTTGTAGTTATCTGTAAATGTCATAGTATATTTGTCAGATACAGATGAAGTTGTAGGTTGGGTTGTCGGTGTCGGCGCTGTAGTAGGCTGTGTTGTAGGTTTAACCGTTGTCGGCTGTGTCGGAGCGATTCCGCCTTTGTATTGACCTACCTTGGCCTCACTGCTTGGCTGATTTGCAATGTACAGCATAATGTATGTAGCATCTCGGATATCAACAGAACCGTCTTCGTCAACATCGGCAGCAATCTTTTGTTTTTGATTAAATGTAATCATTTCATTGATGCAAAACTGAATTTCAGTTACATCGCTGATTGTAATTTTACCGTCCTGATTTGTATCACCGATAAGTACGCTTTCAGCAGGAGATGTAGTAGGTTGTGCCGTAGTAGGTTGTACTGTTGTAGGCTTTGCCGTAGTAGGTTGTGCTGTTGTACTCTGGGTTGGTACAGGCGTATTATAATCTTCAAAAGTGTGATTTGCTTTGAATATCTTTGTAGCGCCGTTGAGATTTAATCCCGGCTTTGCATCTGCAGGATAACGCTTGCTTGCAGAGTTTGTGCCGTCACTGAAAATAACCGCACCGTTTGCAAGTGAATCTGAAACTTCAATTACATAATAACCTGTAGAAGAATCCAAAGTCATTTTTTCGCCAGGCCATTTTGCATTAGAAACTGCATCTGAATAAATATAAGCATATATATTTGACCAGTTATAAGATGAATTGTCAAAGTAAATTTTTTGCGTTAATGTCGGGTCAACCTTTGTGTAAATGTAGGTTTTATCGGCTGAACCGTTGGCGTTGCTTGCCTTTACATTGATTGTTGTCTTTGTACCGTACGCAAGACCTGCGCCGATTGTAATTTTCGTACCGTCACTGAATGACTGATATTTACCGCCGTCAACGGAATACTGCGAGTTTTCAGCGTTCTTGGTATTTAATGTAAGTGTGTAAGTTTCTGTTTCGTATGTAGAAGAACCCGGAGTTACACTTACCTTTGGCTTAGGATTTTCTTCTTCATAAATAACGGCAATACCGCTTGAGCCGACCTTACCGCTGATTGATGATGAAGTAACCGTAAATGTGTTGCCGGAAATTTTGTCAACATATGTACCCGGTTTTGCATAGCCTCCGCCGTTTTCAACAGAAACATTACCGCTGCCGCTGCCTTTTACAATAACAGCACCGCCGTCTTTACGGGTAATTACGCTGCAGTCGTTTGATTTTTTATAACAATCGGCTTTTCCGTTCATGGCATTGTGGAATTTATTAACTTCCGCAACCTCACTGCTTGTAAAGTGAGTGCTGCCTTTTTCACCGATTTTTATATTATCTTTAATTTTTGATGACGGACGAGAAAAATAAAGAGCCGTTACTTCATTTTGGCTTGCCGCAACAGCATATGCACGGTCAATAACATTCTGGCTCATATCATTTGAATAGCCCCAATCTTTGTTATTTGACCATGTGTCATGGCTTTCGGCCCAATAAATGAGTTTATCGCAGGAAATACCACGATTGCACCAGTTTCCAGACGAATCGGGTGCATCACCGGAATTAAATGAATCACGCAGAGCTTTACCGTAATTGCTGTCGGTTACTGTAATATAGTCTGTATATTCTTTCATTATATCTTCATTTCCGGTTTCTCTGTCATCAGGACCGGTAAGAATTTCGCCATAGTTATATAAACCATACTTTGTTACCGAACTCCAGAAATTATCGCCCTCGCTCGGAACGCCAATATGTTTTGCTGCGTCCCAGCGAATACCGTCAACACCGACTGACTTTAATTCCTGCATATATTTTCCTACTTTTTGCTGAACATATGAATTTTCAGTTGCGATATCAGGCATACCGATTTCTCCGTGTGTTACCTGCCATCTGTTTTTCCAGTCAATACCGCCTCCAAAAGTATGCCAATACTTTGATGGCTTTAAATCTTCTTCTATTCTTGAATGGTCGCCTGCAAGATGATTTGCTACAACATCAACTATTACCTTGATACCATAATTTTCGGCTTCTTTACATAGTGATTCCAACTCTGCCTTTGTACCGAGTTCGCTAGTACCTATATAAAATCCCAACGGCTGATACAACCACCACCATGTACCGGTTCCGCTGCCGGGCTGTGCAGGTGAAGTTTGAATTGTTGTAAAACCTGCCTCGGCAATATTATTTAATTCTGCGTTAATATCATTGTACTTCCAGTTAAAACAGTGCAAAATTACACCGTCCTGAATGTTGTCCATTAAATCGTAATCGCCGACAGAAACCGAATTTTCATCTGATACAACTGCCGCATTTGCCGACACCGCAGCTGTTGCAAAACAAGGCAACAACATACTTGCAGCAAGAGCCGCACTGATTATTCTTTTATTCTTTTTCACGCTTTTTCCTCCCGTAAAATGTTAATTTCAAAACCTAAAAACCATAAAATTACAAAAAGTTTCTAAATAATTGCCTGCTAAACAAAAATCACCTCCAAAAACAAGGCATAATAACAGTATTTACTATTTATTATAATAATTATTTTTTCCCTTATATAATGGTAAATACGAATGTTTATCTTAAGAGGAATAAAATTTAACCGTTATTTTTTGTTCATTTTCACAAACAAGTTCTTAATATCAGCAAAATTTAATTTATAATATCAATTATAATACAAAGCTATGTTAAATTAATTAAAAAGCTTCTGTTTTAATATATTGGAGCAACAATAATACATTACTGTTTAGCGGAATACTTCGTCAGGTAATTACAAAAGTTTGGTAGACAATAATTCACCCCGATTTTTGATAACAAAACAAAATGCCCGACTATGGCGTATAACCATAGTCAGGCATTTAATAAATTCTGTTATTATTTCACAAATTTACCGAGAATATCGAATTTTCCGATAATAGGGAGCTTTTTGCATTTACCCTGTACTGCGTTTACAATACCGTAAATTGCAAGAACAATAAAAGCAATTGACAAAATTGTGTTTATAAAACCGAGTATTGTAAGCAAAACTCCGCCTACTCCAAAAATAATACTTCCACGGAATATGATGCTTATAATTGTGGCTAAAATATAGTAAATAATAGCCTGTGCAACAGATAAAACAGTAATATTCAAACCCTGTGTTGCATGAAATCTTGCGTACTTTGAATCCTTTGCCGCAAAAATAGGTACAAGTACAAGCAAACCGATATAAGCAAGCACTGCCATAACCTTGTTTTCTTTGATATCCATAGGATCAAACTCTGCTGTAACATCATCACTGTTCAAAAAGTTGTTCTGCTGTGTGCCGTACTGGTGCTGTTGAGTCTGCGCCTGCGAAGTTGTGTCATAAACGGGTGTTCCGCAATGTGAGCAGAATGTTGCTCCGTCCGGAATGTTATTGCCGCAATTTTTACAAAAAGCCATTGTTTTTACTCCTTTTTCTTTAAATACCTCATTAATTATTAAAATTAACATTATCTATGATATAATATATCGCAAAATATGTCAAGCAAATATCAAAAAAATGGCAACTAAACATAAATATGTGTTTAGCCGCCATTTTATCTATATTGCTTTAAGAATAAGCATTAATTACTTAAAATACTTAACGCCGCTTTCAAAGATAAGCTGGTCCTTAGCAAACGGAACATTCTTGTAAAGGCTGTCGCCCTTTCTTTCGCTGTGGCCCATTTTTCCTAAGATTCTGCCGTCAGGTGAAGTAATACCCTCGATAGCGCATACGGAACCGTTTACATTATATGTAATGTCTGCACTTGGGTTGCCGTTAAGGTCAACATACTGTGTAGCAATCTGACCGTTTTCGGCAAGCATCTTAACTGTTGCCTCGTCAGCCATAAATCTGCCCTCACCGTGCGACACAGGAATAGCAAATACATCGCCTGCATTTACACTTGCAAACCAAGGTGACTTAACAGAAGTAACTCTTGTGTAAGCCATATGAGAGATATGTCTGCCGATTGTGTTGAATGTAAGTGTCGGGTCTGTCGGCTTAAGTTCTCTGATTTCGCCGTAAGGTACAAGACCGAGTTTGATAAGTGCCTGGAAACCGTTGCAAATACCGAGCATAAGACCGTCACGGTTCTTGAGCATCTCATTTACAGCGTTCGCAATTCTTGGATTACGGAAAGTAGTAGCAATAAACTTACCTGAACCGTCAGGCTCGTCACCGCCGGAGAAACCGCCCGGGAACATAATCATCTGTGACTTAGAAATGATTTTCTCCATAGCCTTGATTGTTTCTTCGATATGAGCGGATGTAAGGTTCTTTACGATAAGGAGTTCAACATTTGCGCCCGCTTTTTCAAAAGCTCTTGCAGAGTCAACCTCGCAGTTTGTACCCGGGAATACAGGGATAAATACTGTAGGTTTAGCAGTCTTAATTGCAGGTGAACTTGTGTTTCTCTCTGTAAAGAGCGGAATATCAACCGCAATTTCAGGGCACTCTGCCTTTGTCGGGAATACCTTTTCAAGCGGAGCAGTCCACTTTTCGATAAGTGTATTTACATCAACAGCAGCACCGTTTACTGTAACCTTGCCGTCGTCTGTAACTGTACCGAGGTCATAGCTTACTACACTGTTGTCAAGTTCCGCACCGTCTGCAAGCTCAAGAACAAGTGAACCTGAAAGAGGGGCGAAAAGCTCGTCATTTGTGAGTTTATTTGTAAATTTAAATCCATAGCCGTTACCGAAACAAGCCTTACATACGCTTGCGGCAGCACCGCCCTCTTTAACAACAGATGCAGAAAGCACCTTGCCCTCGTCAAAGAGTTTGTAAACAGCCTTGTACATAGCGATAAGCTTGTCCCAATCAGGCATAAGAGTTTCTTTATTTTCAGGAACAGGTACATAAATAACCTTTGAACCTACATTTTTGAACTCGGCTGATACTGTCTTGCTTGCCTTTGTCATAGCAACCGCAAAACTTACGAGTGTAGGCGGAACATCAATTGTTTCAAATGTACCCGACATACTGTCCTTACCGCCGATTGACGGAATACCGAGTTTAAGCTGTGCTTCCATTGCACCGAGAAGTGCAGCGGCAGGTTTACCCCAACGCTCCGGTACATCTTTTAATCTTTCAAAATATTCCTGGAATGTAAGGCGTGCTGTAAGTGGGTTGGCACCGATAGCAAGAAGTTTTGAGAGTGACTCAACTACTGCGTATGCCGAACCGTGGAACGGACTCCAGCGTGAAACACCCGGAATAAAGCCGTAGCTCATTGCTGTAGCGTCATCTGTTTCGCCTTTTTCAAGCGGAATCTTAGCGGCCATAGCCTCCTGCGGAGTAAGCTGGTTCTTACCGCCGAACGGCATAATTACTGTTGCGGCACCGATAGATGCGTCAAAACGCTCTGAAAGACCGATCTGTGAGCAAACCTCAAGACGAGCCATATTTTCTTCAAGTGCCTTGTCGGCAGGCATATCCTTTAATACAGCAGGACAAGCCTTACGGTAGCAATCCTCTGCCTTTGGTGCTGTAATATAAGCTGATGAAAGCTGTGTAACACCGTTTGTATTCAAAAATTCACGGCTGAGGTCAACAATCTTGTCGCCTCTCCATGTCATTGTAAGTCTTGGGCTTTCTGTAACGACAGCAACCGCTGTTGCCTCAAGGTTTTCTTTCTCTGCCTCGGCAATAAAGGTTTCTACATCCTTTTTGTCAAGAACAACAGCCATTCTCTCCTGGCTCTCTGAAATAGCAAGCTCTGTACCGTCAAGACCGTCATATTTCTTTGTTACCTTGTCAAGGTCAACTGCAAGACCGTCGGCAAGCTCACCGATAGCTACGCATACACCGCCTGCACCGAAGTCGTTGCATCTCTTAATAAGTTTAGCAACCTTAGGGTTACGGAACAAACGCTGAATCTTACGCTCTGTAGGCGGGTTACCCTTCTGAACTTCCGCACCGCAGGTTTCAATAGAGCTTTCTGTGTGGGCCTTTGACGAACCTGTTGCACCACCGCAGCCGTCACGACCTGTTCTGCCGCCCAAAAGTACGATAATATCGTCAGGAAGCGGAACTTCACGAATTACATTTTCCTTTGGTGATGCGCCGATAACTGCGCCGATTTCAAGTCTTTTTGCTACATAGCCGCTGTCATAAAGCTCTGTAACCTGACCTGTTGCAAGACCGATCTGGTTGCCGTATGAGCTGTAACCGTTAGCCGCACCTGTTGTAATTTTTCTTGATGGGAGCTTACCGGGCATTGTGTCCTTTACAGGAATAGTCGGATCGCCCGAACCTGTAACACGCATTGCCTGATATACATATGAACGGCCTGAAAGCGGGTCACGGATAGCACCGCCAAGACAAGTAGCTGCGCCGCCGAAAGGCTCGATTTCTGTCGGGTGGTTATGGGTTTCGTTCTTAAACTGAACGAGCCACTGCTCTGTTTTGCCGTCAATAGTTACAGGAACTTCGATTGAGCAAGCGTTAATCTCTTCGCTCTCGTCAAGGTCAGGAATAAGACCTTTTTTCTTAAGTGACTTCATACCGATAAGAGCCATATCCATAAGAGATACGATTCTCTTTGTATCTTTTCCGTAAACCTCGTCACGGGTAGCATAATACTCATTGAGAGCGTCCTCGATTACCGAACCGAGAGCTGCCTTTTCAACTTCGATTTTCTCAAGTTTTGTAAGGAAAGTTGTGTGACGGCAGTGGTCAGACCAATATGTGTCAATAACACGAAGCTCTGTTACACTCGGGTCACGCTTTTCTGTATCTCTGAAATAGTCACGGCAGAACTTAAGGTCTGACAATGTCATAGCAAAGCCCATTGAGCCGTAATACTTTTCCATTTCCTCGTCGTTAAATTTTATAAAGCCTTCTACACGCTTAACATCGGCAGGAACAGGAGTTGCAATGTCAAGTGTCTGCGGCTTTTCAAGAGAGGCAAGACGGCTCTCTACAGGGTTGATGAGGTAATCCTCAATCTTTTTAAGGTCATCATCCGAAATATCACCTGTTACGGCAACAACTCTTGCTGTAAGCACCTTGCAGCGTTCGCCCTGTGTAAGAAGCTGTACGCACTGCTCGGCAGAGTCGCCACGCTGGTCATACTGACCCGGGAGATATTCCATTGCAAATACCTTCCAGCCGTCCTCAACAGGAAGTGTTTCCTCATAAATAACATCCGCATTCGGCTCTGAAAGAATAGTACCTTTTGCTGCGTTGTACTCGTCGAGTGAAAGTCCCTCAATATCATATCTCATAATGTATCGAAGGTCGGTAACATTTCTCATACCAAGGTTGTGGCGAATGTCCCACAAAGTCTGCTTTGCAAGAACATTAAAGCCATCTCTTTTTTCTACAAAAATTCTGATTACGCCTGACATAGAAGCTCGTCCTCCCGTAAAAATCATATTATTTTAATAATACCACAAAAGCATTTTTTCTTTTTTCGATAAAGTAATTATAAAAATAATTGACGAATAAAATCGTATAAAATTGGTATAAGCAAAAAATTGTCGGTATATAATCCATTAATGTGCATTGTAGGTTATAAAGTTTAGTTTAAAAAAAGTGATAATTTTTGAAAGGGAAATAATTAAAAGACTTATTTTGCCAAGTACAAATTTTATTAGGAAAATAAAAGTTAGAGGTTCCAAGGTCACTGACCTTGGTCGTCTAAGGAAAAGGGATACTTAAGGGGAAAGGGACTCGAAATCCCTTTCCCCTTAAGCGTGCTTTCTTTTGGAGCTTTTCTTTTCACGCAAAAGAAAAGCGGAATGGTAGGCATTTTATTATAATGTATAAGTAGTTTACAGGCAACAAACTTATAAAATAATCTTTCTGACTTATTCCTACTTACGCAATTAAAAGGCTCTCGCCATTGTATTCAAGCCGCAAACGGCAAGCCATTTGGCTGTCAGACATTGTATAAAAGATAACTATTTGCGGGCGTTGCCCACACCCACAACCTTTGAAAAGGTTGACCAAACTTTTAACTTCGGGCAGAAAATTTTTCTTTCTCTTAACTTTGTTGTCCGACCGAAAGTCAGCTAAACCATATTCACCCCAACTTTTGAAAAAGCATCTTATTTTAATTAAAATAAAATCTGATAAATTTTATATTATAGAAATCGCAGGTTGTAAGGTCGTTTGTGTCAAGCTCGTTTATAAGAATATAGTTTGCCGCAACGCCGAGCAAATATCCTGATTTTGTGACAATTGTATTTGAACCCACAAGAAAATCAATGGATACTCTCCTGCCGATTTGGGTGCGAATAAAGCCGTTGAGATATTGCACACTTTCGGCTGTTACCTCATACGGATTTTTTATGTCGGTCAAAAGGCTTGCCGTCGACATTGCAGTCTGATTGTTTTGCATATTTTGCATATTCTGTTCGTTTATCATTGCGGGGGTCGGCAATGTTTCGGGATTGTACGGCTGGGTTGAATCTATGTTCTGAATTTCACGAACCGCCAAATCATTTGCAACTTCGTTATTTTGACTTTCGGCAGGGATTGTCTGTGTAAGTTGATTTATCGACTGCCCCGACGCAGGATTTCTTCTATTCAGTGCCTGTTGATCAGGACTGAAACTTTGATAATTCGGACTTGTGGGGCTAACCAATGTAGCCAGGTCAAGTATGGATGGAATTTCGTAACCGTATTGCTGTATGGTATTTGGAATCTGGTTGTTTATACAATTATAATTATTGCAGGCTGAGGGATTGGTGTCGAGATTATACAGAGTATTTGGGTTGAGCTGCTGCGCCTTTTTATTGTTGATGTAATTTACCAAAACAAATCACTCCTATGTGTTTTTGTAAGCCTGTGTCGGAGAATAAAAACAATGTTTACCGATACGATTGTAAATCACGCCGATATTGGTAGGAAAATAGTTTGGACAGGTTGAGGAATAAGGATTAAAATAGAATAAAGAATTGCCGACCGAGCTGTCGGTATTGCCTGCAAGTGCCCAATCTGCAATTTCGTAGTGTATATCTTCAGGTACAATATTATACACATTTTGCGAATTGTACTGACCCCCTACGGAAGTCTTTAAGCAGGTAAACTGATTTGGCTGTGTAATGATTGCCCGCACATCTCCACCGTTGCTTATCCGTGCAAATTCCCCGTAAGGAACAGTTGACCTGTTGATAATCACAGAGGCAACCGCACGCATACCTTCAATCCCCTCTCCTCCGCTTTCGCATTTTAACAACCGAGCAAACAATTCTCTTGTGTCAAAAGCCATAAAATCACCCGCCTTACGAAAAATAATTCGGTATTGCTTATTCATTTCATTTTATGATAAAATAATAATTTAGTTACAGGTATTGACAATTTTTAATTGAGCCGTTATAATAATTGAGTACGATAATTTAATATGGAGATGTACCCAAGTGGCTGAAGGGTCTGGCTTCGAACACCAGTAGGTCGGTAACTCCGACGCGAGAGTTCAAATCTCTCCATCTCCGCCAAAAGCACTCGAGCAATCGGGTGCTTATTTTTTGTGATAAACACTGAAAAATCAGCTTATTTGCTATGTTTTTCAATCACTCAGCCTTTGCTTTTTGAGTGAATTTCGGTATCAAACAATATCAGCTAAAATCAATAAAGTTACACAGTAAATTATGTCATAGAGAGATTTTTGTATTATCCGAACAAGTCAGTTTACTTAAATAATACTCATCCGGTTCATATTTTGAAACTGTATCAAGAACATAATCAGCAGAAACAATCATAAAATGAATTAATTTATCATCGTCCATAAAACCACCTGCTTGTTCTTTAATCCATTTTATATATGGTAAATCAATAACTTAAAAAAAAGAATGATTTGGAAATTCTTTTCTGACTTGTTGCCATTCACCTGCAATAAAATTAAAACGCATTTCTTCCGTTGAACGGCAATAACTTTCCACATCCGCCCATCTGATTGAAAACAATTCCATTTCATTATTTTCAAGAATAACTGTTAAACCGTCAAAATCATCACTTACAGATTTTATATTTAAACCGTAACTGTTTATACTTTTTTAAATGTCCCATTTTTCGATTTTAGTTTCTATAATTATCACCCGCATTTCTCTGTTAATTTTATAGTAATAAACTTTATAATTAGTTAGCTTAAAAAATATGCCGGACTATAATTTAAGTATCCGTACTAAACAAATGTATTTACTTCTGTTCGCCTGCATTGCGGACAACGGGCATTTTATCAAAATCATAGTATGAGAGTTCGACTATTCCGTTTAAAAATGCGTGACAGCCGTTTACTATCATAAGATTGGTCTGCTCAATATTATAGCAGCACACTATTACTTTTTTGCCTGTCGCATAGGCATATCCGCACTCCCACGCAGTTCCGCTGTCGGAGTACATTCCGCCATAAAGCAACACAACCGCATCGCAATCGTCAATTCCGCCTTTGTCAATTTTAAAAATTTCCTCTGCCCATTCTGCATTGGTAAGGCTTTCCCTGTTCTCAACATCGTGCTCCATAGGTACAAAAACTTCGTGACCTTTTGCTTTAAGAATTTCAGCCGCACGGTGAATATTTGCAATTTCGTTATCGTTAAAAAACGGCGATGCAAGGTAAATCTTCATATTAAAATCTCCTAAAAAATATTAAAAACATTATCGGTATGGTAATCGCCGCCATTGCCTGCGACACAAGAGCAAGGCTTGCGCCTGTTTGCGGACTTTCTCCGTATGCCGATGAAATTATAACGGTGTTAAGTCCTAACGGCATTGCATTTGCACAGAGTGCGGCAAAAACTATTTCATTATCCGTATTCAAAAGCCTTAACGCAGTCACAAAAATTGTCGGAAAAACTATCAGCCTAAGCACCGCAACAATATAAGTCTGCTTTACCTTGAGCAGGCTTTTTATTTCATATCCCGCTATTACAAACCCTGTCAAAATCATTGCAACAGGTGCCATACAGGCGGCACAATCTGTAAGAATTGTACTTACAAGCCGCACCCTCGGTATTTGCAAAAATCCGAGAATTGCGCCGATAAACAGCGACACAAATATCGGATTCAGCAATGACTTCAAAGAAAATCCTCCCTTGTCCGACGGCACAAGCCACGCAATTCCGATTGAGTAAGTAAACATATTCAGCGGCAAGGTGAATATTAAATAATCGAAAAGTTCAATGCTGTCAGCGCCGTATATGCCCTGAACAAGCGCAGTTCCGACAAATCCGAAATTTGATACCGAAAGCGAATATCTGTACACTTTACGCAAATACTCGTCTTTGGTAAGAAATTTTGAGATAATAAAAGCAAGCGCAACCGCAGCAATCAAAAGCACAGTGCTGTAAACAAGGAAAATCCATTTTCGGCTTATATTTTCCACCGTACAATTATTCCAAAATGTATTGATTACGACCGCAGGCATAAATATTCCGTTTTCAAGGCGTGACAAAGTCCTGCCGCTGCCGTCAGATAAAATATTTTTCTTTTTAAGAACAAAGCCGATAAGAATAAAAGAAAAAAGCACGGCTATGTGATTAAGCGTAGATGAAAGTATTTCCATACGATATTTCCTTTATATTATAATACAAATTTCAGCATAAAACAATAACCGCAGGTCGAGCTGACCTGCGGCTGACAATATTATTATTAATTTTTTGTAAAATTGTATTCATTTGTTTTCTTCATCTTTTGAGCATTTATCGTCACACTCTGCCCGTTCTTCCTTTTTTTCAAGGTTCATAACCGCTGAAAGTCCTGCCGAAACCGAAGAAACCAAAAGTCCGCAGACTGCGCTTTTCCACATTTCTGCATTTGCAAAATCCGTTCCCGTCAGAAACAACGCAAGATTAGCGAGAATATATCCGAGTGCCGTCTGTAGGAATGTACGCAATGCTCTTTTAAGGCAGTTTTTAGTAAAACACATCTTCATATTACATAATATTCCGATGCCTTAAAAATGTACTTATTTATTATCGGATATTTCGGGCAATCCCGCAATACTTGTAAGCAACGAAAGGATACCCGAAAGCACGCTTGCGGAAGCAACCGCTACCCAATTCACATCACTTAGCACCGCAGACACGCCGATAACCGAAATCGCTGTTTGAGCCACGGTTTTTGCCGCACGGATACCCGCAGCTTTTGCCCATATTTTAAAACCGTTTTTCATAATTTCACCCCCTGTAATACATTTTAATTTAAAAGTTCAATATAAATTTCTGCCCATAAAAGCGATATTAGCTTATTTCTTTTCACTATTTATATGCTCAAGGTCAGCAATTCTATGATTTACAACTCTTATTTCTTCGTCCGTAACGGCTGACATTCGCTCAAGTTTGAAAACACGCTCTTGCAGATGATTATATTTATCCTGCTTATGTTCAAGCTGATCTAACCGATACACAATCAATGATTTGGTCTTTTCGTTTTCGCTTTCCTGACGCTTACGGTTTGACGCATTTATCAGCAATTGACAAATAATACTTCCGCCCGCAACAATCAGCGCAGTCACAATTTCCGTACTCATATCACACCCCCTTTAACTATGCGTAAAATATTATTAAAAATTGCAGTAATTAGGCTAATTTTATTAAAAAAGAATTAAAAAGGCACAAAAAAGCACCCTGCCGTGAGTCGCCCCAAAAAGTTAGACCAAGAATCTAACGATTTGGAGGCGGTTCTCCGAACAAGGTGCATAATCTAATATTTATTAACAAAAGCAAGAATTTTTCTTGCTGTATCAAGACTTACTTTTGAAACATCACCGTACTTCAGAAAAGCATTTGCATTACCCGGATTAAGGTTTAATTCCTTATAAATACGGTAGTTGCTCATATTTTTAGATTTTCTTGTAAAACATATTTTCTGATACATCATTTGTTTTAATTTATTTTCCAAAACTTTTTTATCTTTTTCGTAAATATAATTTTGGAATATCGTACGATAATGGCTTAATCTTTCCGAATTTAAAAAATCATTTATATTATTTTCTTCAAGACCGGAAAGTTGATTGCAAGCTGTTTTTAAATAAGAATATTTTTTTATAAGTCTGTTTTTTAAATCTTCTTTTGTATAAAGGACAAGGTACATAGTAAGCGCATCTTGCAATCTTGCATTAGAAGAAGCAAGATTTGAAAATATATAGAGTGAGGTTGTATTACATCCCGACAATTCTTTAAGCTGAAAAAGCAAGTAACCCTTAAAAGTCAACTTTCTCACTTAAATCTCTCCTTATAATGATTATAATTTATAACCAATGCATTTCTGTCAAAATCAGACAGCATACCGTAACAGACATCATCAATTAACTTATCCAATAAATTCCAATCCAAAGATTTATAAACCAATTCGTTTTCTATATCTTCAACATCCTTATCACGCATTGAACATAATTTTGAAACCACCAAATCTTCAAGCGATACAGTATAAAATTTAACTTTTTTAGTCGGAATATCTATCGGTATAATTCGGTTTAAATAATCATCAGGAAAATTTATTCTGTATGCGCTTACATTCATATTTATATTATAAATTTCTAAAAGTTGTTTTATTTCATCACTTGCATTTATTGAATCTATATCATGAGTTGAACGATATATTTTTTCAAGCAAAACAAGTGCACTTCCACCTACGATTATACAAGAATAAGTATCTGCCGTAGTATCAAGCAAAGACATATCATTATCAACACTCATCAGCCTTTTTATAATTTCAGCTTTATTCATTTCCATATTATCACCGCATATCGTATATATTATATTTTGAATAATAGTATTATTTAATTTATATTATAGATTATTTAATCATATTTGTCAACAAAAAAGCACCCTGCCGTGAGTCGCCCCAAAAAGTTAGACTGAAAATCTAACGATTTGGAGGTCGGTTCACCAAGCAAGGTGCAATTTTGAAATACAGGTATAAAAATGTAACTTGTTAATTAAAGAATGTCGATATGCTCTCCATTGAGTGCCTTGTTCATACTTCTTACTGCGCAGAATTTACCGCACATTGAGCAAGTATCTTCGTGCTCGGGTTTGCGGTCATCACGGATTTTTCTTGCGGTTTCGGGGTCAATGGCACAATCCCATTGAGCCTCCCAATCAAGCTTTCTTCTTGCGTCTGCCATTTTGTCGTCAATTTCTCTTGCGCCACGCACACCTTTTGCAATATCGGCTGCGTGCGCCGCAATTTTAGAGGCAATAATTCCCTGCTTTACATCGTCAACATTCGGTAAAGCCAAATGCTCGGCAGGAGTTACATAACAAAGGAATGCGGCACCCGAAGCAGCGGCAATAGCACCGCCGATTGCGGAAGTAATATGGTCATAACCCGGGGCAATATCTGTCACCAACGGACCTAAAACATAGAACGGAGCGCCGCAGCAGATTGTCTGCTGAATCTTCATATTAGCCTCTATCTGGTCCATCGGCATATGACCCGGACCCTCTACCATTACCTGAACATCTTTTGCCCATGCTCTTTTTGTAAGCTCGCCAAGGCGCACAAGCTCCTCAATCTGACAAACATCGGAAGCATCTGCAAGGCAACCCGGACGGCAAGCGTCACCGAGAGAAATTGTTACATCGTACTCACGACAGATGTCGAGGATTTCATCGTAATACTCATAAAACGGGTTTTCATTGCCTGTCATACACATCCAGGCAAACACAAGTGAACCGCCACGGGAAACTATGTTCATCTTTCTCTTATGCTTTTTAATCTGCTCAATAGTCTTTCTTGTAATACCGCAGTGGAGTGTTACAAAGTCCACACCGTCCTGTGCGTGAAGTCTTACAACATCAATAAAATCTTGTGCTGTAAGTGTGTCAAGGTCACGCTGATAATGAATAACGGAATCGTAAACAGGTACAGTACCAATCATTGCCGGACATTCGCTTGTGAGCTTTCTGCGGAAAGGAATTGTGTTGCCGTGCGACGAAAGGTCCATAATTGCGTGAGCGCCCATATTTACAGCCTGCATAACCTTTTCCATTTCAATATCATAATCTTTGCAATCTCTTGAAATACCGAGGTTTACATTTATTTTTGTTTTTAGCATTGAGCCTACGCCCTCGGGGTCAATGCACTTATGGTTTTTATTTGCGCAAATTGCCACCTTGCCCTCTGCTACGAGCGGCATAAGTTCTTCTACTGTCATTCTTTCTTTTTTAGCTACGATTTCAAGTTCCTTTGTTACAATTCCCTTTCTTGCAGCCTCCATCTGTGTTGAATATTCTCTCATATTTCATCTGCCTTTTCATTTAAAATTTTGTAAAATATAGTTATGCATCAGCGGTCCTCTGCCTTTGCCGAGGTCAAGTTTTACGCCGATTGCTTTTGTTACATACGCCTTTGCATTCTCAACGGCTTGAGGAATTTCAAAGCCTTTCGCAAGATTGCTTGCTATTGCGCTTGAAAGCGTACATCCGGTGCCGTGAGTATTGGGATTGTCAATTCTTACCGAGGGGTAAGTATAAAACTCGCCGTCAAAGTAAAGCAAATCATCACTGCAATCCTCTAAATGACCGCCCTTACAGAGTACGGCACAGCCGTATTTATCGGAAATTATTTTAGCGGCATTTTGCATATCCTGTAAATTTTTGATATTAATTCCGCTCAAAATTTCAGCCTCGGGTACATTCGGAGTGACAAGTGCGGAAATCGGCAAAAGGTATTTTTTCAGATTTTCAAGCCCCTGCTCGCTTATGAGCCTGCTGCCGCTGGTAGATACCATTACAGGGTCGGTCACAATATTTTTTGCTTTGTAAAAATTGAGCTTGTCGGCAATTACTTTTGCGGAATTATTGCCGTAAACCATCCCTATTTTTACTGCGTCCGGAAAAATATCGGTAAACACACAGTCAAGCTGATTTGCTATAAACTCATCGCTCGTCTGCTCAATACCGTAAACACCTGTGGTGTTCTGCGCCGTAAGGGCGGTAATGACGCTCATTGCATAGCAATAGTGCATTGTTATTGTTTTTATATCACCCTGTATTCCCGCTCCTCCCGAGCAGTCGCTGCCGGCTATTGTCAATACAGTTTTCAAACTAACCTCCGTAAATTACGCTGTCTGCAAGTTTTCTTAATTTTTGTGCGGCGGAACAGATATTGTCAGCGCCAAAAATCGCACTCACCACGGCAATGCCGCTTATACCGCAATTTTCAAGCTGCGGTATATTATCTGCGCTTACACCGCCGATTGCCACAACAGGAATACCGACAGCGCCGCATATTTTCTTAAGATTTTCTGTACCGAGGTATTTTGCGTCTGCCTTTGTAAGTGTGCCGAACACCGCACCGCTGCCTATGTAATCCGCTCCGCTTTGCTCTGCTTTTTTTGCAAGTTCAATTGTGCGTGCCGAGCCGCCGATTATTTTATCTTTACCGAGGATTTCTCTCGCCTTGGCAAGCTCCATATCATTCTGACCGAGATGCACACCGTCAGCACCTGTCTTTATTACAACATCTGCGTTATCGTTAATGATCAACGGTGCGTTATACTTTTGGCAAATTTTAAGCAGACTGTCTGCCTCTTTACAGAGTGTATCAAAATCGACTTCCTTATCTCTTAACTGAATCATTGTTGCGCCGCCCGATAAAGCCTGCTCAACGCTGTACTCAAGTCCACGGTTGCCTATGCATTTTCTGTCTGTAATCGCATATAACGCAAGCATATTTTTGTCAAATTTCACGCTGTATCACCCCAATTCACGCTTAATTTTCATAACTTCGTCATTTATATTTTCACTCTGCATAAGAAGTGACATAACGCATACACCGGCAAAATTCTTTCTGTTTAGGGATTTTAATTCTTTTGCGGTATCGGCATTTATGCCGCCTATTGCGTAGACGGGAATATTTACACTGTCACACACACTCCGCAAAAAATTTACCCCTTTACCCTTTAGTCCTTTTTTGCAGTCGGTTTCAAAAATATTACCTGCCGTAATGTAATCCGCTCCGTTTTCTTCGGCAAATATTGCGTCCTCCGTACTGTGTACGGAAGTTCCGAGCAAATCAAAATCCTCTCTGCCCTTTAAATCTTTAAACGCACCGAAAGGCAGATGAATTTTTTTAACACCGAGTTTTACAGCGGTTTCGGGAAAATTATGTATAATCAATTTGTCTTTGTCACAAACCGAAAGCACATTTTTTGCAAGATTGAAGTATTCCTGTTTGGAAAGATATTTCTCTCTAAGAATTATATATTGTGTATCGGAATCGGATATTTTTTGTATTTTCTGTAAAAAATCATCTTTGCAAAGCGGCTTTGCCGTCACGCTTACTACATTACACATAGATGTAATCACTCATAACGGGCTGTAAGCCCTTATCGGTAAGAGCCTTGTAAACCTCGTCAACATTTCTGCCGTCTGAAATTTCAAACTGCTCGTCGCCCTTTTTCTCTCTTTCACCGTCGTGACCGCCTATTCCAACATCTACGCCTGCGGAAATCTTAGTTGCCGCAATGTCAACCACATTGTCACGGAAGCGCTGACACTCCCTCGTTGAAATAGTAATGCTTGCAAACGGCATAAACAATCTGTACGCACAAATAACCTGCAAAAGCTGCGGTTCGTGTACATCTTTCGGATTGATTTTATCGTTATTGATAATCGGTCTTAATCTTGGGCAGGAAAAAGCAATTTCTGCGTGCGGATACTTTCTTTGAATAAGATAAGCGTGCATACCCGTTGCAAAGGCGTCCTTTCTAAAGTCGCTGAGTCCCAAAAGTGCGGCAAAACCTACGCCACGCATACCGCCCATGAGCGCTCTTTCCTGAGTGTTGACACGATACGGAAAAATTCTTTTGTGACCTGCAAGGTGGAGCGTTTCGTATTTATCGGAATTATAGGTTTCCTGAAAAACGGTTACATAGTCGGCACCGCATTCGTGCACATAACGGTACTCGTCGCTGTTCATCGGATATACTTCAAGTCCTACTACTTTAAAATACTTTCTCGCAATTTTGCAAGCCTCGCCGATATACTTAACATCCGACATTTTTTTGCTTTCGCCTGTCAGAATAAGTATTTCCTGCAAGCCTGTCTTTGCAATTGCCTGCATTTCGTGCTCGATTTCCTCTGCGTTCAGCTTTGCACGGTGAATTTTATTGTGACAGTTAAAACCGCAGTAAATACAGTAATTCTCACAATAATTTGAAATGTAAAGCGGTGTAAACATATTTACGGAATTGCCGAAATGCTTTTTGGTTTCTGCTCTCGCAGCCTCTGCGATTTCTTCAAGCAAAGGTAATGCCGCAGGCGAAAGCAAAGCCTTAAAATCGTCAACAGTTTTTTCATCGTGCTCAAGTGCCCGTCTTACATCGTTTTCGGTATAAATCGACGGGTCATATCCATTCATTTCTGCAATTACTCTGTCGGGTATATCAGAATCAATCTGCTCCATATCGGGCAGATATTTCATATGGTCAATTCTTTCTTCCATTGTTCACGCCTCAACTTTCAAGAAATCCCGTAAGAGGTGATGATGCAGACGCACCGTTCTCAATTACTCTGCCAAGACCTGAAAGGTAAGCCTGTCTGCCTGCCTCAATCGCCTTTTTAAATGCGTTTGCCATCATAGGAATATCACCTGCAGTTGCAATGGCGGTATTGCTCATTACAGCCGCCGCACCCATTTCCATAGCCTCGCAAGCCTGCGACGGTCTGCCGATACCTGCGTCAACAATAACAGGCAAGTCTATTTCGTTGATGATGATTTTAATAAATTCCTTTGTTGCTATTCCCTTGTTTGAACCTATCGGAGAGCCGAGCGGCATAATAGCGGCAGCACCCGCATCTCTTAAACTTCTTGCCACATTAAGGTCCGGATACATATACGGAAGTACGATAAAGCCCTCTTTGGCAAGTGCCTCGGTTGCCTTTATTGTTTCGTAATTGTCGGGCAAAAGGTACTTCGAATCTCTGATTACCTCAATTTTAATAAAGTCGCCGCAGCCTGCCTCTCTTGCAAGTCTTGCAATTCTTACAGCCTCGTCTGCGTTTCTTGCGCCGGAGGTATTTGGCAAAAGGGTAACATTCTTAGGAATATAGTCAAGAATATTTGCAACCTTGCCTGTTACAGCTCTTCTTAGTGCAAGAGTAATAATCTCTGCGCCTGCATTTTCAACTGCCGCTTTTATAAGGTCAAGCGAATACTTACCCGAACCGAGAATAAATCGGGAATTAAATTCGTGTCCGCCTAAAATCAGCTTATCATTTTCCATTATTATTATCTCCTTTATAATTTAATGCGAAAAAACTCAACAACCGCCGCCGACAAAATTTACGATTTCTACTACATCTCCGTCTTTGAGAACAGTAGCGGCGTAATTTGCCTTCGGCAGAATTTCCTCGTTAAGCTCAACCGCAATTCTCTGCGGTGAAATTGAATTTTCTTCAAGGTACTGCATAAGTGAAATTTCAATTTTATCAATATCAACTCCGTTTATTCTTATCATAACTTCACCTCCGAAAAGCAAAAAATAAAGTGCGCCGAACCGACGCACTTTGTATGTAAAATATTTACCGTAAGCCTATAACAAACTTACGCTGCAAAGTCCCTCCGTTGGCATTATCCAAATCAGGTTTACGGTCGAAATGTCAATTCATTTCCTCTCAGCCACTCGGCTCCCGTTTTGTATTGTTTTCTTTATTATAGTACCAAATTAATGAAATGTCAAAACAAATTTATAAAAAATCCGACAAATTATTACTGCTTATCCCAACTGTCTTTATCTTTTTTAGCCTTGGGATTATCCCAACTGTCGTAATTATTACTGCCTGCATTCACTTCATAACCGTCGTGTGTATCGCAGTTTTCACCTGTAAAGCCGGGATTACTGCTGTAATCGGAATTGAAGTTTTGAGGATTTGCATTGTAATTTCTGTTATAATTTTGGTTTTTGTTTTGATTATAGTAATTATTGTAATTTTGATTATTTGGGTTATTCGGATTATAGTTTGCGTTGTAATTACCGTTTCCGAAATTCTGACCGTTGTTCGGATAATAATTTGTGTTGTAACCGTGGTTAGACTGCGGTCTGTAATCGTTTGGGAATTGTGTATCGGCATAAATATCTGTCTGATACTTTTTTATAATATTGCAAACTTCAACATAATCGGGAATATCGGAAATAGTAAAGTTATCAGAATGTCTGCTATTCGAACGAACAGCGGCATAATGATGACATTCGGAAATAACATCGCCTACTCCGAGCCACTGGTCAAAAATACCTCTGTGAATATACACATGCGAAAGGTCTGTAAAAGGCTTAAAATTATACTGTTTGGAAAAACAGCCGTTTGTACTGTAAATTCCTTTATCGGTAATGGCATATTCCGTATTTTTCAGCTTTCTGAAAGAAAATATAACGCCGCCGAGATAAATCCATACAGGCATTAAATGAAGAGCGAAAAAGCCGACAAACATCCATACGCTTGAGTCTAACTCAGAAAGGTCGCTTGAGAAAATTTGACTTATAAACATAAAATCAAACATAAACCAAATGAAAGCAAAAATAAGCATTGGGTTAAAAATACACTCAAGCACAAAGCACGACTTCTTAGGTCTGCCCGACCACACAATTCGTTCGTTATTCATCATATTTTTTAAGTCATCGCTTACCTTGTAATCATCATACATAATTTGTTCTCCTCACATTTTCCTGTAACAATTTATAGACTTCCATATAATCTGAAATATTTTTTATTTTAAGCGGAGCCATATTTACGGGCGTCAAACTTCCTATTTTCTGTTCGGGAAACTCAAAACTTAAAGTCACGGTACCCGTCTTACACAAGATGTCAGAAATTTCTTTCCTAATCTGAATATCGTAAATCTCTCTGTACGGCTTATAATACAGCTTTTTTGAAAACAAGCCTTTTGTAAGAAACACTCCGCAGTCGGTTATTGCATACTCGGCATTTTTATACTGCCTCACGGAAAAGGCAAAACCGATTACATACAAAATTTCCGGCAGTATATTCAAAAAGATAAACAGGTAAAATCTGAATGCGTATTTAAATTCATCGGCAGGTTCTCCGAGAAACATCGGTGCTTTAGGCGTAAGAGGTGCATCGCCGTTTATATACGCAATCAAAACATAAACCGAAATCAGCAAAGAAAAAATCAGCATAGGATTAAAAAATCTTTGCAATACCGCACATTTTCTCTCTGGTTTTCCTTTTCGCAAAACTGTCTGACTGCCGACTGCCATTTTTAAAGTATCGGTCAAAGTATAATCGTAATTCAAAATCAATACCCTCTGTGTAACAGTAAAATTTTGTCTATTTGTTGTATAATTCATCTTATTATAATACATAATTTTGCAAAAGTCAAAAGAATATTTTTGAATAAAAAGTATAAAAAATAAGTTTATTCGGCAAATGTAATGTAATCTTAACAAAATATGTAATATACGGTTGTCGGTAAATGTAAATTTAAATGTTATTTTTCTTTATTGATATTAAAACCTTGTATATTTTTGATAAAATAGAAAAAAATTATAAAGGTAGTGTTTTTATGGCTAATAAAAATCTTATTGACCTTGACGCAATGTCGAAAAAACAGCTTGATATGCTGATTAAAAAAGCTAAAAAAATTATGGAAAATCCTGCCGATTACAGACACGCCTGCGACGGCAAAATTCTTGCTACGCTTTTCTATGAGCCGAGCACAAGAACTCAAATGTCTTTTCAGACTGCAATGCTCAAACTCGGCGGCAGAACAATCGGTTTTGACAATCCGCTCAATTCTTCCGTTGCCAAAGGTGAAAGTCTTAAAGATACCATAACAATCGTAGGCGGCTATGCCGACATTATCGCAATGCGCCACCCTGTAGAGGGTTCTGCAATGGCTGCGTCTATGTATGCAGGCGTTCCGTTTATCAACTGCGGCGACGGCGGACATCTTCACCCTACACAAACTCTTGCCGATATAGTTACTTTAAGCTGCGAAAAAGGCAGACTTGATAACCTAAAAATCGGTATCTGCGGCGACCTATTAAACGGCAGAACCGTACATTCACTCATCAAGGCACTTTCGCAGTACGATAACAATTCATTTGTGCTTATTTCCACAAAAGAATTACAAGTACCGCTTTACATTATTGATATTCTTGAAAAGAACAACTGTAAATATGAATTTTCAAATGACCTTGCAAGTTCTATTTCCGACCTTGATGTACTTTATATGACAAGAATACAGCAGGAACGCTTTGCAAGCAAAGAGGAATACGAAAAGCAGAAGTATGTATTTGTTCTTGACAAAGAGAAACTTGCAAAAGCCAAGGAAGATATGATCATTCTTCATCCGCTGCCAAGAGTAAACGAAATCACGGTTGACATAGACGACGACCCCCGTGCCCTGTACTTTAAGCAGGCACTCTACGGTATGTATGGCAGAATGGCACTTATTCTCCTGCTTTTACAGGATGACGACTTTATGCTTAAGGACAGAGAAATCTCTGTTATAGACAAACGCTGTACAAATCCGAGATGCATTACCGCACGGGAAGAATACCTGCCGAATCGTTCATACTTAAAACTCGGTATGCAGATGTGCGACTACTGCGACAAGCGCATTGACTGATGAGGTGATTGATTAATGAGCAAAAGCAAAAATAAAAAACACGGCAAGGCAATTTCTACCGCCATTATCTCGGCTCTTGCCTATATCGTACTCGGCTTTGTTATGATTTTTTATCCCGACAAGGTAAGCATTGCGCTTTGCTATACGCTCGGCGGTGCGCTAACGGTTTACGGACTGTTTAATCTCATAACATATTTCACTTCAAAACAAGTGTCTTTCGGCTTTGAAATGATTGTCGGCATTGCGGCTACCGCATTCGGAGTTTTCTTCTTGATTTCTCCACAGTCGATTTTAGGAATGATATTCGCAATAATCGGTATTTTGATTATCGTTGACAGTACCATTGATATTAAAAGGTCGTTTCAGTTAAAGTCGCTCGGAGTAAAATATTGGTGGATAAGTTTTGTGGTTTCCGCACTTATTATAATTTTTGCGATTACAACAATTATCTTTCCCGGTTTCTTTGCGGATATAATTATGATTATTTTAGGCATCGCTCTTGTATATGAGGGCATTTCAGGACTTACACTTATCGCTACAATCGGGCACTATGCAAAGAAAATTTCAAACGAATCTCAAATGATAAACATCACTCCCGATAACGAGTATGATGATGATTAAAAACAATTTAACCGCAGATAAGCCGACACTTATCTGCGGTTTTTGTTTGCGATATAATTAATCTATTCCGCTCAATTCTTTTGCTTTCTGCATAAGGATTGAGTTTTTATTTTCGATTTTTTCGTCAATCACCATACCGAGCAATTTATCAAGGATATTTCCGATTTGTTTACCGTCGGTAATTCCTGTTTTTATCAAATCGTGACCGTTAATATCAAGCTGTTTCAGCGTAAAACAATCCTTTTCCTTTAGAACTTCTTCAAATGCGGCACAGGCAAGATTATACTTGCTCATTTTTTCATCTCTAAGGTACATAGACTGTGCCGTTAAATCGGCATACTGCACCTTTAAAAGTCTGCGCATATCAGTTTCACCGATTTTGTTCATCACTCGTTTTATCTGCGGTTTACTGCCTGTAAACCTTACATCATGAAACGCAATCAGCGTTACGCAATCGTCTATAAAATCCCGTGGATACTTAAGGCGCTCAAGTATTTGCTCTGCCATTACTGCGCTGAATTTTGGATGACCCTTAAAATGAGCCGTACCGTCAGGGTCACGCTTGCAAGCCATAGGTTTGCCCAAATCATGAAAAAGCATGGTAATTCGCAAAAGCGGAGTCGGGTCGATATTTGTCATTGCACAGGTGGTGTGCCTCCAAAGCGTTTTGTTATGATGTTTGGTATGTTGGTCGTACCCAAACATAATTGATATTTCGGGCAAAAATACCGCAAACACATCTTTAAACCTGCGCATTATGTACTCACAGCTTTCTCCGCATACAAGTTTGTTGAACTCGACGGTTATGCGTTCGGCGGCAATATTATTCAAAAGTTTTTTACATTCAAAAATTGCATTGGCGGTATGCTTTTCTATCGCCATATTATAGCACGAGGCAAAGCGCAGAGCACGCATAATACGCAATGCGTCCTCGGTAAAGCGCTCAACGGGATTACCTACACAGCGCACCGCCATAAGCTCAAGGTCGTATGCGCCGTCAAACGGATCTACAAGACCTGTACGGTCGCTGTAAGCCATAGCGTTTACGGTAAAATCTCTGCGTGACAAATCCGTAACCAAATCATCCGTAAATTCTACCTTTTCAGGGTGACGATTATCGAAATACTCTCCGTCAATGCGAAAAGTTGTAATTTCATACACGGAAGAATTTATCACTACAGACACAGTACCGTGCTTTATTCCGGTGTCGAAAGTATGAAAATCAGAAAAAAGACGAAGAATATCCTGCGGCAAAGCATCGGTACAAATATCCCAATCATTTGGCTCTTTTTGCAGTAAAGAATCACGCACACAGCCGCCCACCGCATATGCGGAAAAACCGTTTTTCTCAAATCTGTCAATTATCATTCTGACATCGGTCGGTAATTTAATTTTCACACTTTCAACCCCTTTCTTATTTATATTTGTTTTTATTTTTCTCAATCAGCTTTTCGGCATAATTATAAAGAAGATTGAATAATACAATTGTAAATGCCGACAGCAAACCGAACAAAATAAGTCCGTCAACCGAAAGCCATACAAGCGAGAAGAATCCGGCAAAGAATACACAACCGAGCACAATGCCGACCGCCGACACAGTAAGCATAGCAATTCTCAATGCATTAAACGGATATGAAAGTCTTAAGATGAGCATATAAGCACACAATGCCGTCATATATACACATATTGTAGAATACTCGTCAGGTGCAAGCGTTGTAAACTTCGTAATAACAGCCATACCTATGATATTGAGAACGGTACAGAATGCGGCAGGCACCGCTCTTGCAATTATATTGTAGGTAAAATTACCTTTAATTCGGTTTTTATTAGGTTGCAAAGCAAGCACAAAGGACGGCAAACCTACCGTAAGAGCACCAACAAGTGAAAAATGAATAGGCTCAAACGGATACGGCATATGAAAGAATATGAAGAATACCGAAAGTATGATTGTATAAATTGTTTTTACAATATACAAAGCCGAACTGCGTTCGAGGTTATTGATTGTTCGTCTGCCCTCTGCCACAACACCCGGCATTGATGCAAAATCATTATTAACGAGCACAAGCTGTGACACATTTCTTGCGGCGTCACTTCCTGCCGCCATTGCGATTGAACAGTCTGCCTCTTTTAATGCAAGCACATCGTTTACACCGTCGCCCGTCATAGCAACAGAATGACCGTTTTTCTTAAGCGCAATCACAAGCTGTTTTTTCTGTTGAGGAGTAACTCTGCCGAACACACTGCAATTTTCCGCCGCTTTTTCAAGTTCTTCCTGTGTTTTTACAGTAGTCATATCAATTGCGTTTTCCGCACCTGTTATGCCCGTATCTTTTGCGATATTCTGAACGGTTTTTACACTGTCGCCCGAAATAACCTTAAGTGCCACTCCCTGTTCTTTAAAATAATTTATGGTATCGTTTACATTTTCACGGAGTTTATCTTTAATAAGAACAACGGCAAGCGGAGTAATATCGTCGGGCAAACCGTTACAGAGCGACTTTTCGGAAGAGGCAAGAACAATAATTCTTACCGTATCGTTAATGCTTTCAATGGTATCAAATACCTCTTTATACTTATTCTTATCCTTAAATATAAATTCAGCAGCACCCATTACATAGGATTTACCGTTATCAAAATCGCCGCCCGACCACTTGGTTTCGGACGAGAACGGATAGAATTTTTTACAGCCGATATGCTTTTGTCCTTTTGCGTACTTTTCAATTGCAAGCAAAGTTGCGTTTTTGTCATCGGAATATTTTGCGATTGAGGCAAGCGCCGTGCCGATTTCTTCCTTATTACACATAGTGATAACATCAGTAACATTCATCTCATCGGTAGTGAGAGTGCCCGTTTTGTCAAGGCAGAGTACATCAACCCTTGCGAGAGTTTCTATGCAATACATCTCCTGCACAAGCACCTTTTTCCGTGTCAATCGTATAATAGAAACAGCGAGCACGGAACTTGTAAGCAAAATCATACCCTTAGGAATCATACCGAGCAAAGCCGCAACCGTACTTACAACAGTAGCCTGCAAATCGCCGTCATTGATACCAAACTGTCTTATAAAGAAAGCGATGCCTACGGGAAAAAGAATAAAAGTACATATTTTTATAATAAAATTAAAGGAACGCAAAATTTCCGAATTAACTTTCTTTATGTACTTTGCCTCATCGTTAATTTTTGCCGCATAGCTTTCTGCGCCGACTTTGTTTGCCTTTGCGTAACATTTGCCAAGACTGATAAAACTGCCCGAAAGCAGTTCGTCACCGACCTTTTTTTCTATAAGATCCGATTCGCCTGTAAGCAGGCTTTCATTTACCTTGCATTCGCCCTCACACACAATACAGTCGACGGGAATCTGGGAGCCTCTGGAAAGAACAACCAAATCGTCCTGTACAATTTCATCTCTGCTTATTTCGCACTCTCTGCCGTCACGCACGACAGTAACTTTCTTTTCGGAAAGGATAGTCAGTTTATCTACACTTTTCTTTGAACGAATTTCCTGCACTATACCGATTGTTGTGTTGGCAATCATAATGCCGATAAAAAGCATATTCTTGTAAGAGCCGACAAACGCAAGCGCCGCAAGCAACACAACATTGATTGCGTTAAACAAAGTACAAATGTTATCTCTGAATATTCTTCCGATTGATTTTGTTTTTAAATTTGAGGTAATATTTATCTTACCTTCCGCTACTCTGCGACTTACCTCTTGCGAAGTAAGTCCTTTTAAATTAGTATCCATTCTAATTCCTTTCAATGTAAAATTTTTTAATTTATAAAAATAATAACATTTTTGAGTTACAAGCTGCTTTAATTACTTTTTATCTTCCAAAAAAATTTTTAATAATAAAAAATCCTGTTTTCTTATATTATAAATGCAAAAACTAAGAATGGCAACGGAAAGTAGGTGATTTTTTTGATTTTTTTTAAATTTTTTAATAAATTTTTATCAGTTGCCCTTACAGCTATTATTTCACTTTCTGCCACTGCTATTCCCTGCAACAGCGGAGAACTGCCGGAATATGTTTATCTCGGCGGTGAACCGTTCGGACTTAAAATGTATTCGGACGGTGTTATGATAGTTGAACTTGAAAGTTATTTTGACGGCAGTAAATATGTTTGTCCCGCAAAAAAAGGCGGACTTAAAGAAAGCGATATTATAAAGGAAATTAACGGTACTAAAATTACAAGCAATGAAACACTGCGTGAAGCTACGCTTAATTCAGACGGAAATACCCTTGAAGTAACCTTTGAGCGTGACAACAAAACGCTTACAAAAGAGATAGCTCCTATAAAAAACACGGCCGGCAATTATCTCATAGGCGCTTGGGTGCGTGACAGCAGTGCAGGCATAGGCACTGTAACCTATTATGACAAAAGCGAAAATTACTTTGCGGGTCTTGGTCACGGCATTTGCGACTGCGACACTTACACGCTTATGCCGCTTGCCTCGGGTGAAGCGGTTATAGCGGAAATAAGCAGTGTGACAAAAAGCACAAACGGCTCCCCCGGCAGTCTTAACGGATATTTCTCCGACAAAGTTATAGGAAAAATTACCGATAACTGCGACATCGGAATATACGGCACATTTGATACTTCGCTTACAGAAAATAAAGAAAAACTTGAAGTTGCAAAAGAATCCGAACTAAAAACGGGTAAAGCGACTGTTTATACCACTCTTGAGGGCAATACGCCGAAAGCATACAGCATTGAAATTACAAGCATAAGCAGAAACACAAACTCTGCCGAAAGTTTTACGCTTAAAGTAACCGATGAAGAATTACTTGATAAAGCGGGCGGTATTGTTCAGGGTATGAGCGGCAGTCCTATTGTTATGGACGGTAAACTTGTAGGCGCTGTTACCCATGTTTTTGTAAACTCCACTAACGAGGGTTACGGAATATATGTTGGTAATATGATGCAAAATTACAAATAATTTAGCTAAATCCGTTGATTTTTGGCAGTTAATTATTTTAACCAAAAAAATTTTATTATTTATTGAATTTTTTTGCTTGGAAAGTATTGCCAAAATTACCAATTTATGGTAATATAATCTCATAGAAAAATTACTGGGGGAAATAATCAATGGAAAAAGCAATCAAACTCATCATCACAGAAGAAGCATCCGAATTTTCGCAGGAAAGCAATGCAACAATGGAAAATTACAACATTACGCCTGCTTTCTGCTCAAAAGACGGAGAAGAACTGTTGAACCGCATTAAGGCAGAACAGCCGGATGTAGTCCTTATGGATTCATTTATGACCAGACTCGACGCAATAGGCGTAATGCGCAGTGTAAGACGAGATAAACTTAAAGCTCCGCTTTTCATAGTATTCTCATCATTCCACAACGCAATTCTCGAACAGCAGGTTATGAATTCGGGAGCATCTTATTTTGTACTCAAGCCGTATGACATTTCAGAACTTTGTCAGAATATTGTAAATATGACAAAGCGCAGTAAAGAAAGTTTCATCGGAAATCCCGTAACTTTTGACGCATTCGGCATTGAGCTTAAAGTAACTGAAATTTTGCACGAAATCGGCGTTCCCGCTCACATCAAAGGCTATCACTATTTAAGGGATTCAATTATTATGTCGGTTGAACATCCCGAAATAATCAATGCGGTTACAAAACAATTATATCCGTCTGTAGCAAAGAAATACGAAACCACATCATCCAGAGTTGAAAGAGCAATTCGCCATGCAATTGAAGTTGCTTGGGACAGAGGAGATGTTGATGTGCTTAATTCCTACTTTGGCTACACTATCCACAACGACAGAGGCAAGCCAACCAACAGCGAATTTATTGCTATGATTTCTGATAAGTTAAGATTACAGATTAAAAACGCAAGCTGATAAATTTTACTCAAGGGCTGTCCGAATGGGCAGTCCTTGAAAATATTATACCGTTTTATTCCGTGAATATTCTTTTTTAAATTTAATCGAAATCCGCACTCCCCCGCCTACATAAAAAAGCCTCTACAAATATGTAAAGGCTTTAGTTGAAATTTATTATTTAATCTAAAATTTTACCGTCAGTGGAAATTGTAACAACCTGCCACGGTATAAACTTTCCGCTGTTTTGCAACGCTCTTTTTACGGCGTACTCAAGACCTCCGCAGCACGGTACTTCCATACGAACTACGGTTACGCTCCAAATATTGTTATTTGCAATTATACTTTCTAGTTTTTCGCTGTAATCGATATCGTCAAGTTTAGGGCAGCCTATGAGTGTAATTTTCCCACGCATAAAATCATTGTGCATCTGCGCATAAGCATATGCTGTGCAATCGGCGGCAATAAGCAGCTTTGCACCGTCAAAGTACGGAGCGTTTACAGGCACAAGTTTTATCTGACACGGCCACTGACCAAGGTGTGACGGCATTTTTACATCTTCCGCAAAAGCAGTATTTTTAGAGCTTTCTCTGTTAAATGTCTGTAGTCTGTGTCCGGGGCAGCCACCGAATGTTTCTGACTTTTTCTTCATATTGGCTTTTACCGCCTCTTCATCATATGCGAGAGCCTCACGCTCAACAAAAGAAATCGCACCCGTAGGGCAGGTTGGCAGACAGTCACCGAGTCCGTCGCAATAATCATCACGCAAAAGTTTAGCCTTACCGTTTACCATTGTAATCGCACCCTCGTGACAGGCATTTGCACAAGCACCGCAACCGTTACACTTTTCTTCATCTATATTTATAATTCTTCTTATCATCTTAAATACCTCCGTATTGATTTTGCAAATAAATTATAATATAATCAGAAAAGAAATTATGTTGTTATAGCAACGAAATGAGGCTTTTATGAAATTTTGTGATATACTTTTATTTAAAAATATGTCCGAACAGGAAATTACTCAAATGAACAAGAGTAAATTTATGAAAAAACGCATTTATGCAAAAAACACACATATTTATCATATGGGTGATGTTATAGACAGCGTAGGAATTGTGCTCTCGGGAAATGTCATTATAGAGAACATTGATATATGGGGCAATAAAAGTATAATCAGTTATGCAAACGAAGGAGAAATTTTTGCGGAAACCTATGCTCTTTCGCAAACTCCGATGATGGTCGATGTTGTATGCGCCGAATGCTGCGAAATTTTATTTATAAATTTAAAAAACGCTCTTAAACCGGGAAACAGTAATCAGCCGTGGTACCCGAAATTTATGAACAGTCTGCTTATGCTTTCGGCTCAAAAAAATCTTGCTCTTTCACGAAGAATTTTTTGCACTTCATCAAAAGCAGTGCGTACAAGAGTTCTTGCCTATCTGTCGGAAGAATCGGTAAAAGCCGATTCTACAGACTTTGAAATACCGTTTGACCGTCAGCAGATGGCAGATTACTTAAATCTCGACCGCAGCGCTCTTTCTAAAGAACTTAGCAAAATGAAATCAGACGGTATTTTAGACTACAGAAAAAATCATTTTGTTTTGCTTGATACAGAAACTGATTTGTAAGAGATTATTTGGGATTTATAGTATTGGGAAATTTTTTAATTGCATAACGAAACACCACGCTATCCCCTAATTATCATACTATCATAAAAATTCATTACAACTTATCGCACAATTAAGTATAAAAGCAAAAAGGTGACTGAATTTTCAGCCACCTTTACTCTGCTTTTAAATTTCGCAATCATCAAGAATACTGCGCAAAGTATCGGCAGATTTCTTAAGATTGATTTCTTCATCCTCGCTAAGAGAAATCGGAACTTTAGTTTCAATACCGTTTGCACCCACAATCGACGGCATACTAAGCACTACATCGTCAATACCAAACTCGCCGTGCATCAGTGAAGAAATAGGAAGTATGGATTTTTCGTCACGGATAATTGCCTCGCAAATTCTCTTTACCGCCATAGCAACACCGTAATATGTAGCACGCTTTTTCGCAATTATTTCATAGGCACTGTTTTTAACCTTTTCTGCGATATTTTCCTGCGATTTATCGTGATTATAGTGACCTCTCATCTCGCAGAAATCATCAAGCGGAATACCCGAAACATTCGCACTGCTCCATACGGCAATTTCGCTGTCACCGTGCTCACCTATAATATATGCGTGCACACTCTGACTGTCAACCGACAAATGCTCACCGAGCTGACATTTAAGTCTTGCGGTATCAAGCACTGTACCCGAACCGATAACCCTGTTCTCCTCAAAACCCGAAAGTTTAAGAGCCGTATATGTAAGAATATCAACAGGGTTTGCAACCACAAGCAATATGCCGCGGCATTTTCTTTTAGCAATTTCAGGAATAATACTCTTAAAAATTCCGACATTCTTATGTACAAGGTCAAGTCTTGTTTCACCCGGCTTTTGTCCCGCACCGGCAGTAATTACAATAATTGAAGCGTCAACTATATCGTCATAGCTACCTGCATAGATTTTCATATTTCCGACAAAAGGAATACCGTGGCTTATATCCATAGCCTCGCCCTCTGCCTTATCTTTGTCTGCGTCAATCAACACGATTTCCGAAAACATTTTGCTCTGCATTAACGCAAAAGCCGATGCCGAACCTACAAATCCGCAACCTATTATTGCGATTTTTCTTAAATTAACTTTATCCATTGTTTAACCCCCTAAAATAAAGTTTATTACGCTAAATCAGAAAACTTAGTAATCACTACTTATTTTACTTTATTATATCACATATTTTGGAAAAATCAAGTAAAATAATAATAATTCTTATTTTATATACTTTATTTTTAAATTGCTTGACAATGTATATTAATATTTTATATAATTATAATGTATTTTGCCTTTTAGGAGATTATTTATGGAAAGAGAAAATTTTAAATCCAAACTCGGATTTATACTTGTCAGCGCAGGCTGTGCAATCGGTATCGGCAATGTATGGCGATTTCCTTTTGTTACAGGTCAGAACGGCGGCGGAATATTTGTACTCCTTTACCTGCTGTTCCTCGTAATTATGGGCATACCTGTGCTGACTATGGAACTTGCAATCGGCAGAGCAAGTAAAAAAAGTGCCGTACTCGCATACAAAAAACTTGAAAAACCAAAAAGTAAGTGGCACATTCACGGTTGGTTCTGCATACTCGGCTGCTATCTGCTTATGATGTACTACACACCTGTATCGGGTTGGATGCTAAGCTACTTTTTCAAATTTGCAACGGGTACATTTGAAAGCGGAATGACGGCGGAACAGGTCGGCAATGTATTTTCAAATCTGATGTCTAATCCTGTTGAGATGATAATATGGATGGCTGTTATGGCTATTGCAGGATTTTTTGTGTGCAGCAAAGGCATACAAAACGGAATTGAAAAAGTCAGCAAGGTTATGATGATTTTATTGCTTGCGCTGATTGTTATTCTTGCGATAAACAGTCTTACTTTATCGGGTGCTGCCGAGGGCATAAAGTTTTACCTTGTGCCTGATTTAGAAAAAGTGCAGTCAATCGGAATCGGACATATAATTACATCAGCAATGAGCCAGGCATTCTTTACACTAAGCCTTGGCATTGCTTCTATGGAAATTTTAGGCAGTTATATGACAAGAGAAAAAACTTTGCCGAGCGAATCAATTAAAATTTGCATACTTGATACTTTTGTCGCTATCACCGCAGGACTTATCATCTTCCCTGCCTGTTTTTCATACGGAGTTGAGCCGAATCAAGGTCCTGCTCTTATATTTGTTACACTGCCGAATGTATTTGTAAATATGGCAGGCGGCAGAATTTGGGGCACGCTGTTCTTTATGTTTATGACCTTTGCGTGTTTCTCAACCGTAATTGCGGTGTTTGAAAATCTGATTTCGTTCTGTATTGATATGTTCAATATGAGCCGCACAAAATCCGTAATTATAAATGTGATAATTATGCTTATAGGCTGTCTGCCTTGCATTTTCGGATTTAATCTTTTAAGCGGATTCAATATTTTAGGCAAAGGCGTACTTGATATTGAGGACTTTGCGGTAAGCAATATTCTTCTTCCTGTAGGCGCATTCTTGTATTCGCTCTTCTGTTCAACAAAATTCGGTTGGGGATTTGACGGCTATTTGAATGAGTGTAATCAGGGCGAGGGTATCAAATTTCCAAGATTTTTTAAACCGTATATAAAATATGTATTACCTGTTCTTGTATTGATTGTATTTATTTCAGGATTCATTCCGCAGGGATAAATTTAAAGCTCATTGGTTTTAGATTATTTGCAAAACCAATGAGCTTTTCGTTTTATTTTTTAATTCAAAAATATTAATAATTTATGGTTTAGGGTATTTGAGGCTAAATAATTAAAACAAACACTCCGCCTTGGCAATCCAAAGCGGAGTGTTTCACTGCTTTTTCAGCAGAATTTATCTTCTGTTGTTGTTTCTTCTCTCATTAAAAGGTCTGCGTGGGCGTGGCTTTCTCTCTGTATCTACATCGTTTTCAGGAGTAAGACCGTCAACATCTATGAGAACCTGACGACGGGAAAGGTTAAGTCTGCCCTTATCGTCGATTTCCATTACCTTAACACGGATAACATCGCCTACATTTACTACATCAGTAACCTTGTCTACACGCTTTACATCAAGCTGTGAAATGTGTACAAGACCCTCTCTGCCCGGAGCAATCTCTACAAATGCACCGAAGTCCATAAGTCTTGTTACCTTACCGAGGTACATAGCACCCGGCTCCGGATCAATAGCGATAGTCTTGATAATCTCAATAGCTCTGTTGCATTTGTCAGCATCAATACCAGATACGAATACCTTACCGTAATCGCCGTCTTCTTCAATGTCAACTTTAACTTCACATTCAGCCTGAATTTCCTTGATAACCTTACCGCTCTTACCGATAACCTCGCTGATTTTCTCGGCAGGAATTGTAGTTGTGTACATCTTAGGAGCATACGGAGAAAGTTCTTTTCTCGGCTCTGCAATAGCCTTGAGCATAACCTCATCGAGAATATAGTTACGAGCCTTATGTGTCTTTGCAAGTGCCTCTTTAATCATTTCAGGTGTAAGACCGCTGATTTTAAGGTCCATCTGAATAGCTGTAATGCCATCGTGTGTACCTGCTACCTTAAAGTCCATATCGCCAAAGAAGTCCTCAAGACCCTGAATGTCAACCATTGTCATCCAACGCTCGCCCTCTGTAATAAGACCGCAAGAAATACCTGCAACAGGGGCTTTAATCGGAACACCGGCATCCATAAGTGCAAGTGTAGAACCGCAGATTGAACCCTGTGAGGTTGAGCCGTTTGAAGAAAGAACCTCTGATACAAGTCTTAATGCATATGGGAACTCCTCAACAGGCGGAATTACAGGAACGAGAGCACGCTCTGCAAGTGCGCCGTGACCGATTTCTCTTCTGCCCGGACCTCTGCTTGGCTTTGTTTCGCCTACTGAATAGCTTGGGAAGTTATAGTGGTGAATGTAACGCTTCTCTGTTTCGCCGTCAATACCATCAAGCAACTGCTTGTCAGATACAGGGCCGAGAGTAGCGATTGTAAGAACCTGTGTCTGTCCTCTTGTAAACAAACCCGAACCGTGAACTCTCGGAAGTACAGAAACTTCTGCTGCGAGCGGACGAATATCATCCATACCTCTGCCGTCAACACGCTTCTGCTCGTCAAGCAGCCAACGACGAACGATAAACTTCTGTGTCTTGTAAAGGCACTCGTCAATAAGCGCTTCACTGTCAGGATAAATCTCATCAAATTTTGCGTGAACAGCCTCGTAAATAGGCTTTAATCTCTCGTCACGAACTGTCTTGTCATCGGTGTCAAGAGCAACCTTTACATCTTCCTCTGCAAATGCCTTGATAGCCTCAAACATATCGTGGTCAGGCTCAAGACTTGCAAACTCAAACTTAGGCTTGCCGATTTCAGCCTTGATGCCCTCGATAAACTTAATAATCTTCTGGTTAGCCTCGTGACCTGCCATAATGGCATTGTACATCTCATCATCTGTAACGCAGTCTGCACCTGCCTCAATCATAGCAATTCTTGTGCTTGTTGACGCAACGGTAGTAGCCATCTTAGAAACAGCTCTCTGTGCCTCTGTCGGGTTGATGATGTACTCGCCATCAATCATACCTACAGAACAGCCTGAAATAGGGCCGTTCCACGGAACATCAGAAATTGAAATAGCGATTGACGCACCTATCATAGCTGTAATTTCAGGTGAGCAGTCCAAGTCAACGCTCATTACGGTACAAACGATAGAAACGTCGTTTCTCATGCTCTTGTCAAAAAGCGGACGAATCGGACGGTCAATTACACGGCTTGTAAGGATAGCCTTTTCTGACGGTCTGCCCTCCCTCTTGAGATAGGCACCCGGAATCTTACCTACGGCATACATCTTCTCTTCATAGTCAACTGAAAGTGGGAAGAAGTCAACGCCCTCTCTCGGCTTTGGAGATGCGGTAACAGCAACATGAACTGTTGTATCACCGTAATGTACAAGACAAGCACCGTTGGCAAGCTGTGTCATTTTACCTGTTTCAACCTTTAAAGGTCTGCCGGCAAATTCTGTTTCAAACACTCTGTATTTGTCGAATGTCATTAATCTGTTCATTGTAAAAATCCTTTCTGAAATCATACGATTTCTGTAATAAATATCTTGCGGATTTTCACGCTGTTTTAGCAATAAAACCGATAAAAACAATAAAATTTTACAGATTTTTTACCCGTTTTACCGCTAAAATACAGCTGAGAAAATTTACGCAAAAACGGAATTTAGGGCAAGCTTGCGCTTGCCCTGATTTGCAAAATTACTTACGGATACCAAGTCTTGCAATGATAGAACGGTATCTCTCAATGTCTACCTTAATGAGGTAGTTGAGAAGGCTTCTTCTCTGACCAACCATCTTAAGAAGACCTCTTCTGCTGTGATGGTCTTTCTTATGAACCTTAAGGTGCTCTGTAAGGTCATTAATTCTCTTTGTAAGGAGAGCAATCTGTACCTCAGGAGAACCTGTGTCGCCTTCGTGAGTAGCGTACTCGGCCATGATAGCCTGCTTTTCTTCTTTTAACATTTGCGTTTCCACCTTTGTAAAAATTTTAGCCAACCGTCCCAGAGTAAGGCTGTGAAAATCCGAATTATCGGCTTAACCCTTGTTCCGAGGCAGCGGTCAACAAGTTGATTATAACACAAAGGATAATAAATGTAAAGGATTTTTACAAATTTTTACGTTCATTTTATGCGTGATTTTATTACATTTATTAATCCAAAATTAACCCCATGCTATCCGAAATCACTTATTAGCAATTTCCAATTTTTCTTTCATCATATTAAGTGTATCCGCTTTATTTTCGTCAGACATTGCTCTGTAAGCAATCAAAAGCTTTTTTTCGTCATTTGAAAGATTATACAGTTTCAAAGTATCGTCAGGATCCTGAACTATCGGTAAGAAAGAACTTCCGTTACCAAGCAAAGTGTTATAATCCGTGCCGAAAATAGAAACAATTTTTCTTAAAACTTCATGGCTCGGCTCGGACACACCTGTTTCATACTTTGTATAGGTTGTTCTGTTAATATTCAAAATATCGGCAACCTGCTGCTGTGTAAGTCTGCAAAGTTCACGATGTTGTTTTAGTCTTAATGCAAAAGAACTGTTTTTTCCTTCGTATTTAGCCAATTCTACACACCCTTTGTATATAAATGCTTAATATATATTTTAACTATTACAACAATTATAATACAAAGTTTATAATAATTCCACAAAAGTGAATATAAATCACTGTAAATTATTACCATATTGTTCCCAAAATAAGTCTTGAAATTTTCAAATATTCGTTGTATAATAGACATTGTTAGTCACGATTTGCTGGTGTGGCGCAGTTGGTAGCGCAACTGATTCGTAATCAGTAGGTCGACGGTTCAAGTCCGTTCACCAGCTCCACAAATAAACCGCATAACCAAGCCATTTTTAAGGCTTGTGTGCGGTTTTTCTTTTTGCCTGTTTCCCGTAAAACATTGCTTTTAACTGTATTATAATATGCAAATACATTAAAAAACCCTCACCTACTTCTATTAACTAAGCAAGTCACTGATTTTATATGCTTATATTCTTTATGTTTTTAATACAAGGCTGATTTTAAATCAAATGCAAAATAACCGTTTACATCTAAATAATACTAAATTATGCCGTAAAATTAAGATGTAGTAACACATACCCATAACAATTTTCGTTAAAACGGTTATTTATCACAAGTTTTGGTAAATTATGGTTTAGAAAACTGTTTTATCAAGCAATTGTAAAAGTTTGGTCGATCTTTTCAAAGGTTGTGAGTGTGGGCAAAGCCCACAAATACTTTCTGTTTATGCAATCTGACGATAGATGCTGTAAAAAACAGCATATCAAAAGCCGAGATTCACGAAAAAGTGAGCCTCGGTGATTTTTTTGCTTGCATTCTTGAAATTGTATAAAAATATGAAGAATGTTAAAAATGTTTTAAATTTGGGCATAACTCGAAAAGGTGCAAAACCAAGCACCTTTAATGTGGAAAACTTTTTAGTTTTATGTACCTTATTGATATGGTTTTTCATTGATATTAAATTATATAACAAAAATGACTGCATTCCTACCTTTCGGTTAGAATGCAGTCGTTTTTTTATTTGGGCTGTTTTTTTACAGCTCCTTTAAATGCCGTTTAAAATCGTTTAATTTGCGTTTTAATTGATTAGTAGTGTAACTTTACTTTTTGTGTAATAAATCTTAAATAAGTGAAATATCAGCGATTATTGAAATAGATATTATCATAAACAGCTTGGGCTTGTCTGCCTAAACTACTATAATTATATCCACTTTCATCCCAACCGTTTTTTGAAATCCAATCAGACAAAACAATTAGCACATCTCTTAAATTTGATGACTTAAAAATTTTTTCGTAATTTGGTATATTACTTTTAATAAATTTAATATCTGTTTCTGTAAAATTAATCACAATTAATCACTCCTTAAATGCAGTAGTTTGTATCAATCTGTTGTCTGTTATACTTATAACAACCGAACAATTATCACTAACAATGTTTTGCCTTTTATCTAAATATGTTATTCTGTCTTTTTAACAGGAACATAATATGGTTCTGTTAATTTTCGGGGATTAGCAATATTATCTTTAAGTTGCTCTATGGTTGTACCTAATCGCATTCCTTCGTGACTTGTTGAGGTTTGACCTAACACTTTGTCAATAAAATGCGTAGAGAAGTCTGTTATTTCATAATTTATGTCATTACTAATTTTCAGACCAACAAGCTCATCTTTAATTTCTTTGGCTTTAATTTCATATAAATCAAAACTAGTGTTAGCATCTAAATAGTACAAAACAAAATGAGATATCCCCTTTAAGTGTTGTATAATAAAAAAGAGGAGGAATTCATTATGTCACGACAAAAAACTCATCACACCAAGCAATTCAAGTTTGATGCTATCAACTATCGCAAAGAGCACCCTGATCTTACACAGGTTGAATGTGCAAAGAACCTGGGTATTGGTGTCAGTACTCTTGCTCGCTGGGAAGCCCAGTTCAGAGATAATGACGGTGATATTCCCGTTATCGGTTCCGGCAGTTACGCTTCTGATGAAGCGAAGGAAATTGCCCGCCTTAAGCGTGAGCTGCGTGATGCACAGGATGCACTTGATGTGTTAAAAAAGCCATCGGCATTCTGGGAAAAGATTAACAGAAGCTATCTATACTGAAGTTTCTGCAAAGGTAGAGGCTGCCAAAGTAACTGGACGCCGCGTCTCTATCTCCGGAATGCTGAAAATTTTACGCGTGTCTCGCTCTGGATACAGATCCTTTCTTAATCGAAAGGTATCTCCTACTCGTCAGCGAAAAAATGCCGTTAAAAAGGAAATCCAGAAAATATATGATAATTCTAAACAGAATTATGGCGCCCCTAAAATTGCACAGGAACTACGTAAATCTAGCGAAACCATCAGTCAACGCACCGTAGGTAAATACATGCGTGAAATGGGCATTCGTGCCCAGTGGACTAAACCGTGGACTACTACCACCAAAGATTCTGATTTTAGCAAAGAACTCCACAACATTCTCAACGAACAGTTTAATCCTGAACGTCCTAACGCTGTCTGGTGCACAGATATAACTTATATCTGGACGCAGGATGGTTTTGTATACCTTAACTGCGTTATGGACTTGTATGCCAGAAAAATCATTGCCTGGACTCTTGCAGACACTATGGAAGTATCTACAGTTATCGAAACAATCAACAAGGCAAAAGCCTGTCGTAATACTGATTTACCACTTATTTGCCATTCAGATCGTGGCAGCCAGTATGTTTCAAATGCGTGGCGTGAAGCCACTGAAAAGATGCAGCAAAGCTATTCTCATAGTGGTTATCCTTACGATAATGCCTGCATCGAATCTTTCCATTCCTTAATCAAAAGAGAATGGTTTAACAGATTTCATATCATTAACTACAAACATGCCTATAGGCTTGTATTTGAGTATATTGAAACCTTTTATAATACCGTTAGGATTCACAGCCACTGCGACTATATGTCTCCTAATGATTTTGAAAAATTGTTTGAGAGGGTATCTTCTCTGCCAGCAGCTTAGTTGGCAGAACTTCTCATTTTATTTTGTGCTAAATCTTGACACAGGACCATAATTATATCACATAAAGTTCAATATATCAACAAAAAAGTTTATTTAAGATTAATATAACTAATAAATTGGCACTTTTCTTTAATATATGCATATTAACCAATACAAATTTGACTATTTTGCATTTTTTTACAAAATTATTGTTAATTTGCAAGAAAACCTACAATTAAATTTGATTATAGTACACAAAATTTTGGGTTCAGCTTTATTTGCAAAAACAGCAGCAATCCTTGCCCCTGAGAGAGTGAAAACAAATACCAACCAATCAGGAGTTCTGCAAATCATAGAGTGCTTTTAAAATTTTTTATTATTTTTAGGGGTCATATCATCTACAATATTATTTTATATTATATTAAATTATTGCGATATAAAAATCTTATATAAATGCTATAAATCATAGTCTATACCACTATCCGATCTCGGCAACCGTTTCATCATAGTTATCTAATAAAATATAATTATGTTTAAATATTTGCTTATCTCAATTTGCAATACATCTCTCGACCTAATAAACAAAACACTTAGGCTGAATTGCACTTTCATCACCAATAATAGCTATTATATAGTTTCACGACAAAGTTTCTTTCAGCACATAAATATAACATATTAGCTAAATTTTCGATATTTTTTCTCTAATTAATTGCAATATTCTATATCAATATGGTATAATTTTAAATACATACTACCTAATAAAAACTGTAGCTGGTGATTAACTTGAACGAAAATGAAAAACTTTTAAAAGCAAAATCATATCCTGACAAACTCGCCAACGGAATAAATCCAATAACCAATGAATTGGCGTCAGAAAACGATACTATAAATAATATACATATTTCATGATGTCTTTTTTATGTTTCCGATGTACTTAGAAATTTAATCGAAAATAACAACAATCCTCAAAAAAAGAAAAACAGTAAAATTCCCTTTTCTGTTACACCGCAGCAATTAGCAGATTATGTATTTGATGATAACCCAATTACAGTTACCGAAATTACCAAAAAGCTTAACAGTTTGATTGATACCGAGGAAATGAAAGGAATTAAAACAACAAGCATAACTAATTGGCTTATAAAAATTAATATGCTTGAATATTTTGCCGACGAAAACGGTAAAAATCATAAAATCCCAACTGAAAACGGTATTCAACTCGGCATCACAACACAGGAACGCTTGGGTATGTACGGTTCATATAAAGTCGTTTTATATGACAGCAATGTCCAACAATTTATACTTGACAATATAGACACAATTGCGTATTACAACACTCAAAAGAAATCATATAATTTTAATGGGGAGGGCAACATATGAAAAAAAGTACACTTGCCAACAATTTCATCTATTATCTTTTTTGCGGTTTCAGCGGTGCGGTAATAGCCTGTATAGTATGGCTATTTCTTAAATTAATGAGCCTTGGAATCAGCTTTATATGGGAAACTGTTCCGTCAAATATCAATTTTACATATTATCCTCTTGCAGTTTGTACAATCGGCGGAATACTTCTTGGAATATATCAAAAAATCTCAAAAGCAGTCCCCGACGAGCTTGAAGAAGTAATGAAAAAAGTTAAGCGAGATAAATTTTATCCGTACAATAAAGTGCTGTTGCTTTGTATTTCCGCACTTATTCCACTGCTTTTCGGCGGCAGTATCGGACCGGAAGCAGGACTTACAGGAGTTATTGTCGGACTTTGTTACTGGGCAGGCAATCATATGAAGAATGCACAAATGACATAGAGCCAAATAAAAATCAAAACAAATAAATAGCAAAAAGGAATCAAAACTTCAAAATTTTGATTCCTTTTTTTATAAACATTTCTTTAATAATAAAAACAAATAATCTCAACCAAATATATTACTTATTTTATATTTTTGCACCGTTTCTTTATTTTCAAAAATAAAATTATAACTAACTTTTAAATAATTTCTTTTTATATACATATATTTTACACCTAAGCGGAGAAAAAGTATTTAATACAAATTCAAGTTTATCTTGATCAATAAAACTCTCATTCTTATATTGGTAAAATATTTTTAAAAAGCGTTTTTTAATATTATTAAGATACTTCTTTTTATTTTGAATATCTTTATTGTTTAATATTTTTATATAATTACCATAATAAAGCATAACAAGAGTATTGATATTCCATTGATATACTTTCTCAAAGCCATTATCTTTAAAAAATGAAATTCTACTTTCAAATGCATCCAAAGCATCTAATCTTTTTGGGGTCCATTTTTGACTCATGATGCCATTCTGATTTGTATAGTAATAGTATAAATTTTGACTTATATATGCAATATTTTTAATTTTAAATAAAACTTTATGAGTAGTAAATTCATCTTCATGTATTTTACCATATGGATACCTTATATCATTCCACAATTCTTTTTTATAAAGCTTTCCCCATGCTACAACTGCATTGACATTATTGTTAATAAAAAACTCCTCTGTACCTCTTAATTCTATATTAATAGGACAATTTTCTTTTTCAACATTAGTTTCACCTGTTGTATTAATATAACTACATACACTTATATCTACATTATTATCAACTGCAGAGGTTAATAAATTAAGTAAATAATCTACATGAACCCAATCATCACTGTCTATAAAAGTAATCCACTCACTGTTGCTGTTTTTCATCGCCCAGTCAATACCTGCATTTCTTGCATCTGACAAACCGCCATTGGTCTTATGTATTACAATTATTCTGTCATCTTTTTTAGCATATTCTTCACAAATTTTGCCACAATTATCGGGAGATCCGTCATCAACTAAAATTAATTCAAAATCTTTAAAAGTTTGTTTTAAAATACTGTTAACACATCTATCTATATATTTTTCAACTTTGTATACCGGTACAATTACACTAATATACGACATACCTAACCCCCATAATTATTGTTTTAGCATACTTTTTAATTTATTATACTTGTCAACACCTAAAATTTTAATTAATTTACGATTAGGAAAATGTATTATTTTATCTTTAAGAATATTTTTCCTTATATTTTTTATATTATCTAGTCTATGTAAGGCCCAAGATGGAGTGTCCTCTTCATACAAATATTTCTTGACAATATAGTCAAAAGAACTATTTCTAAAATCATTCCAAAACTGTTCTCTATTTTTGTTAGGGGGAAAACATTTTTTTAAAGCTTGATTTCCTTGTACAGCATCTTCCAGAGTTCTATGAAAAGCTTTCAAATTATTCTTAGATAAATTAAATAAATTTTCTCCATTTTCATTATTTATCATTACCATAGAAATTCCTTGATCATTATCTTGATCTTGAAAACTGGTTTCTTTGTAACCCCAAAAATCCGCTAAAGTAATATCAGCAGGTCTATTAATATTAGTATACTGACAATCATGACACGAGGGTCTCAAAAAGTATTCCCTTAAAAATCCCCGTATGAACGGATCGTGATAGGTATCATTTTCATAAATTTTACCATTTTCAAATAAAATTTTCATACCAAAAACAAACCAACCGGGTTTTTTATATCGAAAATATATGTCACTTATTTTTGAATTGTATTTTTTAGACATATATTTTAAATATTCTTTATAAACTAAAGGAGAAGGCACACCGTGACACACTAAATCTATTGTATATAATTTCCCAACATATTTTTTACTTAAAAAAGAATATAATGCATCAATTTGACATGGAGTTCCACTGTATAATACTAATAATCCATTATCTAAATCTCTTTTTACTTGTTTAAAAGTATCACCTATTTCGCTTTGAACGTATTTCGAACCCCTAAGTTCAGACAAAGATTTAATATTATTTATTCTCTTATGAACAACTTTTAAGTTTGCATCGAAACCTGCTCCATACACTGCACCTGAACGATTAAGAATTACTTTTGCAAATGCAGAAAAAGCTCCTCCTGAAGTACTCTTTTTTAATATTGCTTTAGATTTTTGCCAAGCTGCAAATACTTTTTTTTCATATTTTTCGACTAATATTATTTGATTTATTTGTGGGCATACCTTTTCACATAAATGGCAATTAACACATTTTAATTTATCAATTCCAGGATATAAGAATCCCTCATTATTTGATTTCATTTTTATTGCCTTATGGCTACAAATATTGTAACAAGCCATACATCCAGTACATTTTTCTTTTTCACAAAGTGACATTTTTATACCTCAATTATAGATTTCAATTCTGAATAATATTTTTTATTAAAATAGTTTGGCAATTTGTAATCATATTTTTTATTATATACTTTTTCAACAACATTTATTATATTTGAAAAGTCATCAACATAGTGAACATAGTCGTTAAACGATTTTGGAAACCATTTTACTCCTGATGACAATTTATGATCCGTTGACGGCATAACTATAACTGGGGTATTAGCAATCAATGAAAAAATAGTACCATGGTATCGATCTGTAACGATTACTTTATATTGTGAATATTTTTTCCAAATTTCTTTAAGTATTTTTTCTCTGTTTTCAGAAAATTCATAGCCAGAAATAGAAAGTGTTGTATCTGTTATTTGAACTTTATCTATATGTGATAATTCTTTTACTAACAAATCAAGTTCATTTTTCTTTAGTAAAGCTTCTTGATCATTTCTTACACAAAGTAATATTCCTGCTCTTTCTGAATTATAAGTTTGTGTTCCAATTAAAGTAGTCACTATATCTGGGAAAAGAATAAGTTTACAATTAGGGAAAATACGTTCAGCTATATTATATGACACATCATCTCTGCACATCAATAGTAAATTTGGATGATTATTATATATATTAATTGCTTTTTTTTCTTCAATATGATTTTTGTAATAAATTGTTTGTGGTAAAATTACAATTTTTTTATCAGGAAATAATTGAACAACTTTTCTTTGAGTATGTTCTTCTAACATATACAAATCAGTTGTATGATATCCACTATGTAAAAATATTAAGTCATTTTTTTTTATAATTTTCCTAATAAGTTTTAATTTTTTATAATCGTCTAATGCCAATACATCTGTATTAAAGATTCTAACAGAATATTTAGGATAATTATACTTAATCCATCGTTCAATACAGTATGTTTGAGCCTGATCACCAGCATTACTATGAAATGGCGCACCAAAAACGAAGGCATTTTTATGTAGTAAGTAGCCAATAATCTCTCTTATATTATAATATTTATTAATTATGCTATTTTTTCCTTTATAGAAAAGATTAACAATTTTTTCAGAAATAGTCATAAATCTAACACCTCAATTTCTGGGAACATTACATATCCCCACCAACTTTGATGCCATTCCATTCTATTATTTTCTTCTGTAAGTATATATTTTTCAAAAGCAAATGCTTCATTAATTACATCATGCAATTGGTTACTTCCATATTTATTAACACTATATGCAACTAAATCTACATAATACTTTCCAGGGGCTAACCAATCAAGTGGTAATGTAAGTATTACACTATTACTACCTTCATGACATTTAATAATAGGCTTTGTAGTGGCCATACCAGCCCTATCACCTTCAGAAGAATGTACGGTCCAACGGAAAGCAAGATGTGAAATCTCTTTTTTTGTAATAAAATCAACTTTTAATTTTATTTTTTCACCAATTTTAAAAATAGGCAGATTTGTTTTATCTACAAATGTCGATTGTTTAACAACAATATTTCCGTCAATATCTTTTCTTTCACGAGTTTTACCATAAGTATTACATATTTGCATTGTCTTTTTGCAATTCATATAATGCTCAATACCAGAATCAACATCCCCCTGAAACACAACTTTACCTTTATCAAGAACTATACATCTATCACACAATCTTCTGATTGTATTCATATTATGGCTAACATAAAGAACTGTTCTGCCGTCGACATTAGCAGCATCTCTCATTTTATCAAGACATTTGGTCTGAAAAGCCATATCACCAACGGCCAAAACCTCATCCATAATCATAATTTCAGCATCGAGATGTGCAGCAACAGAGAATGCTAACTTAACAAACATACCACTCGAATATCGTTTAACCGGAGTATCAATAAATTCTCTTACTTCAGAAAACTCAATAATTTCTTCCATTTTCGCATCTATTTCAGCTTTTGTCATACCTAAAATAGCACCGTTAAGATATACATTTTCTCTGCCCGTCATTTCCGGGTTAAAACCTGTACCAACTTCAAGCATTGACGCAATTCTTCCATATATATCAATACTTCCCTCAGTCGGAGCTGTAACTCTTGATAAAAGTTTTAGCAAAGTACTCTTACCCGCACCATTGCTGCCTATTATACCAACAGCTTCTCCTTTGTATATAGTAAGATCAATACCGTTTAATGCCATAAAAGTTTTACCGTTACTGCGTTGATCAGAGCCTATTTTAGAATTTGGATCTTCTTTTCCTCTAACTCTTGCCCACCAACTCTGTAAATCAGCTTGTAATGTTCCGCCGCCGATCTGACCAAGTTTATATTTTTTCTTTACACCGGATACCTTTACTGCAATTTCCTTATTTTCTAAATTTTCAGCCATTTTTGTATCCTCCATCAAACTGTATCCATAAAGTTTCTTTCAACTTTATTGAATATCATTATACCAAAAACCATAACTAAAATTGTAACTATCCATGAAATTATAATATACAAAGGTTCAACTACTCCTTGTCCAAGTAATGCATATCTGAATAGTTCTACAGGTGCAGTAACCGGATTAATCATAACAATTTGTGCAAGCAATCCATCACCAAGCTGACTTAACGGGTAAACTATTGGAGTAGCATACATCCACAAAGAAACACCAAATGTTACCAATACACTTAAATCTCTGTATTTTGTAGTCATACTTGAAATTATCAGGCCTAATCCCATTCCCATCATGCCAACCTGAATGAGTATAATTGGTATTAAAAGACAAGCGAGCCAATTCGGTGACACATCACCGGTACACATATAAAAAATCAGAACTGCAATAACAACTATCATTTGTATACCAAATTGTATAACAGATGATAACACATTTGATATAGGTGTAGTTAATCTTGGAAAATAAACTTTGCCAAATACTTGAGCATTTGCAGTAAAAGTGCTTGCATTTTTAGTTAGGCAAGTAGAAAAGAAAGTCCAAATAGCTGTACTTGTAAGATAAAATAAAATTTGAGGAACACCGTCTGTACTCATTCCGGCAACTGTACCAAAAACAAAATTGTATACAATACTTGTAAGAATGGGATTAATAAAAATCCAGGCAGGGCCAAGAATTGTTTGTTTGTATGTAAGTACAAATGATCTTTTTGTAAAAAGCCAAATTAAATCTTTATATCTCCAAGTTTCTTTCAATTTTAAATCAAACCACTTATGTTCCGAGGTTATATGAGTATGATAATTATTTGTTAAATCTGACATAATTTTCTCCTTATTTATTAATTTGATTTTTTCATTCTGTATAAAATGAACCTTGATAAGCCAAACTTATAGCATATTCTATTTACCGTTGTTAAGCTTGACTTTTCACAGTTTTTAATACAAGTTTTGAAATAATCCGATTTAAGTATTAAATTAATTCTGTTTATTTTTTCAGTATAATTTAAATCTGATTTTGCTATTTCTTTAAATGTTTTTTCAGCATACCAAAGATATTTATTTATCAAATATTTCTGAACACTAAAATTATCTTTATAGTAATTGTATATACAATTCTGTACACTGGTAAAAATCACATAAAAGTCTTTATCTTTAATTTTTCCCAGTGAATTAGGATCAATATCACAAATCAAATATGTGTACTCATTTATATATTCTATCGTTTCACTATGCTTAATATATTCAGCGCAAAATAAACTATCTTCGCCATAATCAAAAGATTCATTAAATTTAATATTATATTTTTTTATAAGACTATTATTAAAACACTTTCCAACTGGTTGTGAGGAATAAATTCCTTGCAAAAATTCAATGATTTCTTCATTAGAATTTTTGGCTATCTTATTTTTTATAGATAGTTTTCGTTTTTCGTTAACCCGAATAACACCACTAATTTTAAAATCAGCATTACTCTTGTCAAAAACATCTAAGTAATTATTATCAACATAGTCATCACTATCAACAAAGACTACATATTTTCCTCTTGCAACATCAATACCGGCATTTCTTGCAGATGAAACACCACCGTTTTCTTTATGAATAACGATAATTCTATTATCTGTTTTTTCAAAATCTTTACAAATATTCAAACTATTATCGGTCGAACCATCGTCAACTAATATAAGTTCAAAATCTTTTTCACTTTGTCTTAAAATAGAGTCAACACATTTTTTTATACTTTTTTCACGATTATATATTGGAACTATAACACTATATTTCAAATTTATTCAACCCCTAAAAGCAATAATTAATTAACTATATTCTTTCTCTTTACAAATTTACATTAAATTAATTTACTTTCATTTTAGTATTACTACCTTTTCCATTCAATATTATTCTTAATTGTCTTTTGAACAATATTATTACCAACAAGTTGCTTTTCGTGAATATCATTTAAAATTACAGCATTTGCTGCAACTACACAACCATCACTTAATTTTACACCTTTTAAAATTGTACTGTTTGATGCAATCCAAACATGATTTCCAATATAAATCGGAGATGAATAATTGTCAGATGTATTATTGTTTATTGAATGAAAATCACTGTCATATACAGTAACATTTCGACCAATCATTACATCATTTTCAATAGTAAGTTGTTTAGATATAACTATCACAGAATTGCTATTAACTGTAAAATATTTTGAATTAATTGTAGCCGCATTAAGCAATTCAATTGTGCTGCCATATGAAATACAACAACTTTTAAATACATTCCAAACAGCGTTACTTCGCAGCCTTAAATAAGTTTCTGCCTTTGATTTTTTTAATTTATTACAACCTATCTCTAAATCTCCGTCAAAAAGGTTGATTACTGCATTTTTTGAAATGTCTACTACAGCGCCTTTATAAGGGATTATACGACCATTGCCTTTTCGATTTACATTACTGCAAAAATAATTGTAATAAATATATTTTGATAATGAAATTTGATTAAAGAATTTTATTTTATTTACTAAACTCATAATGCCTCTTTGTTATATCGGTTTAAAAGATTAGACCATTGCTTGTCATTCTGACCTTCTTCAGAATTAATATACCATAAACTGTTTTTTTCAGTATTATATATTGTAATAGGAAAACTTCTCCATTTACTCAAAGAAGAAATTTTTGTTTTGTTTCTATAAGCCATAAAAGTAAGCCATAAATCATCAGCATATGGACATAAATTTAATATTGCTTCTTTATTAAATACTTCCAAATCCAATGCATGAGGAGGAAAAAGAGAACCGCTACCTGTATAAACCTGTACTTTATCAGAATTTATAATTTTTTCATTAATATAAGGATTTCTCCAAACAGAAGGCATACTTTCAAAACCATCACACATTACTTGAGTATTAATAGCACAAATATCACTTGGGAATTTTTTATATAATTCATACAATTTTTTTATTGTATTTTTCGGATAAAACATATCATCATCAAATAATATTACTATATCTTCCGTATATTCCTGCATTGCAAAATAATATTTTTTATGACTTCTCAAATCATCACAAAAACGAATTTCTAATCCATATTTTTGTAAATCCAATAAATTTTTAGGTAAACTTTCAATTCCGTCAAATTGCTCTTCAGCTAACCAAAGAATTATTTTATTTGGTTTTACAGTTTGATTAAGCAGTGTTACTATAGTAATCCAAACAGTATTAATTCTTTTTGGAAATGAAGTTAATGAAGCAATTATTTTCTTGTCATCATAGCTTTTATTATTTACAGAATTAAATTTTTGTTTTCTGCTGATTTTTTTTACCCAGTAAATATTATAATATGCTTCTATATAGCCTATTATATTATTATATAAACTACTCGTTTTTTTACCATTTTCAATTAGTTTTTTCTGTCGTCTTTTTATAAAAAAATATATACTATAAATAATACTATACATTAAAATTGTTTCCTTTACTAAAATTACAATATTTTAACTTTAATAATTTTTCTCTCACAGTCAAGGCTTTTTGCGATTTCAATTCATTGTAATATTTTTTTATCAACATCGCTTTTTTAGTATCAACAGCATTGCCAAAACACAATTTGGTATAATACTCATTAACATTTTTTTTAAGTATTTCCATTTCATTAGCCGGAATAGCAATTCTTTCAAGCGTCGCTATCAAAATTTTTTTATAATTTTCTAATTGTTCAATTATTTTTTCGGAAGTGTTTTGACTATGCGAGTGACTGTCTTTTATAATAAAATAGTTATATGTTATATTGTTGATATAAGCCGGTTCTCCATAATTCCAAGCCAGCGGTAAAAGTATTTGAACATTCTGTCCGCCTTTGCCTGTGTAAATTTCTCTGTTTTTTACAACACAATCAAAAAACTCTGTTCTTATCAAATAACCTGAGAAAAATACCTTTTGTGGATGAAAAATAATATCGTAAAACATATCTTTTGAATTGATTGAATTTCTTTTTTCAATATTTTTTAATATTTCACCTTCGTTATCCAAGCAGGAAGCATTGCCATAACAATAAGCCACAGTGTTATCATTCTCCATAAGATTAACAGCTTCTTTTATATAATTTTCAGATAAAGAATCATCGGAGTCCATACATAGCAGATATTTGCCTTTTACGTCTTTCAGTCCTTTATTAAGTGCCGAAGCCTGACCGCCGTTATCCTGTGACAAAATTATATAATCAATATTTGAAGACATAAATTTTTCTTTATATGATTTTGCTATTTTAAGAGTATTATCTGCAGAGCCATCGTTCACAAAAACCAATTGCAAATTTTTGTATTCTTGTGACAATATAGAGTTGAAAAATCTTTCAATATATTTTTCACCGTTATAGCAAGGTGTAACAATACTTACCAAGGGCATATTCATAATTGATATTAACCTTTCAATTTATTTTTTATTTTACCGGTTATATCTGTAAAAAGCGGAGAAACATAAAATGAAAACATATATGTCTTAGTTTCATGTTTATATTCAGGATTACTTATACCGAATTTATAATATTTTCTATACTTTCTCACTATGTATTTAACCATATTTTTGTTTTTTAATATGTCTTTCGCTCTTGAATACTCCCACATAAGAGAATGTAAAAATTGAAAATAAGCTTTTCGAACAAGATCATTATATTGCAGTTTTTCAAAAAACTTTATTCTTTCTTCAAAAGCACCCAAATAATCTAACTTTTCAATATATAACTGTTTTCCAAGAATGCTTTCCGGCCACTGATAATAATAGTACATCACTTCATTTGTAAATACAATTTTCTTACATTTATTAATTAGATGATGACTCATATAAATATCTTCAAAAATTTTACCGTCAGGATATTGTAATCCGTTATATAAATCCTTTTTAATAAGCTTAGCCCAAGAGGCAGCCATAATAAAAGAATAATGATCATTTTTATAAATTAATTCTAAACCTATTTTATTATCAAAACACTCAACGGCAATATTATTACTATCTGGAAATATATAGTCTGTTTCACTGCCTTTTATAAAATCGCATATAGAAATATCTGCGTCACATTTAATTAAATTTTCATACAGCTTTTCAATTATATTTTCTTTTATATAATCATCACTATCTATCCAGAATATGTAATTACCTTTAGCTAATTTTACTCCGAAATTACGAACATATGAAATACCATGATTTTCTTGATGTATTACTTTTATTCGATTATCGTTATTAGCATACTTTTTACATATATTGTAACTGTTATCAGTTGAACCATCATCTATAATCAATATTTCAAGATTTTTATATGTTTGTCTTAATACTGATTCTATACAATATGAAATATTATTTTCAACATTATAAACGGGTATTATAACAGACACAAGAGCTTCGCAGTTTTCTGTTTTAACCATTAATTAATCCTTTCAAGTACTCTTCTTTAAGTTCAGAATACTCTTTAATCTTATCGTTTAATGTAATTTTTATTCTATCTGTATTTTTTTCAAGCCATAAAAAAGAATTTAATAAATTGTTTTTCTGATTCAAATCCTGCACAGGAATAACATAATTATCATATGTACCAAACAAATCTTTAGCAATTCCTTTTGCTTTCACAGAATATCCTACAACTAAAGTTGGTACGCCGGTAGAATACGCAGCAATGGTTGAATGCGTTCTGGCACCAATAAAATAAGCACATTGACTTATAATATATTTTTGCTGCCGACAATTATGATCATCTACAATAGAAATTCTATTTTTGTCTGATATTTTTTTATATAATTGTTGCAATACTTTTCTGTCATCATTAGAATCCCATATTACATGCGGAATTAATGCAATATTATAATCAGTTTGTTCAATGATATAATCAATTAAACATTCATAGTTTTCAAATGTTTTTCCACGGTTCTTTTCATAATCTAAAATCATCGGACTGATATTAATACCTATTGTGTTACCTTTTACAAAGTATTTGGGTAACTCTGTCTTTTCAATATTAAGAAAAAATGCGGGATCAGGCAATAATATTGTATTAGGATTTACTTGCTTTATAGCATTATAAGATATACTTTCTCTTGCAATAATTAAATCGAATTTTTTAATGTCTTTTCTTATTCTATTATTTTCTAATACAGAAGGTTCAACAGATGTACCCCACAGCACAAGTTTTTTGACTTTTTTTCTTATTAAGTTATTCACAATAGGATACACTTCTGCATCAGAGTAGCAATAATTATCTCCTCCTACAAATAAGCCAATATCCATATTATTAATTTGATTAATTGATTGCTTATGAAGTAAAGCGTCCATATAAATAGATTTATTAAAAATTTTCTGCATAAAATATGCTTTAACAAAATCTAAAGACTTTCGATTAATTGTATTTATCTCCTGTCGCAATTGTACAACAGAATCTAAACCATACTGAAGATCTTCACTGCAATTATATGACAAAAGTATAGATTGATTTAAATCTAATTTAAGCAATTGTGCAGTCGATCTTACTATAGCTTCACAACCATGGTTTTTACTTCCGCCATGGACATACATTACTACTTTCATATTATCTACCCAGTTTTCTTCTTATTTTTAATAAGATAAAAATAAGACTATATTTGTTTTTATTATATAAACATAAAATAACTTTTATTAATATTGAATTTACTTCTTTGGGATTAACTCTTTGGATAGTATTTTTTAATCGTTTATAATCAAATAAATATGATTTATATGAATTACAGTTACAATTAATTAATATTGTGTATATGTATCCGGCAACTCTTTTCATATATAGATTTTTTTCATTTTCTCCAAAAGAGTTGTGATTTTCCAAAAATGTTCTTGTTTTATTTTGTAATTCAATTTGCTTTATAAAATCAATTTTTTTATCAGACATACCAATGGCGGAATTGTCTGTACCGATTAAATAAAAATATCCGGAATAATCTAAAAATAGTATACTATCTAATTTATTATAAATTTTAAGGAAAAAATCATAATCCTCTGCTAAGTTTATACTTTTGTCAAATGAAATACTATTATCAGTTATAATACTTTTTCTAATACATTTACCTGCCACAAATCCATAAATACCGGTGTCCATCTGTTCTTTATAAAAATTTTTACATATATCATCTATTTTGATTACACCATTGTTAAGAGGTTTAATTGTATCTATCAGTTCACTGTTCTTACTTACTTTTGATAAACCTGAAATTATAAAATCATACTGTGGCTGATACAAATTTTCCAAATAATCACTTGCTACATAATCATCAGCATCAATAAAAGTTACAAAATCGCCACAAGACATATTCAAACCAATGTTTCTTGCATTAGAAACACCGTTATTTTCAATACTTATAACTTTTATTTTTTCATTTTCATACTTTTTACATAAGCTAAGCGACTTATCTATTGAACCGTCATCTACAATTATTAATTCCCATTCTTTAAAATTTTGACCGATAATTGATTGTATAGCCCTGTCTATATATTCTTCTTTATTATATACAGGCATAATAATCGAAAGTAAAGTCATTTTTTCATCCTTTTTTATTATATATTTTATATAATACTTTGGTTTTCTTATGTTTCATTAGATATAATTGAAATCTTAATTTTATAGAAATATCTGATAAGTGCAAACTTTTAAAAGCTGTTTTTAACTCTTGTGAATTTAATATCATATTCATTTCATATAAAGCATCTTCTTCAGACAACTTAGAAGCCATACCTAAACAATTACATGCATAATATAGCATATGGATTTTAAGTTGTTCAGAAAAATCATAATCAGAAATTTGATCAAAAAAATTATGTAAATACTCATTCATTTTGCAGTAAACATTCCATGCTCCCGCTCTATATGAAGTTGTGATAGTTCCCGGATTGGAATAATAATGATACAAATATTCGGTTTTTAAATAATAAAAGCTATTACATTTATATCCGACAATAGCACTAAACAAATTATCTTCTGACCATTTTACATCATTTGCGAAAGTAATAGAATTATCAGTCAAAAACTGACGCTTATATAGACAAAGGCAAACCGAAAGTAATGGTCCATAGTCAATATTACTTCCCATAATCAACGCAGGAAAAATATCGCTTCTGATTTTTTCTTTATCATAAAAACCGGAATCAATATCAAGTGTTTTGTTGAAATTAGTACCGTTACTATTAATTCTTTGATAATCGCACATAACAAAGTCAACTTTATATTTAAGCGCTGTATTATACATTTTTTCATACATATCAGTTTCAATATCATCATCAGAGTCCACAAAACCTATATATTCACCTGTAGCTATCTTCAAGCCTGCATTTCTTGCACTGCTTAAACCACCATTTGCTTTATGTACAACTTTAATTCTATTATCTTTATCAGCAAATGAATCGCACATTATTCCGCAATTATCAGGAGAACCATCATCTACTAAAATTATTTCAAGTTCACTGAGAGATTGCTTAATAATAGAATTGACACATCTCTCTAAATATTTTTCAACTTTGTATACAGGAACTACAACACTAACTTTAACTTTATTCATAAAAATATCCTAACACATAATTAACTATTTTCAATAATTTCATATATTTTATTTATTTCTTGAGAATTTGAATAATCATTTTCAGCACAATTTTCAGAAAGCTGTTGCATAAGTACTTTATTATTTAATAACTTTGCTATGCCATCTGCACATCCTTGATTATCCATAGGAACTATAATACCATCATAACCGTCTTTCAATTGACTTGATGATGTAGCGAATTTTGTAATAACAACCGGTTTGCAAAGCATTTGAGCTTCACGAACGGTTACAGCTTTTCCCTCATATCTTGACGGCTGTACATATAAATCACAATTTTTTATATATGGATATGGATTTATTTTTTTGCCAAGAATAATAACATTATCTTCCATATCAAATTCTTTTATTTTACTTCTGATAATTTCCTCATCTGTGCCATAACCAATTAAATACCATTTTATATTTAACCCTTTTTCTCGTATAAGTTTACATATCGCAGGGACATTATCAAAATTTTTAGCTTCACAAAATCTACCGATTGAGAGTATTATAATTGAATTTTCTTTAAAATCCGTTATTTTTTCTTTTGATTGAAATTCCAAAAATTTAGAACTTAAGATATTCTCTATTGTTATTGACTTAGAAATAAATTCAGGATAATATTTCAAAAATTTTCTTGTACAATCATCTGACACATTTGCGATATAATCTATCTTTGAATAAACTAATCTATCATATCTTCTTGATGGATTTAGTGTATCATAGTCTGTATGAATCCAGGCGATTTTTGTTTTAGCATTAATTTTGTTAACCAAAACATCAGGAACGCCCAAAAAAGAGATAGCACAATCATATTCACCGGGTATATTAGGTAAAATCCACTGTAAAAAACGAGAAGTATATTGCATATGCATCCATACTCCCTCTTTTTCTTTAGACATTAAACAATGTAATTTTAAAAATATTTTGCTTATAATCCTCGAAATGCCAAATAAATACAATTTACTTTTTATTAAACTAACTATAGGAACATCAAATGTTTTATATTTATTTATTTCCGGTATAATTGTCACTTTAGGATTAATAAATTCTAAAAATTCTCCTTCGTGTCTATATAAAAAAAGTTCAACATCATACTTCTTATAATCAATAGCGTCGAGTAATCCCAATAAACTTCTCTCGGCGCCTCCCATAAACATAGAAGGCATAGTAAAAAGAATTCTTTTTTTCATGCTTTATCCTCAATATGTCTTATTTTCAAATTATTTTGCAATGTTACTATAGATTTAGACGGTATATCGTCCTTAATAATACACCCGGCACCTATTACGCAATTATCACCTATAGACACCCCTTTTAAAATAATAACATCAGAGGAAATCCAACATTTTTTACCAATTTTTATTGGTGATGATTTATGTAACGGCAACACTCCTTCATTAGAAGTAAACATATGATTATTATCAAAAATCTTCACATTTGGGCCAAACTGGCATCCATCACCTATTTCCACAGATGATTTAACACTAATCATATTATTTTCATTAAAATAAACATTATTACCGATTATTAATTTTGCATTGTCATCTACAATTATTGTAATACGACCGTCATTAATAATTTTATCACCTAAATAAACACTGGATTTTTTTGAAAACAAAAGCTTTGAATTATACGAAAACAATTGATATCCGAATAATTTTAATTGTTTACATTTAATAACTTTTATATAAGTTAATTTAATTTTATTAATAATTACTTTTAAATATGGTTTCATCTAATTTACCTTAACATTCTATGTATTGGTTTCATAATAGCACATCTTAACCTTTTATTTTTACTCATCCAAGAAGCTGAAAACCAATGAATCGAATAAGTATTACTTGTTTTTTCTAATATTCCTGTGGGAGCATCATAAGGATTAAAATAATCCGAAGCATATACGGTTATACCATTTAAATATTGAGTTTTTCCATTAAGCTGCAATCCTAATTTTTTTATAGCTTCTGTATTTAAAATAGGACAACCTACTGTACCGCTTTTTCCATCCAAAAGTTTATCATATTCATTTATCATTAATTTTATTGCAGAACTGTCTTTCTCTGCTCCAAAGCCAATACCGGTATTAATATATTCATTAACTTCAAAGCCGACAAAAGCTTTATTTTTTAATAAATCGTTAATTGGTTTTATTACCTCAACATCAGTATCATAATAGATACCGCCTTCATAATATATAATCAACAATCTGGCATAATCACTCAAAAACGCATATTTCTTATTATCATAGCAATATTTAGTATAAGCGTTTTGATACACATCAAAGTTATCTTCATTCCATTCGACAATTTCATAGTCCGGACAATATTTTCTCCAACTTTCAATGCATTTTTTGATTTTTTTGGATTTCTCTCCTCTGCCAAACCAACAATAATGTATTTTTTTAGGTATCATTTTACTCTCCATTTGTATTAAAACACTAAACTAAAAAGTTCACATAACATTTTGTAGCATATTCCTTTGAATGAATTTTTGCAGGATTTCCCAATACTACCGAATGATCAGGTACATCAAAATTAATAAAGCTGTTTGGTGCAATCATAACATCATTTCCTATATTGACTTTACCGACAATAGTAGAATTTATACCAACCGACACATTATTACCAATTTTAGGAACACCTGCTCTATCTCCTCTATTTTCTCTGCCTATAGTACATCCTTTATGTAAATTAACATTATCACCGATTATAACATCTGATGCCACAGTAATATTGTATGGATGCCCTAAATATAACCCTTTTTCAATTGTGGCTGACAGTGAAATTTCTAAACCATATTTTTTAGTCAATCTATATAATCTTGCTCTGTTAATATAGTTATTTTTTACTTTTAATTTTCTCCATAAATACATAAATTTAAGTTGATGATATAAAAATAAACTAAATTTAGCTTTAAAAGAAAAAGAATAGCTATTACCTGTCATTCTATAGTAATCATATTTAAAAAATCATATTTAAAAATCTCATTCATAAGCTGCACCTTTTAAAAATTTATATCCAAGATACTTGTCCATAGCTGTTAGTAAAAAATTGGTAATTAGTATGCCATCCCATACCATAAGTAAATACGATTTGATATATAAAATATAATGTATAGCAGATATATGCCGCATTTTTTATCCACGGAATTTTTGAATTAACTACCATCTCGTTAACATTCCATACCAATAGCAATACAGAAAATACTTCGAAATATATATTAAATCTGGCATACACAGCTGAAAACACTCCTGCCATTGTAAATACAGTGAAAAACAGAGCCATATTAAATACAGTGTTGTAATATTTATATTTATTTTTCATTAGATCTTTGTTGATAAAAGCTAAAACAATCGGCACAACACTTACCAATACTCTGAAGATATTTATGCTGTAGTTCCATTCTTGTCCGGAGTATCTATCACCATAATCCGATCCCGATAACAGGTTATCAACAAATCCTCCTGTAAATTGGGATGTAATTACAATTAATATTGAAATAGCTAAAATAAATTTTGTCATTTTACCGCAAGCTTCTGTATTTGTTATAAAATACAAAAGCAAAATAATATATGCCGATGTATGTATTTGAGCAACAATAAATACTAACGGTAAAAACAAATACCATTTTCTGTTCGCTAAAAGTTGAAATCCCGCAACTATTATTGCAGTAGCCAAATACTGTCTCAGTCCATTCATTGAATGTTCCCAACAGCCGGACATTATAAAAATATAAAAAGCAAATTTTAAATCACCGCTATAATTATATAAAAAATACATTAAAGGGAAAATAGTTATTAATGAAGTAATTTCAATAAAAACTCTCGGGTCAGTAGATATATAAGTATGTATGAATGACATATAAAACTGAAACAGCCATTCATTTCCAAGTGAAAAAGAAGATATGCACTCATCAATTGGCATAGCTTTAGTAAAAATTTCCCAATATGCTATAGTATCGCCAAAATCAAATCTTTGTCCTGTTACATACACTAATAACAATGTTCCTAAAATAAAAAATAATGTAGTTGTATCTCTTATCTTAGTCTTTTCGGTTTCAATTGTAATATTTTTATCAAGCGGTTTTCTGCCAATATAAAACAATATTAATACTAATACTGTTGTATATACAAATACATTCATTAACTAAATCCCTTCAACCTTCATATAAGAAGATTTTGATTTTTTTACAACGATTATCTTTAACAGAAATCCAAGCGGAACGCTTAATACTGTTAAAAACTTTTCCGGTGATTCTTTTATAAAGTGTTTATTTTTAGCTATTAAAGAACTTGAAACATAGTGAATACAAGCCTTTATCTTTTGTTTGGTATTTATACTGTGTTTCATTTGTTCTTTTCTCCAAAAAGCAAATCCTTTTGGATTCCTTACATATTGTCTGTACATATTTGTACTCGAACCGTCCATTTGATAATCAACAATACAAACACATTCATTAAGTATTTTTAATTCATATTTTTCATCAATCAGATGATACTTATATGCAAGTGCAACATATTTCTCATTGTTAAAAACAGGATACGGAGGCGTTTGTTTTATTATATCTGTCCTGTAAATTAGTTTTTTATCACCAAAGCCACCATTATTATAATACCCCATAAGGGTTGTGCTTTCTTTGTCTGTTGGCAATTCTTTGCCAATTACTTTTTTTGTTGAATCGGCAAAATCGAGTGCAATTATACCGGCATAACCTTTATTTTTGTTTTTATTCCAACAATCAATAATCAATTGCACCGCGTTATCCGGCATATAATCATCCGAATCTACACAAACATTAAGTTCGGTATCAATATTTTCGTAAGCCGTATTATGCGCTGTATGCATTCCGCCATTTTCTTTGTAAACATACCTTATTTCAAAGCCATTATTAATTTTAATCCATTCCTTTATAATCTCATATGGATTATCAGTAGAACCATCATCAATAATCAGCCAAACAAAATCCTTGGATGTTTGTCTTTTTAAACTTTCATAAGTTCTTTTTAAAGTATTTATTCTATTATATAATGGTGTAAATACAGTTAAAGTTGCCATTTTCATTCTCCATAACAAAACGAAGTGTAAAAGTTTTGCAGTTTATTTGCATTATTTTTAATATCAAATCCGGAAGCTACAATTTCATCATATGTATCATTTTTCTCAATTTTTGCAGCCTCTATTATTTTATTCGCCCAAAAATCTAAAGGTTTTTCTAAACTATAATGAAAAACTCTATCTGTTTTTATACACTCCGGTGGAACATTATCGGATATAACGCATGGTAATCCGGCAGCTTGAGCTTCAATTATAGAAAGCGGCAAACCCTCGTAAAGTGACGGAAAAAGAAATACATCCATAGCCTGTAAAATTTTATTTACATCGGTTCGATTACCTAAAAATAAAACACTATCAGATAATGCAAGAGAATCTACTTTTTCTTTAATTGCTTTCTGTCCATCGCCTGTACCAACAAGCACCAGTTTCGCCGCTGTATTCTTTTTATGCACAAAATTAAATACATCAATTATAAAATTATGATTTTTTTGAGGATTAAATCTGCCTACATGGCCGATAACAAAATCTTCTTGGTTAAAGCCAAGTTGTTCTCTCATTTCTTCACGAATTTGTTTATCAAAACGATAAGATTGGGCATCTATTGCATTATTTAAAATTGTATACGGCTTTCCGTTAAACATCCAATCGCCTGCCTCTTTTCCACAAGAAAGCAAGTGTGTAGCATACTTTGGAATTAATCTCTTAGAATATAATTTAATCGGATATTTTAAATTTTTATCTTGACTTTTATTGTGTGAATGAGCAATCCTAACTCTTACACCATTTTTTTTGGCTATTTTTAAAGGGTATGCGCTCATACAATCTAAATGACAATGTACAATATCATATTTATGTTCTTTAAAAAATGAATCCAAAGCATTAAAATAAGATTTTGAAAAAGGATTTAACATTGGCATATGATAAATTTTACCGCCCAAAGCAACTATTTCTTTATCATAATCAGCTTCTTCCTGACGATGAACAAGAAAGTCAAACTGAACTTTATTGCGATCAATATTTCTATAATAGTTCATTATCATAGTTTCAAGACCGCCTCTGCCCATATATGTTACAATTTGTAATACTCTTATCATACTAATCCTTCCAACAATCTATATTAAACATTTAATTTAAATCTAATGCGGCTATAGTTTGTTTCACAATCGAATTTTTGTCAAACTCTTTTTCCATTTTTTTACGAGCTTTCTTTCCCATTTCCTCACGAGTAGTAATATTTGTATTTAAAAACATTTTCATCTTTTCGTAAAGATTATCTGCATTTTTCGATTCACACAGCCAGCCTGTAATTCCGTCTTCCACAGATTCTCTGCATCCGGGAATATTTGTGGTAATTACCGGTCTGCCGGTAGCAGAAGCCTCAAGATTGACATTACTCATTCCCTCATGATAACTGGGCATCACTACACAGTCTGCTTTTGCATAATAAGGTCGAGGTTCTTCCTGGAAGCCGTGAAATTCAACTATGCCTTTCTCAACAAGTCGGTCAACTTTTTCTTTATACTCATCTTCAAAAAAGCCAACTAAATCCAGAATAAATTTCTCGCCGTCATTGTGCAGTTTTTCCGATGCCTCAAAAAGTTCATCCATACCCTTTTCTTTCATAATTCTGCCAAGATATAAAAATTTCGGTGGTTCATTATTCGGATACAACTTGTACTCATATGTTTTTAAATTTATACCTGCGCCATTGAGTACAGTTTCTTTCTCAGCAGGAATTATTTTTCTGCTTGTAAATCCATCAGCATTAACCTGATTTTCAAAAAATACGGTTTCTACCTTTTTAAAAGCGGTTTTATATAAAAAAGTTACAAACTGAGCAAGTCCTTTTTTTTGAAAAGCTGTTCCTAATCCCTGAACATTGGCATAAAATGGAATTTTCAGCTTAGAACACATTAGTCCGCCATAAATATTAGGCTTAATTGAATATGTTATAACTAAATCGGGTTTTTCTTCTTTTAGCATTTTCTTATAAAAATTCATTAAAGAAAGATCGGTAAAAGGATTTATACCTCTGCGTTCCATTTTAGTTTCAATGCAGCGCAAACCCATATTCATAAAATCATCATGATGACCAACAAAAGGCATACTTAATATTACCTCATTATTCTTCATCAACTCTTCAATTAACTCTTTCCTGAAACGATAAAGCATATATGAATGGTTAGTCAGAATCAAAATTTTCTTTTTCTTATTGCTCATCATTCATAGCTCCTGTTCCGCCTTCTACTACTCCCTCGTGTTTAAATACGCTGACAACTGTCATAAACAAACACTTAACATCAAACGCAAAGCTCAAATTATCATAATAAACCTTGTCCATCTGTACTTTTTCAGGTATAGGAAGTTCATCTCTTCCGTTAATCTGAGCCCAACCGGTCAACCCGGGGGTTAAATTATTAATGTTATATTCATCTCTTTCAGCTATTAAATCATCTTGATTCCACAGTGCAGGTCTAGGTCCTATAACACTCATATCACCTTTAAATATATTGAAAATTTGCGGCAATTCATCTAAACTTGTTTTTCTTAGAAATTTGCCAACTTTAGTGATATATTGTTCCGGATTTTTTAACAAATGAGTAGGACAATCTTTCGGAGTATCAATTCTCATTGTTCTGAATTTAAGTATATTAAAATATTTTTTATCTTTTCCGATTCTCTTTTGCTTAAAGAAAATCGGGCCTTTACTTGTACATTTTATAACTACACAAATCGGTAAATAAACTATTGAGAGAAATACAATTGCCATAAAAGAGCATATAACATCTAAAATTCTCTTAATTATTCTATTATAAATTGTTTTTTCTCTGTTCATAATTAATACCTCTTAATATATGCACACACTTACACACTACACTTTTTCATAATTATATCACATAAAGTTCAATATATCAACAAAATAGCTTATTTAAGATTAATATAACTAATAAATTGGCACTTTTCTTTAATATATGCATATTAACCAATACAAATTTGACTATTTTGCATTTTTTTACAAAATTATTGTTAATTTGCAAGAAAACCTACAATTAAATTTGATTATAGTACACAAAATTTTGGGTTCAGCTTTATTTGCAAAAACAGCAGCAATCCTTGCCCCTGAGAGAGTGAAAACAAATACCAACCAATCAGGAGTTCTGCAAATCATAGAGTGCTTTTAAAATTTTTTATTATTTTTAGGGGTCATATCATCTACAATATTATTTTATATTATATTAAATTATTGCGATATAAAAATCTTATATAAATGCTATAAATCATAGTCTATACCACTATCCGATCTCGGCAACCGTTTCATCATAGTTATCTAATAAAATATAATTATGTTTAAATATTTGCTTATCTCAATTTGCAATACATCTCTCGACCTAATAAACAAAACACTTAGGCTGAATTGCACTTTCATCACCAATAATAGCTATTATATAGTTTCACGACAAAGTTTCTTTCAGCACATAAATATAACATATTAGCTAAATTTTCGATATTTTTTCTCTAATTAATTGCAATATTCTATATCAATATGGTATAATTTTAAATACATACTACCTAATAAAAACTGTAGCTGGTGATTAACTTGAACGAAAATGAAAAACTTTTAAAAGCAAAATCATATCCTGACAAACTCGCCAACGGAATAAATCCAATAACCAATGAATTGGCGTCAGAAAACGATACTATAAATAATATACATATTTCATGATGTCTTTTTTATGTTTCCGATGTACTTAGAAATTTAATCGAAAATAACAACAATCCTCAAAAAAAGAAAAACAGTAAAATTCCCTTTTCTGTTACACCGCAGCAATTAGCAGATTATGTATTTGATGATAACCCAATTACAGTTACCGAAATTACCAAAAAGCTTAACAGTTTGATTGATACCGAGGAAATGAAAGGAATTAAAACAACAAGCATAACTAATTGGCTTATAAAAATTAATATGCTTGAATATTTTGCCGACGAAAACGGTAAAAATCATAAAATCCCAACTGAAAACGGTATTCAACTCGGCATCACAACACAGGAACGCTTGGGTATGTACGGTTCATATAAAGTCGTTTTATATGACAGCAATGTCCAACAATTTATACTTGACAATATAGACACAATTGCGTATTACAACACTCAAAAGAAATCATATAATTTTAATGGGGAGGGCAACATATGAAAAAAAGTACACTTGCCAACAATTTCATCTATTATCTTTTTTGCGGTTTCAGCGGTGCGGTAATAGCCTGTATAGTATGGCTATTTCTTAAATTAATGAGCCTTGGAATCAGCTTTATATGGGAAACTGTTCCGTCAAATATCAATTTTACATATTATCCTCTTGCAGTTTGTACAATCGGCGGAATACTTCTTGGAATATATCAAAAAATCTCAAAAGCAGTCCCCGACGAGCTTGAAGAAGTAATGAAAAAAGTTAAGCGAGATAAATTTTATCCGTACAATAAAGTGCTGTTGCTTTGTATTTCCGCACTTATTCCACTGCTTTTCGGCGGCAGTATCGGACCGGAAGCAGGACTTACAGGAGTTATTGTCGGACTTTGTTACTGGGCAGGCAATCATATGAAGAATGCACAAAGTAAGATACCCGAACTTATGCAAACAGGTGTGAGCGCCACATTAACGGCTATTTTTTATGCACCGCTTTTCGGTCTTGCCGCAGCAAATGAAGAACAATTAGATACCCAAGACAAAGCAACCGATATACGCACAGGCAAATTAATTTCAAATATCGTAGCTGTGCTGTTTGCAACAGGAACAATATTTTTACTGAATCAAGCTTTCGGCGGCAGTATGGGATTACCGAGAATAGGCGAATACAACATTACAAATACTGAAAGACTATGGGGTATTCCTCTTGCACTTCTCGGCACTTTAGCTGGACTTTTATTTATAATATCAGAAAAACTGCTCAAAATTTTATTTGATAAAATTCAGAGCAGTTTAGGAATAATAATAAGCACCACACTCGGCGGAATTATTCTTGGAATTTTCGGTACATACCTTCCGCTTGTAATGTTTTCGGGTGAAGACAGCATTAACGAGATAAATAACGGTATCGGAGAATTTGCGCCGTGGATACTGATAATTTCAGGATTATTAAAACTTGTAATAACAAATGTTTGCATTAAATCAGGGTGGAAAGGCGGTCATTTCTTCCCCGTTATTTTCTGCGGAGTGAGTATCGGCTTTGGTATAGCCCTAATTATGGGACTTGATACCGCATTTTGCGCAGCAGTAATTACCGCCGCACTTCTCGGTGTTACAATGCGAAAACCTCTTGCAGTAACCGTACTTCTCCTACTCTGCTTCGACGCAAGAATTCTTCCATGGATTTTGCTTGCGGCTTTTTTGAGCAGTTTGGTGGTAGGGAAAGTATTAAATAAAAATAAACATCAAAACAAATAAATAGCAAAAAAGGAATCAAAACTTCAACATTTTGATTCCTTTTTATCCCTCATCACGGAAAAATGTGGGATAATCAAAAATAAATCTTGAAAAAGAGCATAGGAAGCTCCAGAATTGTAGTTGACAAGACAAACAACGGAGGAGAGAAACCTATGCTCTTTTTAGATGACATCAAAGTCGAATTTTAAAGTAAAGGATTTCAAGGAACACATATAGGAATCAGCCCTATTAAAGATAAAAGCGTACTATTTTTGGAGAGCGTAAGGTCAACGCAGACAGTCCGATGCCCTTATTTATATATTTATAAAAAAGGACAAGTCAAACTCAAAGATATTCCATTACAGAAAAATGACTGCATTCCTACCTTTCGGTTAGAATGCAGTCATTTTTTATTTGGGCTGTTTTTTTACAGCACCTTTAAAATTCAAATAATCACTATACTTTGGCAGAAATAAAATTACTTAGAAAGTAACTTCTTAATTCTTTCAACTGCCTCAATTGTGTTTTCTCTGTCACCGAATGAAGTAAGACGGAAGTAACCTGCACCGTTCTTACCAAAGCCCTCACCCGGAGTACCTACTACATTAGCCTCATTAAGAAGGAGGTCAAAGAATTCCCAGCTGCCCATATCATTAGGGCACTTGAGCCAAATATACGGTGAGTTCTTACCGCCTGTATAATAAATGCCGAGTTCATCCATAGCTGATGAGATAATTTTTGCATTATCCTGGTAGTAAGAAATATTCTCCTTAATCTGCTTCTGACCCTCTTCACTGAATACAGCGGCAGCTGCACACTGTACAGGCCAAGAAACGCCGTTAAACTTAGTTGCCTGACGGCGATACCAAGTATTGTAGATGTTGTGACCGTCACGCTCAAGCTCTCTCGGAATGATTGTGTAGCCACATCTTGTACCTGTAAAGCCTGCTGTCTTTGAAAGTGAGCACATCTCAATTGCGCACTTTCTTGCACCCTCAATTGCGAAAATTGAACGAGGGAGATCCTCTGTAATAAATGCCTCATATGCTGCATCATAGAGAATGATAGCGTCATTCTTGATTGCATAGTCAACCCACTGCTTTAACTCGTCAGCTGTATAGGCTGAACCTGTTGGGTTATTAGGTGAACAGAGATAGATGATGTCAGCCTTTACATTCTCATCAGGGAGAGCCGCAAAGTTATTCTCACGGTTTGAGTTAGCATAAACAATCTTTCTGCCTGCCATAATGTTTGAGTCAACATATACAGGGTAAACAGGGTCGGTAACGAGAACAACATTATCCTTGCCGAAAATGTCACCGATGTTGCCGCAGTCTGACTTTGCGCCATCGGACACAAAGATTTCGTTTGCATCTACTGTTACGCCAAAACCTGCATAATAGTTAGAAATAGCCTCTCTGAGGAATGCATAGCCCTCATAATCGGGATAGCCCTTGAAAGTATCCTTATGTGCAAGGTCTTCCGCACCTTTCTTCATAGCCTCAATTACAACAGGAGCAAGCGGAAGTGTTACATCGCCGATACCGAGCTTAATTACCTTCTTGTCAGGGTGTTCCTGCATATACTTATTTGTTCTTGATGCAACCTCTGCAAAAAGATAGTTTGGCACGAGGTTGTCAAAATTTCTGTTAATCTGCATTATTATCAATCCTTTTCTGATATATGGGCAAAAGGTTAGTGACAAATAATTGCCAAAACCAAGAAAATTCCAAAATCACTTATCAAGCGAAGCCTTAATAAACTCTCTGAAAAGCGGATGTGCTCTGTTAGGACGGGACTTAAATTCAGGGTGATACTGAACACCGATGTAGAACTTATTGGCAGGAATTTCAACTGCCTCAACAAGCATACCGTTAGGTGATGTACCTGTAATAATCATACCTGCCTTTTCAATTTCTTCTCTGTAATCATTATTAAATTCATAACGATGACGGTGGCGCTCCTGTACTTCAGGCTTACCGTAAGCTCTTTCCATAATTGAGCCTTTCTTGATAACGCAAGGATAAGCACCGAGGCGCATTGTACCGCCCATATCTTCAATACCGAGCTGTTCGGGCATAAGGTCGATTACATTGTGCTTGCCCTCCGGAGCAAACTCACCGCTGTTTGCATCCTCATATCCGAGTACATGCTTAGCAAATTCAATTACTGCTGTCTGCATACCAAGGCAGATACCGAGGTACGGAATATCGTGCTCACGAGCATATTTGGCAGCCATTACCTTGCCTTCAACACCTCTGTTGCCAAAGCCGCCCGGAACAAGAATACCGTCAACATCGCCTAAAAGCTCATCTGCCGAATACTTTGTGATAAGCTCACAGTCAACCCACTTGATTTCAACATCAGCGGAATTTTCGTAACCTGCGTGACGAAGTGCCTCGGCTACTGAAAGGTATGCGTCGTGAAGTGCAACATATTTACCGCAAAGAGCAATTTTGCATTTCTTTGAACGGTTATTGATTCTTTCGAGCATTTCTTTCCACTCTGTAAGGTCAGGTGTTTTGTCTGTAGCTATGTTAAGTTCACGGCAAACTACATTTGAGAAGTTGCTCTCTTCAAGCATAAGCGGTGCCTGATAAAGAGTCGGAAGTGTAATGTTCTCAATTACACAGTCAGGCTTTACATTACAGAACAAAGCAATTTTCTTAAAGATACTCTCTTCAAGCGGTTCGTCACAACGAAGAACAATAATATCAGGGTTGATACCGAGTGAACGGAGTTCCTTAACCGAATGCTGTGTCGGCTTTGATTTATGCTCTTCACTGCCCTTAATGTACGGAACAAGTGTAACATGAATGAAAATACTGTTTTCTCTGCCGACTTCAAGCGAAACCTGACGGATTGACTCAAGGAAAGGCTGGCTTTCAATGTCGCCTACTGTACCGCCGATTTCTGTAATTACAATATCGGCGTCAGTCTTTTCACCTACATTGTAAATAAAAGACTTAATTTCATTTGTAATGTGTGGGATTACCTGTACTGTTTTGCCGAGGTAATCGCCGTGACGCTCTTTTTCAAGTACATTTGAATAAACCTTACCTGTTGTAAGATTTGAATACTTGTTGAGGTCTTCGTCAATAAAACGCTCATAGTGACCGAGGTCGAGGTCGGTTTCTGCGCCGTCCTCAGTTACATAAACCTCGCCGTGCTGATACGGGCTCATTGTACCCGGGTCAACATTGATGTACGGATCAAGTTTTTGAGCGACTACCTTAAGGCCTCTTGCCTTAAGGAGTCTGCCGAGAGAAGCTGCTGTAATACCCTTACCAAGACCGGATACTACGCCGCCTGTTACAAATATATATTTTTTAGCTTTTTTTTCAGTATGATTAGCCATAAATTATACCTCAATCTCTCCTTCAAATACTTTTTCGGCGTTACCTGTCATATATACGGTTTCGTCTGTGTAATTGATGACAAGGTCACCGCCCTTGAGCTTGATTTTAATATCGTCGCCCTTTTTGCAGAAGCCGTTTTCACAAGCCGCAACAGCTACCGCACAAGCGCCTGTACCGCAAGCCCATGTTTCGCCAGAACCTCTCTCCCATACTCTCATCTTGATTGTATGGTCGTCAAGAACTGTAACAAATTCTGTATTAACTCTCTCCGGGAAGAGTTTATCGTTTTCAAACATAGGACCAATCTTTTCAATGTCAAGATTGTCAATGTCATCCATAAATACAACGCAGTGTGGATTACCCATAGATACGCAGGTAATGTTGTATTCCTTGTCGCCGATTGTAACAGGCTCGTTTACAATCTTGTCCTTATTCATAGCAACAGGGATTTCCTTTGGATCAAGAATTGCCTTGCCCATATCTACTCTAAGGCTTGTTACCTCACCGTTGGTTGTGTAAGCCTTAAGGCTCTTGATACCTGAAAGGGTTTCAATTGTGATTTCGTCTTTCTCCTTGTAATCAACCATACCGTGGTCATAGAGGAACTTACCTACGCAACGGATACCGTTACCGCACATTTTACCCTCTGAACCGTCAAGGTTGTACATTTTCATCTTTGCGTCAGCAACCTTTGACGGACAAACAAGAATAATACCGTCACCGCCGATACCGAAGTGTCTGTCTGAAAGTCTTACAGAGAGAGCCTCCGGATTGTTGATTTCCTGATCAAAAGTGCTGAAATAAATATAGTCATTACCGATGCCCTGCATCTTTGTAAATTTAAGCATTTCTTTTTCATCCCTCATATGGTTAATATCTATAAGCTCTGTACTGTGCTGTGAATAATGGCTCTTAAGGCAATCCGCAAGTGCGTTTGCGGTATCAAGAGCTGTAAGACAAGGAATGTTTCTCTCAACTGTCTTTCTGCGGATTTTAACAGAATCTCTTGACGGAATTCTGCCCTTTGCAGAAGTTGAAATTACATACTGAATCTTACCCGACTCAATAAGTGTGAGTGTGTTGTCTGTCTTGCACTCGTGAATCTTCTTTACGGCAACAGCGTCAATACCGTATTTCTTAAGTACGGCTGCTGTACCCTCTGTAGCATAAATCTTAAAGCCGAGGTCATAATACTTCTTGGCAATTTCGCCGATTTCTGCCTTATCGGAATTACGAACAGTAATAAATACACCGCCGTTTTTCTTCATCTTGTAACCTGCACCGATAAGTCCCTTATAAAGAGCCTCTTCAAGAGTGCCTGCAACACCGAGAACTTCACCTGTTGACTTCATTTCAGGTCCGAGGTGGTTATCAACATTGATAAGTTTTTCAAAGCTGAATACCGGAACTTTTACTGCAATGTAAGGACTCTTTCTGTAAAGACCTGTGCCGTAACCCATATCCTTGAGCTTTTCGCCGAGCATTGCTCTTGTAGCGAGGTCAACCATAGGTACGCCTGTAACCTTACTGATATAAGGAATTGTTCTTGATGAACGGGGGTTTACCTCAATTACATAAAGTTCGTCATTATAGATAAGGTACTGAATATTTACAAGACCCTTTGTCTGTAACTCAATAGCAAGGTTCTTAGAACTTTCAATGATTGTCTGTGTCATCTTGTCAGAAATATTCCAAGCAGGATATACAGCGATTGAGTCACCGGAATGGATACCGGCTCTCTCAATATGCTCCATAATACCCGGAATGAGAATATCCTCACCGTCACATATAGCGTCAACTTCAAGCTCTGTACCCTGTAAGTATTTATCAATAAGGATTGGGTTCTCTATATTCTGTGCAAGAATAATAGCCATATACTCCTTAACATCAGCCTCGTTAAATGCGATAATCATATTCTGACCGCCAAGTACATAAGACGGACGGAGAAGTACAGGATAGCCGATTGTTTCGGCAACCTCGAGGGCCTCATCGGTTGTCATAACCGTTACGCCTCTCGGACGCTTAATGTGGTATTTCTCAAGGAGTTCGTCAAAACGCTCTCTGTCCTCTGCCATATCAATGGCATCATATGAAGTACCGAGAATATTAACACCGCAGTCGCTCATATGCTTTGTAAGTTTGATAGCTGTCTGACCGCCGAATGCTACTACAACACCGTATGGCTTTTCTGTATTGATGATACCCATAACATCTTCTGTTGTAAGCGGCTCAAAGTAAAGTCTGTCGGCAGTGTCGAAGTCGGTAGATACGGTTTCAGGGTTGTTGTTTACGATAACAACATCATAGCCTGCCTTTTTAAGTGCCCATACGCAGTGAACCGACGCATAGTCAAATTCGATACCCTGACCGATTCTGATAGGGCCTGAACCGAATACGATAACTGTCTTTTTATCTGATTTATTATTTTTAATAAACTCTTCTGCCTCGTTTTCCTTATCAAAGGTTGAGTAGAAGTAAGGTGTCTGTGCCTCAAATTCAGCGGCGCAGGTATCAACCATTTTATATACAGGCAAAAGGTTCTTTTCGCATTTCTTACCTGTAATAGCCTCAATAGTTCTGTTAAGGAATCCCATTTTCTTTGCTCTGTAGTAGAGGTCATCTGTAAGCTCGCTGTTTTTAAGCTCATTCTCAACAGCAATGATATTCTTGAGTTTCTCCAAGAACCACTCGTCAATAAGTGTAACTTCGTGAATCTGCTCTACAGTAATGCCTCTCTTGAGTGCCTCATATACGCAGAAAATTCTCTTATCATCGCAAACGCTTAATCTGTCGTAAACAGACGCATTTGAAAGTTGAGCAAATTCCTTATCATCGAGTGTATCGTGAGAAATCTCTGCACCTCTTACAGCCTTCATAATAGCCTGCTCAAATGTAGGAGCAATAGCCATAACCTCGCCTGTTGCTTTCATCTGAGTACCGAGTGTGCGGTTTGCATATACAAATTTATCGAACGGCCATTTTGGGAATTTAACTACAACATAGTCGAGAGCAGGCTCAAAGCAAGCGTATGTTGTACCCGTTACGGCATTCTTGATTTCATTAAGTGTGTAGCCGATAGCAATTTTAGCCGCTACCTTTGCAATAGGATAACCTGTTGCCTTTGAAGCAAGAGCCGATGAACGGGAAACTCTTGGGTTTACCTCGATTACGGCATAATCAAATGTTTCCGGATTAAGTGCGAACTGGCAGTTACAGCCACCCTCTACCTTTAAGGCAGAGATAATATCGAGCGCCGCACTTCTGAGCATCTGATACTCTTTATCTGCAAGAGTAACGGTAGGAGCAATAACGATACTGTCGCCTGTATGTACGCCGACAGGGTCAAAGTTCTCCATTGAGCAGACAGTAATAACATTGCCGTCGCTGTCACGCATTACCTCAAACTCTATTTCTTTCCAACCCGAAATACATTTCTCTACAAGAACCTGTGTAATCGGTGAAAGCTCAAGACCGTTTGAAGTAATCTCTCTTAATTCTTCCTCATCATTTACGATACCGCCGCCTGTACCGCCGAGTGTAAATGCAGGACGAATAATTACAGGGTAGCCGATTTCATCTGCAAATTTTACCGCAGACTCAACATCGTTTACAACGAGTGACGGAATAACAGGCTGTCCGATTTCAAGCATTGTGTCCTTGAACATCTGTCTGTCCTCTGCCTTGTCAATTGTTTCGGGATTAGCGCCGAGGAGCTGAACTCCGTATTTATCGAGGAAACCTTCCTTTGCAAGCTGCATAGAAAGTGTAAGACCTGTCTGACCGCCGAGTGTGGAAAGAAGGCTGTCGGGACGCTCTTTTTTAATAATTCTTTTAACTGTTTCAAGTGTAAGCGGCTCGATATAAATTTTATCAGCCATTGCATTATCTGTCATAATGGTAGCAGGGTTAGAGTTTACGAGAATAACCTCAAGTCCCTCTTCCTTAAGCGCACGGCAAGCCTGTGTGCCTGCGTAGTCAAATTCAGCAGCCTGACCGATTACAATCGGACCCGAACCGATTACCATAACTCTTTTAATGTTGCTTTTAAGTGGCATAAAATCATTCCTTATCCTTATTTAAAAATCAAATTCGTATATAAATTATGGATAGTTTTATTTGTTGTTTTTCATCAAATCAATGAAACGGTCAAACAAAAACGCTGTGTCGTGCGGACCGCCGCAAGCCTCCGGGTGGAACTGAACAGAGAAAGCAGGCATATTTGTATACTTAACACCCTCACAAGTATCATCATTGCCGTTTACAAAACTCTCTACAGCATTTTCAGGCATACTGTCGCTTACAACAGCATAGCCGTGGTTCTGTGAAGTAATGTAAACTCTGCCTGTTTCAACCTCTTTTGCTGGTTGGTTAGCTCCTCTGTGGCCGTATTTAAGTTTTTCTGTCTTAGCGCCCTGGCTAAGTGCCAAAAGCTGATGTCCTAAGCAGATACCGAATGTAGGAATTTTATATTCGCAAAGCTTTTTAAGCTCGGCAATAATTGCAGTGTTGTCCGATGGATCTCCCGGACCGTTTGAAAGCATAATGCCGTCAGGATTCATAGCTTTAATCTGCTCTGCTGTTGTATGAGCAGGTACTACCGTAACATTGCAGCCACGCTTAACAAGCTCTCTGCCAATGTTGTGCTTTGCGCCAAAGTCCATAAGTACAACATTGAGGTCGCCGTTTTCGGATTTGAACTCCTCTTTTTCGCTGATTGTTGTACTCTCAACAGCCTGCTCGATTTTATAAGCCTTAATCTCTGCAAGCTCTTCTTCGGTAACTTCGCCCGAATAAGCGATTTTGCAGTTAAGCACACCATACTCACGAACAATTCTTGTAAGCGCTCTAGTGTCGAGTCCGTAGATGCCCGGAATATCCGACTCTTTTAAAAAGGTGTCAAGATCGCCCTCGCAACGGAAGTTAGAGGGAGCTTGGCACCATTCTCTTACAATATAACCTCTAAGTGAGGGCACTTTGCTCTCGAAATCAGAGGGAATTACACCATAGTTACCGATTAAAGGGAAAGTCTGAATAACCACCTGACCGTAATAAGAAGGGTCGGTGAGTGTTTCAAGATAACCGGTCATAGCTGTTGTAAAAACCAATTCTCCCATTGTTTCTTTTTCTGCACCAAATGATTTGCCCTCGAAAACAGTTCCGTTTTCAAGTATCAAATATGCTTTACGGCTCATAAATACACATTCCTTTCAGAAATTTTGCATAATTAGTTTTCGTAAGTTTTAATAACCTGCATTGCAATCTGCATTTTGCTCATTCTCATATCCATCGCCTGTTTTTCAAGGTAGCGATGTGCTTCCTGTTCTGTCATATTAAGGCAGGTAATAAGCAGGAGCTTGGCTCTGTTTATTATCTTCATATCCTCCACAATATGGCGGAGCTTTTCATTTTCCTCGTTTACGGTCAACATTCTCATTCTGAAACATTCCGTAAACTGCAAATAGTGATGAAACAAATGCTTATTAATAGGTTTGGCTATTACAAGCACACCGTGCTCGGTCAAAGCATCGTTTACATCGTCTGCGTTTTTTTGAGGAACAATAATAACCACGCTTGAACGGGTTACTCTTGCAAAATACATGGAAAGCTCAATACCGCTTTCCTCTGCAAGAGGTGCATTAATACAGATAAGGTCAAACTCATCGTTCTCAACAAGTTTTTTTGCTGTTTTAGAATTATCAGCAATAGAAATCTGCGTAAAATACTCAATTTTAAGCAGCTGTGAAAGAGCCTCGGCACTTTGCACAGAGTGAGAAATAATTAAAGCTTTTTTCATAACCTTATCACCTCAGTCACTTATCTTCAACATCATATTTTACAAGATTTCGGAGTATTCTAATTTACATAAAGGAATTATAATATATTTTTTTATTGATTTCGACAATTACAATTCTTGTATCGCAAAATAGTTACATAAAAATTAAAAAATGATGAAAATTATAAAGCATTTACAAAAAGGCTGTTTCATTTGTGAAGATGAAACAGCCCCGTTGCTGTGAAATAAAATTTTAATCAAATTTGACAAAAGTAAAATCTTATTTTTCGCCTTTGCTCAAAAGCATTCTGTCATTTTCAAGTTTAGAACCGCTCGCCTTTTCAAACTTCTGCAAGAGGTCGTCAACGGTGAGTTTTTTCTTTTCTTCACCTGAAATATCAAGTATAACCTTTCCGTTGCCCATCATAATAAGGCGGTTACCGTGCACAATCGCATCGTGCATATTATGTGTAACCATAAGGGCTGTAAGGTTATTTTCGGCAATAATCTTATCGCTCAGTTCAAGCACCTTTGCCGCAGTCTTAGGGTCAAGCGCCGCTGTATGCTCGTCAAGAAGCAAAAGTTTAGGCTTATTGATTGTAGCCATTAAAAGGGTGATTGCCTGACGCTGTCCGCCCGAAAGAAGACCTACCTTTGATGTCATTCTGTCCTCAAGACCGAGTTCAAACTGCTTTAAAAGTGTTCTGTATTCTTCTTTTTCGGATTTCTTAACGCCCCAGCTAAGACCTCTTTTCTTGCCTCTTCTTGCCGCAAGAGCAAGGTTTTCCAAAATTTCCATATCGGCAACAGTACCTGTCATAGGGTCTTGGAAAACTCTGCCGAGATACTTTGCCCTTTTATGCTCGGGAAGTCCCGTTACATCTACGCCGTCAATAAGAATCTGACCGCTGTCAACAGGCCATACACCGGCAACGGCATTAAGTGTAGTTGACTTACCCGCACCGTTGCCGCCGATTATTGTACAGAAATCGCCTTCGTTTAAGTGAAGTGTTACACCGTCAAGTGCGACCTTCTCATTTATTGTGCCTTTATTAAAGGTTTTGTGAATATTAATAATATCAAGCATTTTCGCTGCCTCCGTTTGCCTTGTTAGCCTTTAAATTCATTTTAGCTACCTTTTTAAAGGAGGTTTTACTCTTCTTTTGTAAATAAGGTACTGCAAGGAAGATTGCAACTATAATTGCTGTGAAGAGCTTTGTATCGTCTGTCGGCATCTTGAGCCAAAGAACAATACCCATTGCAATATAATAAAGAATACCGCCCACAATAACGAAGAGCATTTTTACAACAAAGTTCATACGCTTACGGAAGATAGCCTCGCCGAGGACTTCACCGATAATAACAGCGGCAAGACCGATAACGATTGCGCCTCTACCCATATTGATGTCGGCAAAGCCCTGATACTGTGCGAAAAGTGAACCTGCAAATGCAACAAGTCCGTTTGAAACTGCAAGTGCAATTACCTTTGCAACATTAATATTAATGCCCTGTGCCTTACTCATTGCAGGGTTTGAACCTGTTGAGCGGATTGTAGAGCCCTGCTCAGTACCGAAGTACCAATACATAGCCGCAATAACAATAGCCGCAATGGCAAGTCCGATAATAATTGAAAGGTTGATGTCGCTTGCGGAAATAACAAGCGCATAGTTTCTATAACTTACAGGTAAGTTTGATTTACCCATTATATTCAAATTGATTGAATACAGTGCTATCTGTGTGAGAATACCTGCGAGTATGTCAGGAATACCGAGCAAGGTATGCAATAGTCCTGTGATAAGTCCTGCCGCAATGCCTGCGAGAATAGCTACAATGAGCGCCACCCATACAGAACAGCCATTGATAAGCAATATTGCCGTAACAGCGCCGCCTGTGGCAAACGAACCGTCTACGCTAAGGTCGGCAAAGTTTAAAAGTTTGTAGGTGATAAATACACCAAGTCCCATAAGTCCCCAAATGATGCCCTGTGCAATGTTACCCGGCAAAGCCGCAACAAAATTGGCAGGATTAAGAGAACCAAAGTATTCTGCTAAAAATTCCATAAGAACCACCAATACATAAAAGATTGGGGTGTCGTTTTATCGGCACCCCACCGTTTTTTAATTTAAAATTAAGGTAATTATATAAGGATAATTATTCCTCAATAGCCTCGTAATCTGACGGAACTGTGATTCCGTAAGCATCGCAACGGCTCTTTACATACTTCTTTGTTACACTTGGAGCTGACTCAACCTTTAATGAAGTAATGTCTGCGCCGTTTACAAGAATGTCGTAAGCCATTTCGCCTGTTTTCTGACCAAGCTCATAGTAGCTGATTGAAAGTGTTGCAACACCGCAGCCCTTACAAATACCCTCTTCACCTGCAATGATAGGTGTTTTGGACGCTGATGCTGTGTTGTCTATAATACCTGTGTTGGATGCTGCTGTGTTATCTGTCGGAAGATAGAGAACATCGCTCTCGTCACAAGCTGTCTTTGTTACAGCCGCAACATCGTTTGAATCTGCAAATGAATATGTCTTTACAGTGTAGCCCGCACTCTCAAAGAAAGGTGTGATTGTATCGCTCTGATATTTTGAGTTAGCCTCTGCCGAGCAATAGAGAATACCGATTGTTTTAGCGTCAGGGAAAAGTTCCTTGAGCATATCAGCCTGCTTGTCAAGCGGAGCAAGGTCTGTTGTACCGGATACATTCATACCCGAAACGCCTGTCCACTCTGCCATATCAAGAGCTGTGCCGTAGTCTGTAATCGAAGTACCGAGAATAGGAATAGACGGTGTTGCCGTGTATGCAGCCTGAAGAGCCGCAGTACCGTTACCGAGAATAAGGTCATAATTTGAAGAAACAAACTGGTTACAGATTGTAGCGCAAGTAGCCGAATCGCCCTGTGCGTTCTGCTCGTCAAACTTAACCTTGTCTGCGCCGAGTTTTTCAGTAAGAGTGTCTTTAAAGCCCTTAGTTGCGGCGTCAAGAGCCTCATGCTGAACAAGCTGACAAATACCGATATTATATACTTTGTTTGCATCTGCCTGTGAAGGAGCAGCTGTTGAAGTTGTTGATGAAGTACCGCCTGTACAGCCTGCGAGTGCAGCTGTTACTGTAAGCGCTGCTGTTGCGGTTGCCAAAATTCTTTTTGTCATTTTCATAAAAATTCGTCCTCCCGTTTTCACTTTAGTACTTAAACAAACATATGCTTTAAAGTTTTTATGCGTTAAAGTGAATATCATATATAGTATTATATACCTATTAAACGAATTTTGCAATAGCTAAAAGGTGAATTTATATGTTTTCGATAGTGATTTTATAAAGAATTTGTTTATTTTACCGCTACATTTTCATCACCAAGCTGATGTTTAAGCTCTTTTATCATAACATCATTAAGGCTCACCCACATATTTGCAGGGGCTTTTACCTTGCGTTTTGAATCGGTAAGATAAAAAATAATAGGTGTTCTGCCGTCGAAAATATCCGTAACTCTCTTTGCTCGACGGTACATATCCGTATTAAGGTCATCAATTCTCAAATAAAGTGCCTGCGGTACATAAGGCTTTTGATATGCGCTTTTATGTTCTGTCGCTGCCCTGTTTTGTTCGTAATTTGCGGCAGACATATTTTTACATTCCTCATTATTAAAGGCTTTTGCAATGCTATCGCAAATTATTTTCGGTTCTTCGTTTTCTTTAAAATTCAATGTGCCTTTTATAATAACGGGTATGTTTTCATTTAAAAGAATAGTGCTTTTTTCATACACATTCGGAAAAACAACCGCTTCCATTATGCCGTACTTATCTTCTACATTTATAAAAGCCATAAGTTTGTTGCTTTTGGTAAGTTGAGTTTTCACTTTGGAAATAATACCTACAATCAGCACTTTCTTGCCGTCGGGATAGCGTCCTGTTTCGTCATTTATAATTTTGCCTATTCTGTCGGCTTTCATTCTCTCGGAATAAAGGCTGTAATTATCGGCAGGGTGGCCGCTTAGATATATGCCTGCTATTTCCTTTTCCATTCTCAAAAGCTCATCAGTCGAAAATTCTTTCAAATCAGGCAGTTGGGGTTCTGATGTAGCCTTTGTACTGTCGTCACCCATATCAAAAAACGAAAGTTGTCCGCCTTGATTCTTTTTAGCCTCATATTCAACATCGTCAAGCACGGTTTTGCTTATTGCAAGCAGTTGTCTGCGGTTAGCGCCAAGTCCGTCAAGCGCACCGCACTTTATAAGACTTTCTATAGCACGGCTGTTCATATTTTTGCCGCAAAGTCTTTTACAAAAATCGTAAAGGCTTGTATAAGGCTTTAATCTGCGCTCTTTAATTATCTGATCAATAAAAGCTCTGCCGAGATTTTTGATTGCACGCAATCCATAGCGTATATTGTTACCGCTGACAGTAAATCCGAGATCGCTTTCGTTTACACTCGGAGGCAAAACTTTTATTCCGAGCCGCTGACATTCGCCTATATATGCTGCAAGTTTGTTTTGGTTATCAAGCACACTTGTGAGCAATGCCGCCATATACTCCTGCGGATAATGACATTTTAAATATGCGGTTTTGTATGAAATCATAGAATATGCCGCTGCGTGTGACTTATTGAAAGCGTAAGAAGCAAAACTTTCGATCTCATCATAAATTGAATTGGCGATTTTCTCGTCAATACCTCTGCGAATACAACCGTCAACAATTACTTTGCCGTTTTCATCTGTAATGCCGTGAAGAAAAATCTCTCTTTGCTTTGCCATTTCTGCGGCTTTCTTTTTACTCATGGCACGGCGAACAATATCCGCTCTGCCAAGACTGAAACCTGCAAGCACTCTTAAAATCTGCATTACCTGTTCCTGATAGACAATACAGCCGTAGGTAACCTCAAGTATAGGCTTTAATAACGGGTGCTTATAGGTAATGTGCGATGGATTGTGGCGGCAGTCGATGTAACGGGGAATACTGTCCATAGGTCCGGGTCGATAAAGCGAAACCACGGCGATTAAATCCTCGATCGAATCGGGCTTTAGTCGCATAAGAACATTTTTCATACCCTGGCTTTCAAACTGAAACACACCCTCCGTATTGCCTTGAGAAATCATAGCAAAAACTTTTTCGTCTTTATCGTTTATATTATCGGGATTGTACTCGGGATGATTTTTTCGTATCTGTTTATCCGCATAGTCAATTACCGTAAGATTGCGAAGTCCGAGAAAGTCCATTTTGAGCAAACCGAGCTCCTCAAGTGTGGTCATGGTAAACTGTGTTACCACATTGTCATCATTTTTTGAAAGCGGAACATAATCAGATACGGGACGGTCGGTAATTACTACACCTGCGGCGTGCATTGTAGCGTGTCTTGGCATTCCCTCAATGCTCTTTGCAATGTCAAGCAATTTCTTTGTCTGTTCGTCCTCTTCATAGCGATGTCTTAATTCGGGACTTGCCTTGAGTGCGGAATCTATAGTAACCTTTAATTCCATAGGTACAAGTTTGGCAACCGAGTCAACCGTGGCATACGGAATTGCAAGCACTCTGCCGACATCTCTTATAGCGCCTCTTGCCGCCATAGTACCGAATGATATAATCTGCGCAACTCTGTCCGTGCCGTATTTACGCACTACATAGTCAATTACTTCTCCTCGGCGCTCGGTACAGAAATCGACATCAAAGTCGGGCATACTTACACGCTCAGGGTTTAAAAATCTTTCAAAAAGAAGATTATACTTGATCGGATCTATCGCTGTAATTCCTATGCAATAGGCGCAAAGCGAACCTGCACCCGAACCTCTGCCGGGTCCGACAGGGATTTTTTCACTCTTTGCATACTGTACAAAATCATTTACGATAAGGTAATAATCGACAAAACCCATTTTTGAAACAGTTGCAAGTTCGTATTCAAGTCGGTCAATCAAAGACTTATCGGGATTTTCTCCGTAATGTCTGTAAAGACCCTCATAGCATTTTCGGCGAAAATACTCGTAATGATCTTCGTTATTCGGCACATCAAATCGTGGCAGTTTACGCACGCCGAACTCAAACTCAACATTACAGCGGTCGGCAATTTTCTGTGTATTATCATATGCCTGCGGCAGATTTGGAAAGAGTGAGCGCATTTCTTCCTCTGTTTTAAGGTAAAACTCGCTCGTTTTAAACTCCATTCTGTCCACATCATTTACCGTCTTATTGGTCTGGATACAAAGCAAAATACTGTGCGTAAAGCTGTCCTTTTTATCTATATAATGGCTGTCGTTTGTAACCACAAGTTCGGCGCCGATTTCTTCGGCAATGCGAATAAGCAGCGGATTAATTCGTTTTTGCTCCTCTATGCCATGGTCCTGAAGTTCTATAAAAAAGTTATCCTTACCGAAAAGCGATTGATAAAAAAGAGCCTTCTGCTTTGCTCCGTCATAGTTTCCGTCAAGCAAATTTTGCGGAATTTCACCGGCAAGACAGGCAGAAAGGCAGATTAGACCCTTGTGATATTCTTTCAAAAGCTCATCGTCAATTCTCGGCTTTGAATAAAAGCCCTCGGTAAAGCCTTTTGAAACAAGTTTAATTAAATTTTGATAGCCCTCGTTATTTTCGCAAAGCAGCACCATATGATAATATTTTTCATACGCCGAAGTTTTGTCAAAACGAGAGTGCGGCGCAACATAAACTTCACAGCCGATAACAGGCTTTATCCCCTGCTTTTTACAGGCTCGGTAAAAGTCAATGACGCCGTACATTACACCGTGGTCGGTAATGGCAAGAGCGGTTTGTCCCTTTTCCTTTGCCGATTCCACAAGTTTGTTTATTCTGCTTGCTCCGTCAAGCAAGCTGTATTCGGTATGATTATGAAGATGTGTAAAAGCCATAGTTATTCACCACATACCTTTGCGTTTATTTTACCGTCACTCAAAATAACAGTGAAATCGTCGCCGTCTTTAAGCTGTTTTGATGAGGTAATGATTTTTTCGTCCTTTTCGGCTATTGCATAACCACGATTCAATACATTAAGCGGATTCAAACCGTCAAGTTTGCCCTTTGCGGCAATAAGTTTATTTTCTTTATTAGAAATATAAATATTCATAAACCGTGTCAGCTTTTCGCTCTTTGCCGAAAGCTGTTTTTCAAGCTGTTCCGCTTTGAGCTTCGGCGATGATGCAGATATTCTTCTCTGCTGATTTTCAAGTCTTAACTGCGCCGTTTTTATCTTTCTGTCAAGCATAGCTGATATATATTGCTTTTGCTTAAAATAGTAAGACATAAGCTCCTGCCTGTCGGGTACGGCAAGTTCTGCCGCGGCAGACGGAGTAGAGGCACGAACATCGGCGACAAAGTCACAGACAGTAAAATCTGTTTCGTGTCCCACACCCGAAATTATGGGAGTTTCGCAATTATAGACCGCATATGCAAGTTGTTCGTCATTAAACGCCCATAAGTCTTCGGCAGAACCGCCGCCTCTGCCTATGATAACCACATCGGCAATCTTGCTTGCACTGAATTTATTTACGGCACGCACAAGCTGCTCGGGCGCACTCTCTCCCTGAACAAGCACAGGTGCGAGCACTATATCCGCACTCGGAAATCTTCGTCTGATAATATTCGTTATATCCTGAACCGCCGCACCCGTGGGAGAAGTTATGACGCCGATTGTTTTAGGAAATTTCGGCAGCGGCTTTTTATGCGCGTTGTCAAACAGTCCTTTTTGAGCAAGGCTCTTTTTAAGCTGTTCAAAAGCAAGCGTAAGCGCACCCACACCGTCTGGCTGCATATCTTCAATATAAAGCTGATACCTGCCGCTCGGCTCATATACAGAAATTCTGCCTCGACAAATTACTTTCATTCCGTTTTCAAGGCGGAACTTAAGTCGTCTTGCGTTGCCTGCAAACATAACGGCACTTATAACTGAATTGCTGTCTTTAAGTGAAAGGTAAATATGACCGCTGCGTTGGTGCACGGTAAGATTAGAGATTTCACCCGTTACAAGCACAAACTGCAAACTGCCGTCATTCTCGATAATTGACTTTATATAAAAATTTATTTGTGAAACAGAAAGCACTCTCGGCTTTTGAATCTGCGGTGAATACATCTCTTTACCTCCCGCTGATGAAGTATTTTAATATTTTTACACTTATAATCGTCTTAGATTTCCGTATATTTCTTATATGCCAAATACGCAATACCCGCTGCGTTATCGGCGGAATATTCGGGTTTTGCAAATGTAGCGCCGAATTTCTCGGTCAGAGCATTTCTTATAATGGAATTTGACATTACTCCGCCCGCAAAAATCACAGGCAAATTGCCGTATTGCTCGAGCAATTTTTCAGTCATTTTTTCAAGCGTAGCCTGAATAAAAGCAAGGCAAAAAGCAGCGATTTTTTCTTTGCTTTCGCCGTTATCAAGCATTTTTTTACACTGATTTTCAAGTCCGCTCAAACAGCAATCGGCGCCCTTGAGAGTAGGACGAACTTTGAATTTTTCTGTATTATTAAGCGCAAGCTGTTCAAGCTGCGGACCGCACGGAAATTTTAAACCGAGCATAAGCCCCACTCTGTCAACTGCCTGTCCGGCATTTAAGTCAAGTGTTTTTGCAGCCTCTTTAACGGCAAACGAGCTTGTACTGCCCTTTGCGAGCACCGCCTCCGTTGTGCCTCCGCTTATATGAAATGCTAAAAATTCTTTTTCAAACAAATCTTCTCTTGCGGCTGAAAACAGTGCTGCGGCAATATGCCCCTCCTGATGTGAAAATGTCAGGAGAGGCTTTTTTATTACTGCCGATATAATTCTTGCTGTGTTTTCTCCAACCGTAAAGCACGGCATATATGAGCCGTCAACCGGACGGGGGCGTGTTGATACGCCTAATGCAGACACACCCGACAAGTCAACTTCCTTTGCAATGTCCTCAATAAGAGTGTGAAGCTGTTGTGTGTGATGAAAAACCGCATCGCTCTGTCTTAAGCCGAGCTGTCCCTGTTTTACGGGCAAAAGCTGCTTTCGCTGCAGCATTTCGCCGTTTTCGCTGTTATATACCGCAACCGAAGTTGTGTAGTTAGAGGTATCTATACCAAGAAAAAGGCTCATTACTTTTCTCCGTTATCTCTTACAAATGAGCCTAATATTCCGTTGACAAATCCGCTCTCGTCAATAGTGTACTTCTTTGCAAGTTCTACCGCCTCGTTGATTGCTACGCTTGCGGGAACATTGTCAAGATACTTGATTTCATACACTGCAAGTTCAAGGATTGCAAGCGACGGCTTTGAAATTCTTGAAAGAGTCCATCCTTTTTTTAGATAGCGTGAAATAATCTCGTCAAGTTCTTCTTTAGCCGATACAATACCCTCAACTTCTGCCTGTGCAAGTGCGCTTACTCCGCCCATAAAGAGTTCCGAGCTGTCCTGCACCATATTGTCGACAGATGTGTTTGTAAATGACTTTGAAAATAAAAGCATAAATACCTGCTCACGCTGTTCGGAGCGTGTAAGTTTAATCTGTACTGCTTCGTTTTCATTTTCTTCTGTTACTTCCTGAGAAGTTACATTTATCTCTTCAGACATATTATCCCAACTTTACAATAAATTATCAGGATAATTATATCACATAAAATTTTGATTGTAAACTATATTCACGCACCTACAACAGATATTGCGTCACTTGCAATTTCATAGTGCGTTGTTACGGCATCGTATATTGACAAAACGGTGTTTTCGTTAAGCTCGTTTTTCGGAACTATAACGGTTACACCCATATCGGTTATACAGCAAAGGCAATCGGAAAAGCCTTTCGCTTTCACAATGGTTTCTATGGTATCCTGCGTTGTAAAAAAGCTGATGATTCGCTCTACATTTTCTTGCGCCTCGGTAAGCTCCGTGTCTGAACTCGAGTCGGAATCGAGTATCTCCTCCGCATCGTCAATTACCTTGTCTTGCGTGTTCTGCCTTTTAGTGCGTTCGGATGCAAAGAAATCCTGCTGCTCTTTCGATAGTGCCATTGCAGCTGCCGCCTCGTCGGAGGTTGCTGTTTCCCCGACCGTTGCATTTACATATGACGCTGCCCCCAGCTCCTTTGCAGGTGAAGTTGTACGAGCCTGCGAAATCTGATAGTTTATGTAAACCGCCGTTGCCAGAGCAAGTACAAGTGATGTCATTACAATATGTTTCTTCTGAATTTTCATAATACCTCTACCTTCGTTCTGTTAATTTTGTAACACATACCTTTGCCGATGAAATATCCAGTGCCCTTGTTACCGCTTGTGTGACCGTTTGTGTTACGACGGGATCATCTCCGCCCTCGCACACAACAAGCACACCGCGGATAACAGGCTGAATTTCCTTTGTCTTGGTGGTACTGTCCTCAAGATATACATATTCGACCGAGTTTTCTATGGTAAGAAGCACCTTTGTTTCTCCGCAGCCGCTGATACTTGAAAGGATTTTTTGCAAATCGCTTTCAATCTCCGTGCTGTAGGTAGTAACCGAAAAGCCCTCGGTTTCCGTTTTTTTATCGGTATTAATTCCCGAAATTGAAGAAATAAAAATAAGTGCTATTCCGATAATACCGATAATTACTATAATTTTTCTTGCTTTGTCACTTTCAAACAGCTTTTTTATTCCGTTTGTTTTTTCTTCCATAGCTTTGCACCCTTAAATAAAAGTTATTCTCGGATATGCTCCGAAGCTTTCAAAAACAATTGAGCCGATTTTATCTTTCCGGCTTTTATATTCATTACTCATATATATGCTGATGTCACCGATAATTATGCTGTTTGACTGCGATTTTGCAAGTACGATTTTACATTCGGATATTTTTATGTTGTTTTGAGCAAGCAGGTCGGTAAGGCTTTGTTCAAGATTTTGTTGTGCCTGTTTAATCACAACATTTGCGTAGGCTTCGTCGGAAGTGGAAACTTGATCTTCGCTGTAATCAACAGGTTCGGCATCAAAACCTATAGAAGAAATTGCCGAGGTTATCGGCGAAATAAGACAGCATACCATAAACGCACCGATTACAAGGGCAACGGTTTTTTTGGTAGTACCCTCGGGTACAAATGCCGACAGCAGACTGCAAATAAGAGCACCGGCACAAACTGTTATAACCGCAGAAATCATACCGCTCATATTCCGCCGCCTCCCATCAAAAGCACAAGTGCAGTTGAAATTATGTAAACCGACATAATGCACAATACAATTGCAAGCAAGGTTGAAAGCACGGTACCGACACCATCAAGCAAATCTTTTACCTGATTTATGCCGAGTATCTCCGCAAGTAACTTTCCTGCCGATAAAGTAAATATCCACAAAAGGCTGTTAAGTATTATAGGCAGAAACACAAAAGCAATAGATACTATAACAAAAATTCCAAGTCCCGATTTAAGCAAGTTTACACTGCCCTGTACGGTTTTGTATGCATCTGAAAGCGCTGAGCCTACTATCGGAATAAATGAATTTAAAGTAAATCGCACGGCTCGTGTAGAAACATCGTCAACCGAGGTTGTTATCATCTGCTTAAAAGAAAGTACGGCTGTAAATACAGTCATAACAAACCCGAGTACCCATTTTACGGCTTTTGAAATTATTGAAGTTATACCCGTAAGTTTTGATTCCGAGCATACGCTTGCCGTTACGGATACACCGAGAAACATATTAAGAAAAGGAACTATTACCTTTGAGCTTAGTTGTCCCACTCCCTCTCCTGCGCCGATCATCATTGCGTAATATGACGCACCGCTTACGGCGTGTCCCGTGCTCGACATAATCATAACCATTACAGGCACAAAAGCAAGCATAAAACTTGATGCCGTTTTTACTACCGTTGACATATCTGAAATTACTTCAATTACTGGGAGTGCAGCCGTACAGGTAGCACACAGTACGGCTGCTATGCCAAGTGAGGAGGAAAGTTCACTTGAAAGCGAATTTTTGTACGAAGATAAAAGCGAGCATATAAGCAAAAGTGCGGTAAGCGAGATTACCGCTTTTAACGGCCCTGCGCTGTTTTCGCCCGCAAGTTTTACAATTTCATTCACAACTTCTCCGAACGAAATCTGCGAAAGCTCATTGCTGTCTATGCCGTTTATCCCTATATTTTCAAGGCTCTGCTTTACATCGTCAGACAGGCTGTCATATAAAGCAGAGGTATCGTAAATGCTGTTAATATCATTTGTTGTACTTTCGGTTTTGGTTGTTGTATCGGCTGCAAATACAGTAATCTGCGACAGAAAAACAACCGCAATCACAACTAAAAACACCGCTGTTTTTTTCAACATCAACACTCCTTCAGGAGTTTTCTACAAGTGACACCACTGTATTTAAAATTTCCGTATAAAGCGGAAGTGATGTTACCATAATCAATATTTTACCTGCAAGCGTAACATTTGTTGCTATTGCCTGCTGTCCCGACTCCTTACATACACTGACGGCAAGCTCTGTTACAATGCATATTCCTATTACCTTGAGCAATATTTTTATATACTCAATATTCATATCAGATGCTGCCGCAATTTTATTTACCGTCTGCAAAATCGTAGCCGCAAACGAAATTACGGCTGTAAGCAATATTACACCGCAGGCAATTGAAAGCATAAGCGAGATTTCACCGTTATGCTTTTTTATTGCTACGGCAGAAATTGCAGATACAATTGCGACAGCGGCTATAGTAATAATATTCATACTTTATTCCTAAAAGCCGAATAACTGCTTTATCGTGTTAAACAAGGCGCTTATCTGCGTGACAATCAGAGTAAGCACAACTATAAGACCCGCAAGCGTCGTAAGCATTGCCTGTTCTTCTCTGCCGCTGCGTATGAGCACCTGACACAACACGGCTACAATTATACCGATTGCAGCTATTTTAAAAATCAGTTCAACATCCATAGCTATCCTTTCAGATTATAACAAGTGCGGCTGCCGTGCCGACAAAAAATCCCATAGTTTTGTAAAGCCGTGATTTTTGTTTTATTTCATTTTTACTGTCATCAAGATGAGCGTTCGCAAGCCCTTTGTAAAGCTCAATATGTTTGAGCTGTCCCTCTACATCGGTTATGCCGAGTTTTTCTCCGAATGAGCATAAAAGCTGTTTATCCTCGTGCTTTAAAGCGTAACCGTCGGAAATATCCGCTACCGCATTTTTCCATTTTTTAAAAAATGTACCGTCGTATTTTTCGTACGCACCGTATATTGCTTTTCCGAATCTGTCTTCGCTTTTGGAAAAAATAATCGAAAGTTCATCTGTACTGTAGCGAATATTTGTCGCAAGAGTATCAAGGAAAACCAAAAAGTCTTTTATAAAATCTCTGCGTTTGTACAGCCGTTGGGCTTTTTTAAATCCCATAAGAGTTGTTGCGCTCACAAGCAAGATACAGCCGATAATTTTAATTACCAAATACATCACCGACTCTCATAATCTTGCTCACTCTGCCGGCAGACGCTCTGTTATCAAGGAAAACAAGGGTTTTAAAGCCGCCGCAGGAAACGAGTTTACGGATATTATCTTTTCTTCTAAGTTCGTCAACGCTTGAACAATGCAAGGTAGAAATAAAAGATACACCCGAATTCACGGAATATTCCACAGCGTCAATATCTCTCTGCGTACCGATTTCGTCGCAAACAATAATATCGGGCGACATACTGCGTATAGCCTGAATAATTCCGCTTGGCTTATCGTAAAGGTCAAACACATCACAAAGTCCGATGTCATTTTGCAGGATACCCGAGGAAGTGCCCGCAAGTTCTCCCCTTTCGTCAATCAAAGAAATTCTCTTGCCGTATTCGGTCGAGAGTATTCTTGCCATATCCCTTAAGAGCGTGGTTTTGCCCGTGCATGGCGCACCGCAAATAAGCACGCCGCCAAAGTCGGGATTAAGAGTGTCAATAACAGCTCTTGAACACTCTTTATGCTCTCTTGCAATTCTGATGTTAATTGACGAAATATCACGGATATTTATTACCTTGTCACCCTCACAAATTGCCGTACCGCAGATACCCGCTCTGTGACCGCCGTGCATTGAAACAAAGCCGTTTATAATTTCACTTTGTTTTGAATATACCGAGTAATTGCAAATGTTGTGAAAAGTATCCGTAAGGTCGCCACGGCTGACTGTGAGCATTGAGCCGTCAAGTATAGTGTTGGTAAGCCCGCCCTTTTCCGTAAGAAAATATGTAGTATCCGGGCAAACAACCGCTACAGGTCTGTTTACACGCAATCTTATTTCCTGCGCAGTATCGCAGAATTTTTGCGACAGCGGTAAAATTCTCTGATAAATATTCTGACTTAGCGAGCGTATGGCAAGTACAAACCTGCCCTCATTATTAAGACTTGTCATTTTTATCGTCCTTTCCTTGGCTTTGTTAATATGTATGCAGACAAGCACATAAAAAGAACAAGGTTTAAATATTTTTTGAATGATAGATTGTAAGCAAAAACAAAAAACTATCCTACTTATGTAAGATAGTCCTTTGTGTTATAGTCATATATTTTGCGGACAGTGCAGTCCCCGTGATAATAGCTATAGTTAATTTATTTTTAGGTTAGCGCATTTCTTATTAAATTCATTCAGCAAGCATATTTAATAATTCTTCTTCCGAAATAATTGCAATACCGAGTTGCTGTGCTTTTGTCAGTTTACTTCCGGCGTCTTCGCCCGCAAGCACATAGTCGGTTTTTTTAGATACGGAAGAGCTTGTTTTTCCGCCGTTCTGCTCAATCAGTTTGCCTGCCTCACTTCTTTTCATAGTCGGCAGAGTGCCTGTAAGAACAAAGGTTTTGCCCTCAAGAATTCCGCCCTTTTTCTTCTGTTCGGACGGTTTCATTTCAAGTCCGAGTTCTTTCAGTTCGTCAATCAGATTTTTTGTGCTTTCGGCAGAAAAATAATTCACTACGCTTTCCGCCATAATCAGGCCAAAGCCCTCTATTGCGGAAATATCCTCTGTTTTTGCATTCATAAGGTCATCAATATTCGCAAAATTTTCGCATAAAAGTTTTGCGGCTTTAAGACCTATGTTTCTGATGCCAAGTGCAAAAACAAGGCGATATAATTCATTGTGTTTTGATTTTTCAATTGAATTAATAAGATTTTGCGCAGATTTTTCGGCTTTTCTGTCAAGGGCGGTTATGCTGTCAACCGTTAATCTGTAAAGGTCGGCAGGAGATTTTATCAGTCCCTCATTCACAAGCTGTTCAAGCACAGCAGGTCCGAGACCGTCAATATCCATAGCATCTCTGCCTACAAAATGGATAAGATGGCGCATAAGCTGGGCAGGGCAATCGGTGTTTGTACAGCGAATAGCAGCCTCGTTTTCGTCACGCACAACAGGAGTGTGACAGGACGGGCAAAGTTTCGGAAACTCAAAAGGCACCGCATTTTCGCCGTGTTCTTTTACAGAAAGAACCTCCGGAATAATCTCTCCGGCTTTACGGATAATTACCGTATCACCTACGCAAATACCTTTTTCATCTATAAAATCTTTGTTGTGGAGCGTTGCACGGCTTACTGTCGTACCTGCAAGAAATACAGGTTCAAAAATTCCGACAGGAGTAAGCACGCCTGTTCTGCCGACATTTATTTCAACTTCAAGCAATTTTGTCGCCTTTTCTTCGGGCGGATATTTATATGCCTCCGCCCATTTCGGATATTTTGCGGTACTGCCCAATAATTCTCTTGTTGCAAAATCATCAACCTTTACAACCGCACCGTCAATCGCATAATCAAATGTACCTCGCATATTTCCTATACGCTCAATTTCTTCAACAGCCTCTTGCATATCCTCGAAAATATTATAAAACGCAGTCGGAAATCCAAGCTCGGTAAGGTAATCCAAACCCTGATGATGACTTGTAATTTCAACGCCCTCGATTTGTTGGATATTAAATACAAAAATATCAAGTTTGCGCTTTGCGGTAATCTTAGAATTTTTTTGCCTTAATGAGCCTGCGGCGGCATTTCTCGGATTTTTAAACGGCTTTTCTTCGTTATCTTCCTGTTCCTTGACAAGTTCGTTAAAGCTGTCAAAAGACATATAAACTTCGCCACGCACCTCTAAAAATGCAGGCGCATTTTCAATCTTTTTCGGGAGTGAGCGTATTGTCATAAGATTATCCGTAACATCTTCACCCACTGTTCCGTCACCTCTTGTCGAACCTCGAACAAATACACCGTTGCGATACTCGCAAGATACGGAAAGACCGTCAAATTTTGGCTCAACAACATATTTTACACTCGGAGCAACCTCACGCACTCTTCTGTCAAAATCAAACAATTCCGAGTGAGAAAAGCTGTCGTGCAAACTTTCCATCGGCACTGTGTGAGTTACGGGAGAGAATTTTTCTCCACGCTCGCCGCCTACTTTATTTGTCGGCGAAAGCGGTGACTTGAGGGTAGGAAAATCGTTTTCAAGGTTTTCAAGCTCACGCAAAAGCATATCATAATCGTAATCGGAAATTTCGGGATTATCGAGATTATAATAACGATTATTGTGATACTCAATCGTCTTTGTAAGCTCTTTTATTCTTTGTTCTGCCAAAATTATATCCATAAAATCATCCTTATTTAACATTTCATAAAACAAGCGGTGTTATATGCCAAAAATAAAGCAAAAATGAAAATTACTTGTTTACGGCCGAAGTGCCCTTTTCTTTCAAATATGTTGATTCAAGGTCTGCAAGGTGAAGCTTTACGGCAAGCGGATAACGCTCGTATGCAAGAGAAATTGAATTGCTGTTTTTATCACCAAACTCTCCCATATGCCAACGGATTGCCATTGCCTCATCAATCTTTAAGTGCATTTTGCGCTCAATAAGAAAAACCGATTTTTCGCCGTGACCGTACGGGAATTGGTCGTCAATTGCATAATAAGGCACTTTTTCCCATACGCCTGTCTGCTCGTTTTTTACATTTCTTGACGAAGCCTTGTAAAACTGTGCCTTGCATAAATCGTGCAGAAGTCCGCATATTGCAAAACTTTCAATATTATCGGTTTCTTCGTCATAATGCTTTTCCATCATTGTATTAAACACGCTGACAGAGTGCATTACAAGTCCGCCCTCGCAGGCACAATGATATTTCGTACTTGCAGGAGCAGTAAAAAAGTCTGTGCGCTTGAGCCATTCAAGTAATTCTTCTGCACCGTTGCGTGTTATGTACTTTGTATAAATCTCAATAAATTCTTCTTTTGGAGTCATTTTTTATCGCTCCTTTTGCGATTTATTATATAAAATAGAACAAAAGGGCATCCCTATAATGGAATGCCCTGTTTAATAACAAATTATTCAGCAACCTCTTCAGCAGCCTCAGCAGGAGCCTGCTCGTCCTCAGGAAGGAGTGCACGCATTGAAAGGCTTACACGCTTCTTGTCGAAGTCAATAGCAGTAATCTTAGCTTCTACTGTTTCGCCAACTGAAAGTACATCAGCGGGCTTTTCAATTCTCTTGTTAGCAATCTGAGAAATGTGGATAAGACCGTCAATACCCGGGATGATGTTTGCAAAAGCACCAAATGATGTAAGACCAACGATTGTAGCCTTAACAACTGTGCCCACCGGATACTGGTTCTTGAGGATCTCCCATGGATTCTCGTCAGCGTTCTTAAAGCCGAGAGAAATCTTCTTTGTTTCCTCGTTGATGTCCTTTACATATACTTCTACAGTATCGCCAACATTTACAACCTCACTTGGGTGCTTAATGTGTGTCCAAGAAAGTTCTGAAATGTGGATCATACCAAATACACCGCCAAGGTCAACAAATGCACCGTAACTTGTAAGTGACTTAACAACACCTGTGTACTTCTTACCGATTTCGCAGTTCTTCCAGAACTCCTCACGCTGAGCAGCTCTCTGCTCCTTAAGTACGCTTCTGATTGAGCCGATAGCTCTCTTTCTTCTGCCACGCTGTGAAACCTCAATAAGTCTGAACTGTACTTCTTTACCTACGAGATCCTCAAGGCTCTCGTCACGAGTAGCAGTTGCCTGTGAAGCAGGAATAAATACTCTTACATCGTTGTAGATAACGATTACACCGCCCTTAACAGCCTCTGTAACCTTACCTGTAAGAACATCCTGTGACTCAACCTTAGACTCAAGAATTTCCCAGCCCTTAGCTGCGTCTACTCTGCGCTTAGAAAGCATAATTGTGCCTTCCTGATCATTTGTCTTCATAATAAGAAGCTCGATCTTGTCGCCAACTTTTACGATATCCTCCGGCTTAGCGTTAGGATCGTTAGAAAGCTCACTAGCAGGAATAAAGCCTGTCTGCTTTCTGCCGACATCAACCTGAACCTCGTTAGGCGCAATGCTGAGCACTGTACCCATTACCCTCTCATTTGTATTTAAGTTTTTGAGGGATTCCTCAAGCAATGCCTCAAAAGATTCTTCACCATTTGTTACACCGGATTTAATTTCACTCATTGTATCCAGTACCTCCTTTATTATCCTTGCCGGAGTAGATGCACCGGCAGTAACGCCAATTTTTTCAGCAACGCTGACTTGTAAAGCATCAAGCTCATCCGCTGTTTCAATAAGAACTGTGTTATCGCACTGCCTTTTGCATATATCAAAAAGCTTGCCCGTGTTTGAGCTGTGCCTGTCGCCTATTACTACCATAAAATCGGATTGAGCCGCAAGTAAGTCAGCTTCGGTCTGTCTAACTGACGTTGCATTACATATTGTATCAAATATTTTTGCATTTGTACATAGTTTTTTAATCTTTTTTACACACTTTTTCCATTCTTTTGTGTCAAATGTGGTCTGTGCGACAACAAAAACCTGTTTATTATTCTTTTTTAGAACAATATTGTAAATCTCGTCAATTTCTTCACTGTTTTTAAAGGTGTGACATTCGGTGCTGCAATGACCTATAATGCCCTCAACCTCGGGGTGAACGCTGTTGCCTGCGATTAAAACTATGCCGTCCTTGTTGTCGGGATTTGCTACTATATTGTGTATCTTCTTAACAAAAGGACATGTTGCATCTTCATATTTTACACCATTTTCATCTAATTTGTCAATAACATATTTTGGAACACCGTGAGAACGGATAACAAGAGTAGCGTCTTTTTCTACCTCGTCAATATTATCAACCGCTTTACAGCCACGGCTTTCAAGTTCGTTTACGACTTCCATATTATGAATGATAGGTCCGAGAGTAGATACTTTTACATTCTTGTCAAGCAAACTGTTCACAATATTTATTGCTCTGTTTACGCCAAAGCAAAAGCCGGCAGATTTTGCAACGGTTATGCTCATTTTCTGTCCTGCTCCCTCATCTTCTTGATTTCGTCCATAATCATATTTGTGGCATTTTTAAGCTGTCGTCTGTCGCCGTCGGGTGTAAGTCCAAGCTGCTGCGGAGTAAGCGGATCGCCGAAATGAATTACTCTCTTTGCAAAGCGGTGCTTCGGGTTACCCGTAATTGTGATGCACGCAGGAATAACCGGCACCTGCATTTGTTGAGCAACAAGTGCACAGCCGCTTCTCGGACGCATAAATTCGCCTGTCTTTGTTCTGCCTCCCTCAATAAAGATAGTCATTACATTGCCCTCTTTTATGAGGTCTTCACCTGTTTTTATAGCTTTGCCGTCACCTGCGCCACGCTCAACGGGAAACGCACCGAGTGCACGGATTAATCCTGCAAAAAACTTGTTTTTAAAAAGTTCCTGTTTTGCCATAAAGAAAAGTCTGCGCCTTTGACCGAGACCTAAAAGCACAGGGTCAGAAAACGACATATGATTGCTTGCAATTATATATGCTCCCTCATGCGGAATAGAGTTGTTATTTATAAATTTATATCTGTAAAACACTTTCATAATCGGACGGCAAACCGCCTGACCGACTCTGTAAAGCACCTTAGACTGTCCCATTAAACATTCTCCTTTATAACGGAAATTATTTTATCTACCGACTGTTCAAAATCAAGTTCTGTAGTATCTACAATCACACAGCCCTCGGCAGGTTTGAGCGGAGCGGTTTTGCGGTGAGAGTCATTATAATCACGCTCGTTTACATCTTTGAGAACATCGTTGTAACTTACAGTCATTCCCTTTTCCAAAAGTTCTTTGTATCGTCTTTCGGCTCTTGCCTCGGGAGATGCGGTAAGAAAGATTTTTACTTTTGCATCGGGAAGAACAACCGTACCGATATCTCTGCCGTCCATAATCACATTATTTTTCTTTGCCATATCTCTCTGCAAATCAAGCAAATACGCTCTTACTTCGGGAATTGCGGAAATTTTTGACGCTGTCATAGATACTTCGGGAGTTCTGATAAGTGAAGAAACATCTTCGCCGTTAAGCAAAACTATCTGCTCCATTTTATCGTTAAAGGCAATTTCAACCTTAATTTCCGAAAGCATATCACTCACTTCTTTTGATTCGACAGGCTCAATATTTCTTCTCATTGCGCTAAGACCGATTGTGCGGTAAAGAGCGCCCGTATCAATATATATATAATCAAGAGCTTTCGCTGCTCTTTTTGCTATAGTGGATTTACCTGCGCCGGCAGGGCCGTCAAGTGCTATTGCAACAGACATTTTATTCTTCCTTTCTTAATAAGCGGCGCTTTCGCCTGCAAGATTACCTGTACTCCATGCTATCTGTAAGTTAAAGCCGCCCGTATAGGCATCGCAATCTATTACTTCGCCTGCAAAGTAAAGTCCTTTTACAAGTCGGCTTTCCATAGTTTTCGGATTAATTTCAGTGGTTTTTACGCCGCCCGAAGTAATAATTGCCTCTTCAATAGGACGAAAACCGCTGATTTCTACGGTAAAAGCCTTTAAAAGTTCGCAAAGAGTTCTGCGTTCTTCCTTAATAACAGAATTGCATTTTTTATCAAAAGGTATACCCCAACGCTTTAAAACAGGTACAACAAGTTTTTTAGGCAGCAACTTAGTAAATGAATTAGAAACATCTTTATTATGATTTTCGTCAAAATCACGCTGTAAACGTTTTTCAAGTTGCTCATAAGAAAGCGCAGGTTTTATGTCAATTACGGCATTGTATCTGCCGTCCGAAATATCACGGATATGTGAGCTTGCGGAGAGTACCATAGGACCGCTCATACCGAAATGAGTAAACAGCATTTCTCCGAAATCATCGTAAACCGTTTTACCGCTCTGTGTATCAACAATCTTAAGACCAACATTTTTAAGTGCAAGGCCCTGCATTGATTTACAGTCGAGATTTTTGCTTTCGAGCGGAACAAGCGACGGTTTTAGCGGTACTATTGTATGTCCCGCCTGCTTTGCGAGAGTGTATCCGTCACCCGTAGAACCTGTGAGAGGATAGCTTTTACCACCGCAGCATATAATCACACTGTCCGCATAATATGTTTTGTTCTTACACTTAACTCCGACTGCCTCGCCGTTTTCAAGCAAAAGTTCTTCGGCGGTGTCTTCCACAATTTTACAGCCACAGTTTTTTACATAGTTATACAATGTATCAACCACATCAACAGCTTTGTCGGACTGTGGGAAAACCCTGTTTCCACGCTCTGTTTTAAGAGAAAGTCCAAGTCCCTCAAAGAACGCAACAGTGTCTTCGGGAGTTAATTTGTTGATTGCCGAATAAAGAAATTTTCCGTTTGTAGGAACATTTCTTATAAAAGTTTCGACATCGCAGTTATTGCAAACATTACATCTGCCTTTGCCCGTAATCATAATTTTTCTGCCGACACGCTTGTTTTTTTCTATTAATGTTACGCTTGCGCCGTAGATTGCCGCTGCCGATGCAGCCATAAGACCCGCCGCACCTGCGCCGACCACAACTACCTTTTTACTTTCCATTCTTCTTTCCCGCTTCCGTCCTTTCTTCCTCGTCCTTCTCTCCGCTTGCGTAAACTCCCTCTCTGTTCCATACGGTTTCAAGTCTGCGGAAGTTTTCGGATACTTCGTCTTTCTTTTTAAGAACAGTCGCAACAATAAGCGCATTTATAAGGCTTAACGGGGCTACAAGCGAATCGACTATTGACGCCATATCACTTCTTGCAATAAGTACGGAGTCTGCCGATTTAACAAGCGGCGACACCATACTGTCGGTAATTGCTATAGCGTGCGCACCCTGCGAACGGGCATAGTTCATAGCGTCAACAGCCATTGTGCTGTATCGTGGGAATGAAATTCCTATCATAACATCTTTGTCGGTCATTCTGAAAATTCTCTCATATGTTGTTGTATGGCTTGTAGAGTCGATTACTCTTACATTATCGAAAATAAGTTCAAAATAGTAGCCGAGAAAACTTGCGATTGCGGCAGTTGAACGAACACCGAAAATATAGATTCTGTCGGCATTGCAGATTTTGTCTACAGCCCTTTCAAAATCCTCGTGCGAGGTTTCTTCAATGGTTCTGCGGATTTTATCAATATCCTGATTCAGCACGCTGTTTAAAACATCGTCATTGCCGATTCTGCTTGAAGTAACCTCAATTCGCTGAACAGAGGTGAGCTTATCCCTTATCATTTCCTGCATGGCTTTCTGCAGCTTTGGGTAGCCGTCATAGCCAAGCTCTGTGGCAAATCTTACAACCGTACTTTCCGAAACGCCGACGGTTTCGCCGAGCTTTGAGGCAGTCATAAAAGCCGCTTTGTCATAATGCTCCTCTATATAAAGTGCAATTCGCTTTTGACCTTTTGAAAGCGAGTGCATACTCAAATCTATTCTTGTCAATAAATGAGTGATCATCAAATAACCTTCTTTTAAAAATTCTGTAATTATGAGCAACCTGCAAACGCAGGATTTTTCTTAATTTTACATACATATTTAATTGTAACACACAAGTTATTTTAATTCAACCGAAAAACAGGTTAATTTTTTATTTTTTGAAATAATGAATTATCGCACTGTTTTTCTTGCAAAAAACGAGCAAATATGCTAATATACTACTATGCTGAAATGTAATCGGGAGGACAGATTATGATTGCTATAATTGACTACGGCGCAGGAAATATTCAGAGCGTAAACAAGGCTTTGAAATATATCGGCTGTGACTGTGTTGTTACAAGAGATAAAGATATGATTTTAAAGGCAGGCGGTGCCGTTTTGCCGGGCGTAGGCTCATTCGGAGATACAATGGACACCATGGAAAGCTACGGCATTAAAGACACCGTACTTGATTTTATAAAGACAAAAAAGCATTTCTTAGGTATTTGCCTTGGATTGCAGTTGCTTTTTCCCGAAAGCGAAGAAAGCCCTAATAAAAAAGGCTTATCTGTTTTTGACGGCAGCATAACAAAAATTCCTGCCGATACAGGCTTAAAGATACCGCATATAGGTTGGAACAGTCTTGATATTTTAAAAAAGGACGGCATTTTTAAAGGTATAGAAGACAATGCCTATGTATATTTTGTTCACTCATACTTTTTAACGGCAAAGAACCCTGAAATTGTTGCCGCAAGGACAAACTACGGAGTTCAAATTGATGCGGCAATCGAATGGGAAAATGTTTCCGCAACGCAATTCCACCCCGAAAAAAGCGGTGAAGTCGGATTAAAAATTCTTAAAAACTTTGCCGATATGGTAAACGGAAAGTAAGGAGAAAAGATATGTATGCAAAAAGAATTATACCCTGCCTTGATGTAAAAAACGGCAGAGTTGTAAAGGGTATGAGCTTTGTTAATCTTGTAGATGCGGGCGACCCCGTGGAATGTGCAAAGCAATACGATAAAGAAGGCGCAGACGAGCTTGTATTTCTCGACATTACAGCTTCAAGCGATTCAAGAAATATTACAATTGATATGGTTGAAAAAGTAGCAAATTCAATTTTCATTCCGTTCACCGTAGGCGGCGGTATAAGAAGTGTTGACGATTTCAATTTACTTTTAAGAGCAGGCGCAGACAAAGTTTCCGTTAATTCCGCTGCCGTTCATCGACCTGAACTTATCAGCGAGGCGGCTTATAAATTCGGCAGTCAGTGCGTAGTTGCCGCCATTGACGCAAAGCGAAAAGAAAACGGTTGGGAAGTTTATGTGAACGGAGGAAGAACTCCTGTAGGCCTTGATGCGGTTGAATGGGCTGTACAATGTGAACAGCTCGGCGCAGGCGAAATTCTGCTTACAAGTATGGACGAGGACGGACAGAAAAAAGGCTATGACATCGCACTTACAAGAGCAATCTCGGAAAAAGTTTCAATTCCCGTAATCGCCAGCGGCGGCGCAGGCGCTCTTGAGCATTTCTATGACGCATTCACAGAGGGCAAAGCAGACGCAGTCCTCGCAGCCTCTCTCTTCCACTTCGGAGAAATTCCGATTCCCACATTAAAAAAATATCTTAACGAAAAAAATATTCCTGTAAGACTTTAACATCAAAGAGCAAACAGCCATCAGACTAAAATAAGTTTGATGGCTGTAATTTTTATACCCGATAATCTATAAATCTCTAATACAAAAGCCGCTCTGAGGCGGCAATTGTAATAATAATTTTCACTTTTTAATTAGGCGCTGTAACTGTCACGGTTATTCTTATCCGATGCAAGTTCTCGCTTTCTTTCGTCAAGCTGACTTTGCATTTTTTCAAGAATTTGAGGATTTTCCGTATTTGCGATTATCTCGGCAAAAAGGTCGGGAATATTCTCTTCTTTAAAACCTTTTTGAGAAAAAATCCGCTTTACGGAATAAGCGTACTTTGACATTGTAGGCTGAAAAGTGCGGGCATAATTCTTTGTCATCTGTTTTACACCCACAACCTCAATCATTTGCTTGTTAAGCAATGAATTGATTAAAAGGTTAATGTAACTTTTGCGCCATGTTCTGTTTACAGATTTGCTTACAATCTCAGAACTTGCCAGAGGCTCGCCCACCTCCCATAATAAATTCATAATCTCTTCTTCGCTTTTAGTCAGCATTGCCAATCATCCTTCCGTAATTTTCTTTATATATACCGCAAAATTCTTTAAGCCAAAGCCTTGTGCTGTGGCAATTATCAATTAAACATACCCAATAAATGCGAAAAAACGAAAAATATACAATTTATTTTTAATCTATTGTACTTTATTGCAGTAATTAAGTCAATATATATCTATCAATATTTTTAAAATTTTGAGCAAAAACACAGTTTTATGTCTAATTTATAACAATACTTGACATACACAAATTTCCACAATAAAATTATATGTGTATATTATTAAACATTAAAATCATTATTATATATTTGTAATTTGGAGGCTGTTATGTCAGAATTTAAAACTAATGTAATGCGTATTCTCGAAAAAGCAAAAATAGATTATGCAGCACACGAATATCCGCACGGAAAAGACGCAGTTGATGGCATAAGCGTTGCCAAACTTTTGGGGCAAAATCCCGAATGTGTATTCAAAACGCTTGTCACAAAAGGTGTAAGCGGCAGCTACTTTGTATTTGTTGTTCCCGTTGCGGCGGAACTCGACCTTAAAAAAGCCGCAAAATCAGTTGACGAAAAATCCGTTGAGATGATTCATGTAAAAGATATTTTAAAAGTAACAGGCTACATTCGAGGAGGCTGCTCACCTATCGGAATGAAAAAGCAATACCCTACCGTTTTCCACGAAAGCTGCCTTAACAATCCGAACATTATTGTAAGTGCGGGAAAAATCGGTTATCAGATTGACCTTGACCCTCAAACTTTAATTGAATTCACAAAAGGAAAATGTGCTGACATTATTAAGTAGTTTGTACACAAAAACTTCACATAACATTTGTGTTACCTTTATTGACTAAGGATTTATATAATGCTAAAATTATAGCAAATATGATAACCTGTCATATCAGGAGGTAATAGGTATGATTAAAAAAACATTTTACAATCTTCCGTACGAAAAAAGAAAGCGTATTACCGACGCTGTCATAAAAGAATTTATGGAACGGCCTAACGAAAAGGTTTCTATAAACAGAATTATAAAGACCGCTGAAATTTCCCGAGGCAGTTTTTATCAGTATTTTGACGACAAGGTAGATTTGATAGAAATTATCACTAAAACTATGTTTGAAGAATCAAGCAACAAAGCCAAAGAAATTTTAAAACTTTCATGCGGCGACCTTTTTGTTATGTACATTAAAATGTTTGATTATTTCGGCGATTACAGCAGTCAAAAGCAAACAATGAAAATTATGAGAAATATTGTAGACAGCTTTAAGGCAAACGATGACCTTGTGAGCGAATATCTGAAAAATCGCTTTAATATGGCACTCACCAACAACGAGATTTACACTATGGTGGACAGACAAAATCTGAAATTTCAGGATAACGAAAGCGTTAAATGCCTCATAGAAATTCTTACACAAGTGCTTAAAAATGCAATTTTCGATGTTTTTGTCGCAGGCAGTGACCGTGAAGAAGTGCGTGAACGCCTTATCAAAAAAATCGACATAATCAAACAAGGTGCAGTCAAGTGATATCAGGTAATAAATAATTTATTAAACAGTTATTTTATGGAAATAATCGAAATAATCAATGAAAGAGGAATGATATGCTGCCAAAACTAAGTGTAAAAAAGCCGATGACAATTTTTGTGGCGGTTATTGTGGTAATTGTATTGGGTATAGTGTCGGTATTTAAAATGACGCCTGACTTACTGCCTAATATGGATTTTCCGTATGCAATAATCCTTACAACCTATCCGGGACAAACTCCGGAAACAGTTGAATCGGTGGTAACAAAACCGCTTGAACAGTCACTCTCAACCATTGACGGCGTAAAAACCATCACCTCCACCTCATCTGACAACTATTCAATGTTGACACTTGAGTTTGAGGACGGTACAAATATGGACACCGCTACCGTTGATATGAGAGGCAATCTTGACACTATCAAAGATGCATGGCCTGACGGTGTAGGCAGTCCGTACCTTATGAAAATTAACCCTAATATGATGCCTGTAGCTATGGTTGCGGTTGATTACGACGGTTACGATACAGTGCAAATTTCCGACTATGTAAACAACGAACTGAAAAATCAGCTTGAGGGAATTGACGGTGTAGCCTCTGTATCTACAAAAGGTATTGTAACTCAAAAGGAAAATGTTATTATTTCGCAAACCAAGATTGACGCTCTCAACGCAAAAATCAATGACGCTCTCAATGACAAATTCGGCGATGCGGAAAAGAAAATTTCCGATGCAAAGAAAGAATTGCAGGACAATATTTCTAAAGCGGAGCAAGGCAGTGATACCATTGAGCAGTCAATAAACGACTTAAATTCTCAACAGGAAGAAGTTGCAAAACAGCTTGCTGACGCCCAAGGTAAGGCACAAAGCGGTTACACTGAAATTTTGAATGCAAAAATGCAGTTGCTTGACCAACAGCAGTCGCTCACTGCAACCAAGCAAACTTTGACAATCGCCTACCAAACATTAATACAGATAAAAGAAAAACTTGACAGTTTGCAGGACGAAAAAGCACAGCTTACACAACAGATAGAAGCTTTTGAAAAAATATACAACGACTACAAAGATGCGCTTAGCAAACTTGCAAACCACGATCTTACAGACGAGCAGCTTGCACAGGTAAGAGCAATCCTTGCTAAAATAGATGAAGAACTTGATAAATACGGTTTTCCGAAAGAAGAGCTTGAAGAAAGACTTAATAATGCAAAAAATGCTCTTACAAATGTAGATAAAGCAATAACTCAAACAGTTGAGGCATTAAAAGGACTTGACACCACAGAGGAAAAACTTGATGATACAATAGCGGAAATTGCAGATAAAATATCTCAAGTAGACGGCGGTATTACACAAATTGCAGCCGCTGTAAAAGGTCTTGACAACAATACCGTATCTGTAAATCAGGCACTTTCAGAGATAGAAAAACAGCAATCTCTTGCGGCATATCAGCTTTCGGGCGGACTTTCTGCTCTAAACACAAAGCAAAGTGAAGTAAACAGTGCATTAACCCAGCTTAATTCCGCTCAAGAAGAATTAAAATCCGCAAGTGATGAACTCTCCGAACAAAAAGATAAAGCCAAAAAAGCCGCCGATATGACAAACACTGTTACAATAAGCAATGTTTCAAATATTCTTACGGCACAAAATTTCTCAATGCCTGCAGGATATGTAAGTGATGACGAAAATATTAAATATCTTGTGCGTGTCGGCGACAAAATAGACGGTGATAAAGAAATGCAGTCGCTTGCTCTTTTTGACACGGGAATTGACGGTATCGGCGTTGTAAAACTAAGCGATGTTGCAGATGTATTTATAGCTGACGATTCGGACGAGGTATTCACAAAGATTAACGGAAACTCCGGCGTTGTATTCAGTTTTTCAAAGCAGAGTGATGCCGCAACCGCTACTGTTTCCGAAAATATAGCCAAAAAGCTCAACTCTCTTACACAGGAAAACGAAGGTCTGCACTTTACCACCCTTATGGACCAGGGCGACTACATAGATATTATTATAAACAGCGTTTTACAGAATCTTCTTATGGGTGCTGTACTTGCAATTATAATTCTGTACCTTTTCTTAAGAGATATTAAACCAACCCTCATTGTTGCGCTTTCAATTCCTATCAGCGTTATTTTTGCACTTGTGCTGATGTATTTCAGCGGTGTTACTCTCAATATGATTTCGCTGTCGGGACTTGCAATCGGTGTAGGTATGCTTGTTGACAACTCGGTTGTAGTAATTGAAAATATATACCGACTGCGCAATTTGGGTGTGCCGCCTGTAAAAGCCGCTTTAAACGGTGCTAAACAGGTTGCGGGCGCAATTGCATCGTCTACACTTACAACAATTTGCGTATTCTTCCCTATCGTATTCATAGAGGGTCTTACTCGTCAGATATTTATGGATATGGCGCTTACTATCACCTATTCCCTGCTTGCAAGCCTTATTGTTGCCCTTACGCTTGTGCCTGCTATGGGTCAGCGTATGCTAAGAAAGGTTAAACCTGTTAAGCACGGAATGTTTGATAAAATGCTCGGCGGCTACGAAAAATCTATTCGTTTTGTATTAAAGCACAGAGCAATCGCACTTATCGTTGCAGTTGTACTTCTCTTTGGCAGTATGTTCGGTGCTGTGGCAAGAGGCTTCAGTTTTATGCCGAATATGGCAAGCACGGAGCTTTCCGTAACAGTCAGCCTTGACGACTCGGCTACTATGGATGATACCATTGATGCCGCACAAAACCTACTCGACACTCTTTCCGAGTATGACGAATTTGAAACTGTTGGTGTTATGACAGGTTCAACAACAAGCCTTATGGGCCTTACAGGCTCTGTATCTTCTTCCGATGCAGACAAAGGTTCTGTTATGGCATATGCAGTATTCAAAGACGACAAAGTAAAGAACAGCGAAAGTATCAGCAAAGAAATTGAAGCAGAACTTCAAAGTATTGACGGAGATGTGGTTGTAAGCGGCAGCTCTTCTTCAAGCTCAATGTCAGCTATGCTCGGTAATGACGGTGTGTCAATCAAACTTTACGGTGACGACCTCAAAACTTTACAGAATACCGCAAAAGATATGGCGGAAAAACTTGCTGCGGTTGACGGTATTGACGAAACCGATAACGGCATCGGCGCTACTTCGGGCGAAATCAAGGTAACTGTCGATAAAACAAAGGCTGCCAAAAAGTCACTTACGGTTGCACAGGTATATCAGCAGATTGCCGCCGCAATCACCTCGGGAACTACATCTTCTACCCTTACAAACAGCGGCAAAGACCTTGATGTGGTTGTAATCAAAGACGAAAACAGCGATGTTACAAAGAACAATATCAAGGATATTAAACTCACTTATACAGACAAAGAAGGCAACGAAAAGACCACAAAACTCTCCGAAGTTGCCGAGATTTCAGATTCCGAATCAATGAATTCAATCACAAGAAGTGACCAAAAGCGTTATATTAAAGTCAGCGGTACTTTAAAAGACGGTTATACAAACACCGATGTTTCAAACAAGGCAAAAGCTTTATTTGATGATTATAAACTTCCTGACGGCTGCAGTATTGAATACTCGGGTTCAAACGAGAGCACAATGGAGGCTGTAAATCAAATGCTGCTTATGATGCTTTTAGGCGTAATTCTTATTTACCTTATTATGGTTGCTCAATTCCAGAGCCTTAAGTCACCGTTTATCATTATGTTTACAATTCCTCTTGCATTTACGGGAGGATTCCTCGGATTGCTTATTACAGGTTTTGATGTCAGCGTTGTGGCATTGCTCGGTTTTGTAATGCTCTGCGGTATTATCGTAAACAACGGTATCGTACTTGTTGACTACATCAACAACCTAAGACTTGAGGGCAAAGAAAGACGAGAGGCAATTGTAGAGGCAGGCAAAACAAGAATGAGGCCTATCCTTATTACGGCAATCACAACCGTTCTCGGACTTTCAACAATGGCACTCGGTATAGGCACAGGTTCAGAGATTATGCAGCCTATCGCTATTGTATGTATCGGCGGTTTGCTGTACGCAACAATTATGACTCTTTATATTGTTCCTGTAATTTACGATATTTTAAGCAAAAAAGAACTTCGCAAGGTTAGCGAAAGCGACCTTGAGGAAATAGATATTTAATTGAGGAGAAATTATGATACTTACTACTACAGAAACAATTTCAGGCAGAAACCTTGCCACACTCGGTCTTGTGCAAGGCAACACAATTCAGTCGAAGCATATGTTCAGCGATATGGGACAGAGCTTTAAGACTATGGTTGGCGGCGAGCTTAAATCATACACTGAAATGATGAACAAGGCAAGAGATATTGCCACTCAGCGTATGATTGATATGGCTGCAAGAATGGGTGCGGATGCTATTGTATGCGTTCGTTACACATCAGCTTCTGTTATGCAGCAGGCTGCCGAAGTGCTTGCTTACGGTACAGCAGTTAAATTTATTTAAAACTGTAAAACCATAACAAAAAAACCTGTACGGCAACTGCTGTACAGGTTTTTACTTTACGCTTTGCTATATTAAATTAAAAGAACTTTGCAATATCCTCAATAGCCTTACGCTTTGGCATTGCAGGCTCTGCATTGCTGTAGCCTACTCCGATTACGCTTACTACCGCCTCGGTTTCGGGAATATTCAAAACTTCCTTGATTTTTTCGTTATCTCTTATACCCATTACAAGAGTTGAAAGTCCAAGTTCTGTTGCCTTAAGCAAAAGATTCATACTCTGCAAACCGCAGTCGTAAAATCCCCAACCGTTGCCGAGTTCGTTTGTCGGTGTACCGTCCTTTTCGTATCCGGAACGATTAAGCACAATTGCGGTAACAATAAGTGCGGGAGCGTCTGCAACATTTTTCTGATTGTAAGGCGACAATGCATTCTTAACATCTGCAAGTTTTTCGCCTGTTACCACATAGTAGCGTGATACCTGCGAGTTTTTCCATGACGGTGCAAGTTGAGCCGCCGCAATCATTTCTCTTAACTTTTCTGTTTCAACAGGCTTATTTATGTATTCTCTTACGCTTCTGCGAGTTTCCGTTACTTTTGATAATTCCATCCATAATACCTCCGATTTCATTTTATAAGGTAATATTAGCACAAAATAAAATTTTTTACAATAAAATTAGCCTAATTTCTGCAATTTTTGCACTTTAAGCACTGTAAATGAAAAGTTTAACTTTTGGTATTATTTTTAATATTATACTAAAGTAAGCTTTATCAATTTGAAAGGATGATTTTATGGCAAAAGTAAGCTGTGTTGATATTTCAGAATTTCAGCAAGGCATTAATTTTAACAAAATGAAAAACGACGGTATAAAAGCTGTCATTATAAGAGCAGGCTACGGCAGAGAATCAAGTCAGAAAGACAGTATGTTTGAAAGCCATTACAAAAACGCAAAAAGCGAAAATATGATGATTGGTGTGTACTGGTACAGTTACGCAGACAGCGTCGGCGATGCAGAAAAAGAGGCAAAGGCTTGCCTTGAATGCATTAATAACAAATCCCTTGATATGCCGA
>ERZ506887.16-NODE-16-length-117612-cov-11.564586_pt1 | contig 117612 bp, 126 predicted proteins | sample MGYA00512905_ERZ506887 | MGnify/ENA metagenome assembly ERZ506887 | reverse complement strand
TTTATGGGATAGATATGGAGAAAAGCCAGTATAGCAAGACGATTGATAAAATCCCCACGCCTGATATTGCGATTTCAATGGGGTGTGATGTCGGCTGTCCCTATATCGGTAGAGCATTTGATGATAATTGGGGTCTTCCCGATCCAACGGGACAAGGTGATGAAATATTCAAATATGTTATCATGCAGATAGAGAAAAGATTAAATGAGTTAAAAAATTATTTTTGCACCAGCAACGATGGCCTTCAATCAGAATCAGACTAAAGGCTACACAAACTCTATTGCGGGCCAATCTGCCTTGTGTGGATTGGCCCACTTTTTTGTAAACACCCTTTGTATAATCTGAGCTTCGCAAAAATAAAATGAATTTTTCAAAAAAACTTTCCGGTTTGCACCCCTGAGATGTGTTCTGGTTATGTGAGGAGGCGAAAAAGAACCAGCTCAAATCTGCAAAAAGGAGGGATGCGGCATGATGTCTCCCTCTGATGAAGAACGGATCGTCGCCATGGTGGATTCCTTCACCAAGACGGTGGCCCGGAATTTCAGCAGAAATCTCAAACGGGCAAAGGCCAACGCGGAGAAGCATTACTCCGACGAGCCGGTAGACTATCTTCTTGAAACTTTAAGCCACGACGACAGGTATCCGTCCGATCATTTTGTGCTTTATGCGGACGAGTTATCCTGCGTGGTTCACAGCGAAACTTTATATAAAGCACTCTGCTCCCTGCCGGAGAAGCAGCGGAAGGTCTTACTCTTTGACTTCTGGTATGCTTGGACGGACAGGGAAATTGCAGCCAGAATGGAGGTGACGACCCGCACTGTCTACAACCTGAGGCAGCGCGCTTTCAAGGCAATCCGGAAATTCTATGAGCAAGGCAGCTCAGAGCCATGAATTAACCTATGACCTAATCAAGCGAGCGGTTCACGGCGACCAAGAGGCAATCGAAGCATATCTCCTGCACTATGACGCTTACATCAATTTTCTGGTGTCGTACGACGAAGTTGGCCCGGATGGCCGGATATACCGGCATATTGATGAAGATATGAAAATTGAGGTGCAGATGAAGCTCGTGGACGCATTACAGAACAAATGGAGGAAACTGATATGATACTCATGCCAGACCTGTTTTCCTTCGCCTACGTCCCGAACTGGTACTCCCAGCTTGATATGCTGGCGGAGATGGCCTTGCCGGAACCGTGGCGATTCAAAAACCCTATATACTTAACGAAAAATCCAGATACTCCGATTTTGGAGCGATACATTCACGCGATCTTTAAGAAACAGCTTATTGACTACAAGGACGAAAGAAACCCCAGCAGCGCGGCAGATTACTTCCACATCGAGAATGAATTTTGCTGCTTCCATACGGGCCTCTACACCCGACGGTACAAAGCCATTTATGCCTGTTTTGACCGGAATAAAAAGAAGGACTCCCTGCTGGAATGGTTTTTCAGGGGCTTTGCGGACGAGTTGTCGCCGATGCTCCGGCATATCTCCCCGCTGCCAAAGAAGCCCAGCTACTATATGACGCAATATGGCGTCAATTACAACCCGGAATGGCCGATCCGTGTCAACGTGGAGCATATCCTCGGTGATGCGGAGAACCTTTCCCGTATCCCGCCAGAAATCCGCGAAGCGCATAACCTGCCCCTGCTTTTAGAAACGGCAGTTGAGTTGGCGCGGCGGAAGGCTGTGGTGGAACCGAGTATTGTGGTTCCGCAGGGGTATCAGGGCCGGGTGCAATACTTGCTGCCGATCTGCCTGACCGATATGGAGCAGCCAGACCTTGCCATGACCCTCACGATCATGGACAGGTATTACTTGGGGAATACCTGCCTCACCTTAGAGATGGCGTACCTCAACGCGCGGCTTCTTTCCAGACCGGTGGCGCATTGGCTCACGGACATTGTGGAGGAATAGCTGCGCACAGATCGCAGGCCCGCTCCCCGGCAGCCGGATCGGCTCTGGCGGAAAGGGGTGCTTAGACTTGCGCCGAAGCAAGAAGGAGGTTGAACAATATGAGCTGACAGATGAACGGAAGCCTATCCTCTGCCCGAAATGCGGGCGGCGGTTTATGGATTCCGCACCAGATACCAAATCACGGCTGATTATCCCGAAGAAGGGCCGGTATCCCGATTATTATGTGAAGTGCGGGCACTGCGGCGCAGAAATCGGGGTAATAAAAACTGAATAGCAAACACCGAATGTTCTGGACAAGACTCCGGGACTTACCGGATAGCTGCGGCAATACTACAGCCCTCATAAGGAATGTATATGAGGACGGGCAACGGACAGCGAAGCCGGGAAACCGGTGCGCGCGTTTGTTTGTGCATGATGCGCGGAGGGGCGATTTCATTCCTTAGATAGCGGTCAAACCTCCATGATACCACCCGAAAGATGGTGGAGACGACATTGAGCCTGGCAAGCGGCACTTTTGTGCTGCTTGCCAGGCTTTTTTCGTTTTAGCGGCCAAGGTGCCGCCTGCCGGGCTCCGAAAGGAGAACGGCAAATTGAAAGTCCGGTATGAATTTGTAAATGGAGAAATTTCTGAAATCGAGGTGGACGACAACCTTGGGGAGCTGCTGGTGGATTTTGACCGGCAGGAATATAACAACGACCACAAAGAAACCCGCCGCCATACTTCCCTCGACGGGATGGAATACGAGGGCGAGGCGTTCCTCTCCCCCGCAGATACAGAGGAGCAAGTTTTGAAGCGGGAGGATATGGCCCGCCTGCTCCGGGCCATGGAGGCCCTTACCCCGGCCCAGCGGGAGCTGGTGCGCCGGGTCTATTTTGAAAACGAAAGCATTGCTGCCGTGGCCCGCTCCGAAGGAGTGCATGAGTCCTCTATCCGTGAGCGGCTTCGGTGGATTTATAAAAAATTGAAAAAATTGCTGGAATAACCCCCCGGATTTGCCTTTCCCGTGGCCTAACAGTGAGAGCTACAAAAACCGGCTCTCAGAAAGAGGTGAAAGGCAAATGAAACATAACTTGAAAATCTGCATTGCCAGCGGGCCGGAAACCGGCGGCATCGTCCGGTGTAAGACGGTTCGGCTACGCGAGCGGGTGCTGCGGCGCTTGTTCGGAGATACGCGCCGTGTGACGATCATCGTCCCCGGCGACAGTGTGCAGGCGCTGTCGGTTCAGGAGGTGCCGGAGGTGGGCAGCCATGATTGCGCATGAGAATGTCCGCCCGGCCCTGCCTATGCCGATCAAGGCTACGCCCTACCGGCACCAGATCGAAGCCTTCAATTTTGTCTGCGGTCTGTTCGGCCTGCTGCCGGGAGGTGATCGGGATGGCCCAAGCGACAGTGAAATGCCACCTGTGCGGTCGGAGCTTCCAGAAGTCTCAACATGAAATAAGCGAACATAATTTTTGCTGTTTCGCTCACTTTCAGCAATGGAACCGAAAACGGCTGGCGGAATATAACCGCACAGAAAATCCGGCAAACAAACCGGGTGGCCTTCTGTCATCCAGAAAAAAACACCATGCGAAGCTCTCTGGTACTGGCAAGGGAAAAACATACCGCAAATTTTACGGAAAGCACGAGCATAGAGCCGTTGCAGAAGCCATGATTGGAAGGCCGCTTCGTCCGGGAGAAATCGTCCATCACAAAGATGGAAATATCCTAAACAACGATCCGGTCAATCTCGAAGTACTTTCTTCCCAATCGGAACATTGCCGCGTGCATGGCTTTGGCAAGAAGAAAGGTGGTGGTGTCGATGAACATTTCCAGTAAAGGGGCTGCGCTCCTCATGGAAATGGGTTGACCCGGCACAGGGAAAACACTGACTACTATCGCCATTACCGGCGCACTTTCACAGGCGGGCCGGATTCGCCGGGTGCTGATTGTGGCCCCGCTCTCCATCCTTGGCGTATGGGAGGAGGAATTTCAGAAATTTGCTGCCTTCCCGTATGCGCTGGCGGTTCTCTCCGGCACAAGCGCCAAGAAGCTGGATACCCTGCGGCACATGAACGGCACCGCCCTGCAGGTGGTAGTCGTAAACTATGAGTCCGCATGGCGGCTGGAAAAGGCTTTGACCGCATGGCATCCCGACCTGATTATCGCGGACGAGGGCCACAAGATCAAAACCCACAATATCGCTGCCAGCAAGGCCATGCACCGGATGGGCACAAAGGCAAGCTACCGACTCCTGCTCACCGGTACGGTTATCACCAACAAGGCCATTGATGTGTTCAGCCAGTATAAATTTCTGAACCCGGCCATTTACGGGAACAGCTTCTATGCTTTCCGCAACCGCTACTTTGACATGGTGGGCTATGGCAATCATACCCCGGTTTTGAAGAAATCCATGGAGGGCGAGCTGACGGAAAAGCTCCACAGCATTTCCTACCGGGCGACGAAGGCGGAATGTCTGGATTTGCCGGAAACCACCGATGTGATCCGGCAGATAGAGTTGGAATCTGCCGCCCTGCGGATATACCGGGGCCTCGTCAAAGAAAGCTATGCGGAACTGGCCGGTGGCGAGGTTACAGCCACTAACATCCTTACCCGGCTGCTGCGGCTGTCCCAGCTTACCGGCGGCTTTCTCGGAAATGACGAAACCGCTGCCGTGGAGCAGGTCAGCGCGGCCAAGCTCTCCGCCTTGGAGGACATTCTGGACGGGGCCATGGCCGAGGGAAAAAAGCTGGTTATCATCGCCCGCTTTATTCCGGAGATCAGGGCCATCTGCAAGCTGCTGGAAAAGCGGGGCCTTGGGTATTCCTGCATCACCGGAGAGGTGAAAAACCGGGACGAGCAGGTGGCGCGGTTCCAGAAGGAATCGGAGGTCATGGCCTTTGTGGGACAAATTGCCACAGCGGGGCTTGGCATTACCCTGACCGCCGCTTCCACCATGGTCTTTTATTCCCTCGACTATTCCATGTCGAATTTTGAACAGACCAAGGCCCGGATACACCGGGTGGGCCAGCGGATGCCCTGCACCTATTTATATCTGGTAGCTCGTGGCACCGTGGATGAAAAGGTGCTGGCGGCACTGGAAAGCAAGGCCGACCTTGCGAGAACCCTTGTTGACGATTACCGCAGCGGGAGGAATCCCTTTGCTGCTTAGATTTGGAGGAACGATGGATACAGAAAAAATGTTTGAGCTGGCTGACCGGCTCCGGGCGCTTCGTGACGAGAAGGCCGAGGCTGAACAGCACTTGAAAGAAATTAAGGCAGAAATGGACGAGGTGGACTACCGCCTCTCCGAGCTGATGGCCGAGAGTGAAACGCAGAATTTTACCCGCGCCGGAACCATGTTCTGCCTGACGACCAAGACCCACGCTTCTGCCGTGGCGGGCCGGAAAGAGGAATTGTTCTCGGCCCTTCGCGCAGGGGGCTTCGGCGACCTTGTATATGAAACCGTCAACGCCAACAGCCTCTCCGCCTTTGTCAAGGAGCAGGTGGCGGAAAACGGCGATATGCTGCCGGATTGGCTGGATGGCCTTGTCAATGTGTTTGAGAAAACTACCGTGGGCGTGCGCAAGGCCGCAAAGTAAAAATATCAGGAGGATTTATCCATGAGCGATAAGAACGAACTTATGACTACTGGCAGCGGCTTTCTGGCCCTTGCCGACTTCAATATGAACGAGAGTATGGCCGAGGAACTGGAAGGCTTGGAGGGCGGCTTTGACCGGGTGAAGATCCCGTCTGGCGGTGCCACCATGTTCGAGCTGCCCGGCGACGAGGCGGACGAGCCGGAAATGGTGAAGGAATTTTCCGCTGTGATCCTGCACCATCATCCGGTCTTGCAGTATTACAAGGAGAAATATACCGGAGGCAGCAACCCGCCCGATTGCGGCTCCTTCGATGGCGTGACCGGAGAAGGCACACCCGGGGGTGTCTGCGCACAATGCCCCCTCAATCAGTTTGGCTCCGGGGAGAACAACAGCAAAGCCTGCAAAACCCGGCGCAGGGTATTCCTGCTGCGGGAGGGCGAGCTGTTCCCGCTGATCCTCTCCCTGCCCACCGGCTCGATGCGGGAGTTTTCCCGCTACATCAAGCGCCTGCTCAGTAAGGGCAAAAAGAGCAACATGGTCGTGACCCGCTTTTCTCTGAAAAAGGCCACCAACGCCAGCGGCATTGCATACTCGCAGGCACAGTTTACCATTGACCGCCCGCTCACCAGCGAGGAGCAAATCCTCATTAACCGCCTGTCCGAGCAGGTGAAGCAGTACAGCCGCCGCGTGGGCTTTGATACCGAGGAGCCTGCCGAGGCTGGCCCGCTGGTTGACCCGGAAACCGGCGAGATCGTGGAACCCCTGCAATAAGCACTTTCGCCCAGCGGAGCGGGGCCTTCGGGCCTCCTCCGCTTTCCGGGCAGAATGGAGGAAAAATGAGCTATACCTGTGCTTTGTCACTGAAAAAGATAAAAGACTATCTGGCCGGAGCCGCCGTGGTCGGCTTTGACTTTGAAACCTCGCCCATCGAGGAATACCGCTCGGAGGAGCGGGCCGCACTGGATGCCCACAAGGCTGCCATTACCGGAGTGAGCCTTTCCGTATCCGAGGACAGCGGCATCTATATCCCGCTGCGGCACCGGGCTGGGCGGAATATCCAAAAGCCGGAGGCGGTCATGGACTATCTGCGGCAGGCCGTATTTGAGAACGCCACTGTGATAAAGGTGGCCCATAATCTGGCCTTCGAGTCCATGTTTCTGTATGCCCTGGGGGTGATCGTGCAGCCGCCCTGCTATGATACCATCGCGGCGGCCCAGCTTACCCTGAAAAGCAGCACTACTTTCCGGGGCTTGTCGGACAGCGGCCTTAAAACCCTTGTGCCGCAGCTTTTCCATGTGGAGCTGCCGGATTTTGAAACCGTAACCGCCGGGCGCTTCTTCGACGAGCTTGACCCGCAGGACAAAGAAACCGTCCGCTATGCCTGCGCCGACAGCGACTATGCCCTGCGGCTGTATCACCTGTTCAACGGCTGGTTCGATCAATACCTGCCCCGGCACCGCCGCATTGTGGAGCAGATTGAATCCCCAACCTCCGTGTACTGCGGCCTGATGCGGTATAACGGCCTGCTCATGGATCGGGCCGCCATGGAAGCCAAGCAGGCAGAGGCCGAGGAACGGATTTCCGCCATCCGGGAGGAAATCGCCTTCCTGATCGGCGACGTGGAGATCGGGGCCAATGCCTCCACCTCTGCGTTCAAGAGTTATCTTTATAAAGACCTTGGCCTGCCGGTGGTGAAAACCACAGCCAAGTATCAGGAGGCCGCTGACGATGAAACTATGATCCTGCTGGCCGCATGGTGCCGGGAGAACCGCCCGGAGCTGACCCGGCTTTTTGAGCTGGTACAGGAATACCGGCGCTGGGGAAAAATTAAAGGCACCTATCTGGACGGTTATCTGCGGCATATCAACAGCGCCACCGGGCGAATTCATCCCGACCTCATGCCGCTGGGGACGGAAACGGGCCGCTTTGCCGCCCGGAACCCGAACCTTCAAAATATGCCACGAAAAGGCAGCGATCCTATCGGTATCCGAAATATGCTGGTCGCACCAGAAGGTTATCAGGTGATGGAACTGGATTACTCACAGATTGAGCTGCGCGTGGGAGCGTTTTATTGCCGGGACGCGCGTATGCTGGAAACCTACCGGGGCGGCGGGGATATTCATGCACAGACTACCTCTGTTATTTACAATATCCCCATAGAACAGGCGGCGGACAAGTCAGCGGCAGAATACAAAGACCGCAGGGCAATCGCCAAGGGCTGTAATTTTGGCTGCTTCTACGGCCTGTTCCCCAAGGGTCTGCAACGGACATTGAAATTCAAAGCTGGCCTCGATACCCCGCTGGCGGAATGTGAGAAAATCATCGCCAACCTCAAAGCCGGTTATCCACAGCTCTCCTTGTGGCAGGAGGTAGTGAAACGGCAGGCCAAGGTGCGCCGGTACAGTGAAACATGGCTGGGCCGCCGCAGGTATCTGCCGGGCATTGTCTCCGACGATTGGGGCAAAAAGAGCTTTGCCGAGCGATGTGCCATGAATACCCCCATACAGGGAACCGCCGCCGATATTCTTAAAATGGCAATGGCACGTCTGGTGGTAGAGTTGCCAGAGTACCCTTGGATTGTGCCTGTTTTGACCGTTCACGACAGCCTTGTATTCTATGTCGCTGAGGAAAAGGTGCAGGAAGCGGGCGTGCTCATAAAGGGACTCATGGAGCGCCAGCCATTCCCGGAATTTGACGTTCCTCTTGTGGCAGAGGTTGCTACCGGCACCAACTATGGGGAGCTGGACGAATGGTAAGGCTGAAACAGTTTTCCTGCCGCCGCTGTGGCACCACTTTTATGCTCCGGGCACGAAAGGCATACTACTGCCCGGAGTGCCGTAAAAAACACGCCAGCGAGTATGTCATGCAAAAGCGTGCGGAAAAAGACCCTGCCGTGAAGGTGGGCGTTGGAAGCGGCGGAAACCAGCGTGGAAAGAAAAACCATCAATTCAAGGATGGACGGAGCCATTACCGGGAGGTCTTTGATCGGGAAAACCCCTATCAGACTTTCTGTGAAATTTGCGGCGGTTCACGGCATCTTGTGGTTCATCACATAGATGGAAACCGAAAAAACAATGCTCCTGAGAACCTTGTGAAAATATGTCGGAGCTGCCATGCGCAGGTGCATGGCCTGACAAGAAATTTTGGAGGAAAGGAATCATGACCCATGTTAATTTATATAACGCGGAGCGGTATCTCGATCCCACCGCCTATGAGGCCCTGATGAATATTGAACGGGAGGCCAAGCGTACCGCCTATAAGCCGCTGGTCTTTATCTGCTCACCCTTTGCCGGGAATATCGAGCGCAATACCAGACGGGCGCGGGATTTCTGCCGGTTTGCGGTGTCGGAGAACTGTATCCCCATCGCGCCGCACCTGCTGTTTCCTCAATTCATGGAGGAAAGCGACCCACAGCAGCGCCGCCTTGGCATCTTCTTCGGGCTGGTCTTGCAGAGCAAGTGCAAGGAGGTGTGGGTGTTCGGCGGCAATATCACAAAGGGCATGGCGGTGGAGATTGAAAAGGCCCACGAGCGCGGCCTGCCTGTCCGGTACTTTACCGAGCGATGCGTGGAGGTGGTACGGAAATGAGGAAAGCACTGAATATCCCGTTGGAAGAATTTCTCCGCCCTTTCTTCGGGCCGGGCGAGCGCATCTGCCTGCGGATATTTGACGATAGAAAAATCGGCACCTTCAAAGGGGCCAAGCTGGAAACCTCCCTCTCCGGCCTGCCGGGCCTGATGGATACCCTTAAAAAGCATAACGAGAAAAACCGGGGCATCTATTTTGTGGTGAACTTCGGCGGCCATGAGGACAGCGAGATCACCCGGATCAACGCGCAGTTTATGGAGTGCGACGAGCTGCCGCTGGACGAGCAGCTTAAACAGATTGAAGCGTTTCCGCTGGCACCCTCGCTCATTGTGAAAACCCGGAAATCCCTGCATACTTACTGGCTTATCAAGGACGGGGACGTGGCGGCCTTTCGCCGGGTGCAAAAGCGCCTCGTGGCTCAGTTCCATGGGGACAGATCCTGCGTCAATGAAAGCCGGGTGCTTCGCCTGCCGGGCTTCTACCATTGCAAGGAGGAGCCGGTCATGGTGGAGTGTATCCATTTTCACCCGGAGCTTCGCTATACGCAGGCCGAGCTGGAACAATACCTGCCGCAGATTTCCGAGGAACCCGCCGCGCCTGCCGGGCCAGCGGCCAAAGGGACGCAGCAGGGCCTTTCTCTGGTCTTGAAACGCTGTGACTTCATCCGGCATTGCCGGGACAATGGGGCCATCCTCCCGGAACATGACTGGTACGCCATGATTACCAATCTGGCGGTTTTTGAGGGCGGCGAGCGGGCCATCCATGAACTGTCCGCCCTTTATCCGGGGTACAGGGCAGCAGAAACGCAGGAGAAAATCCAACATTTCCTGCAAAGCGGCACCAAGCCCATCACCTGCAAGGCCATTGCAGAGAAGGGCTTTGCCTGCCCGAAACAGGAAAACAGCTCCTGCTCCTGCAAATCCCCGGCAGCCCTGTGCTACCTGCCGCTGTCGCTGGACGAATTGCGGGAGGCCCTCGCCTTGGTGGCGGCGCAGAAATCCCCGGTGGAAAATATGCGGGCGGCCAAGGAGTTTGTCCGGGAGTCCTTGTATAATATCGAGCCACTGGATGCTGGGGCCTTTGTGGAGTATGAGCTGCGGGAGCATTTCCGCCTGAAAGCGGCGGATACCAAGGCGCTGTCCGCCTACCAAAAGGAGCTGCACAAGGCGTATGCCGCCAAGAAGGAAACCCGGCAGGCTGCGGAGGAAAACGGCCTGCCGGAGTGGTACGAAGTGACTGAGCGCGGCGGCCTGCGGTTCCTTTCCGGCCTGCTGGCGAACCATCTGGCCGAGAATATGCACGCCTTCTATACGGCCAGCAGCTTTTTCTTCTATCAGGGAGGTGTGTACCGGGAAAGCGAGGATATGGTGGCAGCGGCCAAGGTGCGGGAGCTGATGCTCCCCAAGAGTGCGTCCATGCAGGCCATCAATGATACTGTGGGCCAGTGGAAAATGCTCATAATGAAGCCGGTTCAGGAAATCAACAGTAACCCCTTTATCCTCAACCTGCAAAACGGGCTGTATAATACCCTCGACGACAGTTTCAAGGCCCACACCCCGGAATACTTCTCCACGGTGCAGCTCAAAGCGGCCTATGCGCCGGATGCAGGCTGCCCGCTGTTTTTGCACTATCTGGAAAGTATGCTGGCCGAGGAGGAAATCTATCTCATTCAGGAGATCATGGGCTACCTGCTCCTGCCGGTAAACAAGGCGCAGAAATCCTTTGTCTTTGTAGGTGCGCCCAACGCAGGCAAAAGCACCCTGCTCAATGTGGTGCAGGAGATTTTGCTGGGCAGCGAGAATGTGTCCAACATCCCATGGCAGAACCTCGGCGACCGCTTCAACCGGGCCGAGCTGTTCGGCAAGCTGGCAAATATCTTTGCCGACCTGCCCTCCAAGAGCATTGACGACAACGGTATGTTCAAGGCGCTCACCGGCGAGGATTTTATTACCGCCGAGCGCAAGAACAAAGACCCGTTTTCCTTCCGGCCCTATGCCCGGTTCCTGTTTTCCTGCAATGAGATCCCCCGCAACTATGGGGATCGCTCTGAGGGCTTTTACCGCAGGCTCCTCATTATCCGGTTTGAGAAATCCGTTCCCAAGGCCAAGCGCGACCCCAATCTGGCGGAAAAGCTGGCCGCCGAGCGGGACGGTATCCTCATGTGGGCGCTTACCGGCCTGAAACGCCTGATCGCCTCCGGCTATGTGTTCAGCGAAACCGAGCGGACACGGGCCGAGCTGGAAAAATACCGGATCGAATCAAATAGCGTTTTGTCTTTCGCTAAATTGTACTGCGTGGCAGAGGAAGAAGGCGTGACGGTACGGGACGACCTGTTCCTCCGCTACAAGGAGTATTGCGGCAATGCGGGTATGAAGCCGGTGTCACAGACTAATTTCAACAAAGAGCTGGAAGCCGGTTTCCCGGAGATCACCAGAGGGCGGGATAAGCTCTCCAAGCGTCGGATATGGCGCGGGATCACCTACTGCGAAGGAGGTGTGAAGGCAGATTGACCGTTTTTGTACCGGGAAAACCGGAAAAACCGGGATTTCCTCATTCCTTGCGCGTAACTACCAGAGGTATGTTATGAGGGCCTTTTTTTAAGAAAAATATATAGAGTGTGGTAAATACCCGGTAACTCCGGTTTTTCCGGCGCATCGGTTTTGCCGAGATATGCTGGAAAGAGAACTTGTGGCCGCGATCCTGCGGCACCTGAAAACGATGCCCCGCTGCTTCGCGTGGAAAACCCACGGCGGAATGTACGGTACAGCGGGCATCCCGGATATAATCGCCTGCATAGATGGCAGGTTTTATGCTTTCGAGGTGAAGCAGCCCGGCGGGCGGCTCACCCGGTTACAGGAAGTGACCCTTGGGAAAATCAGGGCCGCTGGCGGCGCGGCCTATATGGTGACTTCCGTGGAAGATGTATCTGCCGCCATTTCTGCGGAAGGAGGTTCCCTATGACGGTGAAAGAATATCTCAGTCAGGCTTACCGCATCGACCAGCGGATCAACAGCAAGCTGGAACAGGTGGCGAGCCTGCGGGCCTTGGCGACCAAGGCCACCTCTACCTTGTCCGACACCCCGCCCAGCGGGAGCCGGAATGTTCAGTCCATGGAGAATGTTATTGTCAAAATCATTGATCTGGAAAATGAGATCAACGAGGACATAGATACGCTGGTGGATTTGAAGCGGGAAATCGTCGGTGTTATCAAACGGATCGACAACCCGGAATACCAGACGCTGTTGGAGCTGCGGTATCTGTGCTTCTACTCGTGGGAGAAGGTAGCCGTGGAGATGGAATACGACCTGCGCTATCTCCACAAGCTCCACCGGAAGGCTTTGGAGCAATGCTCGGCCTTTGTCCCGGCTGGGAAATAAATAAAAAAGTGGGCTCATGTCAGTACCGATATGAGCCCACTTTATTATTTATTATTACTGGCAATCAATTCTTGAATAACATGCGGCTTCCAAACGCGTCCTAACTGAGCATCACCTTTTGTTTCATTATCAGCTCCAATTCTTCCTGAATAGACTCCGACGAATTTAGTCCAATGTCTGCTTACTTTTCTTTCCTTTTCGTTTATCATTGTTATGGGTCTATCCTTGTAAAGAACCACAGGAGAGCCTGACATGCCCGTCCTTGTTGCCGTATCCGCGAAAAAGTACGGGAGATTTTCCACATCCAATTCTGGTTCGCTGGCCACACTTGCTTTTTTCCAAATGGGTATGTAACCTGTTTGTTTTCCAAAAGGAAAACCAATTATAAAGATTTCCGATGTAATTTCAAAGGGAACCTTTTCGTTAAAGGGCTCCTCAGCTTCTTCTATAGTGGTAATAACACCTTTCGTTTCTTTCAGCGGGACTAATGCAACATCTATCATCCGCCCATTTTCTTGCTTTTCATACCATAATCTGTTGTCATCTTCGTCGAACAAGTCAACATCCATGTAAAAATCATCATCAAAACTAAGAGTGGAATTGGAGCCTTGTTTGGGTACATAAACGCGAAGCTTGTTCGGTACACCTCCTGTTGGACTCATAACAACATTAGTATCAGCATTTCTGCCACTTACCACATGCCAATTTGTTACCAAATAAATTTTTTCATTCTGCTGAGTAAAAAAACAAGTTGCATTAGATAATTTTTTGTCATTAAATAAAATATCTACATAGTACGAAGTCAAAGAATATGGATTTATAGTAATTGCCTTTTCTGCTTCCACGGCTAAATCCTCCTTACAGTTTTTTATATTATACCACAGAAGCATAATGACTTCAAAATCTCTTTGAAAGAGGACACTAAAAGACATAGAAAGACACTATGGAAATCTGGTAGTATTACAATAGCAACAAAGAAAAAATACAGCGGCCTTCGCAGGAAAATCTGCGGAGGCTTTCTTTTTGCCCGGAAGGAGGCGGCAGCCTGTATGCCATACAAACCCAAGCGCCCCTGTTCCTATCCCGGCTGCCCGCGCTTGACCTCCGGGCGCTATTGCGAGGAACACCAGAAAATCATCACGGCGCATTATAACAAGCACCAGCGCGATCCGGCCAGCAAGCGCCGGTATGGCCGCGCATGGAAGCGGATTCGTGACCGCTATATCGCAGCCCACCCATTGTGCGAGCAATGCAAGCGGGCCGGTAAAATCACCCCTGCCGAAGAAGTCCACCATATCCTGCCGCTGTCCAAGGGCGGCACCCATGTGGAAAGTAACCTCATGGCCCTATGCAAGCGGTGCCATTCTGAGATTACCGCCCGCGAGGGTGGCCGGTGGGGCTGAAATTCTTTTGAGAAATAAGGCAAATAGAGCTTGCAATCACCCGTTAGTCTGGTAATCTGTCAGCACATCAAAGAAAGGCGGTATTACCATGAGAAACGAGAACAGCCTCAAGGCCCGCGTACAGCGCGACGCAGAATTTTTCAAGCACCTGCTTGCAGATGTACCCGCAAGGAAGGTGCTGGCTATGGCCCAGCAGAAATATCCCGAAGCCTCCATGTATGAGGAGCGCACCGGGCGCATCTATTTTGCAGCCAATACGGATGGCTGGTTCCGCTGGGTGGAGCTGGTCGGTGGGCAGGTCATGTTCCGCACCGTATATATCCCCAGTAAGGAGGATGACGAGTAATGAAGATCACCATTAAGCAGCTCGGCCAGTATCCTTGGCGGGAAGGTACGATTGAAGGCCACCATTTTCAGGCGGCGGTCTATGACGAGCCATCGGTGTATGGTATCAACGAGGGCCGTATCAGCAAGCTCATGGTATGGGACGAAGCCAAGCGGCAGGGTCGCCGGAGCTATTCCCGCACCACCCTTATGAACTATGACCGGGGCTGGGATATTGAGCCGGAGGCCCGGCATAAAGCACTGATAGACGAGCTGGTTTCCTATCTGGAAAACCTGCCGCCATACGAAAATTAAAGAACTGCGGCCATCGCCCATGCGGGCGGTGGTTTTTTGTTGTCCCTCCGGGGGTAAGCAAATCTCTACGTCCGGCGCGGCGGGCAGCGGGCGTGGGCTATCGCGCGAAAAATCGCGCTTTCAAGTGGGGTATATACCCCGCAATTTCAAAGAGAGGAGGTGGCGGCCATGGCAAACGGCCACGGAGGCGCTCGTATCGGCGCTGGACAGAAGAAAAAGGCGCTGTCGGATAAGCTGGTCGAGGGCAATCCGGGGAAACGGAAATTGACGGTCATGGAGTTTACAGATACCGCCGACCTCCAAGGGGAAACGATGCCGCCGCCCCGCGACTATCTGGCGGCGCGGCAGAAAAACGGAAAAGAGCTGCTGGCGGTTGAGGTCTATGAGCGCACATGGACGTGGCTCCACGAGCGGGGCTGCGCCCATTTGATACCCGCTCAGATTTTGGAGCAGTACGCCATGGCAATCTCCCGCTGGATACAGTGCGAGGAATGTATCACCGAGTATGGCTTTCTGGCAAAGCACCCCACTACGGGGAACGCCATTCCCTCGCCTTATGTTTCCATGAGCCAGAGCTTTTCCAAGCAGGCCAACAACCTGTGGTTCCAAATCTATCAGGTCGTCCGGGAGAACTGCTCCACCGAGTACAAAGGGGCTACTCCGCACGACGATATGATGGAACGCCTGCTTTCTGCCCGGCGCGGCGGTTAAAACATAATTTTATTCAGGAGGTCGTTTATGAATATCATACAGCTCCCCTTGGGGGAGGTTCACCCATACAAGAACAATCCGCGAAAGAATGACGGGGCCGTGGATGCGGTGGCGGAAAGCATCAGGCAGTACGGCTTTCTCGTCCCGCTGGTGATTTCCGCCGACCATGAAATCATCACCGGCCACACCCGCTTCAAGGCGGCGAAAAAGCTGGGCCTTTCTTCCGTCCCCTGCGTCATAGCCGACGAGTTGACGGAGGAACAAATCAAGGCCTTCCGGCTGGTGGATAACAAGGTCGGCGAGCTGGCCGAGTGGGACGTTGACCTGCTGCCGCTGGAATTGGCGGATATTGCGCAGGATTTGAGTCCCTTCGGTTTTGAAACCATCTCGGAGGACGAATTTGGAGAGGAATTTACGCTGGACTCCGGCGAGAAAAAGCCCTATCAGCAGATCAGCCTGACCCTGCACGACAAGCAGGCCGAGCTGATCCTTGCCTGTATTGATTACGTCCACACCCATGGCGAGGTGAAAGAAACCTTCGGCAACGAAAACCACAAGGGCAACGGAGTCTATGAGGTGGTGCGTCAATGGGCAGAGCAAAAGAAATTAGTCTGAAAGTGATCCCCGGCAAGGTGGCAAATCCTTTTGTGCGCCGCCACCATTACAGCGGCACCGTGGTGAATAATAGCTGCCTGCACTTCGGGGTATTTCTGGACGGGCAGCTCCATGGGGTTATGTCTTATGGGCCGAGCCTCAATAAATCCAAAATCCTGCCACTGGTGGCAGGCACCGGCTGGAACGAATATCTGGAATTGAACCGGATGGCCTTTGACAGCGTCCTCCCGCGCAATTCCGAGAGCCGGGCCATTTCTCTGAGCATCCGGCTATTGAAAAAGTACGCGCCCCATGTGAAGTGGATCGTGAGCTTTGCCGATGCCTGCTCCTGCGGGGACGGGGCCATCTACCGGGCCAGCAATTTTGTCCTCACCGGCATTAAGGAAAACGAGGCCATCTGCCTTTTGCCGGACGGGAGCAAAATCCACAAGCTGACGTTGGAATCCCGGCCCAAGGCTCCCCGCCCGGAGCTGGGCGGGCGCTCCTTCTTCGATGTGACGGACGGAGGCTTTGCGTGGAAGAAATACATGGAGGCGGCGGGCGGTGTCCTGCTGCCGGGCTACCAACTCCGGTATATTTACTTCATCGACAAATCCATGCGCCGCCATTTGACGGTGCCGGAAATCCCTTACTCCCGGATCGACGAGCTGGGGGCCGGGATGTATAAGGGCGAAAAAATCACGTTGGCCGAGCGCCATGTGGGAAAGGAGGCGGACAATGGGCCGGGCAAAAGAAATTGTGATGCGGGTGATCCCCACCAAGGTGGCGACCCCGTTTATGAAGGCGCATCATTACAGCGGCAAGGTCGTGAATAACAGCACGCTCCACTTTGGCGTATTTCTGGATGGGAACCTTCACGGGGTTATGAGCTATGGCCCCAGCCTCGATAAGTCAAAAATCATCGGTCTGGTAAAGGATACCGGCTGGAATGAATTTCTGGAACTGAACCGGATGGCCTTTGACAGCTACCTTCCCCGTAATTCTGAGAGCCGGGCCATTTCCATGAGCCTGCGGCTCATTAAGAAATACGCTCCGCAGATTAAGTGGGTTATCAGCTTCGCCGATGCCTGCTCCTGCGGCGACGGTACGATCTACCGGGCCAGCAATTTTGTCCTGACCGGTATCAAGGAAAATCTGAACCTTGCGGAGCTGCCCGATGGCACCCGCGTCCACAAAATGACGCTGGCGAGCAATCCCACTTCTCCCCGCAAGGAGCTGGGCGGCCTGACCTTCTTCGATGTGACGGGCGGCACCTATAATTTCAAGAAGTATCTGGACTATGTGGGGGCCACCCCGATCCCCGGCTTTCAGCTCCGCTACATTTACTTCATCGACAAATCGAAGCGCAAGGATTTGACGGTGCCGGAGATTCCATTCTCCAAAATCGACGAGCTGGGCGCTGGAATGTATAAGGGTGAGAAAATCACCTTTGCCGAGCGGCACAGCAAGGTTACGCCGGAGGAATGACCTCCGGCCATTATGCGCGGGTAGGCTAACGGCAGACCGCCCACAAACCGGTGGGAAGCGGCGGTTCAACTCCGTCCTCCGCGCTCCAAAAATAACGCCCTTGCTTTTTGGCGGTGTCCAGAGTAATCTGTCATCACATTCTGAAAGCGAGGGATTTTGATATGAGCGAAAGCTATTTGAAGATTGGCAGCTATACACCGGAAACCGAGGATCAGGAAGCCGTCATTGACCGTGGATATTACCGGCAGGGCTGGATTTTCAAGGACGAAGAAGCCTTCCGCCTCTACCCGGAGCGGGTATGCTATGTGCCGGAGCTTTCTGACGAGGGATATACCCGGCAGGATTTTCTGGCTATGTGTAACGGGCAGGAGGAAGTAGCTACCCTGCTTTTTGAATCGGTTGATTGGCAAAGCCCGGAAACCTTATTGAACGAGCTGTATGATACATACGAGCTTGAATTTTGCCCGATCTGCCAGAAAAACTATTTTATGGCGGGAGAACAAATTCCCTGCCCGATTTGTGGATACCGGCCCGATGAAGGAGAAGAAAATGCTGATACAGAAAGTGAGTGCTGACCGGCTGAACCCGGCAGCCTATAACCCGCGCCGGGATTTGAAGCCCGGCGACAAGGACTATGAAAAACTGAAACGCTCCATTGAGGAGTTTGGATTTGTAGAGCCGGTGGTCTGGAACAGACGCACCGGTTTTGTTGTGGGCGGCCATCAGCGGCTGAAAGTGCTGCTGGATATGGGCGAAACAGAGATTGACTGCGTTGTGGTGGATTTAGAGCCGGAAAAAGAAAAGGCTTTGAACCTCGCCCTGAACCGGATTCAGGGCGATTGGGACGAGGCGAAGCTGGCCGAGGTCATAGCCGAGCTGGATGCCTCCGCTTTTGACGTTTCCTTTACCGGTTTCGATGCCGAGGAAATCGACGCTTTGATGAACAAGTTTTACTCCGCCGAGGCCGTACAGGATGATTTCAACCAAGAGGAAGCGGCGGCAGACATTGCGGCGGCTGGCGGGACAACGACCCAACCCGGCGACCTTTGGGAGCTTGGGAACCACCGCCTTCTCTGCGGTGATCCTGCTTCTGCCGAGGATATGGCGCGTCTCTGCGGAAACGAGCGAGCCGCCTGTGCCTTTACGGCCCCGCCCCTCATTGCACTGGCTGACTACCGGAAAGATGGGCTGGCTCCATGGCTGGAACGGCTGGGCGCAGCGGCGGCGAACCTCTGCCGCCATGCGGAGATTGTCTGCTGGAAAATGAATGACTTGTTTACTACCGGCACCCAGTACATGGAGCCGGTTGGCCTTTACAGCATGAAGCTCTTTGAGGACTGCAATTTCCGCCCGCTTTGGATTCGCGTCTGGAAACGCCAGGGCTCGCTGGCCCGCGCAGGTTCCGCCCACCAGAACAGTAACAAGCCGCAGAAACAGTTTGAATATCTGGCGGCCTTTTCCGGGGACGATGCCGAGGAAATAAACCAGCAGGAATACGGCTGGGTGTCCGCCTTCGCTGCCCATAGTTACCGCTTTGTGAAACGCCTTACCAAAGAGGAGCGCCGCAAGTGGGGCTATGCGGGTGTATGGGAGATTTCTGTGCCGGAGCAGGCCGGTGGCCCGCAGCCGGTTCCCGTGGAGCTGCCTTGGCGGTGTATCAAGATGCACTCCGATCCGGGCGGCCTGATCCTTGACCCATTTTGCGGTGGCGGTACAACGCTGATTGCTGCCGAACAAAGCGGGCGGCGCTGTTTTGCTATGGACAGCGATCCCCTGAACTGCGATTTGACCGTCCTGCGCTGGGAGCAATTTACCGGCAAAAAGGCCCGGCGCATGAAAAAATAAGTCTGAGAATTTTGGCTTTTGAGCTTGTCTTTTGAGGTGTTCCAGAGTAATCTCCACTCACATCAAACGAAGGAGGTCATTTCACATGACTATGTTAGAGCGAGTAGGAAGTTACAGCAATGAGTATTTTAATTCTCTGATCCGGGAGTACACCGATAAGGGCAAGGCACCGGAAAGCCACGGTATGAACCGCGCCATCCGCGCCTACCTCAATACAAACGACCTGAAAGTGAATGAGCTGCTGGTGGACGATATGCCCTTTATGCAGGACATCGACGACTTTATGGGAACGATAGAGGCAGCCGGAATCCATGAATTTCTGCTGTGCGATACATCCACGGCCTTAATGGAGTATCTCCACTATCTCATGGCCCATGGCTGGGAAATCGCAGGCAGCTATCAAGCAGAAGTTTTTCCCTACTCCACCCGGCTGGGACTGCGCATGAAAAAGATATAAAAGAAAGAGGCCCGGAAACGGGCTTTTTTCGTCCGTGAGCCTTGCCTTTCACCACCGTCCAGAGTAATCTGTGTCACACCAAATTTAAGGAGGTTTGACACCATGGCAAAGAAAACTTTTGAAACGGTTCTGAAATGGAACGGCGGAGAAGCCTTCCGGGCAAAGGTTGAGGTCGGAGCCGATGGCTGGGGCCGGGTATTTGATACGGCTGACGGTCTGTACTGCGGCTCAATAAACCCGCTCCGTACCCGCCAGCTTATGCAGGAGGCAGCCTATGGGAAGTAAGGACGATTTACAGACTGCGCTCCGCAGCCTGCGCAATGTGCGCCGGATGGCGCGAAGGCTGCAAAGGGTGCCGGTTGACTGCTTGCGGGTAAACAGCGGCGATATTGCCGACGCGGAATATGTGACGGAATGGCTGGGCATCGTCCTTTGCCGGGTATGCGGGCAGCAGGACGTATCCATGCCGCCCTTTGAGGCAGGGGCCGCTCCCGTGGCACAATTCCGTTGGTTTATCCAGAAAGCGGCCCGGCAGGCCGGAGCAATCCGGCGAGCCATCCTTTTGGGCCGGGTATCCAAGGCCCTGTTTGCCGAGAAGGCGTGGGAGGGCCTCGACAGCGCAGAAACCTTTCTTGGCTCCTTCCTGTCCGAGAATGTTTACCGGGAAAGGAGGCGGATGCGATGAATTTCCCAAGAAAAGAAATCGTGGAGGCTGCCCGCGCCCGCTACCCCAAGGGAACGCGGGTGGAGCTGGTTTTCATGGACGACCCATACAGCCGGTTAAAGCCCGGCGACCGGGGAACGGTGGAATTTGTGGACGACATAGCCACGGTTCATGTAAAATGGGATTGTGGTTCCGGGCTGGGCGTGGCCTATGGTGTGGACAAAATCCGTATCTTGGAAGGCGGTGATTTTGAATGAGCGGGATCTTCCATGAAGGACGCTGGTATGAAAACACAGATATGATCTGCCGCCGCTGCGGCAGGCCTGTGTACGACTCCGACAACCCGGAGTACCGCTATCCGTGCTTTCATTGCGACGAGGATTTCTATTCCATTGAGGTGGAGGAACAGGACGCGCTTTATTTGCCGCCTGTCATGGTGGCCCGTCCGGTGGACGGGATCACGCTTAACGAGGCGCTGGAATACCTGCTGGACGATACCGGCAAAACCCGGATTTTTCAAAATCAGCCCGAGGCGGAGGCATTTCTTTTATGCCATGGTTTCACCTCCGAGGATTTGGAGCATTTTTATTTTGTGGAGGTGCCAGAAAATGAAGAACAAAGGATGCGCTTTTGAGATACAAGGTGGCGGGACTTCCCGCTATTTTACCAGCCCTTTGGTACATGGTTTCTCGGATTTTGTCCGATTTCTCGATGAAAACCGGGGTGAAGCGGGCCATGCGCCTCTGCCGCTGCACAAGCGGATACCGCAGGCCACACAGATTTCCGAGGCGGAATGGCGGAACATCGCCGACAATCAGGACACCGGCTATTCCTGCTTTATTGTGGTAAATATTGCAGAAAATCAGGTGTGGGTCAACGAGGACACCGGGGCCGGGATGGCGCTCTATTGCTTCCCGTTCCTTGCGGTGATGGAGGTGGCCGCCTCCGGTGCTGCCGATCCGTGGGAAACGCTGCTGGCGAAGTATCCCTCAGCCAAAATGAGCGGCTGATATTCCAAAAGAAAAAGGCCCGGAAACGGGCTTTTTTCGCTGGTGAGCCTTGTCTTTTGGGGTGTTCCAGAGTAAGCTCTGTCACACCAAATACAAGGAGGATTTCAATATGATAGATCTGCGTAATTATAAAGACTTGATCCGGGAACTGGTGGCAAAGGAAAACGACAAGGATAAAAACTGGCGGTGGTCGGTTAAGAGCATTAGCAAGAACCGCGTCCGTATCCGCTGGGGGTATCTGGATTACTTGGAGGAGAAAGAAAACTGCTTCCAGATCGAACTGGATTCCTCTATGGAGAGTATGGAATGGCTCCATGCTCGCAGACCGGATGGCGAAATGATTGAGTGCTATTTAGTTGTGGAGGGCAAGCCCAACCCGCAGGTTGGCGCAGAGCAGACAATCCAGAGCGGGCTTCGGGACGCTGTTTGGGAAATCGCCTATATCGCTCATTCCCGGTATTAAAAATTGTGAAAAGCTCGGAAAACCGGGCTTTTTTTGTTGGTGAGCCTTGTCTTTTGGGGTGTTCCAGAGTAATCTCTGACCACATCAAACAAGGGAGGTTTCACCATGAAACAGACAATCGCAATGAAGCAGGCGGCCTTTGAGGAACTTATGCGGGAGCATGGCTTCCAGTACCTCGGAGCGACTACCTACGACGGGAGCTTTATCTACCAGCGCACTTGGCACCGGACGGACGAGGTGGCCTTCTATGGCCCCATGGAAAGTACCTATAAAATCATGGCGCACATCAGCTATGGGGTGCCGATCATCCAGCTTTTCGAGGACGGGCACGCACTTGGCACCCGCGACTATTCCAGCCCCAAGCGGGCAATCAACGCCATCCGGGAAATCCTCCGGTGCGCCGGGTACGAGCTGTAAGGAGGGGCGGTCATGAGTAACTTTCGAGAAGAATATGAGAAAACTTACGGCCCCATGCGGGCAGCCAGAAAGCCCATATCCCAAGAACTGCATGATAAGCTGGTGGCTCTCTGCCAACGGAACTGCTGGCTGAAACGCCACGGCCTTGCCTTTATGGACGATCCGTGTTTGGAGGCAGACAGCCCATATACCTTTTACGAGTATGAGGACATTGCCATGTTGAAGTTATTCTTTGAGCATGGCAACTGGAGCATCCGGCAGGGTGTGGTTTATCAGGACTTGTTCTTCTGCAATCAGGTGAATGGCGGCGATGAATGGTGGGTGTGCCGATATGACCCCGCAGAGGAAGCCTATTTTCCCTTTGAAAGCGTTACTATGAAATTAGTGATTGCCAGAGGTGAATTTGAAACCCTGCTTGCAGATATGCAGGCGGCTACGGTGGAGCAATGCAAGCATTTGGACTATGCGGGAAGGAGTAAGAGCCATGAATAAAGATTTTCTAAGCTGGCTCGGCCATGCGGGCAGCCACACCTGCATGATTCAGAACGCAGGCACAACCTACTACTTTGTCCGGGTGCAAAAGAACGAGGATTTTGATTACCTCTACTGCCAGCGGCAATACTCCGGCAAGGGACTGGCCCGTGGCGGCACGTTCAAATATGCGGGCATCTTCTGCCGGAGGGATGGCGAGCTGTATGACGCGCAATACGATGTGCAGGGCTTGGCCGGTGAGGATACACAGGAGCGCGGCGCAGGCCAGTTGCGGGAAAATTTGCGGCAGGCTGTCCGGCGGTTGGTAGAGGCCGCTGTTGCCAACGACAGGCGCAACCTTCAAATCACGGAGCTATCCGACCCGGAGCTGCTTCGGAAACTGAAAAATGAACAGGACTATTATGCAAAGAGTAAGGCTCGTGAGCGTTTTCTGGACGCTGCGGAATTTGAGCCGCCCTCGTTCCAGTGTTTCTATGAAGCGGAAAACTGGACGGAGGACTCTTTGCTTTCCTATATTTTAGACCCGCAGGGCTATGCCGCCAAAGAAGCTACAGATTACATGGAGGGCAATCAGGAAGAAATGCTCTTTGATTTCCTCTGCAATGACGTGGAGCTGGCGGAATATCAGGCGCTTGTGGACGATAAGGACAACCCGGTACATATCGTCAAGAAAATCATGGCCGCCATGAATACCACCTCTGCCAAGACGGTGAACGTCACTATTTACAAGGATGGCGAGAAATTTTCCTTCAAGACGGAGGCGCAGGAGCTGCGCCGCGATTGTAAGGACTATTACAGCACTTGGAATATCGTGGCGGCAGATCGGCGGAAATTCGAGCAGCGGTTCGGCAGGCACGCGGAATACTACCCGCAGGAGATTATCCGCATCACCTATGCCAGAGCGGTTCTATACGAAGCCGGGAAATAGAACCGGCATTTGAAACTTAAAAATTATCTTTAAGGGACTTTCCCCATACCGGGGGAGGTTCCTTTTTTGTTGCCGTGAGAAAGGAGGCGGCGGATATACGCAAATTAAAGAAATATAAGCCCACCCGCTTCATGGCGGAAGGCTCGGCCTATAACGGGGAGCTGGCTGATCTGGCCGTTTCCTTTATCGGCTGCCTGAAGCATACCAAGGGCGAGTGGTACGGGCAGAACTTTGAACTTATTGACTGGCAGGAGCAGATCATCCGGGACTTGTTCGGCATTGTAAAGCCCAACGGCTACCGCCAGTTTAATACCGCATACATCGAGATCGCCAAGAAACAGGGAAAATCCGAGCTGGCCGCTGCGGTGGCTTTGTTGCTCACCTGCGGCGACATGGAATACGGCGGCGAGGTCTATGGCTGCGCCTCCGACCGGCAGCAGGCTTCCATCGTATTCGACGTGGCCTGCGGCATGGTGGAACAATGCCCGGCACTCAAATCCCGTATCAAGCCGGTGTTGTCGCAGAAGCGCCTAATCTATAAGCCACTGGGGAGCTTCTATCAGGTACTTTCCGCAGAGGCATACACCAAGCATGGCCTCAACGTCCACGCGGTGGTATTTGACGAGCTGCACGCCCAGCCAAACCGACAGCTCTATGATGTTATGACCCACGGCTCCGGCGACGCCAGAAAGCAGCCTCTCTATTTTCTCATTACCACAGCGGGCAATGACGTGAACAGCATCTGCTATGAGGTTCACCAGAAGGCGCGGGATATTCTGGATGGCCGGAAAATCGACCCCACCTTCTATCCGGTGATCTATGGCGCGGATGAGGCCGACGATTGGACTTCCTCGAAGGTCTGGAAAAAGGCCAACCCCTCCCTTGGGATTACGGTGGATATAGAAAAGCTGGAAGCGGCCTGCGAAAGCGCCCGGCAGAACCCTGCCGAGGAGAACCTGTTCCGGCAGCTCCGGCTCTGCCAGTGGGTAAAGCAGGCTGTCCGCTGGATGCCCATGGAAAAGTGGGATAAATGCGCCTTTGCGGTAGATCCGGAGGCCCTGCAAGGCCGGGCGTGCTATGGCGGCCTTGACCTTTCCTCCACCACGGATATTACCGCCTTCGTGCTGGTATTTCCGCCGGAATATGAGGGCGACAAATATGTGATCCTGCCTTTCTTCTGGATACCGGAGGACAATCTCGACCTGCGGGTGCGCCGGGATCACGTTCCCTATGACGTGTGGGAAAAGCAAGGGTATCTGAAAACCACCGAGGGAAATGTCGTCCACTATGGCTTCATTGAGTCCTTCATTGACGAGCTGGGCGCAAAGTACAACATCCGGGAAATTGCCTTTGACCGCTGGGGTGCAACGCAGATGGTGCAGAACTTGGAGGGCCTCGGCTTTACGGTGGTTCCCTTCGGGCAGGGCTTCAAAGATATGTCCCCACCCACCAAGGAGCTGATGCGCCTGACTTTGGATGAACAGCTCGCCCATGGCGGCCACCCGGTTCTGCGGTGGATGATGGACAACATCCATGTCCGCACCGATCCGGCGGGCAATGTGAAACCGGATAAGGAAAAATCCACAGAAAAGATTGACGGTGCGGTGGCGACTATCATGGCGCTTGACCGGGCCATTCGAGGCGGCGGGGATACCGGCGCTTCTATCTACGATGAAAGGGGGCTTTTGTTGCTATGAGTGTTTTCAGCCGTTTTTTCCATTCACGGGATAAGCCGGAGGAACTGCGCCGGGCGCAGGATACCTTGGGCGGCAGCCGCTTTCCCTTTTTCTTTGGCGGCTCCACCAGTGGCAAGCCGGTGAATGAGCGCACCGCGCTGCAAATGACAGCCGTGTATTCCTGCGTCCGTATTCTCTCCGAGGCGGTGGCGGGCCTTCCGCTCCATGTGTACCGCTACGGTGAAAACGGGAGCAAGGTAAAGGCCCTCGATCATCCTCTCTACCGGCTGCTGCACGACGAGCCGAACCCGGAAATGACCTCGTTCAATTTCCGGGAAACCCTGATGGGCCACCTGCTCCTATACGGGAACGCTTACGCGCAGATCATCCGCAATGGCAAGGGCGAGGTGATCGGCCTCTATCCGCTGATGCCCACCAAGATGACCGTTGACCGGGACAGCAAGGGACAGATTTATTACCTCTATACCCGTGGCTCGGACGATTCCCCGGTGGATGATGAAAACGGGCAGGTTTATCTGCCGCCGGAGCAGGTGCTTCATATTCCCGGCCTCGGCTATGACGGGATCGTGGGCTATTCGCCCATCGCCATGGCAAAGAACGCGGTGGGAATGGCGATTGCCTGCGAGGAATACGGTGCGAAGTTTTTCGCCAACGATGCTGCCCCCGGCGGTGTGCTGGAACATCCCGGCGTACTGAAAAACCCGGATAAAGTGCGGGAAAGCTGGAACAAGCTCTTTCGCGGCAGTGCAAATTCCCATCAAATCGCAGTTTTGGAGGAGGGCTTGAAATATCAGCCCATCGGCATTTCCCCGGAGCAGGCGCAATTTCTGGAAACGAGGAAATTCCAGATCAATGAGATTGCCCGCATTTTCAGGGTGCCTCCCCACATGGTCGGGGATTTGGAGAAATCCAGCTTTTCCAACATCGAGCAGCAGAGCTTGGAATTTGTTAAATATACCCTCGAACCGTGGCTTATGCGCTGGGAACAGAGCATGGCCCGCCGCCTGTTTTCCGACAGCGAGAAGCGGGAGTATTTTATCCGCTTCAATGTGGAGGGCTTGCTGCGGGGCGATTACGCCAGCCGCATGAACGGTTACGCGGTGGCCCGCCAGAATGGCTGGATGAGCGCCAACGATATAAGAGAGCTGGAAAACCTCGACCGTATCCCCGCCGAGGAAGGCGGCGACCTGTATCTGGTAAACGGCTCCATGACGAAGCTCAGTGATGCCGGGGCCTTTGCCGGAACCGCCGCAACAAATCCAACAGAAACGGAGGAACAGACAAGTGAATAAATTCTGGAATTGGGTGCGGAACTCAGACGAGAGCCGCACCCTTTACCTTAACGGCACCATCGCCGAGGAGAGCTGGTTTGACGATGATATTACCCCCGCCGCCTTCAAGGCGGAGCTTCTGGCCGGTGAGGGCGATATTACCGTCTGGATCAATTCACCGGGCGGTGACTGCGTGGCCGCTTCTCAGATTTACAGTATGCTCATGGACTACAAGGGCGCTGTGACCGTGAAGATTGACGGAATCGCCGCCAGCGCCGCCAGTGTCATTGCCATGGCCGGAACCACGGTTCTCATGGCTCCCACTGCTCTGATGATGGTGCATAACCCCCTGACGGTGGCGATTGGCGACACCGAGGAAATGCAGAAGGCCATCGCCATGCTGGACGAAGTAAAGGAGTCGATCATCAATGCCTACGAAATCAAAACGGGGCTGTCGAGGGCGCGGCTCTCACACCTCATGGATGCGGAAACATGGCTGTCCGCCCACAAAGCCGTGGAACTTGGCTTTGCGGACGACCTCCTGTTCACCGCGAAGGAAGATCCCGCTCCCGAACCGGAGAGCTATGCGTTCTCGCGGCGAGCGGTGACAAACCGGCTGCTGAACAAGCTGCCCCATACGAAAAACGAACAGAAACAACCTGCCGAGCCGCTGTACCAGCGGCTTAATTTATTGAAATTTTAAGGAGGACTTTACTATGAGCAAGATTTTGGAACTGCGCGAGAAGCGGGCAAAGGCGTGGGAAACGGCGAAGGCTTTTCTGGATGCCAAGCGTGGTGCGGATGGCCTGTTGGCCGCCGAGGATGTGGCGACCTATGAAAAGATGGAGGCCGATGTAGTAAATCTCGGCAAGGAGATTGACCGTCTGGAACGGCAGGCCGCTCTGGATGCGGAGCTTTCTAAGCCGGTCAACACCCCGCTGACGGGCAAGCCTGCGGCCCCTGCCGGTGAGGAAAAGACTGGCCGCGCCTCTGCGGAATACCGCCGTTCTTTCTGGAACGCCATGCGCAGCAAGATGCCTTCCCACGAGATTATGAACGCCCTGCAGATTGGTACGGACTCTGAGGGCGGCTATCTGGTGCCGGATGAATTTGAGCGCACTCTGGTGGAGGCATTGGAGGAGCAGAACATTTTCCGCGCACTGGCCCATGTGATCCAGACCAGCTCCGGTGATCGCAAAATCCCGGTGGTGGCTTCTAAGGGTACGGCTTCGTGGGTGGACGAGGAAGGGACGATCCCGGAGAGTGACGACGCTTTCTCGCAGGTTTCCATCGGGGCCTACAAGCTGGCAACGCTGGTGAAGGTGTCCGAGGAGCTGCTGAACGACAGCGTTTTCGATTTGGAGGCCTATATTTCTCGTGAGTTTGCTCGCCGCATCGGTAACAAGGAGGAGGAAGCCTTCTTTACCGGCGATGGCACCGGCAAGCCGCTGGGCGTTCTGGCTGCAACGGGCGGCGCGGAAATCGGCGTAACTGCCGCCTCCGCCACCGCATTTACGGCGGACGAGGTGTTCGACCTGTTTTACTCTCTGAAAGCACCTTACCGCAAGAACGCTGTTTTCCTGATGAACGATTCTTCCGTGAAGGCCCTTAGGAAGCTCAAAGACGGGAACGGCCAGTACCTCTGGCAGCCCTCCCTGACTGCCGGAACCCCGGATATGCTGCTGGGCCGCCCGGTTTATACCTCGGCCTTTATGCCCGCCATGGCGGCCAGTGCAAAGTCCATCCTGTTCGGCGACCTGTCCTATTATTGGGTGGCTGACCGTCAGGGCCGCTCCTTCCGCCGCCTTGGAGAGCTGTATGCTACCACCGGGCAGGTGGGCTTCCTTGCCTCCCAGCGCGTGGATGGTAAGCTGATCCTGCCCGAAGCTGTGAAGGTATTGCAGCAGAAGGCTGCGTAAGGAGGGCTGACGAATGAGCTACAACGGAAAGAACTATGCAGAACAGGGCGGCGATAAATGGGTGATTGGCGGCACCCTCGAAATCAAAGAGGGTGCTACCGTCACCGGCCTGCCCGAAGGGGAGGCATACAGCCTGCCGGTGGCCTCGGCTTCTGCACTTGGCGGTGTCAAAGCGGCGGCAAAAGGCTCCGGGGATACTGTACCCGTCAAGGTGGATAGCGCGGGCAACCTGTATGTCCCCACTTATCCCTCTGTTCCCACCATTCCCAAGGCTGCCAATCAGGCTGATAGTGTGGCAACAGAGGTGGCGGCCCTTGTTACGGATTTTAACGGCCTGCTCACCAAGTTGAAGGCGGCGGGCCTTATGACTGCCGATTGATAAGGAGGTGGCGGCATGGACGAATTGCTTCAAAAAGTCAAAGACAACCTGATCCTTTCCCATGACAAGGACGACGAGCTGCTCCGGGGATATATCCGGGCAGCCGTTTCCTATGCGGAAAGTTACCAGCATATCCCCTCCGGGCATTATGCGGACAATCCCATGCCGCCCACCACAGAACAGGCTGTTATCATGCTGTCCTCCCATTTTTACGAAAGCCGGGATGGCTCCACAGGCGGCTTCTTCGCAGATAATGTGCAGGCCGGGCAGCAGGTTTGGAATACGGTGAACCTGCTGCTGCGGCTTGACCGGGATTGGCAGGTGTAGCCTATGTCTTACGGAAAAATGCGCATCCCGGTGCAGCTCCTTTCCACCGAATCGGTAAAGGACGCAGAAGGTTTTGCCACGCAGCAGGATAAAGTGCTGGCGGAGGTTCGCGCCTACCACGAAGCCCGCCATGGCAGCGAGCGGTGGGCCAACCGGGCGGCCTTTTCGGAGGCCACCGACCTGTTCTGCTTCCGGGCCATCCCCGGAGTGGAGATTTCTACTAAGCTGTTCCTGCTCTGCGAAGGCTGCCGGTATGACATTACCAGTGTGGAGGATGTAAAGGGGCGCGGGATGTATGTGGAGATTTTAGCGAAAAAGGTGGTGGCGGCAAATGGCTAAGGTACAGATTAAAATGCCGGAGGATTTCCTCTTAAAGCTCTCCCGGCTGGGAGATAAAACCGACGAGATCCTTCCAAAAGTGCTGGAAGCAGGCGGTGAGGTCGTTCTGGAAAAGGTGCGCTCTAACTTGCAGGCGGTCATTGGCCGCGATACCAAAGAGGAGTCCCGCTCTACCGGCGAGCTGGTGTCCGCCCTCGGCGTTTCCCCGGCCAAGATTGACCGGGAGGGCAATTACAACGTGAAGGTGGGTTTTGCCGAACCGCGCTCGGATGGCCGCAGCAACGCCATGATCGCCAACGTGCTGGAATATGGAAAGAGCGGCCAGCCTGCAAAGCCGTTCTTAAAGCCCGCCCGCACCGCTTCCCGCGCCCCTTGTATTGAGGCGATGAAGCGGACGTTTGAGCAGGAGGTGGAGAAAATTTGAGTCTGTTGGAAGATTTGAACACCTGCCTGCTGCCTTTGGGGATTCCCATAGAAACCGGCGTTTTCAGCGATACCCCGCCGGACGAATATCTGGTGATTACACCTCTCGGGGACAGCTTTGGCCTCCATGGGGATAACGCCCCACTCTATGACATACAGGAGGCCCGGCTGTCCTATTTCAACAAGGGGAGCTACACCAAACAGAAAAATGCGATGATCCGCGCCCTGCTGGGTGCGGATTTTGTTATCACGGATCGCCGGTATATCGGCCACGAGGACGACACCGGCTTTCACCATTACGCCATAGATGTGGCGAAACATTACGGAATGGAGGATTGAATACATGGCGACGATTGGCCTTGACAAGCTGTTTTACGCCCCGATCACCGAGGATGAAAACGGCGACGAAGAATACGGCACCCCTGTCATGCTGGCCAAGGCAATGACAGCGGAGCTTTCCATCGAGTTGAATGAAGCCACGCTGTATGCCGATGATGGCGCGGCGGAGATTGTAAAGGAATTTAAGAGCGGCACCCTTTCCCTCGGGGTAGACGATATTGGCGTGGCCGCTGCCGAGGCCCTTACCGGGGCCAAGATTGACGCAAACGGCGTTTTGATTTCTGCCAGCGAAAATGATGGCGCACCGGTGGCGGTGGGCTTCCGCGCCCGCAAGGCAAACGGCACTTACCGCTATTTCTGGCTTTACCGGGTGAAGTTTGCGGTGCCCTCCACCAATCTGACGACCAAGGGCGACAGCATCGAATTTTCCACCCCGACCATTGAGGGAACGGTGACGCGCCGCAATAAGCTGGATGGCAAGAACGAGCATCCTTGGAAGGCAGAGGTCAACGAGGATGATACTGCGGTGGAGGCTTCTGTTATCAGCGGCTGGTACACCGAGGTTTACGAGCCTGATTATACGGAGGATGTTGCATGATGGATCAGAATGAACGCTCCGCCGCTATTCAGATCGGCGGGGAAACCTACGAGCTGCTGCTGACGACCAAAGCCACCAAGGAGATCGCCAAACGATACGGCGGGCTGGAAAACCTCGGCACCAAGCTGATGAAATCGGAAAATTTTGAGATGGCGCTGGATGAAATCATCTGGCTGATTGCCCTCATGGCAAATCAAAGCATTTTGATTTATAACCTGCGCCATAAGGACGAACCGAAGCCCTTGCTCACTGAGGAGGAGGTCGAGCTTCTGACTTCGCCCTTAGAGCTGGCGACCTACAAGGATGCAATTATGGAGGCTATGTTCCGGGGTACGAAGCGGAACGTCGAAAGTGAGGCCGATCCAAAAAACGTGCCGGTCGGGTAAGCGACGAGGAGTTGTTTACCCGACTGATTTATTATGCAACGGTTCCCCTGCGGCGCACCGAGGAGGAAGCGTGGCTGATGCCTTTCGGGTATTTGCTGGATTTGTGGGAGTGCCACAAGCAGTTTACCGGGATCAGCAAGCCCAAGCGGGAACTGTTCATTGACGATATTATCCCGGCTGGAATTTAAGACTGCCCTTGCCGGAGGAAGGAGGTGGTATCCGTGGCGGACAATTTTGGCTTGAAAATCGGTGTCGAAGGCGAAAAGGAATTTAAGAAGGCCCTGGCGGAAATCAACCAGACCTTTAAGGTGCTTGGCTCGGAAATGAACCTCGTGGCCTCTCAGTTTGATAAGCAGGATAAATCCGTGGAGGCCCTTTCCGCCCGGAACCGCGTCCTCAATCAAGAAATTGATACCCAGCGCCAGAAAATCAGCACCTTGCAGCAGGCGCTGGAAAACGCCACAAACTCCTTCGGAGAGAATGACCGGCGCACAAAGCAATGGCAAACCCAGCTCAATAATGCGCAGGCTGCTCTCAATGACATGGAGCGGGAGCTTGCACAGAACGAGCGCGCTATCGACGAGTTGGGGGATGAATTGGAGCAATCCGGCAATCAGGCAGACGATTTCGGCAATGAGCTGGAAGGTGCGGCAGATGATGCGGACAATGCTTCTTCAAAATTTGATAAGGTCGGCTCCGTTGTCAAAGGCATGGGTGTGGCTATCGGTGCGGCGGTTGTGGCTGCGGGTGCTGCCCTTGCCGGTCTGACGAAAAGTTTTCTTGACCTTGCAGAGTCTACACGGGAATACCGGGAGGATCAGGCGAAGCTGGACGCGGCTTTTATCACAGCAGGCTTTACCACCGATCAGGCCGGTGAAGCCTACAAGTCCTTTTATTCCATTCTCGGCGAGGAAGATCGCAGCGTCGAAGCGGTCAACCATCTTGCACAGCTTTGCAGTACAGAGGAGGAGCTGACAAGATGGACGGATATTGCCGCTGGTGTATGGGCCACCTTTGGGGACAGCCTTCCCATTGAAGGTTTAACCGAGGCCGCAAATGAAACGGCAAAAACCGGACAGATCACCGGCCAGCTTGCGGATGCTCTGAACTGGGCTGGTCTTTCCGAGGATGCCTTTCAGGCTTCTTTGGATTCCTGCAACAGTGAGCAGGAACGGGCCGCTCTCATTACCGATACCTTAAACGGGCTTTATACGGAAGCTGCGGAAAATTACAAAGAGCTTAATGGTGATGTAATGGCGGCCCAGCGGGCGCAGGCGGAATTGACAGATGCCTATGCAGAGCTGGGGGCCATTGCGGAACCGATTATGACAACGCTGAAATTCATGGCAGCGGACGTACTGCAGGCCATGATCCCTTTTGTGGCCCTTATGGGTGAAGGGTTACAAGGCGTTTTAGAAGGGACAGCCGGATCGGCTGAAACCTTTGCCGAGGGTCTGAGCGGGCTGGTGGGAATGCTTCTGGAAAAAGTATCTGCTATTGTCCCCATGATCGGGCAAGCGGTGCTTGCCAGCCTTCCGGCCCTGCTATCCGCAGGCGTGGATATTGTAGTAGCACTGGCAGATGGAATTGTTGCGGCCATGCCGCAGATTGCAAGCGCAGCCGTTACCATCATTCTGGAACTGACAAACGGCCTTTTGGCTTTGCTCCCGCAGCTCATTGCGGCGGCTGCGCAGATGGTTGCTACACTGGCTCTTGGGATTGGCGAAGCCCTGCCGCAGCTTGTTCCAACCATCGTCCAGATCATTATGACAGTGGTACAGACCTTGATTGCCAACCTTCCTTTGCTTTTAGAAGGCGCTTTGCAGCTTGTCATGGGGTTGGCCCAGGGCATTTTGAACGCCATCCCGGTTTTGATTGAGGCGCTTCCTGCGGTCATTGTTGCCATCGTGGAGTTTATCGTGGCCTCTATTCCGCAGATTATTGATGCCGGAATCCAGCTTCTGACCTCGCTGGTGGCGGCCCTGCCGGATATTATCACAGCGATTGTTGCGGCCATCCCGCAGATCATCGAAGGGTTAGTGACTGCCATTATCGGAAGTATCCCGCAGATCATCGACGCAGGCGTGCGCCTGCTGGTGTCCCTCATTCAGAACCTTCCGACCATCATTACCACCATAGTTGGGGCTATCCCACAGATTATTTCCTCGCTGGTGAACGCACTGATTAACAGTATTCCTCAGATCATACAGGCGGGCGTTCAGCTATTCGTGTCGCTGATCCAAAACCTGCCCACCATTATCGTGGAAATCGTCAAGGCGGTTCCGCAGATCATCGCGGGGATTGTCAACGCCTTCACTTCCTCCATGGGCCAGATCGTCAATGTCGGTAAGAACATTGTGCAGGGCCTTTGGTCTGGTATCCAGAGCCTTGCAGGCTGGATTTGGGACAAAGTTTCCGGCTGGATTTCCTCGATTTGGGATGGAATTTGCAGCTTCTTTGGCATCAATTCTCCCTCGAAAGAGATGGCGTGGGTTGGTGAAATGCTGGTTCAAGGTCTGGCTGGCTCCATCCAAGATAACGGAAAACAGGCGGTTTCCGCTGCCGAGAAAATGTCCTCGGATATTGACGGGGTAATGAATAAGCTGGCGCAGGATATGCAGACTGCTATCCCCACGGACTACCAGCTTAACGCAAATGCCAATGTAACGGGCGGTATGACCGACGCAGCCTTTACGGCGGCTGGCGGCGGCCCGCTCGTTATGGTACAGCAGATGATTGTCCGCAGCGAGGACGACATCCGCAGGATTTCTCAGGAACTTTATAATCTCATGCAGGTCGGCTCCCGCGCACAGGGCCGGATCATCACAGCGTAAGGAGGTGGGCGCTTGGGCTTTCAATACAACGGAATTACTTCTCAATCCATGAGCGTCAAGGCCCATCTTACCGGCTGGCAGATGGTTCCTACCCTTCGGAGCAATACGGAAACTGTCCCCGGCAAGGCAGGCCTTGCAGACTTTGGGGCAGACAGCGGCGAGCGGTATATTGATGTGGCCTGCAATGTTTACCCGCAGAAAACCTTTGCCGATATGGTGGCGATTTTGGATCAGGTGGCGGCATGGCTCGACCCTACGGCGGGGACAAAACAGCTTGTACTGGATGATGTGCCAGACCGGTATTTTATGGCCCGGCTTTCCGATACGGTGGACTGTGAACGGCTCCTCCGGGCAGCCGGTTCCTTTACCCTCCGTTTTCTTTGCCCTGACCCTTACGGATACGCACTGGATGATGAAACCTTTACCCTCTCCCAAGCGGGGGAGCATGAAGTGGAGCGTGAAATCGGAAACACAGACTCCGAGCCAGTGTATTCTCTGCAAGGAACAATTTCCTCTGGCACGATTGTACTCACGACCAATGGAGAAACCCTGCGGGTGATTGGCCCACTGGCTGCGGATGAAGTGCTGGTAATCGACACCGGAATGGTAACAGCAAAAGTGACGGACAGCGCGGGCAATACCCTGCGAAACGGTCTGCCCTGTTTGGAGGAGCTGAATTTTCCGATTCTGCGCCGGGGTATGAACGAGGTGGAAATTGCAGTTGAGGGCAGCGCCGTTTTTACCGAACTTCACATACAGGCAAAGAGCCGATGGAGGTAAGCAATGGCAGTAAAGACAACTTTAACTGTGCAGGAGGATTTCACCGGAGAATTTCCAGCCGCATGGGCCGCCTCCGGCCTCTGGCGCTTTAACGAATCCGAGCCGGACAGCAACGACCGGCTGATGGATTCTTCCGGCAATGGCCGGGACTTCAATATTATTAACTGGAATGGCACCACGGCCAATCTGTTGGAAGGCTGGCGAGGGCATTATTTTCGCTTAAATCTCAACAACCCCACTTCGGAGAGAACCTATCTTCATGTTGTGAACAACGGTTCCATCTTCTCCGAGCTGGGGCAACGGATCGTTGTGGGTGGCTGGATGAACCCCACCATTTATTCTGTGGGTAATACTTTCTGCCCAATCTTTAACACCCGGCAGGGGCCGGGCCAGCCGATCCTGTACCTTTCGCTTTATTCCGGGCGGCCTCGCCTGATGCTCTATAATTCCTCCGGCTCCCTGATTTTGGACGAGTCGGTAACGCCTCCATTTTCTCTGGTCAACAACGGCTGGTATTTCCTCGCTGCTGTGATCGAACCGGAAGAATACAAAGCCTGCTATGTGGTAGGCGACCGCAGCACCGGTACAGTATGGATTTCAAACGAGCTGACGATTGAGGGTGAACTGAACCGTTCCTGCACCGCTGACCTCGTTATGGGGATGCACGCTGACACCTATTATTACGCAGGCGGCTTTGACGATTGGTTTCTGGATACGGATTCCTCTCTGACTGCCGAGGATCTGGCGGAATATTTTAAGGCCACCCTGTTTGCCAACGGTGGAGATATGTCCGGTGACGTGGATGCGCTCACCGAGCCGGGGAGCGTTACCCTTAGAAGCTCGGACGGAGCCTATCCGTCCAGCGGGCAGCTTATTACAAAAGCGGCGGCCTGCGCCCTTTCCGGTTCGGGCCGGGTATCGGTAAATAGTGAATACACAGCAGGCGTGACCTTCATTGAGCAGGTGGAAACCTCCACGTCGGATGATTTGGAGGAATGGTCGGCATGGCAGGCTATCGGCACCAGCGGTGAGCTGCAATCCCCGAACCGGCAGTATATTCGTTTCCGGGTAACGCTTGCCACAGATGATCTATCGCTTACCCCGAAGGTACTGGAAATCCAGCTCCACGATATACCGAAGGCTCCCTATGAAAAGCTGGGATTCGCCCGACCTGTGGTACTGGATGCAAACGGCGCTTGGGAAGCCGTTCTGGAAAACGCTTTTGACATTGTTGTTACCAGCGAGGTCAACGGGGCCGATACGATGGAATTTTATCTGCCTTTCCATGATCCCAAGCGGGCCATGCTGGACAATGAAAAGCAGGTGCAAATCGTCAATGATATTTACCGCATCCGAACCCTCACCGATACCAAGGACACGGATGGGCGGATCATAACGCAGGTTTATGCCGAGGCCGCTTTTTATGATCTGTCCTTTTCCGAGGAGAAAGAAACAGTGGACTTCAATGCGGATACAGCGGATGCGCCGATGCGGCACGCGCTGGAAGGCACCGGCTGGTCGGTGGGGACGGTCAACGTCACCACTCTGCGCACATGGCAATGTACGGAGAAAAACGCCCTTTCCATCCTGCGGGCCACGCAGAATATCCACGGTGGCGACCTGATTTTTGACTGCCCGAACCGGCTCGTCCACCTGCTGACCTTTGGCGGGAATGACAGCGGCGCTCTGTTTGCATACCGTAAAAATCTTAAAAGTATTGAGCGGGTGGTGGATACGCGCAGCCTTGTCACGCGGCTCTATGCCTACGGCAAGGATGGAATGACGTTCGCTTCCATCAACAATGGGAAAGAATATGTGGAGGATTTCACCTATACCAGCGAAGTGCGTATTTCCACGTTGGACTGCTCTAACTTCACCAATCCCTATCAGATGCTGGAATACACGCAGATGCGGCTGGCACAGTACGCACAGCCTCGTGTTTCCTATGTTCTCTCTGCAATGGACTTGTCGGCCCTGACCGGGTACGAACATGAGGCATGGGCGCTGGGCGATATTGTAACGGTGGACGATAAAGACCTCAATCTATCGGTAAAAACCCGCGTGGTGCGCCGTCAGTACAATTTGCAGGAGCCGTGGAAAACTGTGCTGGAACTTTCCACTACCCTTCGGGAGCTGGGGGATTCCTCCGCACAATGGGATAAGGCCGCTGATGTGCTGGCCTCCACCGATGTGATTGACCGGCAGGAAGTTAAGGACTTGGTTCCCTTCAACCACCTGCGCAATTCCCGCGCCGACAGCGGCATGAATTACTGGACGAACTCCGGCTTTGAGGTAGATGCGGAAAACGGCGTTTCCGGTACGGCCTCCTTCAAGGCGGAGGGCGTTTTGGGAATGACAAAAAGCCTGACACAGACGGTCTACCCGGCCAGCCGCCGGAGCTATACCTTTTCAGCGCAGATTGCCTCGGAGGATTTGCAGAAAGGCCCCAGCGGGCAGGTCGGTATTGAAGTAACCTTTGAATATGAGGACGGTTCCACGGAAACGCGGTTCATCGACCTCTTTTAATCTCTTTTAATATAGAAGGGAGCGGCCTATGGCTTCTTTTTCGCAAACTGCCACCGACCTGTCCCCTAAGGGGTACGGGCGGCTGCGTTCCATCACCATCCGGCTTTGTGTTACGGATTGCACCGGCAAGGTATATTTCACCGACATTATGGTGCAGGGCGGCTCTATTGCTACTGGCTGGGTGGGCCATCCCAGCGAAATCCAGTGGACGCTGGACGGCTAAGGAGGCAGATATGGCGGCGGAATTTACTCGATTTTCAGAAACGATTTTGACAAAGCAGGCTCAACGGGTGGTAAGCATTACCGTGAAGCCGATGATTTCTGATTGTACTGGCTGGATTTATTTCACCGACCTGATGGTTCAGGAAGGCGACAGGCTCACAGGCTATGTGATAAATACAGAAACGATTCTGCAAAAGTACCGGGAGGATGGCTCCATTGTTCCGCCACGTTTCTACAACGGCGTGGTACGCTCGGGGGAAACGGTAGTGCTATTCAACCTCGGTTCCGATACGGCGGGGCTGGACTGCTATCTCTACCCGGTGCAGGACATGGCGGCGGGCAGCATTTCTGTGGCCTTGGGCGCGGGCGCACACAAGGCGGCTTTCCCTGCTGCGGTAAGCGCCGGGGATGAGCTGACCCTTCTGGCTTCTTCCCGGAAATGCCTGCTCAATGGAAGCCCCACGGAAAAGCGCGGCTTCTTTCAGTACACGGCTGCCGGGGACAGCAAGCATCCAGTGACATTAGAGGAGCATAAATCCGCTCGGTTGCTGTTTGAATTTCAGGAAATGCAGGAAGGCGGTGATCGGTTTTGAGCCGGGACTATCTAAAAGGAAGGCGATGCATGGTCTGGTCGTTCATGCAGAACGCCCGGATGTATGAGGCCCTGCGGGACTATGGCGACCGGCTGGATACGGTGGGAATTTTCACCTTCGAGGTAGACGCTACCGGCACCCTTTCGGAAACTGGCACCAGCATTTCTTCCATGATGACTTACATCAACAAGTGGCCGCATATTCACTGGATGCTGACTGTGATGAATCACGGCACTGCCAGTATTTTCACGGCCCTGCGCAATAACACAAATGGGGCCAAAGATAAGTTTTTAACCGAGCTGGTGCGCATTATGGAGAAATACCCGTGGTGCGCCGGGGTGGATATTGATCTGGAGCGCGGCGGCGGGTATGAAAACCGGGAGGCAGCAAATGCCTTATTTCAGGCTATTTACCAGACGGTCAAAACCTATGATTCCTCCAAACTCGTCAACATCTGCCTGCCCGGTATGACCGGCGTTCAGGGCAGTGTGGGCGGTGAAAACTGGTGCGTTTATGCTGACCTCAACCCGTACTGTGACACGGCCTCCATTATGTCTTATGGCATGGCGTGGGCAGGCAGCGCCCCCGGCCCGGTATCCCCCCGGAGCTGGTTGGAGGGCATCTATGATTACGCGGTTACAGCCATGGCCCCGGAGAAGATTTTCATGGGTCTGCCAGGATATGGCTGGAACTGGCAGATATACGACACTCCGGAGAACCTTGGTGAAACCTACCGGGGTGTTTCCAACACCTACTATGCCGCCAAGCTCTGGATGACCGGGGGCTATAACTTCACCGGTGACGCGCCGCCCCAGCCCATGATCCCCATTGTGGCCTATTGGGACGATGTGGATATGGTGCCGTGGGCGCTTCCGCAGGTATATGATTACATGGAAGGATGGGATGCGGCCTCGGTGGTTTCGCCCCTGCAGCAGGAAGTCTATAACCGCAGGCGGTATCTGACCTGTTACGGGAAAGAGCAAAAGACTTCCTTCGGGACGATCTACATTGACCGTGGCGGAGGCACCCCGGATTCCTATACCGGGATCGCCAGCATTTCCGACTATATGACAGTGCTGGGGGAAGGCGCGACAGCAACCTTCAACTTTACGATTGAGCAAGCAGGCACCTATGACATTGCGGTGCGGCTTGCTTTTCCTTTTTGGGATAAAAACGCGCTGAATGTGTCGGTGGATGGAAGCTCCAAGACCTTTTCAGAAAGCCGCCTGTGGTGGCCGTATTGGCGGCGCACCTGCTGGCTTTCTTTTGCTTCCGGCAGGAGCCTTTCCGCAGGCAATCATACGCTGGTAATCAGCGGCGGCGTTCCCGGCGTTCAGTTTTACGGTTTCCGGGTATGCAGCAGCTTTTCCGAGGAACCGTCTGCCGGAGAGGCGACCTTCACCCTCTCACCCCGGCAGTTTCTGGATGTGAACGGCCAGCCCGCCACCCCGGACAAAGGCTTTAAGCTCACCTGTGAAATGCTCCGGCGAAAACCGGACTCGGCGTTGGTTTGGTATGAGGACTTCCGGGATGATACTCCTCTGCCGGACAGCTATTGGACAACGCTTTCCGGGGAATGGTCTGTGTGGCGGGAAAGCTACACCACCGAGAACCGGCCCTATTCCTTGCTGGAAGGCTCCGGCAGGCTGGCGTGGAAGTATGAGGGGTTCTCCGACCTGCATATCCGGGCGCGGGTGGGTTTCCCGCAGAATGGCGGCGGACGGGCCGGGGTATTCCTTGGAAACCTGTTCTGCTGTTTAAACTACGATACCCAGCGGGTGGAGCTATACCAAGGCTCCTCGCTTTTGGGGAGCTATGCCACCAGCTTTTCCAAGACCCCGGATGCGCAGCTCCACAGCGATCCGACCGTCTATACCATTGAGATGCGAAAGCGCGGAAATAGAGTCCGGGTGTATTCCGGTTCCAGCTACACTCTGCGATTTACCGCAACGGTGAGCGCCACCTCCGGCTATGCGGGCATACAGGCGGACAATGAGATTGTCTGCGACCTGCTGCGGGCCGGGGATGCTTGGGCTTATGAACCTTATGAGTGTTTTGACGTGGTGTATCCGGGCGGGGTGCGCACCAGCTTCGGGCGGATTGCCCGCTCCGGCGTGACGTGGGACGAGGAATTTCAGATTTTCTCGGTGAACAGCGACGTGGATGAAGGCTCCACCCGCAGCGAGGATATTTCCCTCGACTATGATTTCTTTCATTCCCACCTGCTGGAAATCTCCTGCGGGAATGACTACACAGCCAAGGTGATCCCACGGGATATAAACGTCTGGACTGCCCGGCTGTTCTTGGGCGATGCAGATGGTTTTTCCATTCTGTACTATCAGGACGTGGATTCGCTGGTATATTGGGCCAACGAGGCTGCTTACCGGTGGGGCCTGCGCGGCATTGCAATCTGGTCTTTAGGACAGGAGGATATGCGGCTGTGGGAGGTCATGCCGAAGCAAATATAAAACCGAACGGGCGCTTTGCCGCATGGGCAGACGTCCGTTCCCATGTAAAGGAGGATTTTTTATGAAGACTGTATGGAATTGGATTCAGGTGGCGCTTGCCGCTATCGGCGGCGGGCTGGGCGGGTTCTTCGGAGAGATGGACGGTTTCTTTTATGCGCTCATTGCCTTTGTGGTGATCGACTACCTTACCGGGGTGATGTGCGCCATCATCGACAAGACCCTTTCCAGCAATGTGGGCTTTAAGGGGATTTTCCGCAAGGTGCTGATTTTCGTCATGGTCGGCATCGGCCATGTGATCGACACCCAGCTTATCGGAAGCGGTGATGCGCTGCGTACTGCGGTGATTTTCTTCTACATTTCCAACGAAGGCGTGAGCCTGCTGGAAAATGCGGGCCACATCGGCCTGCCCATCCCGGAGAAGCTCAAAGAGGTACTGGCGCAGCTCCATAACCGCACCGAGGACGACAAGGACACGGAGGGCAAGGAATGAAGATCTCCGTAAAACTGACCCGCGCCGAGAATACCGCCCTCCTTGGCGCGGGGCCTGTGGAGCTGGATTTGGAGGAATACCTCTGCGGGGTGGTGCCTTCCGAGATTTATGAAAGCTCCCACATGGAGGCGCTCAAAGCGCAGGCTGTAGCCGCCCGCACCTTCGCGGTCAGGCGGGCCATGGCGGGGACGGTGGTAGACGACACCACCAGCTTTCAGGCATACCGCGCCCCTCTGGCAGAGTCCAGCCCCCGCAGCAGGCAGGCCGTGGAGGAAACCGCCGGGCAGGTGCTTACCTATGGCGGCGAAGTCATTGACTGCTTTTATTCGGCCTCAAACGGCGGCACCTGCAAACGCAGCGGAGAGGTTTGGAGCCGGGACTATCCCTACTATGTGAACAAGCCTGATCCGTGGGACACGGCGGCCCGCACAGAAAAACCCACCAATCCCAGCCATGGCGTGGGGCTTTCCCAAGTGGGCTGTATGTGGGCCGCAAAACAGGGTGTCCCTTACAACGAGATACTGGCCTTTTATTACAGCGGCGCTGCTTTGGTGCATGAATACGGCACCGGCAGCGTCGTTGGCTTTGAAGAAGAAACAGGAGGTTTCGCTATGAATCTGCATACACTGATTTTCACGAACAACGCCTGCTACAAGGCAGGCCGCAAGATTACCCCCAAGGGCATTATGGTGCATAGCACAGGGGCCAACAACCCGTGGCTGAAACGCTATGTCGGCCCGGATGATGGGCTGCTGGGAAAGAACCAGTACAACAATCACTGGAACCAGCCCATGGATCGAGAGGTCTGCGTTCACGCTTTTATTGGCAAGCTGGCGGATGGGACGATTGCCACTTACCAGACGCTTCCTTGGGACCACCGGGGCTGGCATTGCGGCTCCGGTTCCAAGGGCTCCGGCAATAATACCCACATCTCTTTTGAAATTTGCGAGGATGGCCTGACAGACTCCGCCTATTTCAACAAGGTTTACAATGAGGCGGTGGAGCTTTGCGCTTACCTCTGCAAGCAGTACGGCCTGACCGAGAAAAATATCATCTGCCACAGCGAGGGCCATGCGCAGGGCATTGCCTCCAATCACGGGGATGTCATGCACTGGTTCCCGAAGCATGGGAAGAACATGGACACATTCCGCGCAGCGGTGAAAGCCAAGCTGGCTGGTTCTTCTTCCGGCAATACCGGAGGCTCTGCGGGCAACGGCACCCTCTACCGGGTGAGAAAGTCTTGGAGCGATGCTTCCTCCCAGCTCGGAGCCTTTGCGGTTTTGGATAATGCCAAAGAGCTGGCGGACAAGAATCCCGGCTATGCGGTCTTTGACGAAGCTGGGAAGAAGGTTTATCCCTCCGCCTCTGGCAGCACCGGCAGCGGTACCCTTTACCGGGTGCGCAAAAGCTGGGCGGATGCAGCTTCTCAGAAGGGCGCTTTCAATGTGCTGGACAATGCCAAACGCTGTGCCGACGAAAATCCCGGTTACTCTGTTTTTGACGAGGCGGGAAAGGTTGTATATGCGGGCAGCGCAGCCGCTTCTACTTACACGGTGCAGAAGGGCGACAGCTTGTGGGCCATTGCAGAAAAGCGCCTCGGAAACGGCACCCGGTACAATGAGATCAAGAAACTGAACGGCCTGACCTCCGACGTAATTTATGCGGGGCAGGTCTTGAAACTTCCCAACAGGTAAGCATGGTGGGCGGCCCTCCGGGGCCGCTCTTTTCTTTCAGAAGGAGGCGATCCCATGACAGACGCACAAAAAGAGCAGGTGCGCTATCTGCGCTGCGAAGGGCTCGGTTATGGAGCGATTGCCACCCGGTTAGGTATTTCCGAGAATACGGTCAAGAGCTTTTGCCGCCGCAACAACCTCACCGGAGTGGCTTCCAAAGAGCCGGTGGTGGTATGCCGGAACTGCGGCAGGCCGCTTCCTCAATACCCCAAGAGAAAACAGAGAAAATTTTGCTCCGAGGCTTGCCGCCGCGCATGGTGGAAGCTGCACCCGGAGCTTATCCATAAAGCCGCCTTCTATCCGGCTACCTGCGCCCATTGCGGGCAGGAATTTCAGAGCTATGGGAACCGGAAACGGAAGTATTGTTCCCACGCCTGCTACATAGCGGCGCGGTTCCAGAAAGGAGGCACCCATGACAAAGGAACAGTTTGACCGGGAGAAAAAATATCAGGCGGCCCTCGCGGTGGCCCGTGAAATGCTGCAAAAAGGCATCATAAACGAGGCGGATTTTCTGCGCATTGAGGCCAGACTGGCGGCAAAATTCCGGCCTGTTTTGGGCGGTATTTTCTGCTGAAAAGCCTTTCTTTTCAGGGTGGCTTCCTATAACATCAGTGTCCTGAAAGGAGGGCGTATTTATGGAACGCATTATTCAAAAAGTTACCCCGCCCGCGCGGAAAAAAGCGCCAAAGCTAAAGCGCGTGGCAGCCTATGCGCGGGTATCCAGCGGCAGAGAAGCTCCGCTTCATTCCCTCTCCGCGCAGATCAGCCAGTACAGCGGCATGATCCAGAAAACGCCCGGCTGGCAGTACGCAGGTGTGTATGCCGACGAGGCGCTGACCGGCACGAAAGACAGCCGTGGCGAATTTCAGCGGCTTCTGGCCGATTGCAGGGCCGGAAAAATCGACATGATAATTACAAAGTCGGTTTCCCGTTTTGCCCGCAATACTGTGACAACGCTTCGCACAATCCGGGAGCTTCGGCTCATGGGGGTGGACGTTTTCTTTGAAGAACAGAATATCCACACCATGGGCGAGGATGGCGAGCTTCTGCTTACCCTCCTCGCTGCTTATGCAGAGGAGGAGGCCCGCTCGGTATCTGAAAACCAGAAGTGGCGTATCAAATCCAACTATGAGCAGGGCTTGCCTTGGAGCATCACCATGTATGGTTACAGGCAGGTCAACGGGCGGCTGGAAGTCGTGCCGGAAGAAGCCGAGATCATACGGCTGGCCGCCGACCTCTATCTGGAAGGTTACGGGCGGTATAAGCTGGAAGATGCCTTTGCCGCCGTGAATATCAAAGGCAGGCATGGTGCCAACATGGGAGGGAACTCCATTGTTGACCTGATTTGTAACGAGAAAATCGTCGGGGATATGCTGCTGCAAAAGACTTTTGTGGTAGACCCCATCACAAAAGAGGTTCGCAAGAACAACGGCGAAAAACCGCAGTATTTTGTAGAGGGCAGCCATGAAGGGATTCTTGACCGGGAAACCTATGAGAAGGTTCTGGCGGAACGCGCCCGCCGGGCTGCCGCCTATAAACCGCGCTCCGGGAGTTATGAGCGAAACCACTTTCCATTCAGCGGGAAGATACATTGCGGGAAATGCGGAAAATCTTTCACCCGGAAGGTTCTCAATGGCAACACCCCCTATGAAAAGCGGGGCTGGCTATGCCGCACCTTCAACCAGAAAGGCAAGGCGCACTGCGATGCCAAGCAGATTCCGGAGGAAATTTTGAAACGGGTGAGCGCCGAGGCCATGGGCCTGCCGGAATTTGACGAGGCGGCTTTTGCAGCCAAGGTGGAAGAAATTCAGGTGCCGGAGAATGGCGTGCTGGTCTTTGTTTTCTATGACGGGCATACCGTAACAAAGACTTGGGATAACCCTTCCCGCCGCCATAGCTGGAACCCGGAGAACCGCCAGCGGGCGCGTGAATTGGCGCTCCGGCAGGCCGCAGAAAGGAGGCTTGCCAAATGCCAGCAGTAACAGCGGCGCGGGTAACGGTTATCCCCGCAAAGAAAGACCGGCTTCCCATCAATGTACTGAGCAACGAGGCCCGCAAGCTGCGGGTGGCAGCCTATGCCCGTGTATCCACCAACAATGAGGAGCAGCTTACCAGCTATGAGGCGCAGGTGGACTATTATACCCGGTACATTCAATCTAAGGACGAGTGGCAGTTTGTAGAGGTTTATACCGACGAGGGCATTTCTGCCACCAACACCAAAAAGCGCGACGGCTTCAACCGCATGGTGGCTGATGCGCTGGCGGGTAAGATCGACCTTATTATCACGAAGTCTATCAGCCGGTTCGCCCGCAATACGGTGGATACCTTAACCACAGTGCGCAAGCTCAAAGAAAAGGGCATTGAAGTTTTCTTTGAAAAAGAGAATATCCGTACCTTGGACGGAAAAGGCGAGCTGCTTATTACCATCATGTCCTCGCTGGCGCAAGAAGAAAGCCGCTCCATTTCTGAGAACGTCACATGGGGCCAGCGCAAGCGTTTTGCAGACGGAAAGGTAAGCCTTCCTTACCGGCGCTTCCTCGGCTATGAAAAAGGCCCGGACGGGCTGCCGGTCATTGTGGAATCTGAGGCGGTGATTATCCGGCTGATTTACCGCCTGTTCCTCTATGGTAAATCCCCCTCGGCCATCGCCACCTACCTCACCGACGAGGGTATTCCCACGCCGGGCGGCAAAAAGGTGTGGCGGGCCAAGGTGGTGGAGAGCATCCTCACCAACGAAAAGTACAAGGGCGACGCGCTCTTGCAGAAGAAATTCACGGTGGATTTCCTCACCAAAAAGCAAAAGGTCAACGAGGGCGAAGTGCCGCAGTATTATGTGACGAACAGCCATCCGGCCATTATCGAACCGGAGCTTTTCGACCTCGTACAATACGAGCTGAAAACCCGCAAGACGGATGGGCGTTTTACAAGCTGCCTGCATCCATTTTCCGGGCGCATTATCTGCGGCGAGTGTGGCGGCATTTATGGCAGCAAGGTCTGGCACTCCAACACGGAAAACCGGAGCCTTGTATGGCAGTGTAACGAAAAATACCGGGGTCAGCATTGCTCCACGCCCCATCTTACAGAGGATGAAATCAAAGCCGCATTTCTGGCCGCCTTCAATATCGTGCTGGGGAACCGGGACGAGATTATAGAGGCATACGAGGAAGTGATCGCGGCACTGACCGATACGGCAGACTTGGATGCAGAACAGGAAACCTTGGAAAATGAAAGCGAGGTTGTACTGGGGCTTATTCAGAAAATCATTTCTGAAAATGCGCAGACCGCCATGGATCAGGAAGAATACAACCGCCGGTATGATGCTTACTCTGAGCGGTTTGAAGCCGCCCGGAAACGGCTGGCGGAAATCGCAGAGCTTCGGCAGGAACGCAATGCCAAAAAGACAAGAATCCGGCTGTTCATGGAAAACATGAACAACCATCAGGAACTGGTGCAATCCTTTGACGAGGAGCTTTGGTATTCCACGGTGGACTATGTGACGGTTTACGAAGATAAAAGGCTGGTGTTCACCTTCCGCGATGGGCGGCAGATCGAAATCACGGCAGAATTATGGAGGGCAGCATAATGGAGAAGGAAGCAAGGAAAACAATGCGGGTGGCGGTCTATTGCCGCCTCGCCCGCGCGGATCAAAACGATACCTTGTTAGAGGTGCAGAAGGAACGGCTGCGCGTATATGCCAAAGAGCGCGGCTATGATATTGTGGCGGAAATAGCCGAGATCGGCAGCGGCCTTTCCCTGAACCGCCCCGGTATCCGGGAAATGGCCGGGCTGGCCCACCGCCACATGATAGACGCGGTTTTAGTCAGCGATATTTCCCGCCTTTGCCGGGATTGCGGACAGACGCTGCGGTTAGAAGGAAAGCTCAAAAAGCAAGGGGTTTCCATTGAGAGCATGAAGGGCAACCCGCTCCCGGAATACCGGAGGGCCAGAATTGCGCTGGGCTGTATAATGAAATAAGGCAAAGAGAAAACCGCAGGTTCCGGCCTGCGGTCTTTTTCTTTGCCCTCTACTGTAAGGTGCTTATAAATTCAAGCAGCAGGGCTTTTTGCTTCTCGGTGAGTGTACTCCATTTTGCAAAAAGCTCGCGCTGTTCATCCGTTATTTCCACAGCTTCTCCGCCTTCCGCGAAAAACTGTGCTAAGGTTATTCCAAACGCACGACAAATCACTTCCAGCGTGGGAAGCGTCGGCGCATTATTCCTTTTGAAAACATTGGTTATTGTGGAGTGAGATAGGTTTGCCTCTTTTGCCAGCCTGTAATCCGTCCAGCCGCGCTCCTCCATGAGCTGCTTGATCCGCTTCTGTGCGTCCATTCCATCACCTGCCCATCTGTATCTATTCTAATTCCCAAATGGGTGGTATAATAGTCACAATCGGTGGCTACCGTATCGCCCAAGTGGGGCATAGAGTAGTTTATATCATGGGCCTAACATGGAGATACTATTCATAAAGACAGGAGGCTTTACATTGCAAGAGAAAGGAAAAGATTTCTTCGCCATGCTGGCGGAGCGGGATCATACGACCGTGGAAAAGGTCAAAGAGAAAATCTCAAAGCGGATATGGGAGGGTCTGCATGACCCTGACCCGGAGCGCCGGGCGCAATGGGAACGGATACCATGCGCCGGGGATGTACCCACCCCGGAGGAATGGCTGCGCTATTCTGTGGAACGGCTGAAAGAAGATGGCCGGGAGGATTTGCTGCGGCACTACCTCATAGATTAGGGGTGTGCATTTCAAAGGAAAAGAAATACAAGATATAGATACGCGGGCAGAAAAACAGCGGGAATGAACACCCCATGTTGTGTTTTCCCGCTTTTTATTTCCGCCGTACTGTATGAAATGTTGTCCCTTTAGACAATGGTGCTTCCGCAGTCAATAATGACAAAAGGAACCACCTCTCTTGCCTGCTCAATCAACTCCGCTGCCTGTGTCTGGTCATAAGGCGGATAAGTGAACACATTCTCCCCTTTTAACATCCCCACCATACTTAAGTAATCATTCTTTCTGTAGAACATACAGTTTTTCTTAATCAGGTTTTCTGTTACATGAGTGGCAGCAAGGATGCTCCCCAGAGACTTTTCTCCTTCCAAGTCCCCGGCTGCACAGATGCAGGGCAGGGGCGGTGTGGTCATGTCCGCAAAAATTAACAGCACATTTTTCTTTTTTCTGGCAAGATAATCTGCCAGCTTTACGGAAACCGTTGTCTTGCCGGAGGATGGACTCCCCCATACAGCAAGCACTCCACCCTGCACATCTGCCTGTTCCTCATCAAATCCTGTATTTCTCGTAAACAGAGAGTTCTGTTTAAAGTTCACGTTCTATTCCTCCCCATCTGTAGTTGTTTCTTCTTCCTCTGTGGTTTCCTGACTGTCTGCATTCATAACAGGCTGACCGTCTTCTTCAGTCGCACCCTCTTCCTGTAATGCTTCCTCTTCTGCTGCTTTGATTTCATCCAGTACCTGATCCTGTGCCTTGATAAATTCCGAAGCTTTGTCTGCATCTCCACGGAACACTAAGGATAAATGGATTTCTCCCTCGGCTTCCAGTCTGGCAAGGAGTTTACTCTGCTCCGGTCTTACCAGAATGGTTACGGTAGACGGCAGTTCCTTTTCGTCTTCCTCTGACATCTGTTCTCCGGTGTTGGCATCATAGCCGGACTTTGCTGTCACAGCGATAACCTCCACATATTTGAGTTCCACAGGGATTATAGTTTCTCCACTGCCAAGGTAGTCCGGTGCAATGACGGACACAATATCCCCACTTTTTAACTTGCCGGACAATCCTTCTGCAAAGGTATTGATGGTAATGGACATGGCCTGTTTTTCCCCATTTAAACTGTAAAGGTATTTATTCTCAGCGGCAGGTTCATCGGAAATCTTATCTGTAAGAATATAATCCCCGGCATACACAGTAGTGGTCAGATATTTTCCCTCCACATCTGCAATATTTCTTATCACATTTTCCGGCAGGTTATGATTTCCTACCTCTACCTCGTCCAACATACTTCTTGTAATCTCTTCGCCCTCATTTACCTGCCTATTGAAACGGACAATAGTGACCTTCTTGGATAAGCCTGCATTGACAAGTGGTGTAATGGCAAAGCAGATAATCAGGGACACTGCAATACAAAAAATCCCCAGCACGGTTCTGTTCTTAAATAATTTCATTCTGCACTTCCTCCTAATAATTTTTTCTTACTTTTGTATATTTCTTACGGCTCTTAAACACTGCCACCACTCCTGCAATGGCTGCCAGCATGCCAACTACTACTAATTTCTTTTTCACATTTAACCTCCAATCCGGACGCTCATTAACATTCCAAGCAGTAAGAAAGGAACAAGCGGATATGCCTGTTCCTTCCCTACTCCACAATTTATTTTTTTACATTTCCTTATGCACTGTCCTGCCCAATGAAACAGAAGCAGAAACATAAGTGCCATAAGTAAACCTGCAAGGGTTCTTTCAAACCCAAGCACCAATCCGCAAGCACCTGTCAGCTTGATATCTCCGCCTCCGATACCTCCTACAGTGATTCCTGCAATGAGCAGCGGTAATGCCACAAATAGTCCTGTCAGATAAACAGGCTCCGATGGAATCAGACTTACCCCGGCAATTAAAAACGGCATCCAATCCGGAATGATTCGCTTTCGGATGTCAAAGACCGCCGCCAAAAACAGAACGAGAAAAAATAGGGCAAGCCTTATCATCCCTTCCATCTGCTACATTCCCATGCTCATGCCGGTGGTCTCTTCCTGCTCCATACCCTCTTCCGGCTCATTCTGATCAAGCACCGGTGTGAGAACACTCTCCTGATAAGCAGTTTCTACTGCCATGTCAAACTGCTGTTTCATGGACTTATCTGCAAAATACACGGAATCCTTATACTGCTCTGTGTGGGGCATCTTGGTTCGGGGCATTGTCACGGTAAGACCATAGTCATCCTGCTTAATCTTCACATTGCGGATTGTCATAATGCCTGCCACATTTACATCTGCATTGGCAAGCACACCTCTCTCCGGGTTATGCTCTGTGATGGTCACCTTAAAAGGTACGTGCTGTTCCATGTTCTCTGTGTTATTATTCTGTGTAGCTGCATTTCTGGGCATACTCTCTTCCTCCTTCTTTCTCTGGTATTAACCGGCATAATTGAACATTTCCTGAATTCTTCTGGTAAGGGTAGGCATTACTACATCTCCGAAGAGGGCATACAAACCGGCAAGCAAAAGGGCACCAATTACCACCGCAATCAAAATCTTAACTGCGGTATCCACATAGTTTTCTCCCTTCTTATCCTTCAACAGCATTGCCGCCTTTGCCACGGTTACCTTCATGTTTCCTACTACCTTGTTCATCATCTTTCTCATTGATTTTTCCTCCATGTAATTTCATTTTATTTTTGTTATTTGGGTTTCTTACATACCGGTCATGTCCATTGCCTGACCTTCCGGTGCCTGCTGCATTTCATGATGCTTTGCCATACTGCTCTGGCTCTGTGTGAGTGCCTGTTCATAAGCACCGATAACCGCATCATTCAACCGCTTTCTGCATTCCTGCGTGATAGGGAAACAGATATCCTTGTACTCGTTCCCTACCTTGTAGCTGGGCATGGATACAAATAATCCATTGCTGCCCTCAATAATCTTGACTCCCCTAATGGCAAAGGCACCGTTAATGTTTACACTTGCGGTACCCTTTATGGACTCATTTGGTTTGATGGAGTGGATGCGTACATCAAAATCAAGCGGCTTCGTCTGCACTGCCTGTTCAGTCTGTGCATCGCCCTGGGTATTCTGCTGATTGTTTTTTGTTCCTTTTCCTGCCATGTTCTTCCCTTCCGCCTTACGGCTATTCCAATTTAAATGTTATTTCCGCAAAGCCTTTCGGCTCCACATAAAAATAGCGGCTTACCTCTTCCTCTGAAAATTCCACTACATCGGATATGGATAATGCATGTCCTTCAAAATCCCTTGGCACCCTTCTGCCAAACTTCTCCCAGACATCTTCCAGACTGAAGGTATCCACCTCTCCCTCATAAACGAGCGCATACTCCTTTTGCTGTGGTTTTTCAAAGCCTCTCTTTTCCCTTTCTGCCAGACTGATAAACCGCATCATAAACGGACTGTCCTGTTTAAGCTGATAGATTCTTATCCTCCTTCCTTTGGATGCTTCCACTGTCATTTCCATCCCACCACCCTCTGACAGACGGTCATAGACTCCTGACCTTATTTCCACTGCCAGCTTTTCTTTCTCAGACAGGAAAGCTATGATTTCTTCTTTATCAAAAATGGAATCCAGCACTACTTTCCCCTCTGACAGATAACCTGCCGGATTTCCATAGTAGATAAGGATTCCATCACGAAAAAATATGTTTTTCATACTGTTTCTCCATTCACATCCCTCGAAGATACGGTATCAACTGATTGTTCAAAAACTCATTGTCTTCACAATACAGGAATAATTTTGACATTCCGATTAAAAATGGCTCACCATCTAACGTGTGGATGGTGATAATACTCCCTTCCTTGCAGTTTTTAATAAAATCTGCAATGGCTATCCTGTTTCCTTCCACCACCGTTTCACTGACTAAGGCATCCTGTATTTCAAAGGCTTTGTATTTACTCTTTAGCAATCCGCTTCTTCCTCCTGCTGTGCAAGTTTCAAAATCCTTGCGGCAAGAGCCACCTGCTTTTCATGGCTCATGGTCTTTACGGCTGCATGGACATAAGCCTCCACAGCTTCTGCATCCTGCTTTCCTACCTCTAAAATGTCTACCTTGGATATAACAATCTTCCCAGTGTTTATGGAAACCTTTAAGATATCCCCTTTCTCTATCTCCGCTTTCTGTCGCATTTCAAGAGGTATCAGTACCCTGCCCTTTTCATCCAGCAATTTATACACCGGTTTTTTCATTTCGATAACTTCGCTCCTTCCTTTGCATCGGAAAGAATTTGTTTCTTTCCGTTTTCCTCCTCGGTCATTCGCAAAACAATGTTTACTTTTTCTCTGGGGATGCCAAGATCTGCACAGATATCCAAAAGTTCTTTGGGTACATCCTCTGACTCTACATCCTCCGTAGGCAGAATCACAATCTTTCTATCCAAGCAGACAATATCCAAGTCTGCATCCAAGGGAATGTGTGCATCTGCAAGCAACTGTGGCGGCAGTTTCAACTCCGTTTCCCCACTCTGCAGCTCCTCCAACGGATCTTCCTCTGCTCTCTTTAACATAAATTCCCTTGATTCATTCCGGTAATCCTTCTCGCCTGCGGCAAGATAAATCAGATTTACCTCTTCCCCGGTACGGATACCTGTCTGTGCAAGCAGTACAATGGGAATTTCAATACAGCCTTTTTCATTCAGCACTCCCGTTATCTCCACTAACTGAACCATCTTCGTCCTCCTTCCTGCTACTGCCATGCCACACAGAAGCCTTCTGCTCGTCAAACATTTCAAACAGATTCATCTGCATCGGCAGGCTCTTTCTTCTTTCTTCCATGTCATAGTTAGCAATCAGCACCTCCGGAAACTCACTTCCGTTGTCATAGCGCTGTGCCAGATTGTTGATTCGTGTCACCGCTTCAATCTGAAAGTCCTGATACAATTCCCTGATGTACTCGCAGTCATTGTAGGAAACCATGAATTTCCCCTCGATGCCTGCCAGTGTATCCCTAAGCCTTACATGATCTTCTTTTCGGAACACCACTTCATAATGCCCTTCGGTTTCAAAATACGGCGGATCGCAATAAAAAAAGGCATTCGGTCTGTCATACTGACGGATGAGTGCCTCAAAATCTTTATTTTCAATCACAGTATCTTTTAACCTCCGGTTTGCCTCCCAGAGAATAGTAAAGGTCTTCCTTATGTCAAATGGCTGACACCCATATGAAATACAGCCACTTCCATAACTGTAGCGGATAATCTTATAAAAGGCCGCCGCCCTTTTCACATCCCCGACCACTGCTCGTTCCTTTAGAATGTCACAAATTTCCGCAGCCTCTGGCTCTTTTAGAAAATGCGTTGCTATCTCCAGTTCCTCTGCCAGATGCTCACTTTTGAATTCTTCCATCGTAAGGAATTTTCGAAGTGTCACAAACTCATCTCTGGAATTCAGTGGCAGGAAAGACAGTTCCCGAAGCAGAGCCATCGGTCTTTCCTTGACACAATAAAAGAGGTTTGCAAGATTCGAATTGAAATCATTGTAAACCTCCATACATTTATCCGGCGGCTTTCCAAACAAAACCCATCCGCCTCCGCCAAATACTTCTATGTAGCGGTCATAGTGTGTGGGCATTCTCAGGTATATCAGGTCACGGAGTGCCTTCTTACCGCCTACCCAACTGATAATGCTATTCAATTATGCTCTCCTCTCCTTTATTTCGGTCCCTCCATCTGCTGTGCCTGTCCTGTTACCAGATATTCGTCCACTAATCGTCTGATACCGACAACCTCCTCCGGCATATCCGTAAAGTTCACATGATGGTCACGCTCCACAAGGGGTGTGTACCAATAATCATACGGGAGATAATATTCCCCGATGGCACGTTTCTGTTCCTCTGTAAGCTCTGCATTCCCCTGCTCCAATGGTCCTCCCGGTGCGAGGAATATGGTACCCCAATGCTCACCGGCTGACTCCAAGTCCAATGTTACCAAGGCAAGTGCTTTTATGCCGGACTCCGTTCCTTTTACCACCGCAGGCATCATGACCATGCCATAGCTTTCGTCCACATAGCCCTCTCCGTACACTTCCTCGAATGCCTGATGCATGGCAAGGAGTGTCTCGGCTGCATAGGATGTGTTCTCCGTATTGCAGGACGTATTTAAGAGCAGGAAGTCTGTCTTTCCCAAGATTTCATTTATCCTGTCAATAAACTCCTGCTCTTTCTTTTCACTAATTTCATCCTGCTGTGTGATAATGTCAAAGCGGTCCTCCTCCACATTTAATGCAAGAGAGCTTCCGTTCTCCCACTTCATATGAATTTGTCCGATGTCATCCACATGGTCAACAACTCCCCTGCTTCCCGGCGGTACTGTATGTTCCCCTTCCATGCTGTAAAGACGGATGGGAGTACCCTTCGGATACTTTTCCTTTATACGTTCTACTTCTTCTCGTTTTAACATGATTCTCCTTCCTCGATTTCTTTGATTTTTTCTTTAGCTGGATTCAATATTTTTAGCAGCAAATATCCATTCCCTGTACCTGTCCTCCCATCAGTTCCTCCTCCGTCATAACGCTCCAGAAATTTGCACTGTTCCAGAAGCTGACATAGATTTCTCCGTCCTCTACATTAATCGGACGCTGTTCAAAGCCTTCGCCCCATCCGTCACTCATCTGTCCGGTCCAGTATTCTTTCAATACCTTAATCTCTTCCTCTGTCAAAGGCTCACTGATTTTACATTCCAGAACACCATACAGTTCCCCATTTATTTCTGCCACCTTGGGATGTGCTGACATAACCTTTGCTGCCACTTCCCTGCTTTCATCAAAGTAATGCATAAGACCTCTGGTTTCTTCTCCTACACATTCTTCCCTTGCAATGGCTTCAGCAATCGCCTCCGCATACTGCGTGAGATCACTGGGGTATAGATTTCCTTCATCCACATCCTCTACCATCAGATTTGCAGTAAGGGGACTGTATAAACAGAATTTTTCAAAGCAGTCATAATCAATCTCCAGCGGTTCCGCAAACTCTCCCTTGTACTGACCATACTCCTCTATCGGTCTGATGGCTCCCACGAAGCCCTCTTCCACATATCCGCTTGTTACAAGAGTTCCAACTCTTTTATCAGCGGCAAAAGATGCATAATTGATATGAGGGAGTAAGAGTTCATCCACATCAAACAATCCCGATTCCGTTACCAGAAACTTTCCATACTCCTCATCGTTATGTACTAAGGGATTGATTTCAAACTCCCCAAGGTGTGTTGCAATATAAGCCACATCCGGAAAATCACATAAGCCGGTAAATTCCACCACCATTGCAAGCTGATTCATTTTTACCTCATCAAACCGCTTGACGGCATGACACATTTCATTAAACAGTGTCAGCTGTTCCACCTCTCGTAAATCCTCCGTTGTCGGCACAAGGATATCCGGCAGACGTAAGTTTTCAATTTCAATGACTTCCATCTCCCAATAATCCTGTACCTGCAACCTTTCCTTTACCTTGTTCATGGAACAGATATCTGTCGGCAGATACAAATACTCCGTATCCCCGGTTTTATTCTGTACCTCGACAACCGCCACCGTTTCCTCGGATGCAACAAATGCCGGAAAGGTTTTCCCGTTATACACTTCCAGCATTTCAAAGCCATGCTCTACAAAGACTCCATAAGGCAGGACTTCCACCCGGCTCTCCTTTAAAGTCTTTTCCGCAAATTCAATAAAGTTGGTCTGCTCTTTTTCTTCTTCTGACATTCCTAAGAACTCATCCATGTAAAGGCGTACCCCAACCTGTCTGGCATCTGAAAAATCTGTAAGCAGTGAAAGACCTTTCATGCTGAATGTCAGATTGATTAAATCCTTCATGGTAGCCACACCATAATCCTCAGCATACGCTGACAGAACTTTTCTTTCATATTCTGTCAGGCTTTCCATCCTCTTGGCAAAGAAATTGACCTCATCCATGTTTACGGTCTGACCTTCAAACCGGTGCAGGGGATTGTCCTTCTCTGACACTTCCACAAGCCTGCACATGGGTACCGTTTCCTCAATGCCAATCCGCCTCATTTGGAAATTCAATTCCGCATCTGACAAAGACAACTCGATATTTTTTCTTCCTCCGCTTAATACCTTAATCCGCATTCCACACCTCCTGCTTTATAATTTCCACTCCGCACTTCTCGATGACAAAAGCATTCACGATAAGGCGGAGTATCTCATCGGGTATCAGTTCCCGGTCTGTCAGTTCTGACAAGCGGATATGCTTTGTTCCGCTATAAACATCCTTGGCCGCATGAAACAGAATGTAGTGCTCCAGTGTCACGCCTCCAAGCCTTACTCTGTCAAAGTAAATCCCGGTATCCAGAACATTTTTGCGGATCTTCTCCCATAAAATTCCATCAGCAGACAATAAAAAGACTGCGGCAGCATATCCCGGTGCATACTGCAATGTCTTTGCCCTCTTCCCCATCAGCAAGGAATAGAAATCATTTCTGTGCTTTGGATTACGGAATATCAGTTCCTTATCCACTTCACAAAAAATTTCATCCACCCTTTTCTTCAGATGCTCCATCTGCATTCTGCTGATCACGCAGTCAACGATTTCAGAATAATTTCCCCTGCTCCTCCAGTCCACATCCATCACACAGATACCATATCCTCTCGGTCTGTACCCCGGTGGCTGCTGCATCTGCCTTTCCAGCACCCGAAGTCCCGGACTCACACAAAATAATTTTGACATTTCCACCTCCAAAAAAATAAGGCGGCACCTATTCTATTTCTAAAATAAGTACCGCCTTGCGTTCATCCCTGCCCATATTCATTTTTAACTTTGCTTACCACTCCCTCCTTTTCGTTTTTCTCCAAATCACTCCCAAAACCATTTTTCCAGTCCTATGCATCTATAAAATTGGGCAAAAAAATCGGGCAAAAACTAGCCAATTTTCGGTCTAATTTTTGCCCTAAAACCACAACATCTTGTGGTCAAACCTTACTTTTTCTTCTCTTTTCCACAATACTGCATCATTATCACGCACTCAACGTGCACCGTCCCGGGGAACATATCAACCGCCACAGCCTTCTCCATCTTATAACCGCTTGCCTCAAATACGGCAAGATCCCTTGCCAGACTTGTTGGCTTGCAGGAAATGTAGACAATGCGGTCTACGCCGTAATCGATGATCTTCGTCAGTGCCTTGGGATGAATACCGTCACGCGGTGGATCTAAAATGATAAGATCCGGCTTTTCTTCGATCGTGTCTAAGACCTTCAAGACATCCCCTGCAATAAACTCGCAGTTATGTAAACCATTTAATTCTGCATTCTTCTTTGCAGCTTCTACCGCTTCTTCAACGATTTCCACCCCGATCACCTTTTTGGCAACCGGTGCCATCAACTGTGCGATCGTTCCGGTACCGGAGTAAAGATCAAATACGATCTTGTCCTTTTCCCCGTTTTCGTTCAGAGAACCGATATAGGAACGCGCTGTCTCATACAGAACCTCTGCGCCCAGCGAGTTTGTCTGAAAGAAAGAAAACTCCGTGATCTTAAAACGCAGTCCCAGTAATTCCTCGTAAAAATAATCCTGTCCGTATAAGATCTCTGTCTTATCATTCTTAACTACATCTGCAACACTGTCATTATACGTGTGCAGAACACCTACCAGTTTTCCTGTTAAGTCAAGTTTACATAATTCATTTACAAGTGGCTGCAGATCATAGGTGCCCAGTGTTGTTGTGACAAGTGCAACCATCAGCTCTCCTGTTTTCACAGCACGTCTGACAAGCAGGTGACGCAGATATCCGGTCTGTCTCATACGATGATAAAACGGAATATCATTCTCCTGCCCCCAGGTAAGCACTGCGGAAAGCACTTTTCTGAAATCAGGATCTACGATCTGGCACTGGTCTACCGTCACAATATCATAAAAGCTGCCACGCTTATGCATACCAAGGCTGAGCGGACCGTCCTTATAAGCATCTCCAAAAGAAAACTCCATCTTATTCCGATAGCCATACCGGATCGGACTTGGTTTAATGCCTTCAAATACATAATCCGGCTTCTGATTCTGACTTATGTAAACTTCGTCAAGGATCTGTTTCACCTGATTTTCTTTGATGGAAAGCTGTGCTTCATATGGCAGGTTCTGATAATTACAGCCACCGCAGATTCCAAAATGCGGACATGGAGAAGCTATCTCGTCCGGTGCTTTTTCCAGAATTTCCAGCACATTTGCTTCTGCTCTGCCCTTTTTCTTTTTTGTGATGCGGCAGCTCACCTTCTGCCCCGGTATTGCATTTTTTACAATGACCTTGGTATCCTCTACACTCATAATACCTTTATTCGGAAATTGAATGCGCTCAATCACGCCCTCTACGATCTCACCCTTTTTCATAGTACTCCTTTTCGCTGTCGCTTGATTTTGTTACCATACTCGAAAAGCATGCTGCCATGCAGCATCCGCACTTCGTGCTCTCTACTTTTCTCGTTGTACGTTCGGTCAAAATCAAATGCCAGCTTCGCTGTCGCTTGATTTTGTTACCTCACTACAAAACGGGATTCCATCGGAATGGAATCCCGTTCAATGCGTTCTGTTCTGTTTCGATTTATTCCTCTGTCTCGTCTGCCTTTGCATCTACTTTTTCAGTATCTTCTTCATCAAAGAAATCATCATCAAAGTCATCATCGAAATCATCTTCGAAGTCTTCCAGATAATCCGGTGTGAAATACAGATATACTGCATATGCGATGCCTGCTACTGCTGCAATAGCTCCAATGATCGCAAGAGCCCAGAGAATTGCTCTTGGAAATTTCTTTTCCTCTTCTTCCTTCTTCAGGAAGTCATTTGCCTTGATCATTGCTGCAATGTCTTCTACCTTTAATTTGTTCATGTTAATTCCGCCTTTCTTATATTTGATTTGTAACGGCTCAGCACCATACAGATTTGTGATCAGCCGGTCTTTTATCAGCTGCCTTTACCTCGTTTAATTGTAGATAGTATACCACATTTTCCGCTTCATTACTACCAGTATTTTCTGCATAGCCCGGTAAAAAAATCAAAAACATAAATTCCGCAATCAGATCTTCTGCAGCTTTGCGAAAGCTGCATACATAACCTTCTGCCCATACGCATTGAAATTGACGGTAACCTTGGTATCCTTCGGACCCGGCTCCATTTTCAGCACAACACCTTCTCCGAATTTCATATGGCGCACCTTATCCCCGACCGTATACTGTACAGAAGCATACGCTGGCTTTGCCTGCGTCTGTGCAATAAACGGCTTGACCTTTTCCGGTGTTACCGCAGGCTTACGAAGGCTTGCGGATCTTGCGATCGTCTGGCTGCCCGGTGTCACGTAGACCGGCTTTACAGTTGCTTTCGGCTTACTACTGCTTCCATGCTCTGCAGGTTTTTTTATGCCACTTGCGGAAAATGTATTGGCACTGAATGTCTTTCCGAATTCCTGCCTTCCCTGCCCAAATGAAAGCGATCCCGAACTGTACGGCTTCTGCTTAAACAGGCTCTTCTCGTAGGAGTCATCCTCATAATCACTGAAGCTTCTCTTATAAACAGGCAGTTTATTGTCTAAAAGCTCTTCCGGGATCTCCTTGATGAAACGGCTGATCGGATTATACTGTGTTTCGCCGCGCACCATACGCTGCTTCGCTGCTGTGATCGTCAGATCCTTTTTGGCTCTTGTGATACCTACATATGCCAGCCTGCGCTCTTCCTCCAGCTCGGAGCTGTCGTCCGCTGTGATGGTCATATAGCTTGGGAAGATGCCATCCTCCATACCTGCCAGATAAACATGGGAAAATTCCAGTCCCTTTGCACTGTGCAGCGTCATCAGAAGCACTCTGTCCTGCTCCTCATCCACGTTATCAATATCCGCAACAAGTGCGACTTCTTCCAGGAAGCCGGAAAGTGTCGCTTCCTCATGCTCCGACTCATAGGCAACAACCTTGGAAAGGAGTTCGTCCACGTTTTCCATACGGCTTTCCGCTTCTTCCTGCTCTCCCTCTGCCTGCAGCAGATCCATATAGCCCGTTGTATCGATGATATCCTGCAAAAGCTCTTCCAGCCCGTAAACAGTCAGACGGCTTCTGAATACCTGTATCATATTGACAAACGGTGTAATCTTGGCTGCACTTTTGCCAAGTGTCGGGATCTGTTCCGCCTGCCGCAGTGCATCATAAAAACTCAGATTATTTTCGTCTGCATAATTCTGTACCTTTGCGATCGTTGTCGCACCGATCCCACGCTTAGGGATATTGATGATACGTTTTACCGCCACATCATCGCGTCCGTTATCGATCGTCTTTAAATACGCCAGCAGATCCTTGATCTCCTTCCGGGCGTAGAAATTTACGCCGCCCACGATCGTATAAGGAATACCGGATCGTACAAACTGCTCCTCCAGCATACGTGACTGGGCATTTGTCCGGTAAAGCACCGCGCAGTCCTGAAACGCTGCCTCTCCTGTCCGCTGCTTTTTCTTAATATCGGAAGCAATAAATTCCGCTTCTTCGTAAGCCATGTCAAACTGACGGAAATGGATCCGGTTTCCCGCTCCCTGATCCGTCCACAGTGCTTTGTCCTTCCGCCCTACGTTATTGCGGATCACGGCATTTGCCGCATCCAGAATATTCTGGCTGGATCTGTAGTTCTGCTCCAGCTTGATCACATGCGCATCCGGGAATACTGACTCGAAATCCAATATATTGCGGATGTTAGCGCCACGAAACTTGTAAATAGACTGGTCATCATCCCCTACAACGCATAAATTACGGTTAGCCGCAGACAACAACTTGATCAGTTCAAACTGTGCTGTATTGGTATCCTGATACTCATCCACCATGATATATTGCAGACGATCCTGATAATTCCGGCAGACCTCCGGGCACGCCTTAAACAGCTCCACGGTCTGCATGATCAGATCATCAAAATCCATAGCATTATTCTTCCGCAAAGCTGCCTGATATTCCCGGTAAGCCTTGCCGATCCGCTGCTTGGTAAAATCCCCAAATGCATGCATTTCGTATTCCTGCGGTGTGATCAGAGAATCCTTGGCAGAAGAGATCGCAGATAAGATCGTACGCTCCTTGAGCATCTTCGTGTCGATCTCCAGACGTTTACACACGTCCTTCATCACAGTCTTCTGGTCGTCCGTATCATAGATCGTAAAATTGTTATCATAACCGATCCTGTCTGCATAACGGCGCAGGATCCGCACACAGCTGGAGTGAAAGGTGGAAACCCAGATGCTCTCCGATCCCATCCCGACAAGGGCATCCACACGGTTCCGCATTTCCTGCGCTGCTTTATTGGTAAAGGTGATCGCCATGATGTTCCATGGGCTGACCTGACATTCCTCGATCAGATAGGCGATCCTGTGGGTAAGGACTCTGGTCTTACCGCTTCCCGCACCTGCAAGGATCAGGACAGGACCTTCTGTCTGCAAAACTGCCTCCTTCTGCTTTTCATTTAATGTATCGTAAATACTCATACATTCCTCCGTATTCAAACAAATGTTCGTTATCTTTCCTATTATAACACTGCTACAACAATTCCTGCAATAATGACAGCCGCACAAATCAGTTTATAACCGATATTTTTTTCATGGAAGATAAACTTACCCGCAAGGATCGTCACAATACAGCCGGATTGCTTGATCAGCGTCATAATACTGATCCGGCTTTCCGGGTTTGCATTTGCCAGAAAAAGCGACCGGTCTGCAATGACAAACAAAATGGCAAGCAGCCAGATCCAAGGGTTTTTCAATGACTCCTTCACGTGGATCTTTTCTTTTGCGATAATTATGTAAACCAGATAGTACAGCACCAGAAACAGCATATACCAAAACTGCAGTTGTGCACTTGTAATATCCTTTGTCAGTATTTTATCCAGAAGTCCCGATATCGCATTCAGCATACAGGAAGCCAGTGCAAACAGGACTAAAATGACCGGTACATGTTCTTCATTTTGCTGTTCCTTATTTTTCTGTTTTTCTGAAATCGTACACGCGGTACCGTCATCTGTCTGTATATCAGAGTTTTCCCGTACCTTCTTCTGCATTCTGCAAACCATAGACCATTTCGGTCTTTTCAGCATCAGAAGTCCGACACAGACAAGTAATAACCCGATCATCTGATTTCCCGACAGTACCTCATGCTGCACGATTACCGCCAGCAGTGTGGCAAACAGAACGCGTGACAGGTCTAAAAGCCCGTACAGACTGATCGGCATTTTCTTGATGGCTTTAAAGCTGCACATCCATGCAAGAAAAATGATAAAAGACTTAAATGCCACCGCAGGCAGGAAATGCATATCCATCTGCGCTGCATTTTTCACATCCGGGCATACAAATAAAAAAGCAAACAGTGTATAGAAAAACAACACTTCCATGACACTGCTTCTCTGCAATGATTTCTTTTTAACAATCTCTCTTGTACCTTTTAAAACACCATAATTTAAAACGAATAACATCCACATAAATAATATTCTCCCGATTTTCCTCGGATAACGTATCATACTTTTCCCTGTCTTGCAAATAGTTTTCATTTAGTCACGCCATGCAGAATCTTTCATACTTTATAAAGAGGGCTGTTGCCCATCAAAAAAAGGAGGATACGATTATGAACAGAAAAAAGAAACGGAGCATCTGTCTGCTCCTGCTGACGGCACTTGTCACACTTTCTCTGACGGGCTGCGGGCAGAAAGAAAAAGTCACCGGAGAAAAAGTCGTGCTGAATGAAGTAGCACATTCCATCTTCTATGCCCCGATGTATGTGGCGATCGAAGAAGGCTATTTTGCAGAGGAAGGCATTGATCTGACACTGGTGACCGGCTTTGGTGCAGACAAAACAATGACCGCCGTTTTGTCCGGTGAAGCGGATATCGGATTTATGGGACCGGAATCCACGATCTACACGTATCTGGGCGAAACCGACGACCCAGTGATCAACTTTGCACAGCTGACGCAGCGTGCAGGGAACTTTATGGTTGCAAGGGATGACAGCGACTTTTCCTGGCAGGATCTGAAAGGAAAGACTGTTCTTGGCGGACGCGCAGGCGGTATGCCCGAAATGGTCTTTGAATACATTCTGAAGAAAAACGGTATTGACCCGGCAAAAGATCTGACGATCGACCAGAGCATCGACTTTGGTTCCACTGCTGCTGCCTTCAGTGGCGGAAAAGGGGATTACACCGTAGAATTTGAACCATCCGCTACCGCACTCGAATCCATGGATGCAGGCTATCATGTAGTCGCTTCCCTCGGTGTGGATTCCGGTTATGTTCCGTATACCTGCTTCTCTGCAAAGAAAAGTTATGTAAACAAAAACGCAGCTACAGTCCAGAAATTTACCAATGCGCTGCAGAAGGGAATGGATTATGTTGCAGGCCACACCCCGGAAGAGATCGCCAAAGTGATCAAACCACAGTTTAAGGAAACAGACGAGGCAACACTGGAAACGATCATCAGCCGATACTACAGCCAGGATACCTGGAAAACAGACCTGATCCTGCAACAGGACAGCTTCACACTGCTGGAAGATATTCTGATCGATGCAGGACAGTTATCAGATTATGTAAACTATGAAGATCTTGTCACAACCAAATTTGCAGAAGAAGCGAAGAAATAATCAGCTGAACGATCTTAAAATAAAGAATGTGACAGGAATTTACTATCACAAAAATAAGAGACAGAGATCAGCACTACTTCTGATCTCTGTCTCTTTTCTTTTATCCTTCTTTATAAAATTGTTCTATAATCCCATCTGCAAGCACTCTGGCAAATAAGGTACCCTGTTCCCCCATCTCCTGGTATACGAAAAGCTCTTTGCGGAGATTTCCCTCTCTGCTCTGCTTTGCGGCTTCTTCAACCGCTCCATTCAGGCTCTGGAGAAAATCCGAAATCTGTCTGCCGATATATTTGTCATTCTGTTTTTCGAGAAACTCTCCTATCTTTACAGCCTGCTCATCAATTTCATTCCTAAGAGCTGAAATATTCTGTCTTTCTCCTGTATAAACGGCTCTCGCATAATCTGCAAGTTTTTCTGTATATGCAGTAAAAATCTGACTTAAGCGGCTCGTCATGCTGACCGGATAAAAAGCGCTGTAAATAGTTGCAAGCTCTCCCGGGACTTCCAAAAGATACTCAAGACTCTGCTCTGTTCTTTCTTCCGTTCCACTAAAGGAAGCCATATACAATTGCAGGAAGCCAAGATACTGATATACCACCTTGTTAAAGTCACTTACAATCTGCAGCTCATCCAGTCCCTGCTTTTCCTCAAAACGTTTTCCTTCACAAATATTCAGTTTATCTCCTACCCGCAGATTATAGGGATTTACCCCGGGATTTGCAAGCAGTATCAATGGTACCGTTGTCTTATACTGCTTCGCCAGCTTATAAAGCGTATCTCCTTTTTGAATCTCATGCACCGTCATCTGACATTTCATAACTGCCTCCATAGGTTGTTATCATTCCCTATCAGTATATGAAAACCGGACGGCATATGTGAATCTCTAATAGCTTCTGATCTTATCCTCCGAATCATCGTTTGTCTTATCAATCTTCCGGATCACCACAAAATAACTGTAATTGTCACTGACTCTGATCTCGACCCGGTCGCCAACCTTATGTCTCATCAGTGCTTTTCCCATCGGAGACTCAATACTGATCAGATTTTCCAGCGAATTGCTTCTTACCGTAGTTACAATACGATAAGTCTCCTCACAGTCATCCTCCTCCACATAAACAGTCACCGTATTATTCATACCGACTTCATCTGCTTTGGAATCATCGGAAATGACCTGTGCTGTTTTGATCATACGCTCCAGATAGCGGATCCTGCTCTCGTTTTTATTCTTCTCTTTTTTGGCAGCATGATATTCAAAGTTTTCACTTAAGTCCCCATGTGCCCTTGTCTCTTTTACCGCTTCCAGAAGCTCCGGTCTTTTTACCAGCTTCCGGTATTCGATCTCCTGCTGCATTTTATCTATATCAGACTGTGTTAATTGGTCTCTCATAACGTCAACTCCTTCTGTCCAAAATAAGTTCTGATCTTCTCCTCATTCAGTTCTTCCCCGATCACGATCAGAACCTCCTGTCCTTTTTCCACTTCTTTTACGGTCATGGCATCCTGCATCGCATTCAGCTCCAGCCATTTATCATCCTTACGGATAAAACCTTTCACCCGGAAGATCTTTCCGCATTCTGCATCCTGCAGTACCGCAGATACCGTCTGCCGCATCTTCTCTTCTGTCATACCCAGATTCAGGAAATACACAGACTGGAAGCCGTCCTGTTCCCCGGACAGCTTCACATGATCCGCTGGTTTATACCCGCTTGTCATGATCTTTTGATAGTCTTCCTCTTTCAACAGAGCCCAGTCCTTGCAGATCATCACATCTGCAAGCTGTCTGTCGCATTTGATCCGCTGCATGGCACGCCCAATATGTGCCTTTGTCCTTTCGATCTCCTGCTCCGTGGCTTCCTGCACCTTGCTGAATAAGATAACGCCCGCACCCGCAACCTCGGAAGCCAGCAGATAATCGGCGTTTTCAGACATTTCATCCGGCAGTTTCGCATCTACCACAGCGATCACATTTCCGATCTCATACCACTGATCCAGCGGTTCTTCCCGCAGGGTATCAAAAAATTCGTCCACATCGAAAATACCGGATGGCTCGATCAGCACCCTGTCAAAGCCCCGCATTCCCATGGAGATCAGCTTTGTTTTAAACCGGCGCTTATGGCAGTCCTTATCACAGCCGCCCGCTACCATTTCCAGATCACAATGATCGCCCAGAAGATCCTGCATCAGCAGCATATCAACATTGACTGCGCCGAAATCATTTTCCAGAATACAGATATGCTCACCTTTTCCGATCAGATAAGACGCATATTTCTTTAAAAAAGTTGACTTCCCGCTTCCTAAAAATCCGGTGATCAGATCCACCTTGATCATTTGATTCACATCCTTTGTCAAATAGTTTTCCTTTTAATACACATATGCTGTGTCTACATCAATAACCACATAGTAATCCGGCCACTTTTCCCATACTTTCTTTTGTATGATGTCTTTCAATTCTTCCTGTGACAGCTTAAAATCAGCCGGTATAACCACATCAAATATCATATTGTGGTGTGTCGTACCTGTCACCATACGGAAATCATGGATCGTAAGCCGTTCATCAATGGCTTTTACAAGCTTTACCATTTCTTCCTTCATTTCAACTGTTTTTACATTGCCAACATCGATCGGATCCATATGGATCACAGTCTCGCAATGCAGCTTTTCCTTCAGCTCCCGTTCTATCCGGTCGATCAGATCATGCAGTTCATAAATATTACCGTCCCCTGATACCTCTGCATGCAATGATACCATTACTCTTCCCGGTCCGTAATCATGCACTGCCATATCATGGATTCCCAGCACCTCCTCATGCTGCATGACAAGTTCTTTGATCTCTTTGACAAATTCCGGATCCGGAGCCTGTCCCAGCAATGGGCTTACTGTTTCCTTTGCCGCACCTATGCCTGCTGCCAGGATAAAAACAGCAACCAGAATACCGCAATATCCATCTATGTTGATCCCTGTTACCGCTAAAAACAGCATTGCCAGCAGTACAACTGTCGTAGCTGCCGCATCACTCAGGCTGTCCGTTGCCGTTGCTGCCATCGTTGCAGATCTGATCTTTTTTCCGATGGCATGATTATAATATGCCATGTACAGTTTAACCAGAATGGATGCTGATAACACAGCGATAGACAGCGTACTGATCTGTACACTGACCGGATGCAATATCTTCTGCACCGAATTTTTTGCCAGTTCCACGCCCATTAAAAGGATCAGAAAGGAAACACCGAGCCCTGCCAGATATTCGATCCTTCCATGTCCAAACGGATGATCCAGATCAGGCTTTTTCCCGGAGAAGACAAAACCGATCAGCGAAATAAAGGAAGATCCCGCATCTGACAGATTGTTAAAGGCATCTGCCATGATCGCAATAGATCCACTGAAAAAACCTGCCAGATACTTTCCTGTAAACAGGCAGATATTTAAAAAAATGCCCACAACAGCACCTAATGTACCATATACTCTTCTCTTTTTCTCTTCACTGTCGGATTCTCTGATCCAGAACTTAGCCAAACACGTTATCATATTGTACTCTCCCAAATAATGATTCAATTTTACTCTTCATACAAATATAAATCAATATCTACCGCCCCTTCGATACCGGGAACTTTTCCCGATTCCGTAAACTGCCACATCGTAAACGCATAGGGGAAATCCGGCTGCATCCGATAATCTGCCAGCCAGAGCGGATAAGCTGTCAGCTCCTCTAAATATAATACTGTTGTCAGCCGCTTTGCATTGGCATAGACCATCGGCTGATAGCCTGCTGCCTGCACAGCATCACAAAACGCCGCCGTGATCTTAGTCAGCTGCTTTCCTGTCAGTTCATCTGTTCTTGCCGTATCATAAAGGATCGGCTCTGTATCAAATACGATCGGCATTTCCATTTCCTGCCCTTCGATCGCCTGCAGGACAAATGCTGCCTCTTCTCTTGCCTCCTCCTCGGAAATGGCTGCGGAAAAGAAATAGACACCTGTTTTCAGCCCCTGCTCCTTTGCACCTCTCAGATTTTCATAAAACCGATCATCCATAACCAGCTTCCCGCTGCCATATCCCCTTAGCCCGATCCGCAGCATGACATAGGAAATGCCTGCATTTTTCACCTGCTCCCAGTCAATATTTCCCTGAAATTTGGAAATATCGATACCAAGCATAGTCTGATAACCCTGCGCCTCATACCGTTTCGTCAGATCTTCTCCCGAAAAGGCAGACAATGTATACGGATTTTGCGCAACATCCGTCAGAAGCGGTACACGCAGATAGCCTTCTGCAATATCATAGACCACAGTCGTCTGTGCTTCCTTTTCCATATCCGACACATAAGGAATCTGTTTTTCTTTTTCTGCCACGATCCATGCCTGCTGCTCTTCTGCCTGCTTCTGCGCCTTTTCCCCGGCTGCTTCCTGTACCGCCTGCTGCGATCCGGACTGCCCATTATCATTGCCCGCTTCCGCATCCTGCGTGGCTTTTGTCTGCTCTGTCAGAACCGCTTCTGTCTGCATGCTCCGGTTTTGCCTCGCCGCCACAGCTCCCAGTGTCAGACCGGCCGCTGTCAGCAGAAAAAGACATCCCAGCACAATGCCTGCGCGCTCTGCCAGACGTTTTTTCCTGCGTCCCATAAAAACGGAACCGGCAAAAAAGAGAGCTGCAAACAGTAATGCACCCATTCCGAGGATGGGAATACTGCTGCCCGGATTTTTTCCGCCTTCTGCAAGCTCCTGTATGCTACTCTCCAGACTTCCCTGATCTGTTTCCTGTAAGTTTTCCTGTTCTGTCGCAAGCTCCTTACCCGTGTCCTCTGTCTGCGCCGCAATGCCAAGCTCTTCTGCCGTTCTGGTGACGCTGTTTGTCTGTGTAAACAGAAAGTACCCATTGTACAGCCGTGCACAGATCTCCTGCTCCGGCGTCTGTCCGATGATCCTGAGCTCCGTTCCCGCCTCATCAAACGGAAGCAGCTCCGACCATGTCTTTCCGCCATCTGTGCTGTAATCATAATAGACAAGTCGGCTCTGCGCATCTGTTCCGGTCAGCGTATAAAGCTGTGCATCCTCTTCTGTCCCCGTCCAGGTAAGCACCGCTGTCTCCGGCTCTGTCGTATCGTGGGAAACCGCTGTCTCCGGTGCTCTGTATCCGTTTTTGACATATGCCGAATAGTCGTTTCCAAGAGAGGTACTGACAAGTCCGTAATACTTTGCAAGTGCCGTCGCATCAAGACGTCCCATTTCCTGCCAGTCCTCGGGGCTGTCCAGATATGCCCGGTCCATGGCATGATCCGCATAGGCATGCTCCACCAGAATACATGGCAGATCCAGTGCCGCCGATTCCCGGATAATCCCATAATAATCCGTTCCACTGTCATTTAACCGTGTTTTGACACCGCGGATCGTCAGACCATGCTCCGAAAGCTGGGACAGGATGATATCTCCCAGTGCATGCATTTTGGCATTTGCCAGCCCTGTGCTGGGAATCCACACCTCTGATCCGTACATCGTATGATTTTCGGACATATTAAAATGGAGGCTGACCATAACATCTGCCTCCACACTTTTTGCATATTCTGCCCGTTCTTTCAGGGACATATCTTTCTTGTCCGGATTCGTTATGTAAACCTCTGTGTTATCATACTGCTGTAACAGCTCCTGCATTGCCTTTGCTGTCACAAGGTTCATATCCTTTTCCAGAAATCCGTCATAGTTCAGCCCTTCATTGCTGCCACCATGTCCCGGATCGATCACAATTACAAAATTCTCTGCCATATACCCTCTGTTCTGGTTTATTTTTTATTCTTTTTTTCTTCCTTATCAGATTCTTCCGTACTCTGTCTGCTGCTTCTCATCTCATCGATCAGCTTTTCGATCAGAAGCTTCTTTACATATACATCAAAGCTCAGCATACAGATAAAATAAAACTGCTGCAGAAAATCCCTGGATTCCTCATCTGCATCCGCAAAAGATTTCTGTGCCTGCTCGAAATGCCTTGCCACATCCTTTTTCAGCGTCTGGATCTCTTTTCCTTCCATCTGGAAAACTTCTTCGTAAATATCGGAAAGTGTCAGTCCATCTTCTTTCCTGAAGAAACGATCTGTGATCGGCTGCAGCAGCTCCTGGATATCACTGATCGACAGAAATCCCTTGAAATAATAGATAAAGATAAGCACCAGAAGATGCTCCTTGGAATATTTCTTTTTCACAGGCGGCGGCAAAAGATCGTTCTTTGCATAATTATTGATCATTGTCTTCGTCAGTATCTTATCCGTTTCCTGCCTTGTCGTACTTTTCAGCCGATGATCCATAAAAGTAGTAACCTGATCCATGTAAAGATCGATATTCGGGATATCTGCCGTTTTGATATAATCTATGCGGTCAAAGCTTTCCATTATGCTGTTTAATAAATCTTCTGTTGAAATTGTCATAATATGCTCCGCTTCTTTCCTGTGTTACGTATTTCTTATTCACTCTACATTATATAGTATTAAAAACTATTTGTAAATGTCTAACTTTTCTTTCTCCGGTCGAAAGAATTTCTGTGCCGGTTGACGCTTTGCTTTTCCTGTGCTAAGATAAGAGAAATGTATGACGTTAAAATTTTACAGTGTTAAAGTGTTGGAGGGTAATTATGGTAAAGCAATTAAAATCTGAACCGGTTGATCATCTGTTTGAAGCAATCCTGACCCTGAAATCCAAAGAGGAATGCTATTCTTTTTTTGAAGATCTGTGTACAGTCAATGAGCTGCTCTCTCTTTCCCAGCGTTTTGAAGTTGCTGCCATGTTGAAAGAGCATAAGACCTACTTGGAAATCGCCGAAAAGACCGGTGCATCCACCGCTACTATCAGCCGTGTCAACCGCTCTCTTACTTATGGAAATGACGGCTATGAAATGGTTTTCAGCCGTATGAAGGAAGAATAAAACACCGCTGCACCACAGGAATCCGCAGCACGTGGCATCATATAAAAATCCCATGTAGTCATTTCAGGTCTGCATAATTGCATGATCCTGAAATTTCCACATGGGATTTTTTGATATGTTCAAAGCTTATATTACTTCTATTTTCAGTTAAAATGATTTTTCCGTAAACCTACACATCCAGCTTCATATCGCCGTCCTGTAACCATCCAAGCTTTCTCATGCCTGTGGCAAATGCCCAGGAAAGAACGCCTGTCAGCAGGAAATGCAGCACAATAATCTTGACGAGGACGATGTTTCCGCTTTCCATGGCTGCCATTGTCTGATAGGTTGTGATCTGTCCGACCAGACCTGCTGTACCCATACCGGATCCTGTTGCATTATTTGTCATGCCAAATACAAGTGTGGAGACCGGACCAAGCACCGCGCTTGTTAAAATAGCAGGCAGCCAGATGATCGGCTTCTTCACAATATTACCGATCTGCAGCATACTTGTGCCGAGTCCCTGCGCTAAAAGTCCATTTACCTTATTATCCTTATAGCTTGCAACCGCAAAACCAACCATATTTGCACAGCATCCGACTGTTGCCGCACCTGCTGCCAGACCTGACAGATTTAAGATAATGCCAAGTGCTGCGGAGCTGATCGGCAGTGTCAGGATAATACCCATTAAAACAGAAACGATAATACCGCCGATAAACGGATGTGCCTCTACATTCACATTGACAAGCTGTCCGATAAATGCCATAAAAGCAGAGATCGGAGGCCCTAAGATCAGTCCGACCGTACTGCCCGATACAATGCTGACAAGCGGCGTGATCAGAATATCTACCTTCGTCTTACCACTGACAAGATGTCCGATCAGAATCGCAACAAGTGCTGCAATAAAAGCACCAAGCGGTTCGCCGGGACCTGCATAAGTTATCACTCCATCCACTAAAACAGTACCTGCCAGAATCTTGCTGGCAAAAGCACCCATCATGCCTGCAGTCGCCGCAGAGATCACAACAAGCGGACTCTCCTTATATTTCAGTGCCACTCCTACACCGATACCAGCACCGGTAACAGAAGATGCAACTTTTCCCATCATATAGATGTAAGTACCGATATTTCCCGGGATAAAGCTGCCGATCTGGGAAATGATCGTTCCGATGATCAGTGTTGCGAATAAGCCTGTCGCCATGCCGCTCAGACCGTCGATAAAAATTTTGTTCAGTATCTTTTTCAATTTTTCCATAGTATCCTCCTTGACAGTATTTACAGCTGTATATACAGCTGTCTTGTCAGTCAACAAGGGTACCTTATCACATTTTTAATCAGATAGCAAGTATCCTTTTTCAGACAGCGTCTGCTCGATCCGGTCAAGCACATCCTCCGTCTCCGCTTCGATCGTATGGTAATGCACGCCATCCGTAAGCGTGCTCAGCCCTTTTGCATGGCTCTTTTCACACTGTTCCACAAAGCTCTTGGCATCCTGTCTGCTGTTGATGATCAGATCACAGGTGATCTGCCCATATATTTCATGCGCTACAACCACATCAAGAATATGCCCGCCCAGATCAACAATCGTACACAGTTCATCCAGAATCTGCTGCTGCGTATGTCTGACCTTGACAGAGCGCTTCCTGCCTTTCATTTTCTCTTCTTCATGAAATAACAGATATCCTTTATTGGTAGATAAAATATTTTTATTGACTGCACGCAAAAGCGCTATATCCTGTACAATGACCTGTCTGCTGACTGCGAGGCATTTCGCCAGATCCGTTCCTGACAGCGGGCTGTCCGACTCTGCCAGCAGCTTTAAGATATTTTCTCTTCTTTTCTCTGCATTCATGCCATTTCCGCTCCTTCCCATATATCTATGTATTACGGTTAAAAATCCGCTCCTTTCTGATTGTAACAAGCCGATAAAAGAATGTAAAATGATTTATTTCATCTTTACTTTTAAAAAAAGGTGTGCTATTCTTACGTTGTCGTAAATGACAGATATATTATTTTGGAGGTAGCCACAATGAACAAAGGTACAGTTAAATGGTTCAACAACCAGAAGGGTTACGGATTCATCTCTGATGAAGCTGGAAACGACGTTTTCGTACACTATTCAGGACTTAACATGGAAGGCTTCAAGTCATTAGAAGAAGGCCAGGCAGTTGAGTACGAAGTAGTTAACGGCGAAAAAGGACCTCAGGCAGTAAACGTAACTAAATTATAAGAAGCACGCTTCTTACAAGCTTAATCAGTTTTTCGATGTGCCTTTTTAAAATATAAATTGAAAGAATTTAGTTTTGAATGAGCAATTGTTTTAACGGATTAAAAAAAGCAGCCGGTCATATGACCGGTTGCTTTTTTCTTTCCTAAAAAATGTCATGCATCTGAGATGCATGATGCAGCCTCAATCCATCTGCGAAGCAGATTATGCATGGATTGAGGTTCCAATTTTATCTACGCTCCACACGCCTTCAACACCTCTGTAAATGCCATCTGCCCGCCAAACAGATCCAGCGCGCTTCCGATCGTTACATTGATATGATCCTTTCCCAGCTTTTTCAGCCTGGAAAGATCCGCAAAATCATGTACGCCGCCTGCATAGGTAATCGGTCTGTCTTCATAAGCCGACAGCAGGCTCACAAGCTCCTCTTCGATCCCACTATTTTTCCCTTCCACATCGACCGCATGGATCAGAAATTCATCACAGTATGCGGAAAGCTGCTCCATGGTTTCCGATGAAAGCTGCGTGTCCGTCTGCTTTTGCCATCTGTCTGTCATGATATAGTATCCGTTTTCTGTTTTCTTACAGCTCAGATCCAGTACCAGATGTTCTTTTCCGGTCACATGCACCAGTCTTTGCAGTCTGTCATAATCAATCTTCCCATTGCAAAATACAAAGGATGTCACGATCACATGACTGGCACCACTGTCCAGATACAGCTTTGCATTTTCATCTGTAATCCCGCCGCCGACCTGCAAGCCGCCCGGATAAACCGCAAGAGCCATAAGAGCCTGTTTTTTTGTTTCTTCATAATAAGGACTTCCTTCTTTATTGAGCAGGATCACATGTCCGCCTTTGATCCCGTATTGGCTGTACAGCTTTGCATAAAATGCTGCATCCTGCCCCGACACAAAATTTTCTCTGGCATAATCTCCCAGATCTGACAGACTGCTGCCAACGATCTGTTTTACACTTCCATTATGAATATCAATACAAGGTCTGAATTCCATTTCTGTTCCTCTGTCATTTCTTTCGTATAAAATTTATTTTAACTGGTTACATTATGATTATCAGTATAGCTGATAGATTTTATTCTTATCAAAAGGAGTGACTTTTATGAAAAAGACAAGAAAGCTTTTATTCACTGCGCTGCTTGTAGCGTCCATGTTTACATTTGCAGCCTGCGGCAATACGACAGGCAACAATTCAGACGAAGCAGGTAATGCAAACAACACCACACAGACACCAAATGACAACGCCGGAAACAATGACAACAAAACCACCGGTAATGGAACAACCTCCGGTAATCAGACAAACAACGGTGATAGGAACGACAACGTAGGCAATGCGGTCGGTGATGCGGTTGATGACGCCGGTAATGCTGTCGGTGATGTCATTGATGATGCAGGCAATGCGGTCGAAGATGTTGCACATGGCGCAGGTGATGTCGTAGATGACCTCACCGGAGACAATAACCCATAAAGGAAACGGGCTGTGCAGACCACAGCCCATTTTTCTACTGGTACGAATTCTTCTCCACTAAAACACCCTCGCGGTACGCATCTAACAGCTCTTCTAACTGATGAATACTTTCCTTCAGCTCCACACCGATATCGGTATCTGCCACGCACTGACGACGCAGCGCGGTTTCTACTACGATGGAGTCAGAAAAAATATCGGATTCCTTGCGGATCGCTGCTTCTGTCGATTCAAACGGCTCATGCGAAACAAGACGCATTCCGTAAGAATTGGCAACCAGTGTATACCCGGCAATTCCTGTCTTATGCTGATACGCCTTGGAAAATCCACCGTCAATGACAAGCAGCTTTCCGTTACACTTGATCGGTGACTCGCCCTTTTTGCGTTCTACCGGAACATGCCCGTTCACAATATGGGACTTTGTCGTATCCAGACCAAATTCCCGCAGAATCTTATCCACGATCTCTTCATTATCATACAACCTATAGTAGGCATTCTTTGTTTCTACGTGCGTTTCCTTATCTTCAATGAAATAACGCTCAAAAGTCGTCATCTTATCTTTGCCGAATACCGGGGAATTCGGGCCTGTCCAGATATACCAGAGGATATCCTCACCCTTTGCCTTATCACCGGATTCGCGGCTTGCATAATAACCTCTTCTGGCATACGTATCCAGAATGTCATAAAGCGCCTTTCCGCTGTATTCCTTGCCGAATACATTGACCTTTAAGAAGTTACCCTCTTCATCAAGCGGAACACAGCCATGATATAACAGGTTGGAATTGTATACCTTGTAAAGTCCTCCCTTTGAGAATAAGAATCTGACATCCTTCTGCAGCTTGTCACAACGCGTAAACGCCTGTCGGAGCCTTTCCATGACCTCTGTTTCTTCCGGTGTCAGCTCATATGGATTGGCAGGATCGATCGTAGGGAAATCCATGTCCCGCATCTTATATTCCCTGCCTTCTACCATAACCGTTCCTTTTTCAAAATTAATCTTATCCAGAAGCAGTCTGTCTTCCATCATGAATTCCGGTCTGCGCTTGATGATCTGTCCTTCCAGCTTAAACTGGATGACTGCCATCGCTTTATGCATCTTCATATCCATGCCAAGATCTTTGGTATTGTAATCGGTATTGTATTTGATCGCAAAGGCTTCGCTTGTATTTTTGTACTGCTCCAGTGCAAAAGTCGCAAGCGGGATCAGATTGATTCCATAGCCTTCCTCCAGCGTATCCAGATTGCCGTAGCGGGCAGACATCCTGACTACATTTGCAATGCAGGCAAGGGAGCCTGCTGCAGCACCCATCCAGACAATATCGTGATTGCCCCACTGCACATCCACGCTGTGATAATGACGCAGTGTATGCAGAATAATATGCGGCCCCGGTCCTCTGTCGTAAATATCACCTACGATATGCAGATGGTCGATGACAAGCCGCTGAATCAGTTTGCTGAGGGCAACGATAAAATCAGGCGCTCTGCCAATACGGATGATCGTATGTACGATCTCATTGTAATACCCTTCCTTATCCTGCACCTCTGCCTTCTCTGTGATCAGTTCTTCAATGATGTAGGCAAAATCCTTCGGAAGCGCTTTACGCACCTTGGATCTCGTATATTTGGAGGAAACGTGCTTTGTGATCTGCACCAGGCGATATAATGTGATCTTATACCAGTCCTCAATATTTTCCTCCTCCTGCATGACAATTTCCAGCTTTTCCTTCGGGTAATAGATCAGCGTAGCCAGACTCTTTTTATCCTTGCTGCTTAATGTATTACCGAATTCCTCATCGATCTTTCGTCTGACCGAACCGGAACCGTTTTTCAGCACATGATTAAACTGCTCATATTCTCCGTGTACATCCGTCATGAAATGCTCTGTTCCTTTAGGCAGATTCAGGATCGCCTGCAGGTTGATGATCTCCGTACTTGCCGATGCGATATTCGGATACTGCTTTGACAGAGATTTCAGATATCTCAGTTCCATATCATCCATATGTTTCCCCTTTTTCCTGTTTATCTTATTTTATCATATCTTTAACCGATCACATCACTCATATCATATAAGCCCGGCTGTTTGCCGCATAAGAATTTTGCAGCCTGTACCGCACCTTTTCCGAATACCGCTTTGGAATAAGCTCTGTGAGAGAAGGTAATGACTTCATCCTCACCTGCAAAGATCACATCATGATCTCCAACGATCGTACCGCCTCTGACAGCAGAAAAACCGATCTCCTTCTGCGGACGCGGAATGCTTCTCTGGCTTCTGTCAAATACATATTCATATTTTTCGGAAAGGCCTTCATTGATAGCATCTCCAAGTGCCAGTGCTGTACCTGACGGTGCATCCTTTTTCAGTTTGTGGTGTTTTTCCACGATCTCGATATCATAACCGGCTTCTGCCAGAAGTCCTGCTGCCTCTTTTAACAGCTTCTCAAGCAAATTGATGCCCATTGACATATTAGCGGATTTCAGGACTGCTACCTTTGCGGATGTCTCCTTGATCCTGGCAAGCTGTGCCTCGGAAAGTCCTGTTGTACATTCCACAACCGGTACCTGCTTATCTGCACACCAGTCAAGCAGTGCATCGGTACAAACCGGTGAAGAGAAGTCTATCACAACATCTGCCTCCACATCACAGTCTGCGATATTCTGAAATACCGGATAGCTGTTTTTTACCGTATCACATACATCGATACCTGCTACGATCTCTACATCATTTTCTTCTTCGATCAGTCTTGTAATGGTCTGTCCCATTTTGCCGTTACAGCCGTACATAATTACTCTTGTCATCTTTTTTCCTTCCTTATCCTACCTATTATAAAGCGACCTAAGCCCCGGTCTAAGTACATGCCTTTGGCCGGGGCTTTCTATTCTTTTCCTATTTTATAAAATACCGAAGTTCTTCATAGCCTGTGCTAACTTCTCAGCATGTTCAGGCTCCATCTCAGTCAGTGGTCTGCGGAGCGGGCCTGCATTTAAGCCCTGCAGGTTCATTGCCTTCTTAACCGGGATCGGATTGACCTCACAGAACAGTCCGTCAATAACCGGAAGAGCATCTAACTGGATCTTGCGGCTTCCTTCTACATCGCCTGCAAAGAACTTCGCACACATATCATGTGTCTGCTGTGGCGCAACATTGGATAATACGGAGATCACACCCTTACCGCCCAGTGAGAGGATCGGTACGACCTGATCATCATTACCGCTGTACAGATCCACACAACCGTCTGCAAGATGCATGACCTTGGCAACACCTGAAATATTACCTGTGGCATCTTTTACACCAACGATATTCTCTACTTCCTTACAAAGCTTTACAACCGTCTCCGGCTGGATCAGCACACCACCGGTTCTGCCCGGGATATTGTACAGAATGATCGGTAACTTTACGGAATTTGCTATCAATGTGAAATGCTCTGCCAGACCCTTCTGTGTACATTTATTATAATATGGTGTAACGATCAGAAGTCCGTCTACACCTGCCTTTTCAGCTTCTGTAGATAAATAGATCGCTGTTTCCGTACAGTTGGAACCTGTTCCTGCAATAACAGGGATTCTCTTGTTGACTACCTTTACGCAGTAGCGGATCACATCCAGATGTTCTTCATGTGTCAGTGTGGAAGATTCTCCTGTTGTACCACATACGATAATGGCATCGGTTCCTCCGGCGATCTGACGCTCGATCTGCTCCTTAAATGCTTCATAGTTGACACTGCCATCCTCATGAAATGGTGTAACGATGGCAACACCTGCTCCAGTAAAAATTGACATATCCTCTTCCTCCTTGTTTCTATGGGAATTACAGCGGACGACCTTATGTTCCTTCATTTATATAATAGAATATGCGAAAAAACCTCCTATTATATAAAAAACCGGCACATGTGAGCCGGTAATCCTTCAATCTCCGATAGCTCCCCATCATTTACTGATGACAGTCATACAGCTCTTAACTGCATGCCCAAGAATAAAGTGGTCAGGCACCTTTTCTTTCGGCATCTTTCCCTTTCCTTCCTGTTCCTCTGCACCTGCTGCATCCCCGGATCTACTGTTGAAAAATGCGACCTCTATCTCATTTTATATTTTGATATGTAAGCTCTGCATAGCACTCAGAACTTAAAAAAAGCATAGCACCAATACTGCCTTCTGTCAAGCAATTACAGACAGTTTCTGCCCTGGCAATTACGGACAATTTCTGCCCCGGTCGGGATACGGCCGGGGCAGTTAGCATCATGCATCACATTTCTTGGAACCTCAATCCACGCATAATCTGCTTCGCAGATGGATTGAGGCTGCATCATGCATCACAGATGCATGACATTACATTATTTAAAACACCTTAAAATTCACTGTTTCGATCTTGGAAACCTCGTCAGCCAGCATACACACCTCATCACTGAGCTGGATGCCTGTCATGATGACCGTTGTCTCCTCTGTTTTGGCAGAAATAAGCGTTCTCAGCTCTTCCACCGATAAGATACCGACATCGATCAGTCCCAGTACCTCATCTAAGATCAACAGATCGCATTCACCTGTTGACAATACCTTTTTGGCAAAATTCAGTCCGTTGCGGATATTCATCTTTTCTTCTTCCCGCGCTGCCTCATCCAGACTTGCATACTCCGCAGAGGATTTTTCAAAACGGAAAAACTTGATCTCCGGCTCCAGACGCTTCAGATATTCTGCATTCATCAGATGGTCTGCTTTCAAAAACTGGATGACAACAACTGTTTTCCCTTCACTTGCCGCATATAATGCTTCTCCCAGTGCAGCGGGCGTCTTTCCGTGTCCGTCTCCACTGTAAATATGAATCTTACCCTGTTTCATGTCACACCTCACAAAACGACTTTGCTCGTTTTACTTAACAGGCAGACTATACCACAAAATACCGCAGGATGCAACTTTTCCGCATTTTCCTGCTGTCAGGCATTCTGCAGGACACCCTGTTCTTCCTCGGAAGCAAGCTCCAGTTTGCTGACGCTTACCTCATATGCCACACGTTTTTCTGCCTGCTCCTCCGAGATCTTTTTCATGTACTCGCGGCTCTGGATCCTTCCCCAGATCCTGCAGCGTTCCCCAACCCTGAAATGATTCGCATATCTGGCATTTCTGCCCCAGCTGATGCACGGGATGTAATCGCTTTTTCCGTATGGACGGTTCACAGCCAGCAAAATATCCGCGATTTCTCTTCCAAGCGGTGTTTTCCGGTAAACAGGTTCCTTACAGATGAATCCGTCCAGAAAAATATAATTTGTCTTTTCATTTTCCGGTACCTGTTCAATAAATGCAACCTCCCGTACAAAAACGGAAAGGATCAGTCTGTTCCTGTGTTCTTCGTGACGGTTATATGACCTAAACTGTCCGCTTACCATGACGAGTGTTCCTCTGTAGTCCTTTGAAACATCCATCAGCCTTTCTGAGATCATAAGCGGTATCCTGTCTGATGAATCGCTGAGCCTTGGCACAAGAATATCTACCATATAAAAGCCCTCGCCAAAAATCTCATGGCTGTAGACAAATTCTCCTACGATTTCTCCCATCACGGTTACCTGATTGTTTTCCATTACCTTATCTGTCATGTTCCGGTTCTCCCTTCTTACTTTAAGAATTTTTTCCTTATTTACTTACGTCAGACATTGTCTGCTATATATATTTATGAAAAAATCCCATAATTATGACATGGTTTCATCGACAAAAGCTGGTGTTTTCTTACAGTCCTTGTTGATTTTTGCAAAAAATGTGATAGACTATAAACGTTTGGGTATCCTATTTAACTGTAGACCCCGTTTTTAGAGAGTGAGGAGTTATATGAAAACAACGAGAGACGATATTCGTAATGTCGCAATCATCGCCCATGTCGATCACGGTAAAACGACACTGGTAGATGAACTGTTAAAACAAAGCGGTGTATTTCGTGAGAATCAGGAAGTGGCAGAACGTGTCATGGATTCCAATGATATCGAGAGAGAGCGTGGTATTACCATTCTTTCCAAGAACACAGCAGTTACTTATAAAAATACAAAGATCAACATTATCGACACACCAGGTCATGCAGACTTCGGCGGCGAAGTGGAACGTGTCCTGAAAATGGTAAATGGCGTCATCCTCGTAGTCGATGCTTTTGAAGGTGCCATGCCACAGACCAAATTCGTACTGCGTAAGGCACTGGAGCTGAAATTACCGGTTATCGTCTGTGTCAATAAGATCGACCGTCCGGAAGCAAGACCTGCTGAGGTTGTTGATGAAGTACTTGAGCTTCTCATTGATCTGGATGCGGATGAATCCCAGCTTGACTGCCCGATCGTATATGCTTCCGCAAAAGCCGGAACCGCTTCTCTTTCCATAGATGAGCCGGGTAAAGATATGATGCCATTGTTTGAAACGATCCTGGATTACATTCCTGCACCGGAAGGGGATCCTGATGCAGGTACACAGGTACTGATCAGTACGATCGATTACAACGAATATGTCGGCCGTATCGGCGTCGGCAAAGTAGATAACGGCGTGATCCGTGTCAATCAGGATGTTGTCATCGTCAACCATCATGAGCCTGACAAGATGAAAAAGGTGAAGGTTTCCAAGCTGTATGAATTTGACGGTTTAAATAAGGTAGAAATCAAAGAAGCAGGCATCGGTTCCATCGTAGCGATTTCCGGTATCGCAGATATCCACATCGGTGATACACTCTGCAGTCCGGAGAATCCGATTCCGATCCCATTCCAGAAGATTTCAGAGCCGACGATCGCCATGCATTTCATCGTCAACGACTCTCCGCTCGCCGGACAGGAAGGCAAATATGTCACAAGCCGTCATCTGCGCGACAGACTGTTCCGTGAATTAAATACAGATGTTTCCCTGCGTGTGGAAGAAACCGAAACAACAGAAAGCTTCAAGGTTTCCGGCCGTGGTGAATTACATCTTTCCGTTTTGATCGAAAATATGCGCCGTGAAGGCTATGAATTTGCAGTTTCCAAAGCCGAGGTTTTATACAAGACCGATGAAAACGGCAAAAAACTTGAGCCAATGGAGCTTGCTTATATCGATGTACCGGATGAATTCTCCGGTTCAGTCATCCAGAAGTTATCTGCCAGAAAGGGCGAGCTCATCAGCATGGGAGCTGCCAACGGTGGTTATGTCCGTCTTGAGTTCTCTATTCCGGCGCGTGGTCTGATCGGTTACCGTGGTGAATTCATGACGGATACAAAGGGAAATGGTATCATCAATACAACGTATGACGGATATGGTCCTTACAAGGGCGATATGATGTACCGTGCACAGGGTTCCCTGATCGCATTTGAATCCGGCGAAGCCATTACTTACGGTCTGTACAATGCACAGGAACGTGGTACCCTCTTCATCGGTCCCGGTGAAAAGGTTTATGCCGGTATGGTAGTCGGTGAAACAGGTAAGGCGGAAGATATTGAGATCAATGTCTGCAAGAAAAAACAGATGACAAATACCCGTTCTTCCGGTTCAGATGAAGCACTTCGTCTGTCACCGCCAAAGATTCTCTCTTTGGAGCAGGCTCTTGAGTTTATCGATACCGATGAGCTCTTAGAGGTAACACCAAAGAGTCTTCGTATCCGTAAGAAGATCCTGGATCCTACCATGCGTAAGCGTGCAGGTTTCAGAAAGTCATAATTCTTTGATATTATGTAAACTTATATAAGGTTTAAAAAAGGAAAGCCGGTGATGGCTTTCCTTTTTCTATTCATAGCATTCTTGACTTTATCTACCCAATGTGTTATAAAGTAAACAGCGTTTACCAAACTGTATCAAAAGGAGGCGGTCATTATTCGCGAAAGCACAAAAGAAACCAGAGAATTGATCTTAAAAAGTGCCATGGATATCTTTCTTGAAACCGGCTATCAGGAAGCCTCCATGCGAAAGATCGCTGCCAGAGCCGGTATCACTGCAGGAGCCATCTATAAACATTTTTCCGGTAAAGAAGAAATGTTTGGAGAGCTCTTTCATGCATGCGGCAAAAAACTTATGCGCATTACAGAATCTATGATCGGCGTTGACTTTTCTGCCCTGTCAGATGCGGAACTGGTTCAGGTTCTGTATTCGAAGATATCCATGCAGACACTTCATCTATTACAGGATGATATGCAGCTTCTTCATATGTTATTAAAAAATGATTCCGGGACTTATCTTGCACATTTTCGATCTATCTATATAGAACGCTGTACCGCATTTGCAGCCAATTATTATGAGGAACTGTACCGACGTGGCATTTCCTCAAAAAAATTATCGGAAAAGACGATCTATATGCTATCTTCTTCGGAATTTTCCATGATCTGTGAGATGATCGCTGATGACGCCTGCCAGAATGGGATCACAGAAGAAATGAAAGCCGCATTTACAGAAGCAATGACTGTTCTGCTCCGCGGATTAGAGGCAGAACTGGGCATCCAGTATCAAACCGGAGGTGACAAATTATGAAAAATACATTGCAGGCAAAACTGATCTATCGTTTTTATCACAGCGCCGTAAAGGCAGAATTGAAAAGACGTGGTTTCTCTAAAAATACAGTCAAAAAGATTGAAAAAGAACATAAATTGATCGTGGAACGGGCAAAGGATATCGGTAAATCCAATCTGCTGAGTTCCTACATCATGGGAAGTTACTTTATTGCATTAAATCGCAGCACCGGAAAATCCGCTGAAGAAAATTACGAAATATTCCGTGATGGACTGTGTGCCTCAAAACTGTTTCACAAAATAATGGGCGATGCAGATAGTTATCTGAATCCAAAGCGCATGCCTGCAAGGCTGAAATGGTCCGAGGAAAGCCATAAGCGCAAGTATGAAAACGACTGGGTTGTGGATATTCTGCCGGGAAATAAATCGTATGACCTTGGCTATGATTATCACGAATGTGGTATCTGTAAACTGTGCCAGGATGAGGGATGCCCAAATCTGGCAGCTTATCTGTGCAGAATGGACTATGTGCTTGCGGATATTATGCACATGAAATTAGTGAGAACCGGAACAATTGCAGAAGGAGCAGCCTTCTGTGACTTCCGATACAGTAAGCCCCGCGGTGGGGAAAACAGCTGACCTTCCGGTCAGCTGTTGCGCTTTCTATACAATATCCGTATCTGTATGCCCGTTTTCATCAAAAACTAATGAATTATCGAAACCGGTAACATCCTTTAGTTCCATCAACTCGTTACCTTCGTACATTGAAAATGTACAAGTAACCGGATATGGTTGTTTTTGTATATTTTTTATATCAGGAATATAATGAATTGTTTGTCCAAATATTAAATCACTCTCATATAGCTCGTCTCTGTTTTTTCCTACTAACAAGCTTTTCCCTATTTCTTCTTGATCTTCAGAAAGAGAAATTATATTGGCATCTTACATGCAGCCTATCTCGTTCTCTTAACGCTGTAATCGCTGTCATACATTTCTTTCAGCTTTTCTACCGTATTGTAAACGCCATCCATACAAAATTCCTTCGACCATGTCATGTAATATGCCCATGGTGTATGGCTCTGCTCCAGCTTTTTAACATCCGGGTTATAGCCGACTTCCGTCAGCGCTGCCACTTTGTTTCTGGATGTATTGGCGATCAGCTCCTCATACTGCTTCTGGTAATCTGTTGCTTCATATTCCGGCAGATAAATGTCCCACGATACCACATCTACGTAGGCATCACCCGGATACCCTTCCTTTGTCGGACAGCTCCAAACCCAGAGCAGGTTGTCCAGATGCTTCTGGTTTACATAATAATCAAACATCAGCTTGTAAAGCTCTGCTGCCACTTGACCGCCTTTTCTGCCCCACCAGAACCATGTGCCTTCCACCTCATGGAACGGACGCCACAGTACCGGAATATTTTCCTGCTGAAAGCGGGCGAGCTGCCCGGCGATCACATCCAGATCCTGATAGAAAGCTTTGCGCTCCTTCGTGCCCTCCACAAGCACCTGCTCCGGGTCAAACTCCGTATGCTCACTGTAAAAGCTCTTATCTCTTCCGCCCACCGGTGAGAACCAGTGAAAGCAGATAGAAACAATACCGTCTGTCTCTTTTGCCCATTTGATCGCAGTGTCCATGGTGCCCTGATTTTCCTTTACCTCTGTCAGGCACGCCTCGGATGCATCCGCATAGTTGATGTTTGGGGAATAGCCCAAAAGCTCAAATCCCTGCAGCTTCGGATAAGCACCTGTCTTTTCATGGATATAGGTGATCTCCTCCATCGGATTTGTCTGCGTATGCTGTCCGGTTATGATCTTTTTGCCGGCTGTTTCATATAAATATGCCAATAATTCTTTTGCCTCTTTTGTTGCGTTTTCATTCACAGGTTTCATTTCTCAGTTTTCCTTTTGTAATCTCTGTTTTTCCGTTTGTTTTTTCTGTCAGCAATTTGATCGCTGCGTCCTCTTCCCCCGCCGGTACCAGCACATGGAACAGTACTTTTGCGCCATATTCCGTATCTGCTGTGCGAAAACCCGCCTGGGAAAGCAGATACTGAATCTTCCCGACATCCGTATATTCCGCTGTCAGCATCAGCTCCTGCATCAAAAGCTGCTGTCTGATCTCAGCGTGCAAAAGAGCTTCTGAAACAGCCCCCTGATAAGCACGTACCAGTCCGCCCGTTCCCAGCAACACACCGCCAAAATACCTCGTTACAACAGCCGCCACGTTATGTACATCCTGCCCGGTCAGCACAGAGAGCATCGGTCTGCCCGCTGTCCCGCTCGGCTCACCGTCATCGGAGGAATGCATGATCTCGTTGTTTTCCCCGATCACATAAGCGCTGCAGTTGTGCCTTGCATCCCAGTATTTCTTTTTGCAAGCAGCAATGAACTGCTCTGCCTCCTCCTGCGACTGTACGGGACATAATGTCGCGATAAATCTTGATTTTTTTTCTGTAATCTCGCCCTGCGCCTGCTGCAGTATGATCTTCATATACGGATCTTGCTCCTTTATTTGTCTGGTATTGCTATTTTATAAATAATGTCTACGAATTGTTTCGTGCTACGCACTCCCACAATTCTCCCCAATATTCGCATATCGTGGGATTATCATCCCACTTTTATGCTCATATCGGAGCGGGTCTCAAGGTCTTTCACCCACCTATGAGCGAGCTCACGTGGGTTTAGACCTTTAGACCCTGACATCATATAATTCTGCAACTAAAGCATACCACAGATTCGGTATAAAAGTGTACCATTTTGTGAACAATCCTATATATGGAAGATTACCCTTTCCTTTAATGGCTGTTTTTGGTATAATCAGTGAGAATAAGGAGGCTTTATTCATGAATTATGGTAAAAAAAGCATCCGCAAAAAACAGCGGCAGCTTAATTCTAAATCAACGAAATTCAGCAAAATGTTCTTACTGGCATTTTTGAAAGCACTGCTCATCTGTATGATCAGTGTGTGCATTATCGGTGTCTGTCTCGGTATCGGTATGTTTAAGGGAATTCTGGCATCTGCCCCCGATATTTCCAGTCTGGATGTTACGCCAAGCGGTTATGCGACCGTCGTTTACGATAACAGTGGCAAACAGATCGCCAAGCTCGTCGGCACCAATTCCAACCGAAGCTATGTCAAGATGGATCAGATCCCTGAAAATATGGCTAACGCCTTTGTCGCGATCGAAGATGCGCGTTTCTATCAGCATAACGGTATTGATATCAAGGGTATTATCAGAGCCGGTGTGACCGCCATCAAGACAAGACATCTCGGACAGGGTGCCAGCACGATCACCCAGCAGCTTCTGAAAAACAACGTCTTTGAGGGCTGGGTAACGGAAAACTCCGATCTTGTCCGTATCAAGCGTAAGATCCAGGAGCAGTATCTGGCACTGGAGCTCGAAAAAAGAATGAGCAAGCGGGATATTCTGGAGCTTTATATGAACTCGATCAACTTAGGACAGAATACACTTGGTGTACAGGCAGCTTCCATGCGTTACTTCAATAAGCCCGTATCTGAGCTGAATTTATCCGAATGTGCGGTTATTGCCGGCATCACACAGAACCCGTCCAAATACAATCCGATCACACATCCGGAAGACAATGCAGACAGGCGTACAAAGGTTCTGAATGATATGCTGGATCAGGGCTGGATCGATCAGGATGAATACGATGAGGCTATGGCAGACGATGTCTACTCCCGCATCAAGCAGGTAAATGAAACAACAGAAAGCGATTCGATCAACTCCTACTTCGTTGATGCGCTGATCGATCAGGTTACTTCCGTTCTGATGGAAGAAAAGGGCTATAATGAAACACAGGCATATAATCTGGTTTATTCCGGCGGTCTGCAGATCCAGACAACGCAGGATCCTTCCATCCAGAAGATCTGTGATGAGATTTACAATAATGAAGAAAACTATCCTGAAAATACAAAATGGCTGCTTGACTATCAGCTCACTGTCCTGACAGCAGGTGGTGAGTATGTCAATTATTCAACGGAAATGTTCAAGCAGTATTTCAGGAACCAGCGTTCTTCCTATAATCTGCTGTTTTCTTCCCAGGATGCTGCTTATACGGATATCGCGGAATATCAGCAGAGCGTTTTAAGCCCGGGTGATGAAGTCTATTCGGAAAATGTATCGCTGACACCGCAGCCACAGGTTTCCATTACCGTAGAGGATCAATCCACAGGTTACATCGTGGCAATGGTCGGCGGACGTGGTACAAAATCAGCCAGCCGTACTTTAAACAGAGCAACGGACACGACCAGACAGCCCGGATCTACCTTTAAAATTCTGTCTACTTATGCACCTGCCCTTGACAGCGCCGGCATGACACTTGCCACTGTCCAGAACGATGCCCCATATAATTATGCAAACGGAAGACCTGTCAGCAACTGGTATTCCAGCGGCTACAAGGGAATCTGTACACTCCGTTACGGTATTGAACAGTCCCTGAATATTGTTGCAGTAAAAACACTGACACAGATCACACCACAGCTTGGTTTTGATTATCTGCAGAACTTCGGCTTTACTACCCTTGTGGAACGTCGCGAGGTCGAGACAAGCAGCGGTACCCAGATTTTCTCCGATATCACACAGTCTCTTGCACTGGGCGGTATCACAGACGGTGTTACCAATCTGGAACTGAATGCAGGCTATGCAACGGTTGCCAATAACGGTACTTATATCAAACCGACTTTATTTACAAAAATTCTGGATCACGATGGCAATGTTATGGTAGATAACACAACACCGGAATCTCATCAGGTTATCAAGGAAACAACTGCCTTCCTGCTGACAGATGCCATGGTCGATGTTGTCACAAAAGGTACCGGTGGTTCCGTCAACTTCGGCGGCGATGTCGCAATCGCCGGGAAAACCGGTACAACCTCCGATTATAAGGATGTCTGGTTTGCAGGCTACTCTCCGTACTATACAGCTACGACCTGGACAGGCTATGACAATAACGTATCTATGGAGACAAGTGCGGAAAAGAACTTATCCAAAACAATGTGGAAAGCTGTTATGTCCCGGATCCATGAAGGATTACCTGCCGCTTCCTTTACGAAGCCAAGCGGTATTGTGACCGCGACAGTCTGCTCCAAGTCCGGTAAACTGCCGATTGCAGGCGTATGTGATGCTTACTTAAATACAGAATACTTTGCAGAAGGTACCGTACCGACAGAAACATGTGATGTACACTTTTCCGGAATGGTATGTTCAGCAACCGGTCTTGCCGCTACAACGACCTGTCCTTATCAGGTTCCGGGCGTTATTGAAATTGCACCATCCGACGATGGTTCACCGGGTGCAACAAAGTATTGTCCGCATACACCGGATTACTTTACAAATCCTGCCAATGCTGCTTCCATCCAGGCTGCTCAACAGGCGATCGCACAGCAGCAGGCTGCAGCAGCACAGGCAGCGCAGCAGGCACAGCAGCAGGCAGCACAGCAGGCACAGCAGCAGATCGATGCACAGGCAGATGCAGAAGAAGCCGGCGGCGGTGAAGCTCCTGCAGATGATGAGTAGAATGCATTAGATTATGTCAATGCGGATCAGCAAGCTATCACAATATAGAAACAGAAAGAAAAACCATGGACTAAAATTCTTCAGTCCATGGTTTTTTAAATGTACCATTTATTGTATTTCCAAGCCATTTCCAGCCCGTTCCTATGATGACATCCACCTATTCCCTGTCCAGCTTATAAAAGCTACAGTGCAGCTGCGTCTCATCCACATCTGACAATTCCTTTGGCAATGTGATATGCAATCTCTCTACAGCCTTCTCACAGGTAAAATACGGGCTTGTACAAAGCGGTAACAGCACGCTGTCTGCCATCGTGTAAGTAAAGTGTGCACTGCCCTCTGCAGCGATCTCTGTCCCAAAAGACAGCTCCGCCTGTCCTGCGGCGGTCTGTCCTTTCGTTTCCTCATTTGCCGCATCCCTGCCCGGATCCTGCAGATCGATAGCAACATCACAATCGATCTGTAAAAGGTCAATGTCCATTCCTGTGATTTCCCTTTCAAAGACAAGATCAAAGCCCTCTTCTGTCCGTTCAATCCGGTAAGGTATCTGCAGTTCCTGCCCTTTCTCTTCTATGCCGGCCCAGACTGCGGGCAGCATTTGCAGGCTCGTTTTATGCAGCAGCTGTGCATATGACTCATAATCGACCTTTGCAGCTTCTGTATGACACTCTCCACGCAGCAAATAAATCACATTTTCATATTTATACGGTACATAATCCTGCTCCAGCAGATAATCATAGAGCAGAATGCTTCTGTCACTGAAGGTCGCTTCATCGAACTGGATGTATGGTGCAAGAAGGATCAGATCCGGCAGATTTTCGGAAAGCTGCACGATCGCCTTTTCCTGCATCGTGCGGTTGCTGATGTTATACACGGATGTAAACGGGAAAAAGCATTCCCGGTCAAATAAAACCGCATTGGCAACTGCATTGGTTGCATCCAGCCATGTCTTTCCTTCTGTCACCTCAGCCTGTAATACCGTTCCGATATTTTGCAGGCTCTGCAGCGTATTTCCCTGTACAAAACCTGTTCCCATATTGGATATTCCCGCATCCGTCACATATACGACCGGATCTGCGATCTCTTTTCCCCCGATCGTTGTATCTACAGATGCAGGAACCTCTTTGATCATACAAAGACTGTCCGCTGTTATGAGCGGTGCATCCTGACTCAGCCACAGCATCAGGGAACCGAGAGCCAGTGCCATAAGCCATTTTTTATGTTCGTATAAAAGGACTGACACTGTCAGAATGCTGAAAAAGATCGTCAATACCAGGGCTCTGCCCCCTTCATCAAACCGGACAAAAGCGTAATTTACCAAAATAAGATAACAGATCAGCAATGTCATAAACTGCCCTGCTGCTCTTTTCTCTTTCTTCAGTGCAAAATACAGACAAACGAGAAGTGGCAGTAAAAAGCCAAAAGTCCCGATAAAGAACGTTCCCTGCTCTCCCATCAGCCCCGGCAGAAGATAACCGGCTGCATCTGTCACATCTTCAAACATTGCCATACCATTGACATACAACGTTGTTCCGGTATTATCCTTTAAATAAACCACAATCTGTAAAAACAGAGGGATAAAAGAAATGCCGAATACAATCAATGCAAGCCAGCGTACCAGCACCCCCGGTCTATGCAGGATCTCTTTGCAGTTTTCTCCAAGCTTTGGCAAGCTTCTGCACAAAACAAGCGGCAGAAATGCCAGAGCCGCAGTTCCACCGATCGATGCGTTCCATGCAATCGCAAAGATAGAAAGGAGCACCCATGCATACAGATAATCGAGCTTTGGCAGCTTCTTACTAAACAGGACAAAAAACAGGATAAACAAAAACAGATACCGCATTCCCGCTGTTTTGACCAGAAACGGCATAAACAGCCAGACAAGCCATATACCTGCCCTGTGCTCCATAAAATAACAGATCACAAGTGCCAGCAGAGCCGCCATGGCAAGATCCCCAACTATTTTTGCCGCATTCAGGGAAAGATATGATCCGTCGAAAAACAGATAATCGATCACTCCATAATAATAATCACAAAGTCCGTGGATCGGGATCAGATCCAGATAAGGCAGCTTATGATACGACATCAGCTGCTGCATCGGAAGTGTGATCTCCCCGTTGTGGAAATAATCCATGCTGAGCAGCCCCTCCGGCTGTGTAAAAACACGCAGCATGGCTGCCATAACAAAGGTCGTCGGATAAATCCGGCTTTCCTTTCTGCTGCTAAAATACGCCCAGATCAGAAGTAACAGTGTCAGCAGGATACAGAAGTATTTCCATCTGCCGGAATAAAACAGCTCCATGACCTCTCCCGTCACTTCATATTGATAACGAAAATGCACAAAGGAAAGACAGCCAACCGGCAGTAAGATCTGCAGATATTTCTCAAGTCTTATCTTGACAAACAGCCTGCCAAGCTGTGGCAGTCCGCAAAGCATAAGAAAGAAAACGGCTGTAATCCCTAATAATACAAGGCTGCCAGCCTGCCAGAGCTGTGCGATCCTTACCTTCCAGCCTGCTGCCAGAAACAGCACGGTCAAAGCCCCATAGACAAATGACGCCTGTTCTACGCAGTTTACATAACTTGTTTTAGTGTGCTGACAAAGCAGATAACCCAAAAGCAATACCGCATAAAGCCCTGCATACTGCCACATATACCTCTGCTGTGTCAGTATCATAAGCAATACAGCTGCATATCCGATCATAAAACCATAAACCGCCTTTTCCCTGTCTGTTTTCTCTTCTCTGCCCGTATTCTGCCTTACCGGCTTCACTTTTAGCAGGATCCATGCAAACAGGATAAATAACAGCGGCAGACCAATGATCGCTCCCCGGATCAGCCACAGATCCGCCTGTTTGTTATAACCCGACCATGTTGTTAGCCCGCAGATCAGATCCTTGTAAACAGGAAGCTGATCGTACCAGCCCTTTATAAACAGACCGAAAATGGAAAACAGGGTCAAAACAGCTCCAAAAGCTGCTTCAATCCCTGTCCATAAATCTAAACTTTTAAACTGCGCAAAAAACTTTTTCATTTTGATCATAAGAACATGCAATGTGCCAGTGCCTGTCGCAGTTCCTCCTCCTTAATCGGTTTTGAGATAACTTCGGAAAAGCCGCAGTCATAAAAGATTTGTTTGGACTCCTCCGTAATATTGGATGTCATGACTAAAAGCGGCAGAAGTTCAAAATAAGGATCCGCAAGCTGTCTGATCTCCTTTGCTGTCTGGATACCGCCCTTAACAGGCATCATATGATCAAGAATAACAAAATCATATTTCCTTGTGCGAAGCTCTTCAATCGCCTCTTCACCGCTTTCCACTGTCTTTGCCTGCATACCGTATGATTTCAGCAAAGATGCGACCAGCTTACAGTTTACCGGACTGTCATCTACCACAAGTGCCTTCACCTGCTTGGCGTAATACAGATTCTGTGCCTTTTTGCGGGAATCTGTGATCAGTTCCTTCTGCTCTTCTCTATGTTTCTCCTTGATCTGTCCGATCGTTTCCTCATCCTCAACCGTCTGCAAAAATGAAATCACAAATTTGGTCTGTCTGACCTCTGCTCCAGCGGTCTTATCCAAAAAGATACCGTTCAGCTTCTGGATCATATTTTTGGCAAGCGCAAAGCCCGGTGCATTTCCATAACGCAGATCTTCCGTCAGATCCTCACTGCAGTCGATCCTGCACACCAGTGTGATATTCTGCCCTCTTCTTGGCAGAATACCCTTTTCATAAGTAACGGTCATTGTGACTGTTCCCTGCTCCGTAAACTGCAGCAGATCACTTAAGATGTTGATCATGGCAAGACGGATCTTTTCGGTATTTCCAACGAGTACGCTGGGTAGATCATAATCCACATGCAGCAGAAAAACCTTATCCTTTCCCCGGATCATACTCTGTATTTTCTGATTGATCTCCAGAAATAAGCCCTTTGTATTATAAGTTGCTGCCTGCTCCGTCTCTGCTGCCGGTGTTGCAGCCACTGCTGCTGTCACATAACTGCCATCCTCTCTTTGTTCCAGCAAAAAACCGGACAGGATCATATCCCTTTCCTTCATGCAGAGCAGATACATCAGAAGCATTAAGATCAGATACTCCAGTACAGTCGCAAGTATTTCCTCATAGCTTGTCTGATATGTGTAGCGCAGCGTATGAAGTCTGTGGTCCGTCTGGTAAAATTTATACAAAAATACACAGAGCATGGCAAAAAAACAATTTCTTGCCGTGTGTATAAATATCGCTTTATCCGCATACAGAAGACTGACAAGCGGTACGATCACATAAAACAGCTTCAGACTGATCACATCATTACAGGCAACCAGACAGACAAGCCCTTCCATAAGTGTCAGACAGACACATCGGTTGACTGTTTCATTATAAGAATACCGGCAGACGATCACCGGAATAACCGATGCCGCAAAAATCAAGAGACATACTTTGATAAGTGTGCTCTTTTCCAGCACAAGCACATCCACCTGCCATGCGATAACCGCCGCAGGGATCAGTATCAGAAATGCCGCGATCAGCTTCCCGAGAATCCCATTGATCCTGCGGTTATTATCTTTTATAAAATCCCTCATATAAAGATTTTGATTCATGTAGTATCCTTCTCCTTATAACCCTCTCACCAATACTTGACTTATTCAGAATTTTACCATATTTTACGCTGAGAATCCAGTTTTTGTTTGACAAAGAATCGTTTCTTTGATACAATATCGTTCGGTAACAAAAAAGCTGCTGTGGCTCAGAGGTAGAGCACTTCCTTGGTAAGGAAGGGGTCACGGGTTCAATTCCCGTCAGCAGCTTATTATTTTTTCCCTTTAAAAACCTTGAAAATACGGCATTTTTGAGGTTTTTATTTTTTTGTTTTCTTAAGGTACACCTAGGTACACTTTATTGTTTTTGTATCCCATTTAATAACTTGCGCACATCATCAATATATTCATCACTCTTGGCAAATGTATAATTCTTTAAATTAGTCTCTACTGAATGTCCTAATAATCTTGCCCTTTCTGGTGCTTTTAATCCTAGTGGAATTAACACATATGAATTAAGTGCCATCCTTAATGCATGATTATTAGTTAAATTTAAATTGAGTGCAAGACATACATTCCGAAGTGATTTATAATAACCTCTTGTTGTTATCCATTCTCCATTATTTTGAGCAAATATCCATTCAGATTTAATACCTCGTTTTTCTTGATCCTTCCTTAATATATCTAGTAAATCCTTTATCTCATCTGTTAATGGAAAATATCTACCATCTCGACTTACACCTTTTTCATTTTTTGTGCATGAATTATAATAATATGTTGTTTTGTGATCTTTAAATATATCATTTTGTTGCGCATGTATATGTATAGCGTTCTCTGTTATATCATCCCATTTTAAGGCTGGTATCTCGCCTTCACGCATTCCGGTAAGTGATGATAAAAGAATAGCATAGCCATATATGTCATATCGTTTTTGCTGAATTCTTTTATATAAATAAGCTTGTATCTTTTTTACATCTGTCTCTTGAAATGCTTTGTCTTCCGGCTTATATGATATTTGACGACAATTCTTTTTAAAAACTGCATTTTTTTGAGGAACTGGATTTATTTCCAATATTCTTATATCCGGATCTGTTGCATAATCAAATACCATATTAATCAGCGTCTTCATCTTTAAAAATCTTTTTTGTGTTAATTTATTTTCTATAATACAGTCTTGCATAAAGATTTTTAAATCTGATCCTGTAATATATCTTATATCAGTTTTTTTTAATTTTTCTGATATCAATGTTCGATATGTCAGATCATAATCAATTATGGTTTTCTCTTTTGGATGTTCCTCTTTTATTTTTTTATCAAGTGCTTTTTTATAAATAGTACTAAATGAATAATTCTTTATGCATTTATTTGCTGCAGTAAAATATTCTTGATACAGTAAATCTATCATTTTATTATAAGAATTTACTCTTGGACGTAAATCATTTAATACAGTTTGATATACTTCTTTTAATTCTCCATTTTTTCGCTTTACATATGTTTTTGTGATTTTGTTAGGGTGTCTTTCTAAGACTTTCTTCTCCTTCATTTCAAATTCTTTTTTTGTCATTTCTTCAATAACAGCGTTGGCACTTTCTATAGTACCTGTATTTTGAAGAAGGAGCAATACATTTTTTAACTCTTCAATTTGTGTAAGTTCCGACATAGGCATCACTTCCTTTATTTTTGATGCTTATATATGTGAAAATAAAAATCTCGTTTTTCACTTAATAGACTTTTAATCTTATGAAACTTACACTTTTTTAGAATGTTTTTTACATAAAAAATACCGTAGTAAAATACTACGGTACTAAAAATCTATGCGGAACATATGATTTTTGGGGATATAACAAAATTAATTTGTTTATATGAGGGGATATGATTATTATAGCATAATATATTTTTTTGTCAAATCAATTCTTTACTAATATTCTCTAATTCTTGATTTTTATCTGCTTCAACTATTTCTATCGCCTCTTTTAAATTTCCATGTTTTTCTCTAAATGCTTGTCTTATTCCTTGATTATTTCTGAGAAGTGCCATGGTTCTTTTTTGATCATCAAGTATTTTATATCTTTGTGCATTTTTTTCTTTTACAGAAGAAAATTCATGTTCCGCTAAAAGTGCTGGCGTGGATCCATATGCAAATTGTCCTCGATGTTGATAACCTATTTCAGCTTCATGTACCATATTATCATTTATAGCAATATCTATAAATAATCCGGCTTCCTGTAAATATTGTGGAACATTTGGTATATATTTCTTTAAAATACTGTTTTTTGACATTAGTTTGCAAACTTTATTTTGACATTCTTTTTCAGATATATCAGGATATAATTGTTTACACTTATTCCATATAGCAATTATTAAATCTTTTTTATCTTCTCTTATTTTTAATTTCTCAATACCTGCATGTCTTGCTCTATATATTTGTGTTTCATCTATCTCTTCAGGATGATCTAATTTGTATTGCCTAATATCTGAATTTACAGTGGCTCTGGTTATACCAAGCATATCTGCAATTTCCTGCTGTGTATATCCATGTGATGATCCATGTTTATTATAAAGATCCCAAACTTTTTTCTGTCTATCTATTATTTCTGTTTTTGTTGAAATTATTAAATCTTGTGAATATGTGTCATTCTTAATCTCTTGTAAAGTATCTGTAGTAATACCAATACATCTACTAATGTAATTTATATTAGGATTGTTTTCTACAATATTTTTCACAGTTTGATATATCTGTGGATCACTTAATAAGTACTTATCAAAAGTTTTTTTAACTTCAAGTACATCCTTTAAATTTGAAAATTTTGTTCTTTGATATGTTGTATATTGATATTTCTCTTATATTTTGGAAATTGAAGTTCCTCTTTGAAGATCTGATAAAGCTTTTTCAAAATTGGGAACATATTTTTCAAAACAGTTTATTAAATTCTCCTTATTTTTATCAGACTTTTCAAGAAGATATTTTTTACACGCTTCTACTATTTCTACTTGAGATTGCTTTGGATGCAGAATTTCAGCAATTTTCTGTATTTGTGATTTGTCATCATAAAAATATGTATTTTGAAGAGGTTTATGCCACATTCCTACAGATTCTAATTTTTCATCATATGATTTATCATCATTCTTTTTTTAAATCTTACATAACTTTAAAAATGGTACATATTCACATAATGGATGCCAAAGATAATTTATAATCATTATTCCTATAAAAACGGGGATACCTGTAAAAATGTATACTATAAATATATATAAATATTCTTTAAATGGAACATTAAGTATCATTAATTTTCTAGTTATTACTAAATATAAAGTGCTTATTATAAATATAATCATATAAATAGCAAAAAACTGCAGAATAGTCTTCATTGGATCTGCAAGATCAATTTGTTTTATTAAAAAACCTATAAAAGCAAAAACATATACTGAAATATAATCAATTATATCAAATGCCTTATTTAGTAAATGCAAAATGCCGCCTAAAACTTTCATTACCAATTTCGTTTACCTCTTCTTTTCCTCAATTTCTGTCATAATAGATTTTACCTCTTATTACATATTTCTGATAATAGATTATTAATCAAAACATTTTTGCGATCCGGTTCTACTATAGAAGGCATTTCTTTTTCACTGGAGATCTTTTTAAGTAATTCCAGATAGTCATTATGTGTATTAGTAGTTTTTAATGATTCTAATATATTTTCTATTTGTTGAAGCTTATCCATATAACTTACTATCTTTTGAAGATCATCTGTTGAAAAAGAAATTACTTCATCCTTATTTTTATTGGAATTTAAAAAATCTGTGATATAGTTACTAATTTGTGATGGTGTATTCATATATATTACCTCTCTTATATTTTGATAAATATATATGTAAAATTTAATATGAAAAATAAGTAAGATATGTAATAGAAAATAAAGAAATAATAATGAATTATAATATATTTAATAATAAAGAATATTAATCTATTTATATGAAATATAATAAATATACTAATAAAAGAAATATATATATTAATAAATAAAATATATTTTATATAATAAATAATATATAAATATATAATATTTTAATAGCCCCAGTTTCGAGCCTTTTGTCCTCGAACTTTTTAGGCAGCTTTTTTAGTTTTGAGAAACTATTTTTTAAAGGGCTTTTGATCTGTCCTGCCAAAATTTGCCTTACTAAACCCGTCGAGGACAACGGCTTTTTCCCCCAGACCTTAATAACTGCAAAACTTTGTTATAAATTTCACACATAAATTAAGGTCTGGAGTAAAGACATTTTTTAAAAAATCAAGCTATTCGTGTTTATTTCAAATTTTTTAATAAGAAAAGAATGCCTGAGGTATCCGTGTCTTCCAGATATTACTATCCGGCACAGTTCATGTCTAATATAAGACAAACAGCCAAGGTCTAGTATCAAACGCTGTAGAGAGCAACTCTTTCTGTGACTCCCATCTCCCATCAGTAAATTATATAAACTTTACGTCAGAAAGCACTAGGACTGGCACACCGATCTTTAAGATAATGGTCTACCAACACACCCTCTAACGGCGATTCCTACGGCTGCGCCCCCGTAAAGGTTGTATTATAGCGATTTTCCTCTCAACGCTCCAATTTCTTCCCTAAGGTATGGCTCCTTAGCCTATATTTGTTTTCTCTCAGAATTTACGTTTGTATATTTTCTCTCAGAATATACATCTATATATGTAAAATAAAAAATTTAAAAATTTTATTTATGACTATATTTTTCAATATTCCTTTTCACATATTTGAACCTCTCATGGCTAAAGTCACGAGATTCTTGGGAACTCCTTTCTGCTAAAAAGATATTTACCAAGCTATCCCGATAGTTCCTACCGTTTTTTAATTTGTCTATGCTACTTTCAATAATCTCAATCCTTCATTAAGAATATTGATAGCAGCATTTACATCTCTATCATGGTGTATATGGCAACAAGGACAAACCCATTCTCTTACTGAAAGATTTTTCGTGTCCTTATTTACATATCCACATACATTACAAATTTGAGAACTTGCATAAAATTTATCTACTTTAACAACTTGTTTTTTATACCAATTTGCCTTGTATTCAAGTTGTCTTACAAACTCTGACCATGATACATCTGCAATAGATTGAGCAAGTTTATGATTTTTAATCATATTTTTTACTTGCAGATCTTCTAAGCAGATGACATCATTATTTCTGATAATTTCAGTAGATAACTTCTGTAAAAAATCTTTTCTCTGATTTGCAATATGTTCCTGAAGTTTTGCAATCTTTATTCTTGCCTTATTACGATTTGAACCACCTTTTGATTTTCGAGATAGTTGTCTTTGTAATTTAGCAAGTTTATTCAATGATTTTTTCAAATATTCTGGATTCAAAATTATTTTTCCTTTAGAAGTAATACAAAATTCCTTAATTCCTAAATCGATTCCAACTGAATTACCAGTTTTGTCAAATGGTTTAATATCCACATCAGTACAACAAAATGATATATAATATTTTCCGCTAGGTTCTTGCGATACGGTAGCATTAAGAATCCTGCCTTGTGGTATTAACTTGTTTTTTGTCTTTACCATGCCGAGCTTAGGTAACTTAATATATTTATCACAATATTGAATATTTCTATTTACGCATTTTGACTTATATGAAAATCTATGTGTTTTCTTTGATTTGAATTTAGGATAACCAGAATGTTCTTTGAAAAATTTCTGATAAGCGAAATCTAAGTCTTTAAGTGAAGATTGAAGTGTAGTGGAATCAACTTCTTTAAGCCATCCTAATTCTGTTTTTAGTTTTTTCATATCATTTGCACATTGAACATATGAAAATGATTCTTTGTTCTTTTCATATACTTTAATAATATCTCCTGTTCCCACCTTAAATGAAATCTCTGAAGAAAGGTCCGTCTGACTATCATTATCAGCTTCCTGATCAGTATTATCACTTGCAGTTTCATTTTCCTGTATTACTTCTTTAATTGGTTTTTCAAAACCAATCTGGAATGAACATCCGGTAAGTGGGATAATGGAAAGCCCCATAGTAAGTAATAAAACAACAAATTTCTTTTTCATAAAAAAAACTCCTTTTTATTTTATATATGTAAAAATAAAAAAGAGAATTTTTTATAATTAAAATTTATATAATTTCCAATATTTCATACTTTGAAAAATCAATTTCCTTAATTTCTGCTATTTCTAAATCTTTTTCATTATAAAAATTTTTTAGATTTTCTTCTGCCACAAATGGATTGAATGCCTGCACAATTCCTACATTATAATCTTTCTGATTTTTTTGTTTAACAATATATTTATATAATCTCATTTTCTATCCCTTTTTACTTTTTCATAGATTTCTTTAAATTCATCTTTTGTTAAGATCTAATCTTTTTTTATTTTTGTATCATAGTATGATTGTAAATCTAAATCAAAATTATATAAAGGGTTATTTTTAGCTGCCTCATCAAGCATTGCATTTATCGTAAATTCTACAATATTTTTGTATGTGGCTTTATCGATTTGATTATTCATTATATCTCCTCCTTAAATAGCATCTTCTGCAACTTCCATTATATTATATCTAAAAAAATATTTTCCGTAAGGATCATTTCGAACAATCTTTTTCATTTTTTCTTTTTCATTATCATTATGATTAATTTTGTCTATCATAACAATTCCCAATGGATATACCGGATCTTTTAATTTTTGTTTTCTATAATAGTTATATTTCTCATAATGCGGAACATGATATTTATCAGACAAATAATCTAACATAGCAAGTGTATATAGTGATTTTGCATACCATTCTTTTTTCCAAAAATTTTCCACAAAATTATATGTCAAAATTATCCTTATGAATTCTATATCTCTATTTTCTAAATGCATATGTTCCATTTCAGACCTAAACAGATCAAATTCCATATCCTCTACTAACAATCTATATATTTGAAGGTTCATTTATTCACTCCCCTTTGTTTGGTGAAAAATGATCAATAAATGAATTTATGTTTTCATCATTTATAACATCTTTATATTCCTCTTGTGCTTCTAATAATGCTTTTTTATTATTATCTTCAGTTTTTATAGTATCATAAAATAAATCTTCTATATTATCGCTTTGAAAAATATTACTTAAATAAATAATTTGTTCTGCTGTGAGAGGCTCATTATATAATTCTATATATGCATCTTTTATTTTTTCAATAGTCAAACTGTTACCTATTTCATTTTGCTCTTTGATGATACCTATTATATCAGAAAGATCATGTTTATATATTCTTGCTGATCTTAATTTCATTGCGACTAAATATTCACCCATAATAATTCTAACATTAAGAAATCCATAAAATTTTTTATAGAATTTACTATGTGAAACTATTTGAGGGCTATATGATTTTGTTTTTATAAAATCACTATTTAACCAATTATTTGAGAGTCCAAATTGATCAGCTATTCTATTAGCAGCTTCTTTTATTATTGACGATGATCTTATTATAGCATCAATATCTGTTGTTTGTGCTCTAAAATTATATCCGGCTAAAATAGCACTGCCGCCAATTAAAATAATTTCAGTTTCGGAAATATGCTTATTATTTTTTTTGCAATCTTTCGCTAATAAATAGAAAAAATGATCCATATTAGCTTTTGTAAACACTATTTCCATATTTATAACTCCTTTATCTAATTCAGACATATGGATATCTTTCCGTTAGGGTTTCCCATTGTTTTTTTGTAAGTTTTTCTGCAGAATACATATTTTTTGCATATACATCAATAATATCTGCTACAATTGAATATTCACCATCTCCTGCTTTATCAAGAGCTTCAGCTTCTTCCATTTGTTCTTTTAATATATTTCCTACAGGAAAATTAATTTTTATATTATAATTTACATACATTTATCTTTCCTCATGTTTTTTATATATGTGAAATTCTTTCAGAAGAATATTTATATTGGTATAGATCTACAACCTTTTGATAATTATGTGGGAGAGGTTCATTATCTTGAATATATAGTTTTATTTGCTTACATTCATCTAAAAAAGATCCAGATAATAGATTTATATCTGCATATAAGCAAATATATAAAAATAATGGAAATCTTAATCTATAATTATCTTTTATATTTAATTCTTCTATATTATTTAATAGATCAAATGTGTCTGTAGGGGAAAGTTTCGCAATATATTCTTGTAAATATGCTTTATATATCATGATCTATATCCTCTTTGCATTTTTGAATATAATTATTATAATTATAATCCAGATTTTCATATCCTAATGATGAAATCATAGAATCTTTCATCTTATTCTTTAACTCTTTTAAAAGATCCCAATCTAATTGTGATGTAATTTCTTTCGATTCGATATCTTCAAGATCTTGTTCATACCTTGTTGTACACAATTTAGATATAACCAAATCTTCAACTGATAATATATAGAAATTAAAAACTTTTGTATCTATATCTAACTTATGTGCTCGTTTAGCAAAACCTACCGGAAAATTATCAAAAAATGCAGCTACATCACAATTAATATTACAATCAGCAAATACACTTTTTAAATTTCTCACATTATCTCCGGTTGTTTTTAATACATCTATATCCATAGTTATTCTAAGATCACGTCCATTTAAAATAAAAGCACTTCCGCCAGCAATATAACAATCTATTTTTTTTTGTTGCGGCTCTTTATCAAAAAGTTCTTGATCACATTTTTTTAACATATCAATAATTTCTTGTTTATTCATTTTTATTTATCCTCTCTAATTAAATCAGTCAACTCTTTTATATTAAGTATATCACATATATATGTAAAATTCACAATTATTAAAAAATATACTATAGTAAGTTTAAGAATATGGAAAAGTTTGCAAAATTATATAATAAAGACACCAATTAAGGTGTCTTTTTTATGCATAAAAATAACCCCCTGCCATATGACAAGGGGCTATTTGCGGCTTCTTAATATTTTCCTTTAAGAAGCTTTTTGTAAGTTTTTACCTTACTATTTGGAACCTTAAATTTGATAGCTTTCTTACATTTCTTAAATGCTTTTGATCCAATACTGGTCACTGCATTTGATTTAATTGTTACTTTTGACAGTTTACTGCAGTTATAGAATGCTTTTGATCCAATGGTCTGTACATTCTTTTGCAGTGTAATTGTCTTCAGTGATTTACAATTTTCAAATGCATTTGCATTGATTTTTGTAACGCCACTTAAACCTGTTACTTTAGAAAGTTTCTTATCATTTCTAAACATCTTTGTAGAAATGGCTGTTACTTTGGATGGAATCTTAATTGTCTTAAATGATGCATTATCTGCAAAAATTCCTTTTCCAAGTGTTGTTACATTGGCATCTGTTGCAAATGTAACTGTTTTCAATTTCTTACATTTACTAAATGCATAACTTCCGGCTTTTAAAAGTGATTTTGGAAGCTTTACTTTTGTAAGTGCACTACATTTATAGAATGCTTTATTTCCAATCTGCAGAAGTCCTTCATGGAAGATTACTGTTTTAAGCTTACTGCACCCTTCAAATGCACTATTTCCAATTTTAAGTACTGATTTTGGAATATTGATTTTTGTGAGGGATGTACATCCTTTAAATGCTTTATTTCCAATATTTGTTACTGCAGGTCCAATTGTAACTGATTTTAAATTCTTACATCCTTCAAATGCACTATCGCCAATCTTTGTTACATTATTACCCATTGTAACCGTCTTAATTATTGTATTATTCTTAAATGCTTCTTTTGAAACTTCTGTTACTGCTGTTGTAACTCCTGCTACTGTAACTGAATCAGGAATTACTACATTTTCTTTACCATTTAAGTTCTTAATACCAATGGTAAGTGTTCCATCAGCATTCTTCTTAAGTATATATTCAATTCCATCAATCTTATATGTTACTGATGATCCCTGTGTTAAAAGCTGTAATATCTTCTTCTGTTCATCAAGAGAAAGTGTAGACATCTTTTCAATCGCACTGATCAGCTGAGATTTTTCATATTCTGACAGATTGGAATTTTTGATTGCATCTATAAGTGTTGATTTTAAATCCTCTGAAATAGATCCGGATGCAAGTGCTTCAAAAATTGCTTTCTTTACATTTTCTGACAGATTAGAGTTCTTAATCATATTAACCAGTTTCTCTATAACTGCTGGATCAACATCATTAAAGCATACTTCTTTAATAAGTGTAGTAAGCTGTGAAATCTGCTGTGATGTAAGATCCTGTGTTGTTGTGATATTCTGAAGGATATTTAAAATATTTTTCATCTCTTCAGTATAGTCTTTTGATGGTGTAGGTGTAAGTATTGGAATATCTGGATTATTAGGTGTCCAAGTAGCTGTAATTGTCATATTGCTATAAACATCTATATTACCACTAGCGATTGAATCTGAAGCACCATCAGCTTTTGTAAAAGACCAGTTAACAAATGTATATCCATCTTTTGCTGCCTTAGGAAGTTCAATACTTGGATTTTTACCCCATACAGCATATAAAGTCGTAACAGATTCTCCATTTACATTTACTGTTGGGAGATCTTTTTCATTACCGGTATATAATTTATCAGTTCCTTCTACAAAGTCCTTATTTGTGCTCCATCCTCTGAATTCTACATCTACGATTTTTGAAGTAGATACATTATTCTGCAGATAACCACCATTTGTAGCAAAATCTACTTTATACTGCTTTGTTGCTGTAGGAAGTTGTACATCTTCACCCATGTTAGCAACCATAGAAGGTGTTGTTACAGATCCACCGTTTCCATCAAAATTGATAGTATACTGATTCTTTGTCCAAACAGCATAAAGAGTAACTACAGCACCATTTTCAGCAGTCAGATTTTTTACAGACTGTTTATCTGTGTACATTGCACTACCATTAGGATCTGTGCTCCAACCTCTGAATGTATAATTATCTCTGGTAAATACATTATCTGAAAGAGTAGCATCTTTGTCGTAAGTCATAGCCTGATCAGCCATTTCGCCATTACCACCATTTGCGCTATACTTAACGGTATAGGTATTAGCTGTATAATTAGCTGTAGCAGTTACATTTGTATCTTTAACAGTAAGAGTATTACCTACAATAGATCCTTTTGCTGCATCGACGCTCCAGTTTTTAAATGTATAACCAGTCTTAGAAGCAGTTGGAAGAGTTACAGTTGTGTTTGAATAAACTGCGTTTAATGTAACATCTCTATTTGTACCATATGAAACACCAGCCTTATAAGTATTATTGCCATCGCTCCAATAATTCAAAGGGAAAGTAACATTATCTTTAGCTTTATTACAAGTTCCGCCATTAGCATTGTAAGAAACAACGCCAGCTTTGCTTGTAGATGGAAGTGTTACAGAGCCATTTGCCCATTGTGCTGTTGCACTTGTATTATTTGTAATAGTTCTGGATTGACTAGGATATATAGCTTTTCCATCATCAAATAACCAATATGTAAATTTCCCCTTTAAAATGCTATTTGTTATAGAATTTCCACCATTTACATTATAAGTTACGGTATAAGTCTTATCTGCTAAAGCTCCGGGAGTAATAATAGTTGCTTCACCCCATACAGGATTAAAAGTTACATTACTTGTATAAGTAGTTGGCAAAGATTTATTAACTCCATAACGATCAGATAAACCATTACTATAAACAACTTCCCAACCATTAAATACTCTTGCTCCTTCTACTGAAGGTGTTCCAGTAAAAGTAGAAACTAATTTAGGTGCTGTTGGAGCTTCTGGAGTAACATTACTACTAGATCCATAAGTCCATTGATAAGTTCCTACGCCTGTAAATATTGCGTTAAAAGATATAGGCATTCTTCTAATATAAATCGCACTAGCTCCACCATTAGCATATTGACCAATAGAAGAATTACGCCATAAATTTAAAGTTAAATAAATATTATCTACAAAATCTGATGTAGCATTCCATCTTTCATAATTTGTCGATCCATCTGTTGTAAAATAACAAACATCACCATAAGTCTTATTATTTGGAGCTAAACTTGATTTTTGGTATGAATAGCCTTTTACAGCGTGAAATGCTAATGGTACATTTAAACGTGTAAAATTTTCTGTAGCATTAGGGTTTGAAACTGTTTTTGCTGTACCTTCTCTTAATGTGAAATAAGCATAACTTAAACACCAATCAGAAGGAGCTGCTAAAACAATACCAAAATTTCTTGCTTTTTCATATGTTGGATTTTTTGATGTACTATTCAACATATAAGTAATCTTTTGAGATGCAGAAGCATTATTCGGTGTATCCGGAAACCAATAACCAACTTTAGAAGTGCCAGATTCTTTCCAAACATTTGTTGCAGTTTTGTTAAATGTATTTTTTAGATATTCAATATAAGACATTTCCTTATATTCTTTTTGAATATAATTTTCTTCATCTTCTGCAAGTTCATACTCAGCGTATTGCACATTATGATTAAATACAAAATACTGCATTACATTTTGCTGCATTGCTTCTGATAAAGATGAATAATAAAGCCAAACATCTTCGTCTTCTGCATTTGTAAAATATTCATTAATTTCATCTTCTGAATGGGCTGATAAATCATATGCTAATAATTCTTCTAAAGAGTGCATACCATTATCCTGTCCATCTTCTGTTTCTACATCAGTTTCTACAATTTCTTCATCTGTAGCTGATTCTGTATCAACTTCTGTATTAGTTTCCTCAGTATTATCTGCCTCATTTTTTACATCTACATCTGCATTTGTATCTGTATCTGAGTTTGATTCTGTACTTACTTCAGTAACAGTAGTTAAAATGTCTTCCATTGAAGATGCGTTAGTATATGCTTCTGAAGAATTTGCTGCAGTTGAGGCAAGATTACTTATATAAGTAGTAAGTACATTACCAAATTCAAGTATTTTTTCGAAAAAATCCGGTGAATAATATACAAGTCCAACACCTAATGCAAAATATGTGAATTGTTTTATGAATGTTTCGACTGTCATTCGTTCATTCATACAAAGTTCAATCAGTCCTATAATAAAAAACATCGTGGTTATGGCATAACCTACCCCTTGGACTGAGGGGATCATTGCTATAACAATATTTTTTAGAGCATTCATAACACTACCTATGGTAGATGTTGTACTGAATGATAAAACATCTGCTGTAACATCCCCTACAGACTCAAGGATAAAAATTGGAACATTAAAAAGGGCTGTACAGATTGATATTGCAAGATTTTTAACACCCATTTTAATTTACCTTTCTTTTAATATTTATTATAATCCGTTAATAGTTGTTTTCAGTTTGTCCCAGATGAACACTTTGAAGATAAGTAACACAACACCGATTACAATATCCTTTGCGGCTCCTGAATAAGCATCAGGCTGATCATTTCTAAATGCCATGAAAAGTTTATAAGCACCAATTGCAACAAGTACGACACCAATTGCAGGGAATACATCAATTAATGTATCCATAATACTTATGATTACAGATTTTGGAGTTGTACCACCTGCTCCTCCGGTTGCTCCAGCATTATTTGCATAAACTTTCATAGGCATAGCATAATATGCTGATACAAGTGTTAAAGAAACAGCTTTAATTTCTGTTTTGATTTTTTGTAAATTAGTAACGATTTTTTCTTTTATTTTTAATAGTCTATCTTTCATATTTTAATCTCCTTGATATCTATAAATATTGATGTAGTTATATTGACGGGTTTGATCGTTATATCCATTAACTTCCAAAATTTCACGGATCTTATATCCTTCCATATAAACAACAGTGTCAAATGTCTTAAGCATTCTTCTTGCTTCTTCAAAGGTATAAGATGATCCATACTTAACAAGATCTGCTAATTTATCCAGTGTTTCATAGGCATTTGTGGAGTGTACGGTAAGTGCTGCATAACCACCTGCATTTAAAAGTGTCATTGCGTATCGCATTTCTCCGCCTTTTACTTCACCAATAATGAATTCATTACAGCCTTCTACAAGTGCCATTTTGCCTAAATCTTCCAAAGTACAAATTGGTTCACCCATAAATCCATGAGATACATGTTTAAACATAAATCCAGATTGTTTTGTCTGAAGTTCATCATTTTCCTGAATTACTAAAGTTTCTCTTGTTTTGGGTATATACTCTATAAATGCATTTAACGCTGTTGTTTTTCCTGATCCCGGCGGACCAGCAAATACAATTCCTCTGGACATCTTTGCTCTGTCAATCAGATAAAGTTTCACATCTTCATTCAGCATTTTTGCCTTGATCAAATCATCAAAAGATGGTTTGTCCTTGGGAATTTTTCGTATATGCAAATAAGGGTATTTAACCGCATTTACATATGGCGAAGATACCGTAAATCTAAGTATGTAGTTTTTATCATGGGAATCTGTAAATGTGACGATTGGATAACTCATAATATCTACGTGATTACGAATTGCAAGACCATCTACAAAACGAGATAAGTCATCTTCATCCATAAATGTAGCATTTGACTTGTATGCTTTACCTTTTACCCTGACTCTGATATCTGTCGGGGAACATATTTTTATATCCGTTGTTAATGGATCATTTATTAATGGTTGAAGAACATCATATTGAAAATACGCTAGATTAATTCGGTCCATCATAGCATTGAAATCATTTTGATTTTCCATCTCTTGTCTATATGTACTTTTTAATCTATTGGCACAATCTCTATAAAAATCTGATGCAGGTTTCTTTCCGGCTTGATATTCTTTGAATTGAAATCTTTCTTGCTGTGTAAAAAATCGCATCATATCTTTATATATTTCATCAAATCTATAAGATGAAATATGTGTTCGTGCATGAAGCTTAGTTACTGCATCATAACTTATCGCTTCATCATCTTCTTTTGTTCTACCAGCTTCAGGAATATAGGGATGCCCTCTATTAAGAAGTGGCATATCATAACTGGCAAGTGATCTATCCATTTTTCTTCTCCTTTTTTAATTTGTATTTTTGTATAAAAGTCTGTTCTAATAAAACTTCCTTTTTTTTGAGCTTATAATTTAATCTTGCAAACTCATCTTGCATTTTTATCTCCTTTCTTTAGCACTTACTTATATATGTGAAATAAAAAAACTAAAAAATTTTGTTAAACATTTTTTTGAATAAAAGAGTATAATTGATTCATCTGTAAACTAAGAAAGGAGGAAAAAAATGGAAATTTTAACAAAATCTTCCAGAGGATTACAAATTGTTCCACTTCATGCAGCTGCATTTGAAGATCGTATCATTATGCTTAATAGTGAAATTAATGAGAAAACTACTACGGATTTTTATTTAGAACTGCATGAATTACAAAAAAGAAATGATAAAGATATTACTTTACTCATTAATAGTGGTGGTGGTGAAGTTGATAGTGGAATTGCTATTTGTGATATGATGGAATCAAGTAAGTGCAAAATACATACAATTTGTACTGGAAAAGCTTATAGTATGGCGAGCTTAATACTTGCATGTGGGGATAAACGGAGTATTACAAAAAGATCAAAAGTTATGATTCATCAACCTTTTTTTAATGGAAATATTAGTGGCAAATTAGAAGATTTGAAAATTGCAGATGAGCTATTAAAAGAAAAAAAAGAAATGATCATCTCACTTTTGACAGAAAAAACTAATGTATCTAAGGATAAAATTGAAGAAATGATTAAAAAAGATTGTTATTTATCAGCTAAGGAAGCTATTGACTTTGGTATTGTTGATTTTATAGAAAGGGGACAATATGAAACATGACACCAAATATGATGATATAATATTATCTAAAAATTATTCTAAACCTTTTAATCCGAATCATAATAATAATTCTCTTGTTATTGCATCTTCAGGAAGAGGGAAAACAACTTCTATTGTCGAAGCTCAACTTTTACATTCTTTCCATAATTCCATTGTCTTTACTTTTTCAAAGAGAAAACGCATGACTGGTTATGTAAAATTACTTAGCAGTCGTGGATATAATATCGAATATATTGATTTTGGGAATAGCAAAAGATCAACTACTGGATTTGACCCAATCAAATATATAAATAGTGATAAAGATATAAAAACTTTAGCCCATTACATTTTTGATGTTGTTAAAACAAATTCTTCTACCAATGATAGATATTGGGATGATAGTTCAGAAGATCTGTTATGCGCTGAAATAGGTCTTTGTTTTGACCTTTATAAAATGAATCAGGATGGTTATTTTTCTGAAGAACTAGAAAATCTTGGTGTTAATCAAATAATGAAAAAACCAACTTTTAATGATGTATTTACTGTACATAATAATCTATCATTTCAAGAAATAAGAGGAACTGGTTTTACAAAAAGTACCTTAGATAATGTTTTTAAAGAGGTTGAACATTGGTACTTAGAAAAGGGAGAATGTAGTCAAAGTGTTAAGTGGTTTTCTTCAATTCAAGGGGTTGCTGCTAAAACAGTAAGTTGTATTTTTTCTAATCTAAATACTACTCTTGATAAAGTTTTTACCCCGGCATCACTGGAGGTTATTAATTATTCTTTTTTGGGTCAAAAAAAATCTATAGAATTTACAGATATCGGAAAACAAAAAACAGCTTTTTTAATTTATTCTTCACCTATTGATAGATCAAATGATTATTTTATAAATATATTATATACTACTCTTTTTAAAGAACTTTTATATTGTGCTGAAAAACAACCAGATGAAATTCTACCTGTACCTGTTTACATTATTTGTGATGATTTCGCTGTTGGATGTAGACTTCCTGATTTTCCTAAAACTATTTCTATAATAAGGGGATTTGGAATCGGTATTTGTCTTTTATTACAATCATATGCTCAACTTATTGATATGTATGGTGAATCAGGGAAACAAATTATAATTGACAATTGCGAGTCTCTTTTATATATGGGCGGAATGGATATAAAAACATGTGAAGACATCAGCCTTAAAACAAATATGCCTCTTGAAGATATTTTATATATGAATCCAGAAAAAATATGGATTATTAGTAAACAATTCAATAAACCAATTTTAGATGATCGTTATCCTACATATTTAGACCCAATTTATTTAAAAATTTTTAATAATGACCAAACAAATGATGATTTAGATGAAAAAATTTGACAAATTGCCATATTTTGTGTTATTTTCAAAGTAAACATCATTATTTAGTATTTAAGAAAGGGGGAAACCTTTATGAATGATACTTTAATTGTAAAATTATATAAAAAGAATAATATATATACAGATATTTCTATTTTGTCTGTAGTAGGCTCCCTCTATACCGCATCTATTGGTCAAAAAAAGGAAGCTGATATTATTCATGAAATTATTCCTATTATTAAAGAATCTAAAATTAAAATTGATGAAATTGAACTGGCATAATAAAAAAGCATCTATTCTTTGTAATAGATGCTCTTTTTATGCCTTTTTAATATAATTCGATATCTTCTGTCTTATCTTTAAATTTATAAGAAATTACATCAAGTTTTACTGTACATCCATATGGTATATCATCTCCACTTGAAATTCCTTCAATTTTTACTTTAAATTGTGGATCTTTATAAGAACTTGCAATATCTGCTGCAATTTCTTTCGGAATAAATCCTATTATATTTCCATTCCATGTGATTTTAATAGAGGGTTACATTGAAGTTTAAATACTCCATCAAGTACAGTCGGAACATGATCAAATCTTCTGATTTGCTTATTTCCTGCTTTATCCATTAATGTAACATTATAATATACCGTACTGCCTGATTTTGTTAATTTTGCTGAATAATCTGCAGATACAAGTACACATGGTATTTCTACAGTCCCAATTTCAGTTTTTATAGTGTCAAATGTTGTATCTAAAGGACATTCATTTAATTTTTCTATTTCTTTTTCAAGTCCAAAAATGTAGCCTGTAAGATCATATTGTCTATTTCTTATTTCTAATATTTGCTGTCCATCTGGATGTTTTATTCCTTCCTGTTTCGCAATTCGTACTTTTTCATTCAATTCTAATCTAAGTTCTTTAAATACCTGATAATTTTTTGTATTATTTTGAATCTTAGGAAATAAAGGATTTTCTTCTTTAACCTTTTGTAAATAAGATCCATATTTTGAAATCAGTTTATAATTCTCTTTAATGAAAGATTCCATATAAAGTACATTATGATCTGTTCTTTTTCTTTCAATATCCATAGCTTCTGGATTTGAATAATAAAAGCAAGCTGTCATTATGGGAACCTCCTTTCGTAATAATAAATTGATTACATATTGAAAGAATAGTTTTTTATAAACTATTCTTTTTTATTTTACATATAAAAGAAAACGGAAAGAAAGGAAACAAATATGAAACAAAGATTATTAAAAATAGGAAGTGTCATATTATCTGCAGCAATAATCTTATCAAATTTACAAATACCTGTTGTTGCACAAGAACAAGGTCATATAGAAATAGTTGTTCCAGATGATAATAATAAAAATATAACACCTCCGCCAGATCTAGTTATAGCAGAATGTCCACATTCAAATATTCAAATTAAGAATATAAAAGCTGCAACATGTTCTGAAAATGGATATACTGGAGATACAATATGTGTAGATTGTGGGGAAATAATAAATAAGGGAAGTGTCATAAATAAAGATCCATTTATTCATACACGTATTACTCCTATGTTAAATAATCTACTTTTTGTATATTGTTTAAACTGCAAAAGTATAGTAGATAATTCAAAATCATTATCAAATGATGATCATTCAAGTGTAGGTTGTATAGATATTGAAGCTACATGTATAATATAATAGTAAATAGGCAGTTTAGGAATCGAACCTAAGTACAAACCTTCTGCCTAATATAAAGGCTGAGACATTTGACCTTTATTGCTAATCATCTACTATCGTTGGAAATAGTTTGTCACACAGCGGTTTAAGCTGTAGATAGCAACGACACCAGTTTCAGTGGCTACTGGCAAACTCTTACACGTAAGCTTTATAAATTTCCGTTGAATACATCGTCCTTTGCCGGGTTCAGAGATTGCTGTCTCTTACGGTTGTATCTACTTGTACTTTTTCACATGTCACCTTGCGAGTTTCATGTGCCATCATATTGTTACCGCAGATGGATAAGTCGTTTTTCGCTTTACGGTCATATGCACTTTTGCTTTAATCAAATTATTTTCTTTATAATGTTTTATTGAACATTTTAAATATTTGCTATTCAATAAGTAAATTTATATTTATATGTGCATATTAAATTATTATTTGGACTATGAGGCATACATTTAAGCATCACTACCTTTTGAGTAGTGCCCACTTATCACAGCCCTGCTCGTCTTGCGATCGACTTGCTTTATTATTATTTACCTATCTTTCGATTTAAGATAAATTTATAATAATCTGTACAGAACTTACTTTTGCGAAATTTGTTCCATAAAGCTGTCAATCATCTCTGCATTTCTGCATTATTACAGTGCCTATTTCAAGACACCTACCCAACCAATAAATGCATATCGTTTTTTTCAAAACTTATGTATTTATCTTTTTGTCCTTAACAGTAGTCCTTAGACTTTAGGTTCGGTATAGATTGTACAGGTTTTCCGTCAAACTGCTTTCACAGTCGCAGTTAATTTAAGTAATTTTATTTAACCACTTTATACATATTGCTATGCTTATTTAACGATCCGAAACCAACCGATAATATTTCCGGTATCCGATATTAGATTCTAAATATTATAAAATGAACCGTTTATCCCTCGGATTAGGGGGAGTACCTGTAAAGAGATTCGAACTCTTACGCTTATGCATTAGATCCTAAGTCTAACGTGTCTACCAATTCCACCATACAGGCTTATTTATATATGTAAAATCATTTTAGAAATTCAATCTATTTAATAACTCTTTTTCAATTGTTTTACAATTATATATGTAAAAAAATTTTAGAAACTTAATACATTGCTTTTCTCATTCTTTCCTCAAAAAGCGAGCTTTCATCAAGTCGTCTTATCACACATGATAGACCGTCACCGCTATGGCTGTCCGTAAACACCGAAGGGCTTATTTAATTATATATTACATAATGCATCATATCAGAATCGGACTGATATCTCTTAAAAAGAACTATCCATTTTAAGTGTCTTACCTTTATTAGACGAATGATGCACTCGATAGTTAGTCAAACTATCTTAGTTTTTAGAAAAGGATTGAATGAATCAGCTTATTCAACGCAGTAAGCAGGACTTGAACCTACACACCAGTCAAGCTGGATTCCTCGGATTAGCAATCCGCCGTCTTACCAATTAGACTTTCCTATTGCAGAAGCTTACGCTGTTAATTCTTATCTAAGAACCAACGACCAGTCTCGAACTGTAATCCCAGCATTTTATCCGTCTGCTCAGACTCTCCATACCCACTTTCGGAGATTTATATTCTGATTATTTTTCTAAAAGCCGATAATCGGATTCGAACCAATAATTTACTGCTTACAAGGCAGTTGCCTTACCATTGGGCTATACCGGCTTAAAATGGAACTAAAGAGGCTCGAACTCTTGACCCCCTGCTTGCAGAACAGGTGCTCTCCCAACTGAGCTATAGTCCCATATAAATAAAATTTTTATGCTGAATGTCTTTAAGTCTTGTTAAATCCATATGTATCTCCTTTCTTCTTGGGTCTTATCAAGATTAGACCATGGAGCTATATATAAGGGTGAAGGATGAGATTTGAACTCACACAGGATTACTCCTACCAGAATCACAATCTGGCGCGTCTACCAATTTCGCCACCAACACCATATAAGATTATGATATGTTTTCTCCTTTATCTATATATGTAAAAAAATTTTAGAAATTATGGTAGTTTATCATTCTTACTCATGTAATAAAAACAGTTTCCACAAACTAAGTAAGATCTTTTTTCTGTATATACCAAAAATCTTGGATCAATATTTGAATATACTTTTGCTTTTTTATGGCACCATTCACAATAAACAGGTTTTTGTATTTTTCTTTTCATTTCATACATTTTCCAAATCTTTTTACTTATAATCGGCAGGGTTGGACTCGAACCAACAGTGTTTCTTATGTAGCAGATTTACAGTCTGCCGCCTTCGCCACTAGACTACCTACCGTTAATTATCTATTTGCACCCTTCCACAAATGCACTACTAAGATACTCTGTAAATCCACATTGCTGCAGCAATGCCTTAGCCCTACGATTTATCGCCTCAGAAAGTTGCATTATAAGTAGTTTTTCTACTTATAAGAACTTACAACAAATTGCGGAAACAGGACTCGAACCTGCATACTCTTGGTTATGAGCCAAGTGAGCTTCCATTGCTCGTTATTCCGCTATATATAACAGATTATTTCGAACTTGCCATCTGTTAGGGCGACTCCTTTAATTTCTCTCTTACTTCTAATGCAGAGATATGGCACAGTGACATAACTGTGTAAAAAAAACTGATAATAACATTGCTAAAATCAGATTCCGTATTCAAACATGTTGATACGGGAGCGCAAGAATTTGAATTTAAACTAAATTACTTGCAGTGACTCAAGGGGGAATCGAACCCACCAATTTTGCCGTGAAAAGGCAACGTCTTAACCGTTTGACTATTGAGCCATTTTATCAGCTATTTCTCATCACTGAGGTTGCAACCCTAAGATGCTTATTCTCTGTTAGGTCTTGCCTTCTGGATCCTGTTCTCTGCATCTCAAACCTAACCGTGTGTCATTAGCTTAACGTACTCCATTACAAAGCACAACACCGCCACTATTCACTATCGCTCTTTGAACTCGGCTGTATCATCAACAGCATAGCTATAAAACTGATGGGTAATATAGCACTAAATCTATTCTTGTACTTCGAATAGAAAATAAAAAACTACAATAGATAAATATTGTCATCAATGTGGTTTAACAATATTCCCAATGTTTGACATCCGACTTGAACGGAACTTTAACCACACCACACTAAGCCACAAGAATTACATTGGATTTAATTATCTATTAACTCTCCCAGTAGGACTCGAACCTACGACTTTTTGATTAACAGTCAAACGCTCTACCAACTGAGCTATAGGAGAATAAAATAAGTAATAAAGCGAGCAGGATCGAACTGCTTATATATCTTTATGTGTTCCAACTTCGAGAGAGAATCGAACTCTTCAGCCTTATCAGGCAACACCAATGTACTTTATTACTTATTTATAAATGGGCTGTATAGGTATCGAACCTATCCGCACTGGGCTTCAACCAGTTGCTCTTCCAAATATGAGCTAACAGCCCTAAATAAAGTGTTGAATGTCTTTATCATCCTTAAATCGTTTCATTTGTTTTCTCCTTTTTTAATATTATTATTTTACTTTTTGCCAACACAAATATGGTTTGAAATAATTAAAGCTATCCTGAATGAACCATGAGGGATTTGAACCCTCGACCCTACGATTAAAAGTCGTATGCTCTACCAACTGAGCTAATGATTCTGATAGCGAGAGGGGGAATTGAACCCTCGACACTACGGGTATGAACCGTACGCTCTAGCCAACTGAGCTATCTCGCTTTATTTAGAGAAACTAATTTAAAGGTGTAGGAGTGACGAAAAAATTAATTTCTCTAAAATTATATAAAATCTCTTTGAAAAAAGAGAAATTGGAATAGCCGGAATCGAACCGACAACCTCTTGATCCCAAATCAAGTGCTCTACCAAATTAAGCTATATCCCATTATTTTTGCTTACATATATATATGTAAAAAAATTTTAGAACTTTAATTATATTTATATATGTAAAATAAAAAATATTGATATTTGAAAAAAGCTTGTATAATAGAAAACTAGCTCCCTACTATACCCCGTTTAGTAACTCCATATCAATAATCTTAAATGAATAGTTATCGACAATTCTTCTTCTTCTATTTAAGATTGAGTTTTTTTTAGTAAAGTTCATGTCGTTTTATTACTTTACTCATATAGACTTCAAAAGCTGCCCTTACTGGATTCGAACCAGTGAATACAGGAGTCAAAGTCCTGTGCCTTACCGCTTGGCGAAAGGGCAGTACCCCGTAAAAACGGAGATTGCTTATACACATTTTCTTATATTGCTAAAGAAATATTATCTGAAAGGATTGTAAAGAATAATATCTCTTTTGCTTACATTTATATATGTAAAAAAATTTTAGAAATTACTGCGTATTTTCTGTTGCTTCCGGTAATTGATTATCTGAAACAAGATTTCCAATATCTACAATTGCATTTGATTTATCTGATAATGAAACCCTTGGAAGAGATCCATCCCATTTATCAAGATACATTTGCTGTAAGATCTTATCTGTAATAGAATCATTTAATAATTTATTGGCATCAGCTTCGCCCTGTGCTTTAATAACTTCTGCATCTGCTTCTGCTTTTGCCTGTGTGGTTTTTACTTTCGCTTCTGCTTCTGCAGCTTCAATTTTTTTCTTATTTTCGATCTGCTGCTGTTCATAAGCAAGCTGTGCAGTTTGTTTATTTGCAATCGCCTGATTATAACTATCTTCAAAATCTGTATTCGCAATAACTACTTTATTAATAATAACTACATCTTTACCATATTTTTCATCAAGTGCAGCTTGAATATTCTTCATTGATAAGGGTTCAATAATACCTCTATTCGTAGCATCTGTAGAATTTAACTCTTTACTACTTGTTTTAATAGCTGAGGCTACAAGTGTCTGCGTTACTAAATTTTCTTTATAATTACTTACATTTGCATAAATCCATGCAGATTTCTCCGGATTAATCTGATATGTAACTGTAACTCCATCATAATAAAGAGAAGTTCTTTCTGATGTTTCAGACCAAATCTGACCTTCAAATACAATATCTTGCTGTTTATTATTTACTTTTTCAATTTTCTGAATAAAAGGAATTTTGAAATTAGCTCCATTCTGTAATGTTACTTCATTAATCTGTCCAAATGTACTTTTTACTCCTGTATAACCAGTTGGAATAATTACAAAAGAATTTCCTAAAATAATAAATGCAATTCCTAAAATAATTCCTATAATCATTCCTGCTGTACTATTATGTGATACTATATCTTCATTTGATTCATTATAATCATCTGATGGAAATTGAGTGATTGTAATTTTTAAAACTATACTACCTACAATAAATGCAATTCCTAATAAATTTAATGCTAAATTCATATATTATCTCCTTTGTTTATATACTTTATAAAGATAGTGGACCATCAGGGACTCGAACCCCGGACCGATCGGTTATGAGCCGACTGCTCTGACCAACTGAGCTAATGGTCCATATTAAGTACTGGTAAAGGGAATCGAACCCTTATGATATTTCTACCCTAGAATTTTAAGTCCTATGCGTCTGCCTATTCCGCCATACCAGCTTATATATTTACTTAGGCTATTATTCGCCTGTCTTTTAAAACAATTCCAAAATAATAGCCTATGCAACGACGAGATTTTTGAGTGCAGCACACTCAAGTACGCTCGTGAGGATTCGAACCTCAAATCTCTGCTTATAAGACAGGTGCAACGAACCAACATCAACCTCAGGCGCATATGGTAGTTTATACCTCAATGATATATAGTTATTACTTATCAATAACATCCATCCGATGAATGCAGGAGTCAAAGTCCTACATTAGAAATTTTTCAACTATTTCTATCCGCTTATTAGCTAAATCAATCATTTCCTACTACCAAGTTATTCGTTCTATATTTTATATATTTGCTTCTAAATCCTAATATATATTCATCACGGCTCTGCTCTAATATTATTCATTATTTTTTCTCCTTACCGAACTATGATCACTGATCTGAGATCTATACTCCGGCGCATAAAAATTAAATATATATTTATAAATATTATATTTTTTACATTGGCTGTGCTCGAATTCTTTTTTTCATATTATCGATCTCCAGATTATTTAATCGATTTATTTCCTTACATTTATATATGTAAAAAAATTTTAGAAACTTGATCTTTTTTCTTTCTCTTTTATTTACATTTATATATGTAAAATTTTTTTAGAAATTTGATTATTTTTCTTTTGTATTTATATATGTAAAAAAAAAATAGAAACTTAATAATTTCTATTTTAGTTATCTTTAATTAAATGATTATTTTTTTCTCCTTTCATATAAAACTTTGTATCTTCCTTACGGGGCTTACTACAATTCAGACATTCTTTTTTAATGTCTTCAATTCCTTTTGTGTCACAAAAAGGACAATCCCAATAACTCAATGTCATTAAGTTAAGGGTTAATTTAGCTAATTGAAAAACTTAACGCAACAAAAAAGTTATGAAATAGAGAAATCTGTTG
>ERZ506887.11-NODE-11-length-132010-cov-10.708893_pt1 | contig 132010 bp, 174 predicted proteins | sample MGYA00512905_ERZ506887 | MGnify/ENA metagenome assembly ERZ506887 | reverse complement strand
GCAGACCGCAGGTTCCGGCAATCTTCAGCCATGTTCTCTGCCACACATATGCAAGTCCACCGCCTACAATAGCCCCACAGATCACATGCATGGCTCCTGTCCCAATACCACGGAAGAAAATAAAAGAAAAATGACCGGCTCCGTTTTGGATCAGATAACAGATGTTTTCAAATGTGGCAAAGGAAAGGGCTGTGATCACAGCGGCATTTTTGATCTGCTCCGCTTTCGGCTCAAATATCAGCAGATAAAAGATCAATGGCAGAAGTTTCATCACTTCCTCCACCACCGGGGCGATCTCTGTGGTAGCTGCAAAGGTGTCCGCTTTATAAAGTGCAGTGAAAAAGGTGTTAATGTATGCGGAAAGTAGACAGACACCCATCCCGGCAAAGCAGAACAGAAAGAATTTTCTCTGCCGCTTTCCCATACACAGAGCGGCGATCAGCAGAGGCGAGGCCATGCAAAGAAATACGTTTTCAATATATGTCATACCTGCACCGCCTTTCCTGTGGCTGGCAGCAATGCAAACAGGCAGCCTGTAAGCAGAAGATCAAGCCAGCAATAGGGAACGGAAATGGAATAACCCGGCCACAGGCAGCCGGAGATCCAAAGGACATACTCCACCGCCACATAGCACAGTACCCCAATGTGGAAATACCGCATCTTACACGCTGTTCCCGTCTGTATCTGCGCATAAGCAAGACCCCGGATAGAATGATAAGAAACAACGATCATCATGCCACACCAGAGCAGATTGGAGAGAACATCCCCAAAAATACAGTAAAATACACAAAGCGGAACGCCGATCAGAGGAGCTATCAGAGATTTCCGTGTCGAAAAGTCTCTTTCCTCTGCAGAGGAAAGGGTGTATTGCAGAAGATAAAGGAAAATCACGCTGGCTATCCAGCCGAACTCTGACACATAAAAGACCTGCGGTGTTTCAGAAAACAGAAGCAGATACAGCGTCCAGTAAAGAGAGCCAAGGGCAAAGCAGCCGTAAAAGCAGGTCAGCAGGAAATATGTCTGTTTTCGACCTTTTAGATACCGAATACCACTCATACAAAAGCCCAACAGGGTAACAGCGAATTGAAAAAGGTTACTGATCAGCTCCATCCCCATTGTCCTCCTTTTGTTTCTCCGTCTGCTCCTCTTTGTTCAGCTGATGGATGCGAAAACACAGAATAGTCACGCACGCGCCGAGAACAAAAGCCAACAGTCCGATCACTATATATCCCAATGCGGTGCTGCCGCCCAAAATTGTTGCCGCAGTTTCAAAGTCTGAAGAAGTACCGGGTTCGATCTGTCCGACAATACCGGACATGGCAAATGAAACCCCAACGATTACTGCAAAACATGCCGCTATACAGACAGCAGAGATAATCCGTCTGCGCCGCAGTCTCTGCTGTTGTTCTTTTTTTGCAATACGCCGTTTTACCTCAGCAATCCGTTCCTCATCTTTCAGCATTTGTAATACCCTCCCGTTTCAATAATCCGCGTAAACGCTCTTTCCCCCGGTACACCATATTTGTGATCTGCTTTACACTTTTCCCCATAACCTTAGCTGCCTGTTGATAGCTCATGCCCTCAAAATAGGTCAGATAAAGAGCCTCCCGATAATCTGGATTTAACTCGTCCATGCAGAGATGCAGGATCTGGTTTCGCTCTTTTGTGCGGACGACCTCCTCCACCAGCGTTTGTGCCTCCGGTTCTCTGGCCAGGTCGTCAAGACTGAAGAAAATCCGCCGTCTGCTTTTGTGGCGCAAAGCCATGTGCCGCGCTGCTTTATAGAGGTAAGCCTTAAAACATCCGTCCCGGATGCGGGGCTTTTTCGTAAACAGCCAGGAAAAGGTTTCCATCATTAAATCCTCCGCTTCATGGACGTCATGCAGATAACCATCGATGTATAAGGTCAGCGGGTCGCCGTATTTTTTTATTAATAGTTCAAGTCCTGTCTCATCACCGCACAGATATTGCCCATAAAGTTCTTCATCAGTGACCATATCATTCTTCCTTTCCAAGTATTACTCCTCTATTGTCAGATGAAAGCTCCAGGTTCGTGAATCATTTTTGTCTGCGAAGACATACAACATGTCAGGAGAAATCCCTGACAAAAAAATAACCAGAGCCTAAGCTCTGGTTAAATTCTCACTATTTTGTAGCAGCCAGTACGGGAATCGAACGTATCTTTAAACTGCTATCTTTCCTATAAAACCAATGCTTCTAACTTTTTACAGGGTGTTCCTTTTTGTTCCCTGGCTGTTCCCTCTCAAAAAATCTATCTTGATACTACCATAAATTCATCTATGCTGTCCATGATTTTTTGTTTCTTCTTGAGATCCTTTCGGTCTCTGTGGTAGTAGTTCTCGGAACACGAAATATTTGTGTGGCCCATCTGTGATGTGACCATCTGATTATCTATGCTGTGATCGAGTAATATCGTGCAATATGTTTTTCGTATTTTATGCGGTGATTTTTGAATACAGCCAGTTTTCTTGCACACTGTTCTTAACCGGTTCCTGAACGAATAAGTATTTAATCGCTTTCCATCTTTAGAAAATATATATTCGCAGAATGTCGACATATTTCTAAGTTTCTGTAATATCCATATACACCCCTGAGGAACCACTACATTTCTTACGCCTGCTTCTGTTTTCGGAAAGTCTTTCACTTCAAAAATACCTTTATGGTTTTCAAAGTGCCTTACTTCCGTTCTTCTGACTTTAATCGTACTGATATGTGGTAGCCAGTCATTCCATTTCAAAGCGCATAACTCCCCAACTCTCAGGCCGGTTACAAACATAAGCATGATGCCAAGATTTACCATGTCTTGATTATCTTTCAAGTAATCAATCATCCTGTCCATTTCAGCATCATTAAATACTTCTTCTGAATCTTCTTTGATATTTCTTTTGAAAGATTTATCGGTGACATCCAAGTCATAGAATAATTCCTGCACGTTCCAATCAATCAGCTTGTTGCGCTTCGCCCATTTTAGGGTACCTCTGGTAATTGTCTTAAGATTGCAGAAAGCTTTTGCAGTTAGATTGTGTTCGCTGATCTGTTCTTCCAGGAAGTTGCTGATATCCTCTGACTCAATGTTCTTAATTCTGCGTTCGCCCATGGTCCCAAAAAAACGATTAAAGTCCTGCTGATATCTCTGATAAGTTTGTATTGAAATCTTATTCAAATCAACCTTGCGCTGCGCCCATTCCTCGAACACGCTCTTAATCTTCGGATTCTCTGCTTTCTCACGGTGCGTCTTTACAATCAAGTCCTCTAAATCCTGTTTAGACCGGCGCTTAAACATTTTCCTCTGTCCGGTTTCGTCATAAGTCATACGGATTTTCCAATATCCGTCAGATGCCTTCCATATGCTGTCCCTGTATTCTTTTAAAATTTCTTCCCTTTTATTCATTTCAATTTGCTCTTGTATGTGAGACAAGTTGATGATACCATTCTCAATTGCATATTTCAAGTCGTCATTATTCATAAAAAATAAGGAGGAACCGGGATATCCTTTCGCTGGCCAGCGGTTCCTCGTTCCTCCTTTCTTTCACACATAATCAAAAATATTCATCTGTCCTTCCGGCATATCATCTTCAAGATTGAAGAATTTACAGGCAATAAAATTTCCATGCCAATCCCGATCACCGCCGTACATCAGACATTTTCCACTCTTTCCGTCCCTATAAAATCTGCACTCAGAACAATTGTGCTGATACGCAGTTCCGCCGGAACGTTTATACATTTCGCTTATTGTTCTCATTTCTTTTCCTTCCAAAGGTTTAAATTCTCAAAGCTGCTCTTCTTTTTGTTCCTGTTCTTCTTTTAAAAATCCCTTTCATTACGCATTCCGTCGGTAGGCATCCTCTCATGTGATCATTGATAAGGATGTAATCGCAAGTTCCATATGATAACCCTCCAGAATTATTCTTTGAAAAATAATCACAATGCTTACATTGCTTTTCTTTTAAATTCTGAATTTCTCTGAAAGACATTTCGCCCCATGGTTTAACAACTATTTTCACTCTCTTTACCTCGCATTCCTTGTACCATCTTCATTTTCAAATGTTGTGCTATATGTTCTCTGACAGATTCTTCCGGAAACGGGATTTCGAGCGACCGTTCCAGAATCCTATTGGTGATTCTCTCATCATATTTCAGTTCTGATATCTGACAGTTGCTCGTGAATATAGTGATTTTCCTGTCGATATACCGCCCGTTGATAATGCTATAGAATCTTTCGTTAATCCATTCTTTTCCAGAATCAGCGCCGAAGTCGTCAATGATAAGGATTTCTGTTCTGGACAAATCCTCTATTAACTTTCCCTCCGTATTCCCTTTGTCTCCCCATGTGTTCTTGATCTCATCGAGGATTCTTAGAGATGTGGTAAATTTGACTGGTTTTTGGTATTTTTTCATAATTTCATTCGCCAAGCTGCATACTGTTTTGGTTTTGCCAGAACCTTTTGCATTTGAGAAAAGGTATAGCCCTATTCCTTTCTTCTGCATATCAGGAAGATTTTTAAACCAGTAATTTACCGCCTGAGCCGCCTGAGAAAATACTTTTCGGCTCTCGGCGTTCAAATATACACTTGACTTCAAATCGTTGAAATTTGAGCCTTTAAACACGTTTGGAAGCTCTGCAAATTTCAATTGATTTTCAAGGATTATTCTTTTTCTGATTCCGCAATAGCATTCCTCACAATAGGGAATACCACTTGCATCTCTTACCCATCTCCACCCGCTGTCCCCACATTCAGGGCATTCAAGCGAACGGGGTGTCCGATTCTTCTCCGTTCCATTCTCCAAGTGGGACGAGTGGTTCGACATTTCTTTGAGTTGCGTCAGTTCCATTTCGCATATCCTCCCTGTTGTGGTATTTGTTTTCGAGTATCTTTAAGAAGTTGTTTGGTTTCACGAACCATTCAAAATTTATCATAAAATCAGTTTTCTTTCCCATAAGGAAGTCACTATTTTGTATATTTTTCAGTGCTTCCATTACTTTATCCATACCGTATTCTCGGATTCTTGCTTTCAACATTTGAGTTCGCCTTGCTGTCATCCGCGCAATTGGCTGAATCCCGAACCGCTGAAGCCTATTCCACTCATCAACCACTTTCTGCACATCACCGGGCTTGACTAAATCTTTCTCACAAGAAATCTGCTCTGGAATCTCCGGCATACGTTCTTCCTCTGATAATTCTTTCTGGCGTTTTCTATGCTCTGCGACCCGTTTTCTGGTCTGCTCTCTGATTTTTTCAAGCCCGTCAATATTCTGATGCTCTTCCCATCCGGGGATTGAAAGCAACGTTCCATCTCTGGTTATCATGCCGAACTTTTCAAGAATTGTCAGTGCAAGTTCGATCACGCTCTCATCAAAGTCCAGCTCGTCAGCCAGCATTTTATTTGTATATGGAATATTCTCTGTCAGAAAAATAATCCCGTTTGAATTGCATCGTCCCGCCATCGTCAGGAGCATCATCCAGATCAGCACAATATTGTTTCCCTCTGGAAGTTTTCTGATATGCCGGATTTTTTTGTTGTCGAACATATCTATTTCTAATCGAATCCAACTCACCTTTGTCATTTAGCCGCCTTCCCGTCTGGTAAGGACATTTCCGTCCTTACCGCATTGATTTTCGGATGAATTTCTCCATTAAAGAGTCCATCCAGTTTTTTGTGTGATTTTCACAGCTATCATCTTCCTCTATCAGGATACCTTCGCGGTCACACAGCCCGTTGTCGTTTTCAATACAAGTTTTGCATGTTTTATCTGCCATAATTTCTGCCTTTTTTAGAATAAATAAACTAAAAGTGTCACATAATGTATAATTTGGTCTGCCATGTAACTTATCTTGTTGTATCGTGCCTTTAAAGGGTCAATCACTATATGCATAGTCATTACAAGGGCAAGTTTCCATGAGCACCCGAACACTATATAAAAAGGAACTGAATAAAGAAAGCAATGAACCAGTAAGTGATACCAGTTTTCTCCTTTAGTTTTTGCGATAAAATCGCTTTGAAGAACATAATCTCCGATCAAGTGGCATATTATCAGTTTATATATTATTTCTATCATTTTTCCACACCCCAATCTAATTTCTGTCCACACTTATTGCAATAAAAATCTAATTTATTAAGTCCCTCGCTGTTTCAAACTGGACAGTTACCTTTTGTCGTATAGTATCTTCCGGAAAAATCAAAAATAGATTTGATATTATTTGGTTTCATTGGAATCTGCTTTTTTAATGCCTTAACTGCAACCATTCTAACTTCATGCGTACATTTACCACCATAAGCCGTGCTATCATAACTTAATTCTTTTAATGCTTCTTCTGGTTTCATATCACTCCTCCGCTCCAAACATTTTTCTCAAATTATGTTGATAACCTTTTACCATCTTTTCGAGGTTTTCATAACATGGCTTAAGTGTGCATTTTTCTTTATATCCATCGCATTTAGTACCGAATAAGATATAGTTTCTACATATTCCATCTTGGCTAGCGCAACATTTATTCATTTTTCATCACATCCAATTTCTTCTCTGCTGCATGTTAGTTCTCCTCTTCATCATCAATCTCAACAATTTTTAAGTCTGCAAAATCGCAACACATCGCAAACCCATCAATCATTTTCTTTTTAACACCAAACACTTCCATAATGTAAGAATTATCCTCCATGATTTTTATTACATCTGATTTTTTGACATATTCAACCATTCTTCATCTCCTCCAGTTTCTTTACCGTTTTCCTGTAATCTCTGTTTGCAGACCGAAACATCATCAGAAGTATTTCAGATACAGGCCTCGCTCTGTTGGCTCGTTTGGCTTTCTTGGCACATATAAGTTCGTTTCCTTCTGGGACATATATTCCTACATGATACGGGATTTTCAAAGATACTGTTGCAGCTAATTCCCCTGGCATAACCAAATAATTGTAATCTCCAATGAAATTCAATCCATGGCCAGATTTGAAATCTTCAATAGATGACTTGATTTCATAGCAATAGCAATCACCTTTTTCTATCCCGGAAACACTATTGTTCACTGGAACAAATTTCATATAGTCCACTCTAACTGCATGGTTTGTAGAATAATCAAACGTCACCTCTTTTGCCCAGTAGATACGAGGATCGTTGTTCGGATTGATTTTCTTTTCAATCATGGTTGATAATTCTGCCGTAATCTCAGGCCTTGTCATTTCTTCATCTCCTCCAACTTCTTCTCAGCTTCTTCGCGGGTGAGGAACCATGTCGTTCCAAAAGCAGTATCATTAAGCACTTTTTCCTTATATTCATTACGGCCTGTCGCATACCAGTGGCTACCGGCAAATGTAATTGATTCGATATGCTGATGATATACCCTATTAACATTTTCGCATCCGTAAAAAATATTTAATCCGTATATAGGTGGACTTGGAATAATATACACATCATCTCCGACCTTACACGGCAATCTCACAAGCAAGCCCTGCTCTTCTAAGTCTTCATAATCAGCAAGTTTGGTAAGAATTTTATCTGCAAACGGTTTTAATAATCCATCCGTAATTTCTTCCCTTGCGACTCCTGTACCATCAACATTTCTTTCTCTTTCGGTTAATCTCTCCATCTACTTCACCTCTTATCGCTTACTTTTTATCGCTCGTTTTCATCGCTTGTTTCTGTAATTTCTCTTAAGCAGGCATTCCAGCCAATCGCAATAATATCTTTTTGTGATTCTATATTGTCGATCGGAACGATATACTCTTTTTCTCTGGCAGTGGCTTCAATGGACACCAATCGGGTCTTGATTTGCTTTCGCAATCATAATGTTCTTCTGTCATCAGAACTATATCATAATCCAAACAGTCAGCTAATTCACACAAACCCTCATATTCAAGTTCACCGCAGTATGAAATTCCGAACGGTCAATCATAGCAATTCTCTGGTGTATCTATCACTAACGCTGATTTACTCATATGTTTCACTTCCTCTCAGCATCAGGCTCAAAGTATTATGCCCCGGACAAGTCCTAACCCCGTTTCTGGCATCTCTTAACAATACACAATACGGATATAATGCCACGACCTCATAAACGTGTTCTGTGACATCTTCGCCGCACTGGTCGATGTATTTGAAACACTTGCCTGGCCTAAGAAAATATCTTGCGCATACATACGCTTTTGTTCCAAATCTTACGCTTGCGCTACTCATTTGTGTTCCTCCTGTAATAATTCTGGGTTGTCAAAGGTGTTGCCAACCACCTCATAATATTTTGTATCAAACTCATCAAGATACTGTCTGCCTATGCTATTAGCTTCGTGTCCTACCCATCCTGCAACGCCCCATTCAACAGTTTCATATGTCACATCCTCTGGGTAGGATTCGTCCAAGTGTGCCATCAGGATATCATTTTCCCATATCCTATTCCCATTCTTGTCACAAATTCCCGTGAACTGGCAGAGGGTTTCTGGAACAATTTCCGCATATTCCCACACTTTATAACTATCAGCGTGGAAAATTAAATGCTCTTCGTTGCCTAAAAGGTCATATTTTTTCTGATAACATCCTTCAACCCATTTGCCGTTATCTTTCCGCTTTCCCTTGAAAAGAATTTCTCTCATATCACACCTCCTTCGGCTTTTCGCACCGCTCAAACTCGATCGCCCAGACCCACGGGTTCGCATCCCAGCCGTAGATGTCAATATCTGATTTCTTAATAGTGCTGTCCCATAACACTTTTCCAAACAGTTCTCCTGCACTCATATCGCAGTATTTAATCTTGCTTCCACACGGGCCATCTATATCACAATAATTTTCGCCCGTCCGATGTAAGCATGGTGGTGTAAATAAAAACCCCTCTTCTTCCGTCTGCGCTTCCGTAATTTCCTGTAACCGCTCCACGCTCACATTCGTAACCTTCAGCCAGATACGAGCAGCTTTTTTCGGCATGTGGATTGATGGTTTCCACGGCTCTTCTGCGTCTTCAGAATTTGCAATGCTAGCCTTATATCCATAGTGCTCTTCCAGATGGCATCCTTCACCTTTTCCAACCCGCTTTGTATATCTGTGCCAAGTCTCACGAACATACAGGATATCTCCCGGCTGATACTGTGGCTTTGCATATTGAATAGAATCGCCGTATTCATTAATACCAAATCCAAAGCATCCTACCTCTTTCTTCTCTGTACTGTCGGTAACAAAACCGAGCGGGTATGCATGTTTTTCATCTGGTTGGGGCTTTACCATCCGCCGAGTACAGCTCTTTCTTCCGTCCATAATTGCACGAACCATCTCGGTATTGAATAAAATAGGTTTAATTGCCATCTACTCCCCCACCTTTCACGATCTGCATAACTGTCTGATATAGTGCGGAATTTCTTCCAACCAGTTTTGTTATGTATGTGTCCAACTGCTCCACAACTGCTTCCACATCATAGACGGTTGGCTGTTTATTGACGCAATCAATAAACTCTTTCTGGTCAGAACTAATACTTGTTCCAATTTCCCAAATTTTGATGTATTTAACTAATTCGTCTGCATCTATTAATCTACTCATTTAATTCCTCCACTTTTCATGATTTCAACTGCTTTATCAATTGTATTTGCAATATTTTTGTAAGCACAATCTTTGTCTGCATCACCTGTATTTGCAATTGTTAAGAAGTATCTCATTTTTAATTCTTCTAATTGTTCAACAACCTTATCCACATCAAAAACTGTCGGCTGCTCGTCAATAACTGCACCTATTGCAAAATCCATATCCGACATTCCAAGAGAGTCAATTATTTTGTCTGCATCAATTAAACGCATTTATTCATCCTCCCACACTCCCAATAACCGCATTCTTTCATACAGTACAGCGACGGTCTTGCGCCTGTATCCGTAAAAGTCCTTCGGGTTCATCGGGATATATCTTTCTCTGCTAATTTTCCTATAACTTTTCCGGTGTAGGATATTCTCAATAACCATATCCGCTATCACCGTGTTCTTCGGACAAGCTGACAAGGCAGCACCGGAAAGCAGGTATCCGTACTCTGCCAGGAAGTCTTTCAGCATCGTATTCAGTTTTTCAATGTCCTCTGCCGGAATACCGTAGTCTTTCAGCTTTTTATTCCTTGTCAACATACCGCTCTCCTTTCTATTCGTCTGGGTGGTGTTTGTCGTACATGATCGCTACGCATGCAAGACCGGCCACTCCGAATATGGTTCCAAGGATGAATCCTAATAAGAATGTAATCATGTTTAGTCCTCATTAATACAGTTCTGGAAGTGGTCTCCATGCAATAACTATATACATCTTTGTTCCACCGTGCCCGTCTGAATATTTATCCCATTCAAGGTACCCATATTTCTTTTCGTTCCAGTATCCGGCATCGCCAAATTTTAAATAACTCGCAATTCCAAAAAATGTTTCGGGCGTCCCATAGACTTTTTCAAGTGTTACGAGATACTCTTTTTCATCTTCCGGCAATCTCTCGCTGACTGGAATCCAACCATTTTCTTTCTCGTCCTGTTCCAGATCGCTTTTGAGCTGCTCGATTATTTCCTGAATAACTTTGACATACACTCCGGCGTATTTGTAGCAGTCCGAATATTTATCTGCGTACTGCTTTAATCTGTTTTTGATACGACTCATTCTTCCGCCTCCTCATAAGTTTCTCTGAATATATCTGGCTTACACGGATAAAATTCGCCGTGAACACCGCGGATGATATAATCACCAATATTCGCCAGATGTTCGCCCTCAAGTGTCTTAATAACCAGACCGCCCGGAACCTTCCAGTGGTCAATATAGAAATTCTTACCTTCTGCCGACATGTACTGGTCTGCACACTGATAGTCCGTCAAGAAATCGAACATTTCTCGATGATTTGTACCAGTCCACTGTACTGCATCAATTACAACTGGTTTCTTTCTGTATTTCATACTACCACCTCACTGTCTTCTGGCATCTGATAATCAATATGTCCATTTACATAGGCTTCCTGAATCATATCCAGTACTTTCATGGCTTTTTCTTTGGTGGAATATCTTCCGACCATGAGTGAGCCTGTGCCATCTTCGACATAGATATCCTCACTATCCTTTTCAGGAAATGCTGATACTGTGCAAATATTGTCGAAATTTACAATCATTCTTTTATCCTGACTTCTGATTAACATTTTGTGTCCTCCTTACCTGCATACATTTTTAACTGCTTCATCTTTTTAATAAACAGTTTCATTTCATATCCTGTAAGACCAACACAAGTATTTCCAATTCCTTTATTATCTGCTAAATCTGGATCGTATGATTGTAAAATATGTCTACCAGATTTTTTGTGTCCAATGAAAACTTTTTGCGTAAAATTATATTCCTTGTCTTTTCTCTCATAGATACATCCATACTTATCCTCTTCTACTTTTGCAAATCCAATTTCTGCTAATTTCTCATCTACTGTTTTAAATAATTTCATTTTGCGTCCTCCTCATCTCTATAATTCATTACAATTGTAATTACCTGCACCAGAACCTCCTGAATCTGATCGTAAATGTGATGATCGTCAGTTCCAAAATGAGAGTTCAGTTTTGCATCTTCCTTGCCTTTCCTGTAGCAATCTTTCATGAAGTCAATGCTGTATATATCATCTTCCTTGATGATTTCGCCGTTGTTTCTCCATTCAGCAATCATTGCTTCTTCAATCAGTGTATCTACAACATCATCTGAATCCTCATCACCGTTCAGGTATTCTACGCAACGATCAATGAATCCCAACTTGTCAACGTACATATACGCTTTTGCTGTTCCAGATGTATACTCTCTGAATGCCTGCTCAACCTGTTCTTTGAAATCCTCTGGCAGGTTAAAAATATCTACTTCCAGTCCTCTTGGAAGATTTATTGTGCACTTTCTCATTTTGCGTCCTCCTCATCTTTCTCACAGAACCCTCTGTGTTCATGCACTGAATACTCGATTCCACTACTACATTTCATGTATGTGAGTTTTTCTCCTGTCAATTCGCATTTGTGTTTTCTTGCGTTCAGGTGTTCGCAAGTTCCGCTACAGTAGCTCATTTTTTGCCCTCCTGTTCTTTAAATCCCATCTTTAAATCATAGACAAACTGGCAAAGTTTCTCTGCAACCTCATCCGCATTCTCTACATTTGCAAGCTGTCTAACATACTGCTTACCGCAGATAACACAAGTCAACTTTCTGATTGTTTCCCAGACCTGCCATGAGATAATGGTGGAATCAAAAGCATCTGCCATAAGAGAATATCTTCCATTTCCATTCTCATCCCTGAACCACTTTTCTCTTGGTACCTTTAATGTGGTTGCGACATCTTCTCTGGTAAGACACCCTTTGTATTTTTCATCCATACGTTTTTCCAGTTCGTCTAAAAGTTCCTTCTTTTCCTGCTCTGTCATTATGCGCCCTCACTTTCCATATCTTTTCAAAACTTCTACAACTGCATTAATGTGTTCCGACAGCGTGTCTAAATCTTCGTCTTTAATTACTTTCAGCCCACGTCTCGACTTAAAATCTTCAATGGCATATACACCATCTCTGATTTCATTAAATTTCTTTGCCATTTCGCTTTCTTTTATGGCTTCGGAATCGTATTTATAAAATGTCTCATATCTATCATGTTCTCCGAACTTGTCGGTTTCGATTTTGATTCGTTTAGGAGTTATACGAATGATTTTTGCCGGGTACACCATGACGTGTCTAAAACTCGTTCCCCATCCGCACCGTACTTCTCTCGCGACTCCAACCACATCTCCGACTTTTAAATCATCTTTATTTATCTGGTTTAATTTTCCTATTACCATCTTCTTATCATCCTCACTTTCCCCATGTAAGCAACTGACACGCTATTGTGCAGTCCTCCATGATTAATTTATCCAAATGCTACCTGTCCGTTATTCTGCATGTAAATCATCGGTGCAGCTTTACGCTCTCCGACTTTCAGATACGGGCAATTAGCTTTCACAAGTGCTTCTGCCATAACCGGCACAACACTGTTCCCGATTCTTGCTACCTGTTTTGCAATCGGGTAATTTCTCCATTTATAGTCCCGATCAATGATGTAATCTTTTGGAAATCCCTGCATCACCTTTAATTCTTCCGGATTTAGCATTCTGAGAAAGATATCTGAAATAATGTATTTCTCTCCATGGATATCAACCAGAACATTTACTAGACCAAATCTATCTTTTGTGGTGATAGTCCCGAGTGGCTCATTAAGCACCTGTCCGCATCCTGTCCCATAATATTTAACCAGAAAAGCGGATATCACACTGAAGTGACCGGGTGATGTGGTTATTGTATGCAATGGTTCATCACATCCCTGACCGATTCCAGTCTTGTAATACTTCGTGATAAAAGCTGTCACGAGACCATATCTGTTTGATGTATCAATAGTCTTAATTGGCTCAGTCAGCAATTGTCCTCTGGAATCGCCTTGTCTGGTTTCTCCGTGATATTGAATTATGAATGCCAGTGCATCTTTATTCTTCACAATATAAGGATCTGGATTATCAACGATATATTTCTTGATTCCATTTGCAATGCGTTTCTGTGTCGCTTCCGCTAATGGTTTCGGACGGTCAAAGATGCTTTTGCCTAAGTCTGACCAATCAATGTAGTCTCCACACTGTTCGTATCGTTTCAGACCGTCTATTCCGAAACGATTATGCGTAGGATTTGGCCATACTATCTGTTTTCCATCTCTGCGAAACACTGCATACCAACGTTTCCTTGTAGTTGGTGCTCCATAATCCGCAGCTACCAGTTCCCGGCTGTCAAATTCATAACCAATATTTTTCATTGCTGAAATGAATTTTCGATAATCTTCACCGGCTCTTTCCTTGATCGGATGTCCTTTCTCGTCTAATGGTCCCCATTGTTGAATTTCTTCCACGTTCTCCATAATGATTACATCTGGTAGAATTGCTTTTGCGTGCTTATATACAGCCCATGGAAGAATGCGAAGCCCCTGTTTCCTCGGCTGACCACCTTTCGCTTTTGAATGGCTTGTGCAGTCCGGGGAAGCCCACATCAACGCTACGTGCTGATTTCCGACGTATTTCTGCAAATCTATTTTGAAAATATCCTCTGTTAGATGCAGTGTTCCAGGGTGATTCGTCTTGTGCATCAGGATAGCGTCGGGGTCGTGGTTGATCGCTATGTCTACTGGTCTGCCGAGTGCCATTTCAATTCCTACGGATGCTCCTCCGCCACCAGCAAAGCAATCTATAATTAAATTACGCTCCATATCTCTCAATCAGCTCCTTATAATCGTCACAAATCCGAATATGATGTTTCTTTTCCAGATCATCCACCATTTCAGACAAAGATGTTTTTTCGGAATTAATATCGTTGATGTAGGTGTTAATCCTCTTTACAGCCCTCATATACCGTTTCCAGCCCCATCCATGCAATACGTGCATTACATAAAACAAAATCACGAAATTCAGCACGTCAGACCAGTTCTTTCCATCCTCGAACCCATCATCAAAGGCTTTTAACTCCATTTCCTTTAATTCTTTCTGGCAGTTCTGGATAGACTGTGCAAACATATGAGCCTGTTGATTCGTGTACGGAATGAATGCTTTCTTTTTCTGCTTGATTTTTAACTTTCCCATCCAACAGCCCTCCTTATCTTCTGAGCCAGAATGTCAAATTCCATCAACATCCTGCGATCATTCTTGTTTGAGTATGCGATTGTTTGCTGTCCTTCATATATGACCGCATATCTTCCGTTAATGTCATACGCCCCGCTGATTGCCTGAGATATCTGGCTTCTTGTCTTTCCTGTCAATTCTGATATTTCAGTAAGCGTCAGCTCCCCGATATACTTTGAACCGTCGTATACATCATACAGTTTCATGCTTCTTTACTCCTATCAGTTCGTATGTCCTGTGCGAACCAGTTCCGTGAAATACGATCAATCCATCGTCCTCGAACTGCCTTAGATGCCTTTGAACGGCACTCATGCTGATATCTAGTTCCTCAGATATCTTCTTGGTTGTTGGAGCCCCTTTGTGAGACGTTGCGTATTTACGGATGAAATAATAAATATCCTTTCGGTTCTGCATCCATTGCATGTGTTTTCGATGCCGTAATGCGTCCATATTCACGATTCCTTTTCGTATGTTTTCTCATCAATCAAGTTCTGAAACTTTTCAAAAGCCCGGATTGATACTTTATTGCTCTGCTTTTCTGGTTTCAGTGAAACTTGCAAGTGTGTATCTATGATGTGTGACAGTTCTCTAGCGAGGGATTTCTTGCCCTGCTTCAAACCATCATAATAACCTTTTGCCGGTCTGTACTCATCAATCTGTTTCTTACCTGTTCCCTGAGAACCACCAGTCTTGTTTCTAAGCTGATATCCTTGATCTGCAAGCCATCTGATATAATACTGTTCCTTTTCATCAAGTTCTGATTCTGGACAATTAGTATGTACTACACGCCAACCATATGGATTTTTTTCTGAATATAATCCATGTTTTTTCAAACTAAGATCAATGTGCTGTTGATGCCCTGCGCTATGTTGACATAATCTGGTAATTAGTTTCTTTGCCTGGCCTGCATACCCAAACTTAAAACCGTCTTCATCAATTCTTGTCAAAATGTAGATTCCAGGATTGTCGTTCAGATGCGGGTCAATTTTTAACCACCTCTTACGGTTCTCGGCTTCAATTGCCTTAGCTTTTACAAAATTTTTATAGTTACTCAAAAACTTATCACCTCGATTCATTTTTGGTGTGTTATTGATACCATTATGATACCACTTCGATACCTGTATTGCAAGATAAAAATGATACCACTTTGGTATCTAATTGACACCGACAGACAAAAATGCTACAATGTTCTAAAAAACAAGGGAGGGATTTCACATGGCCATCAAGTCTGATAAGACCAGAACTAACATCACGTTCCCGATACAGCTTAAAGAACAACTTGAGCAGATTGCCAAGCAGGAGAACAGGAGCTTTAATAATCTGGTCATTACTGTTCTCCAGGATTTTGTAAAAAGTGCCGATAAATAGTCGGCGCTTTTTTATTTAACTGTTATTCTCTCTATCATCCTCTACAGCCTCGCCAAGGCAAGCCATAACCGGTCCTGACTCAAGCAAGCATTCTCTTTCTATGGTATTCTTACCATCATTTGAGCGCCAATCCCCGACAATGTATAGACTTGCATTCGCACTTAAAATGTCTGTGTCCATATCCCAATATTTAATGTGGATTTCGTATGCCGCATTTGCAGAGATCACATATCTGTAAATGCCTTTGGTGACTTCTTTCCAGTCTTTTAAATTTGCTGATACCATGCTTAATCCTCCACAAATGGTGGCTTCTCATCTTCGAAGAAGCTTTCATAATCGAACCATTCATCTTTAATGAAATTTCCGATAATTTTCACTGAGTGTCCAAGTCCTTTCGTAGCAACTCTAACATGCTTTCCTTTCATTTCTATCAGGTCATCTGCGCCAACAACGTCCATGATTCTCATAATCGCTTCAAGCCCAGATGCAGAACCTTTAAATTCTCTTGATCCGAGATAACCATTTCCAAGTACATATCCGCCGTATACGCATCCCCAGCCACCACCGGAAAGAGATAAGTCAAGTGTAAGTACTCCGTGGTCTCTGAAATTCAATGATACACATGTGATTTCGGCATTCATAAGTTTATATCCCTCTGCGTCAAGAGATTTTTCTGACCATTCTTTCATATATCTTCCTCCTCATAATCATTGCAATACAGGGAACCGTAATCCCACGCTAACGTACAGCAGTTATGAAACCTGCATTTACTACAATCTGTCATTTCGTTCATAATGCACTCTCCTCATGGATTTTTCTTACAATTTCATTAATTGCCGCTTCGACTTTTACTTTACGATCTGGTTTAAGTTCCTGTCTTAGCCAGCGGCAAAGTGTAAATTCTGTAATCCCAAGCTGATCAGCAACCTCACACTGTCTAATTCTGTATCTCTCGAGCTTTTCCCGAATCTCTTTGTTTGCTTTCTTCATAATATAAATTTCTCCTTTCAAAACGGGCATAAATTCAAATCAACATCCAGTCCCGGTCTTGCGATCTGAACCAGAACATCATCCCCTGCAATGTCCTGTATCTCTTTCTGCATCACTTCTGGATTCCCCCATCCCTCTGACAGGTGGCACAGCGTTATGGTTCTGAGTGAAGCGGTCTTGTTCACTCGGATAATCTCTTTTACAGTAGATAAGCTGCTGTGCCCCCGGATGGAGTGTTCAAACTTAAATGAATCCTGCTCCGGCGATTCGTCAAGATGATTGCATTCTATAAGGAAGTGATTTATTCTCATGTTCTTGAATGTGAACGGCAAATATGAGAAGTCTGTCGCATATATCAGCCGTCCACATTCTTCGTGAGATATTGTATATGCAAAGTTTGGTGTCTTGTCGTGTGGGACGTAGAAAGGCGTTGCCCGGAACGAACCTATGTCCTTCGATTTCTTTTCTGGTAAGCCGATCATCAGCTCACCAGAGATTGTGTTTACACTCTCAACTGTCTCGTCATTGGTGTAAATCTGAATGCCGGCGTTCAATATTTCTTTGTACGACTTCTTATGGTCGCCTTAATTAACCATGTTCATGACTTAGTAAACACCCCGAAACTTCTGATATCCTATAAGAAATTCCTTTCAGGATTTCCGGGTATCTGCATCCGCAATCCAAAAGTAAAATTTCACCAGATTCAGATTTAAGCGCATAGCAGTTTCCCGGCTGGCTACCTGTGTTTATTACTTTCATGAACATTTTGAATCACCTCGCTTTCTGTACATTGCATTTATGCTTCTAAGATAGCATCAGCTTCGCCTATGGTTTTCTCTAAATCAGAATAGGCATATGGGATATCATTTCCGTTTATGCTCTCTAACTCTGAATAGCTTACTTTGTATATACTATCTCGCATTAATTTGAGTTGCTTCAACGGAAGTTCAATGGTTATTATCTGCTCCCAGTCTTTCTTACCGTCTACTCTCTTCATACTTCGCCGCCTCGCTTTCTGCATTGTTTTTGCCTTAATATTTGTAATCCAGATTGCTGATAAATTGCTTTATTTTGTTATCCTCAATCACTACAAATTCTGTACAAAATTTCTTGTTTTCACTTAACTTAGAATATTCCCATTTCCCGGTATTCTCATTAAAGCAAGAGAACCAATTAGATACACTATCGTCAACCGATGTATTTTTGAATACAAAGTATGGAGTTTCTTCTGCTTCAAGCGATTTGATATGATGCGCAATATCGCAAAACCTTTCCAGAATATGTTTTATTTTTAAAACTGGAATTTGGTTTTCGCTGTCATAATCGGTGCAGTAGTTTTCATTCTGTTTAAGGAAGGCATAAATACACTCTTCGATAAAATCTTTGTCTTTTGTGAAGAATATCTGCTGATTAGAAAGTTCCCACAAAACACGATCTGGTGTATTCTGACAAGTATTTATAATTTCATTGAGTCTGTCTGAGAGTTCTCGATCATGAATCACGTTTCTTTTATATCCATGTCTTACAAGTTCTCCATAAGGAATATACTTCTCAGTTAAAACATCCCATATAATAGGTGAAAATAACCATGAGTTTCTAAAAATTTCTTTTTCCTTTCCATAGTAATCCGGAGTGATAACTACTAAACTGCTATAACTCATAATGTCTCCTTTTCTATATCAAGATTTATACTTCATCATCCTCTGGGAATCTGAATACAATGTTTGCCGGTTCAAATTTCATATCTGGGCTGTCAACCATGGTTTTGATGATTCCAAAACCTCTTGCAGCCATTTTTATACATTCCTCGTAATCGTCATCACTCATTTCGACGTTTTGTGATAAAAATATTCCCGCATACACTCTATTTAACATTTCCATTGCTTTCTGACACTTTTCTCGGCTTTCATAAACTGCCATCACATATGGACTTTGCTGTATTCCTCCGGCAAATACCGCCTGTATGTAGTTGTCCGAAACAAGCAACGCTGTCATTTCATATGGAAGATTGATTTTTCCATCCTGCGATATAATCCTCATAGTTCTCACCTCTTTTTTCAAAATAGTCTTTTACCGGCTCATAGTACGGGCAGTTTTCGCACCGCCCGATACAAGCCATATATTTACCGAACTTTCTTGAGTCGCACCGGTCAAAATTGATGCAGTCGAAGTACATCATGTTCGATCATCTCCGAAAAATAACTCTCTCATGTCAACCGGTTCGTATTTCTTATGCAGCAACTTCTTATTCTGTCCCGCCCCGTGCGGGTCATTACACATGAAGCTTCTGCATATCTCCGGTCTTACTGGATAAATCTCACATTTATTATTCCTTTTTGAGTCATTCAAAAACGGACAGGTCAAGTCAAATCCAAGATTCTTGACTGGATAATTGTGTTGTTGTTCCTGTATATGATTCTTTTTGATGTACCGTCTGATTTCTTTTATCTCTTTACCAGAGACCGGGAGTAGGGTGGAGCAACAAGCCCCGCACCCTGTACATTTTCCATTCTCTGTGTAATCGTAAAGACCATTCTCCATATTTTTGAATGCTTCTGATAATGTTCCTACCATATTAATGCAGCTTCCATCCTACATCTCCTCCTGCTTCATAAAATCTGGAATGCTTGATTCCTGCCCTGCTGCCGGAACCGGTTCTTTCTCTGCAGTCTTTACGACTTCTGCGACTGTTGACTGCTTAGGCTGTTCTTCGATTGCCGCCGGCTCATCTGGGATAAATTCTTCCTTGTTAGCATTCCTTTTAATATCTTCTTCAACAGCTTTTTCCAAGTCGTAAACTTTATAGTCTGCATCTGCAATTTCGACAGCTTCTTCCGTAGTGTAAAGGCCATTTGAAAGCTCCGGGCAATTCATTCTTGAGAAGAAAGAAGCAGCTCTGTATCTAAGCATTACCTGCGGCATAGTAACCCATTTTGAACCATTTTTCTTTGTCCATCCTTCGGCGTTCGCCATGTCCATTGTGACTTCGATTCCAGTTACCTTTCTTCCATCTTTCTCAGTCCAGCAAGTACAGGAATAAGGCTTCCCATTTTTATCTCGCTTTTCATCGAACTGTAACTCCATATCATATTTTCCAGAACTATTAATCATAGCGATCAAGAAAGTAGCTCTCCATGCAGGTCTTCCCTGAATAACATCGAGATTCTGCATAACTGTAAGAGGACTTGTTTTCAGACGGTTTGCCATATCAATTGCTACAAGACCGTTCGCAAAATTGCCCTGATATTCTCTCGGAACAATTGTTGACTGGGCGAAAGCCTTTGCCATCTGAGTTGCCATTGTGAAATTGTCGGAACTTCCAAAGATTCCTAAGCTGAAATCTGTGTTCAGTTTCACTGGTGTTCTCTTTTCCTGATTCTGTGTTGCTACTGTTGTGTTTGTTGTTTCTGACATAATTTCATTCTCCTTTATCATTTTTTACTGCATATCTTATCCATCCATGATCAATGAACTTCAATACCGTTCTGAGTGACATGGATTTAATAGCTTCAATATGTCTTGTACTTGTTCCAAGAATTATGTATTCCTGTTCCAGTAGAGTTCGCAAGTCTTTTATTAACTCACCAGGTTTATATTTGCGTTTTGATAGAAGATACTGCTTGTGTTCTTTTATCCATTCACAAGAATTGCATTCTTCTTTGAAGCCCATGACTCTTCTGCCTGTACGTTTGTCATAAAATGCTTTTGCACAATATCTGCATGGATTTCTTGCAACTGCCATTTTCATATCTCCTTTTCTTTATTTATATGCTCAGTGGCATATGAAACAGGATGAAATATTGTGTCCTGTCCTGTTATTTCCTTTACTAAAATTTTATATCCTTCTGTGTTTTCCGGGCATTCACCCGGATTCATATGCCGCCGATTTTTCATTTACTCTACGTGGAATCTTCCATAACCGCTTGTTCTGCCAGACCCGATGCCACATCCAAATCCCGCAAGCTGAATAATATTAACGATCTGCTCAAGGGAATAAATATTATCTACATATGCAAGTTCGATCTCTGCTGACCATCCGGTAAATCTGTTTAAATGTACAAGAACAGGTTTTCCTTTCTTTGGTGACATCAGTTTTTCATCAATGTAATGCTCAGCAAACTTAATCGGAATTAAACCTCCTTTGGCGATAATATTTACTCCTGCTTTGAACTTTGTGCTATATGTATCAACCCCATTTCTTACAACAGCATCGCAAAAACATTTCAATAACCCGAATGCTGTAATGCAAGGTGCGTTGTTGGTGAGCGCATCAATAAGGCCTTCTTCTGAGAAATCTGTAGGTTTTCCATTATACCAGTGAATTGATGTAATGATTTCTTCCCATACATTTGCTTTTTCAAGATTCTTTGCCTTGTCTTTTCTCTGGTCAATCAGTTCTCTTGCGGTCACGTCATTCATCTTATTGAGAACTAAGTCTCCGTCCCCGATGATTGTGATTTTTGCGTGCTTCACGTCAATTTTGTTAATCTTAATAACGTCTGATTCTTTTTTAGCTGCCATAATTCTTTTCCTCCGATTTTTTAATAGTTTTTATAGTTTCTGTTTGCGCAAACATTCAAACAGATTAATTCACAATAGTTTGATATAAATATATTGTGCTGTAGTGTTCTGTTTTGAACTGTTCTGTTTTGTGGTTTATACTGCGGACTAATCCGCTTGAATCTTTGCGTAAATTCCAGATATACTTAACTGACAATAGAAAATGTCTTATAGTGTCCTGTATTTTTCTGTAGTATGCTATCCTATATTTTGCTTGTACTGTAGTTAGCTTTCCTATTCTTGGCAGATTCTACTGCCAGTTAAGTACATCTGGTTGAGTTGAATACTCGGTAGGTAACATGAAGTGTTCTGTAATGTTCTGTATTGCTTTATGATGATCTAACCTAACCTGTTGTTGTTGTATACTCGTGACATTTTCATGCCACCTACCCAATATTCAGATTTCGGAGGGCTGCTTTATAGACGATATAAAAGTCATATGTTCTTCTATTATGTTCTGTAATGTTCTGTGGTATTTTGTTGTGTTCTGACGGTTATACCGCCTGTAAAACAGTCCTCCGTTGAAGTGTTGCGTTGTATTGTTCTGTGCTATTATTTCCTACTGTAAGATTTTTTGCCCTATAGTAAGTGTTCCACAACACTTGTCACTCTGCACAAGTAAGAATAGTTTTGATATAATTTAATATATTGTCGTTTACTGTCCTGTTTTTTTATGTGCTATGCTATCTTCCTGCTTATGCAGACTGATAAATGTTGTGTTTTCCTGCGCTCATAAACCTGTAAAATCATGCAATACAATTTTTATTTCATACTGTGCTTTGCTATATTATTTTATGATGTGTTATTCTTTCATATGCTTTCTTGTGGTTGCCTATTTTACAGGCATATCAACGTAGGAAGTTTGCCGCTACTGCACTCATAAACCTACAAGAATAAATAATTTTGTTTTGTTGTGTTTTATGGTGTCTTATGGTTTACTGTCGTATTTTATGATGTACTTTCCTACTCTTGTAGGCATATCAGCACAGTAACGGCTTCGATATTTAATTACTGATTACACTTCTTTATGGTAATCGGCATTGTTGGGTGATTAATTTCCCCCTCCTCAAAAACTTTTACGATTTTAACTTTATTGGGGTCTCCTGCATTTAAGTAAACCATGTCCCCTACTTTTGGTTCAAAATCCGCTTTGAACACATATTCTCTTTTTCCTCCTAATATTTAATTAATCAGTTCCCAAATCTCATCAAATTCGCTGATATTCTGAAATTTCTGCTTTATTGACAGAAGTTCACTCCTGCAACGCTCTACAAGCATTTTGTATTCGTCTGGCTTCTTCAAGATCAACTTTGTTGGCTTATATCCAGACTCATTGTCAGTCTTATAGAAAACTCTGATTGTTGTCGGTTCTGGCTGTTTATCCGGCTTCTCCTCAACAATTTTAAGACTCCTAACAATCGTTCTGGCTTCCTGCACTCTCCATTTCTCGGCGGCTTCTGAATTGTCCCAAGTAAAACATTTATGTAACTCAGTGCTACTATCTTTGGCTTTTTCGAGAATCTGCTGTGGCGTCGCAGATTCCAGTTCTTCACAGATTTCCATGATTTCATTAGCGCATTTTGTCGCATCGGCTTTAAAATTAAAAATACTCCATGTAGCTAATTGCATATCTTTCCTCCTAAATCTCCGTTACCGTCATATCACCTTCAGAAACTTTCAAGAATATCAACTGTGCATCTGCCTTAATGCCTGCCAGACTGCTGTTGTCCAATTCTGCCGCACAGTCTACGAATATCGGATAACTCACGCCGTAAAACTTCTGCAAACCGTCCATGATGGCAATTTTCCCTTTCATCATCAGGGCTGTATTGGCGTTCCCGATCAGTTTCTTCCAGTCACCATCATTGTCCTGCACGTACCAGATGCAAGCATCTACTACTTCACCATTTTTCTGCGTATCGAACAGTTTCACCTTAACCCCGTCAAAATACTGGTTTACCGCATCTTCAATGGCTGTATTCTTCGCCATGCTCAGGGATTTTAACTCATCCAGAATCATCTGCGCGTCAGCTTTATTCTGTGCGTACTGTTTCTGACTTTCCTGAAGCTTCTCGATCTGTTCGTCAATTCGGACATTATTGTTGGCTTCTCCAATTTTCTGATTGACTGCTGTCAGTTCCTGTTTCTTGCCGGATAACTGCTCTGAAAGCTGTTTCTTCGCTTCTTCTCCATTGTCCAGAGAATTAAGCTCCTGCTGTTTCTCTTTGATTGATGCAAGAATCTGCTGATATTCAGCGTTTTCCGAGAAGTCCGGCTCTTTCGGTATGGCTTCCATATTCTTGTTTTCTGCGTCCAGAGAAGTTTTGATCTGCTCTAATTCCTCTGTCAGTTTGGCAACCTTGATTTCAAGATTATCTCCGCTTTCTTTTGACTCTTTTTTATCGGCAAGAATCTTGTTTCCAGTTACCTCAATAGATTTCAGCTCCTGCTTTTTCTGCTCTTTCAGATTTCTGATTCGATTCTGCCTTTTCTGTTCAAAATCTTCTTTTAGCTTTTCGATCTGTTCTGCTGGAAGCGTTTGTCCACAAGTCGGGCAAATAGTATCGTTTTCTTTGAAATATTCAGATTCGGCGCTTTCTATTGCATTGTTATATTTAGCTGTCGTTTCCATGTAATGCTTCTGTGCTTCTTTTTGTTTCTTCTCAAGGTCTTTATGCTTTTCTCTGAGCACTTCCAATTCAGAAGTCTTGGCATTTAATGAACTTGATATGATATTTCTCTCAGACTGCAAACTGTTTATTTTGATCTGAATCGCAGTCCTTTTTGATGAGATTTCGTCTGACGCTTTTGATTCCAGTGAATATTTCTGAACACCTAAGTCTGAAAGTTCTGCTCTGAGTTTGCTGCTACGCTCGTTTCCTGACTGCGCAATCTGTGTTTCGAGATCAGAAATCTGTTCCTGCAAGGCATTCTTCTGCAATTCCAGTTCAGCAACATCAGCGTCAACCTTTGACTGCTCCATACCGATAATCTGGTTCGGAATGGCTTTCAACTGTTCCTCTGCCTTTTTCAGTGTTGCGCTGTTCATAGCTTTGATTTCGTCTGCCTTATAAGTTTCCAGAAGTGGTACCAACTCAGCACAGTCTGGAACTGTCTTGGCAATCTCTAAATCTGATTTCCCGGCACCGTCTGACATGGAAAACAGAATTTTTCTGGCATCTGCATCTTTCAGGTCTGTGAAGATTTCCATGTGAGACAGCATAAGGAAATTATCAAAGTCAAACCCACGTTCTTTCAAATCGGCTTTGAAGTCTCTTTCAGCTTTCGGAACGCCGTTGATTTCGTACTTGTTTGATAATGCAACCTTTCCCGGTTTTCCGTCCTTTGGCTTACTTTCTGTGCGCTTCTGGAACTTTGCTACGCTTACCGGCTTCCCATCAATTACAAGGTCAATATCAACTCTTGGCAGACATTCTCTGCCATCATCCGGCCTGATATCCGGGTTGCTCTTTAAACTGTAGTCCTTGTCACAGAACACCCACATATGAGCGTCTGCCAGTGTGGTTTTTCCGCATCCGTTCTTCCCGGAAACGACTGTTCTGTGTCCGAACTCTATTTTCTTTTCTGACTGGCCTTTAAAATCGGTCAATCTAATATCTCTTACTTCGATTTTCTTCATATTACAAAATCTCCAATCTTTTTACTGATACCTCCAACGCGGTTAACCATGATTGACTCTGGTCCGACCACAGTTCCCGGCTTTGAAATCTTCCACGGAGTTTGATTTTTGCTCCCTTTTTCAGATTTTCTACGGCATCTGCGTTTTCCTCCCAGCATAAACAACTGATTGCGTCTGATCTGATATATCCGGCTTTCTTCTTTCTATTTACCGCCAGAAGTATTCTTGCCAGCTTCCTGTCGTTGTTCGCGCCAATCATCTTTATTGTCGGCTTTTTAATCAGATATCCAGTCAGATAAACTTCGTTTGCATCGTGTTCTTCCAGTCTTTCAAGATACTGAATGTCCATTGCTCTTACATATGCTGTAAGGCTTTTCTTACCATCTTCCCGGACTGTACGGCTTCGCATTTCGCCATATACACTAGCAATCAACTCTGTTTCTCTTGAAATCATGTATTCTGGCACAATAATCGGAAGAATATCGTAAGATTTGCTCTTTCTAAAAATTGTCATTCTTCCCTCGTACATCTTGGTTCCACCGTATTCTTCATGTGAGAATACGAACCCTGCCGGAATGTCACCAGATAAAAGTACCTGGTTCTCATCACGAATTTTCATTTCCTAAATCACCTTCTTCATTCAACAGCAATAATGTTTCTACAAGAACTGCTGCCTGCTTTAAAACAATGTTACTGAGTTTCTTGTTTCTTGCTTCGAGTTTTGCGTTTTCCGCTTCCAGATCGCAAATAATCTCGCTTGCAAGTGGTTTCTGTTCGTTGGATGTGTGTGTTTTAGACATAAAAAATGCCCTCCTAATTATTTATTTGATAAATACAGGAAGGTGTGTTATACTTGTCCTGTATTTAACTTAGCCAAATTAAGTTAGATACGTGGCTCTGCGCGGTATGGTGGTACCCGCAGGGCTTTCTTACTCTTCTGTCTCTAAATCTAATCCAAGCATAGCTGCGCATACGCGTTTTTCCAACAGTGATGTAGATGTTGCTCTCAGATATGCTTCAAACGCCTTTAATCTCCCGACAAGCTCAGCGTATTCCTCGACTACGGTCTCTGCTCTGAAATCCATCTTATTTTCTTTCTCCATCGCAATCCCCCTCACAATACGGACATTTGTTGTCCATCAAAATTTTGTTTAAATGGTCAGTTACTTTCTTCACATTCTCTTCCTGCTGATAACCGCCCTCTGCAATGCTGTACATATCAAACTCTCTTAATGATTCTTTCTTATATATGTTGATGTGCAAGCTGCATCCGATCTTGTAGTTTGCGAAATGAAATGCTACTGTTCTGCCGGTTTCTTTCTGGACTCTCCTGCATAACTGGTACAGTTCGTCTACGGTTTTATTAAAATCATTCTCCTTTGTCTTCATCAAAAAGCCCTCCAAGTAAATCATCAAATAATGTTTTTACAACTTCTTTGATTTTTTCTTTTTGAATAGTTTTAAATTCTTCTTCGTTCATCAGTCCGATTTTGACCGCTTCGTTAATCTCCTGCTTCACAGATTCCTCTGTTTCTTTGCCATCTTCCATAATGGTTTCCTTGATTCCTCGAATGACAACAGCTAAGTCAGCTATTAATTCTGCTTTACTGCCTTTAAGTGTGATTTCTCCCATTTTTGTCTCAATCATTTTTCTTTTCCTCCGATTCTTTTAATTCATCCGGGTAAATAACCACGAATGATAATGCGAATATTACGATTGCTACTGCAATCGGCTGTGATGCACTGTCAAATCTCCAGAACGGCAGGTACGGTGACATACCTCCGATCAGAGCTGACAGAATTAATGCTTTTACCATTTTTATGTCCCTCCATTTTTTTTGTGTGGTATACTCTCATTATGAAAGGAGGTGTTTTTATGGATAAGTTACAAATCGCTCATGATCTGGCTGTTGCTAAGTTATGCGCTGAATTACCGGGAAGCCTGGACAACCCTCATATCTGCCAGAGATACTTCAAATACCGTGCAGAATTTGCTGATCTTCTGGATTCCCACGATGAATATTACTTTCTCAATGAACTGGATAAAGAGAAAGTAAATAATTGTTCTCCATCTCGACGCTACTTTTAATCGTTAGACTTTTCCCCTGATGTGCTCTTTGTTGTTCTGCCAATATAGAGCACATCCTTAAGGGAAAACTGAATTTTATTATTAATTCCGTTTTCATTCCATTCGTATTCAACAATTGACTGTTTGTCGAAATTAATTTTTTCATACACCTCTGCCGGGGCACGCAACGTCTCTCCGTTTTTAAACTTGATAATTGTTTCGTCGGCAATCTTCACATTCTCACCTCCTGATTAATCTGCTTTAGCAAAGAAAACACCAATCGGGTCTTCGATATGAAATTCATCAATCATTGTCTGAATCTCATTACTGTTGAAAATTCCTTTCTGCATCTTTCCATAAAATGTTTTTGGCGTAATTCCAAGCATTTTGGCAACGTCCGTCTGAGATTTTCTATTCTTCGCAAATATTCCTCGAAGTTCATCAGTTTTTATCATTTTGTCATCTCCTGCTCAATCACCGGAAGAATCCCACTCTCTTTCAGCTTGTCGTAAAGAAATATTCTTCCTTTCTGTGACCACTTAGTATTCATCTTCACATCCGGTCTACCGTCCGATCTCACGATATCAACGGTCTCGGAATGTGTATAGCCCATACAGTGATATTTGCTGTACAGTAACCACTGTCCGCTCTGCTTGTACTGGATTCCGATGTCATGCAGAATATCGTTCATCTTCTTCCCAGACATTCCATAATCCTTAGCAATCTGGGTAATGGTCACAAGTCCCGGATTCTTTAAGATTTCATCATAGTAGTCGGCTTTCGGTTTCAGTTCGCCGATTATCTGGTTTTTGACACTGATTTCCGTTGACAGTGACTTGACCGAATCTTTCAGCTTCGCAATGGTCTGGTCTGCCATCTTCAACGCTCTGGCAAAAACCTGTTCTGGTGTGTTCCATGCTTTTTCAAGGTCTATGAAATACTGTCGGTATTGTCTGCCTTTTTCTGACCGCTGAATCATGCAAATCTGTTTTGCCATGTCTATAGAAACTTGATAATCAGAAATTTCTCTTTCTGCTCCGTTATTTACAAGTGTGGAACTTTTCACGCTTGTAAAATCGCTTCCCTCAGTGAAACCATATGCAGACATTCTTTCAAACCATCTCGAAAATCTGTCTGTAATTTCAAGCCCTGCATACAGCTCTCTGGCTGATACAGTAGGTTGTTCACTACTGTAATTAATAGGTATTAACTGTTCCGTAATATCGTCTCCTCTCTAATTACTATCTCTAATTGTTGCTTCTTCTTTCTGAGTATCACTCTCAACAGTATCAGCAACGCCATTCATGTATCCCAAAATGTAGTGTTGCTTATCTGCCGGAAGCTTATTGATTCGTGTTGTTACATCTCTGATAAGCTGTCTCTTTTCTTCTGACATTTGTTCACCTCCACCTCTCTTACGTTATGAACGTATAATATCACATCTATAACGCATTGTCAACGTGTTTTTAAATATTTTTACGTTGACAACGTATTTTAAAAATGTTATACTGTTACCATAAAATAAAGAAAGGAGGTGGGTAAATGGGCGAGCGGTTGAAAGAGCTGCGAAAATACTTAGGACTTTCAAGAGAAGACTTTGCAAAAAAACTCGGTTTAAAAAGCCGTGGTAAAATTGAAAATATAGAACTTGGAAGAACAGTTCCAGATGACGATTTTCTAAAATTGATCTGTACTACTTATAAGGTTTCTTATGACTGGCTTGTGAGCGGCGACGGTAACATGTTTATGGACGACGATGGCGATGCGCAGGCTATCGTAGATTCGGTAATGACCGGGGATAATGAATTTGCAAAAAAAATCCTTGTTAAATTCGCAAAGCTTAGTGAAGAGCATTGGAAACAGCTTGAAGAAATTTTGACCGAATTAGAAAGCAACTAATAAAAAAGGACTGGGGGTAAAAATCCCAGTCTTTTTTTGCGTTTTAACTATACTATCAGTCCTTTGTGTATTATAATATATAAAAAATCACCAAGGAGGACTTAAATGAGAAAAAGAAAAACTATCGACAAAATTACCAGAAAAATAAAATGCCCGGCAATCACTTGTCGGAGCGCCAATGTGCAGATAATTAGCAGGGGCTTCTTTTCTACTAAATATCAATGCAAAAAATGCGGGCGCGTTTTTAAGGGATAGTCCAAAAGCCAAATATATATTGGTGGGGTAACATCTTTACGGAGTATAAGAAAACTAAAGTAGAGGATTCGGAATTTGGAGAAGAAATGGGAACTGCCATTGCAGACAAAATCAATGAAATGATAGGACCAAAATATGATAGTTCTAAGTTCGAATATTATTTTTCGGCTTCTCCAGATGATTTAAAAACAGAATAACAAATTTGCCCCTGTAAACGCAGGGGCTTTTATTTTTACTTTTCTTTTAAATACAAATATTCTAACAGTTTATATACCCGTTTTAATGTTCCTTCTGTTTTAACCTTTTCTAATAAAGCCATTATTTTCTCTTTATAATCCATAAATAGCCCTCCCTGTCACAACTACCACCTACATTACAGTATATGCCCGGCTTGTGGGAAATAGAACCGAACATTAGTTCGTTTTCATCATTATACCACCGATATTTCCCCTTGGCAACTGCCAAATATACACATGGACTTTTGTTATTTCGTAGGCAAACTTCGCAATCGCAAAGAAAATTATGCTTTTGCGAATATAACATCTGATATTGCAGGTTTCCTTGATCTCGCTCAACTCCTGCATCTGGGCGGAACAAATTTGTTCCGTAGCTTCCTTTGTGATCTGCACATCTCTGCGGTGGCGTTCTGCTATATCATGCGACGGTATATGCACCGCACAGAATATTTCGTAAAATATCAGGATGAATACGACTATCCTGTATCTGTTCTTTTCCATTACTACCAACTCTTTCTAAAAATATATCACGCATTATAGCACGAATTTGTATAGTTTTTCTGGCAAGTATAAAATCATGGAATTTTTCTGCAAAAACAATCTATTTTTTTAATATTTTACTATGCACAATTTGCATGAGGTGGTATAATATTGTAAAATTTTAACAAGGGAGGGGATTGTATGAGCAAGGGCGAAAAGAAAAAGGATTCAACCCTGAGTGTCATCTCCTGTATTCTGGCAGGTGTGGCATTCATTCTTCCGTTGCCAATTATCCTGTCGTTTCCTCTGGCTCTGGCAGGAGCAATTGTAGGATTAGTAGATATTGGCACAAAAAAAGAGGAATATAGGCATATTGGCTCATGGTTCGGAATTATTGTCGGAATCATTGAAGTAGTTTTTATTGCAGTGCAGTATATGAGATTTCTTTAGCAGAAAAGAGGGTTTTATGAAAAAGAGAGTTTGTGGAATTATAACGATGTGTGCTTTTTTATGCATTTCGCCTGTCAATGCCAGTGCTACTTCCTTTGACAACATTAATGAAATGCTTAATAAGATCAATGGCGAAGATGGATTTGTCGAAGCATCTGAATGTGTGATTGACAAAAACACTAAATCCTTGCATCTAAGCGTCGTTATAAGTGAGAACGTGCCAGATGATGAAGTTGGCACATTTGCTTCAAAGGTTTCCGGTGTATTGTCGGACGCATCTCAGCAGGATTGGTATGATTATGATTATGTTACTGACGATTTCTATAAAAGTGGTTATGATGGAGTAGTTCTAACAAACGTTTGGAATTTCAAAAATGATACTCTGGCTTGCTCGATTTGGGATGATTCACTGTCAATTACGCGCCTTTCAGACGGAACTAAATTAAAAGAAGCTGTTTTAAAAGATGTAGAAAGTGAAAATTCTGATTCTCAGGAAAACGAATCTCTTGATGATACCGGCAGGCTAAATCCAGGTGTTTATATTATTGGCGAAGATATTCCTGCCGGAAAGTACACCTTTTCAATAACCGACGGAGCAGGAATTATCAGCGTATATGACAGCTACGATGATTATAAGAATGATGATTACGAACATTCAGAAGAATACCATGTCGCTTCAAAAAAATATAAAGAAAGTCTTGGTTCTGACTTAGAAAGCATTAATTCTTTGTATTCCAGTGAAATTGGGAATCTACCGTTAGAGAATGGAATGTGCGTAAAAATAGATACTGTTTCAGTTTTATATTTAGCGAAATAAACAAGAGGGGCAACCGCCCCTCTTTCTTTTTGCCTGTCGTTCTCGCAGGCAGTCTCTCTATCCACACATCCTCCCGGACACAGAAACCATATTTTTCGAATTATGTCAAACTTTAATGCTTTACACTAACAATTTCAAGTGCTACACTTTGTTTGTGGGACAATAATACCACAAGCAAGAAGAAAAATGTGTGTACTGTCAAAATCATGGCGTATTTTGACAAATTGAGACTACGAAAGGAGGGTGCGCATATGAGAATAGCCATATGTGACGATAACCAGCTTGAAGTTGACTTGTTTAAAGAGTGCGTATCGGGATTCTTACGGCGCAAAAGAGATTATCGCTATGAAATCAGCGAGTATTCAGCAGGTTATCCGCTTGTTGAAGATGTGAAAGAGGGTAAATGGTACGATGTAATTGTACTGGATATGATTCTGGAAAATGAGAACGGTTTGGAGATTGCGAACCGGCTCCGGGATATTGGATATGATGGAAAGATTATATTCTGGACAGCCGACGATTCTCATCTACAAGAAGCATTTGACGTCGGTGCTATGCAGTATGCGGTCAAGGGCAAGGAATACGGCAGAATATACCGGGCTATTGACGAGATTCTGTCACAGATGAGGGACGAAACATTGACGTTCAAATTCCGCAGACAGATAAACCGGCTCAAATACGATGAAATTGAATACGTCGAGAGTCAGGCAAGAGTTTGCCATATTTTCGCTACAAATAACCGATGTTTCGTGACCACTTGCAAGCTGAACGATCTGGAAGAAAAGCTGTCTGATAAGCGATTCTTGCGCTGCCATCAGAGTTATCTGGTGAACATGGATCACATCCAGTCGGCAGGTGATAATTTCGTCATGGATTCTGGGGACATTGTCCAGATAAGACAGAATGGGTCAAAAGAAATCAAAGAAAAATATGAAAATTACATAAGTTGACAGTGAAGAATGACCGCCAACCCGGGAAGGAGTAATTGGCGGTCATTCTCATTGTTAACACTTAATAAATAAAAGGTTTGCAATACGAACTACTATATCGAACACATTTTATTATAGCATTATAAAAGTCATATTACAACTGTCATTTAGAAATTTCTGTGATTCTGGTAAACGTTCCCTTTGGAACAAATTCAAAAACAAACCCTTCTGTCGGATGCGGGATGCGGATGAAGTACCATTTCAGCCCTGAACTGTCGGTTTCCGTGTACTTCATCACCTCTACAACTGCACCTTTTTTCAGTTTTGGGAACAGTTTAGATGGGCTGTTTTTGTTTGATTTTGTATAACATTTTGTGCCTTTTTTAATCTGCGCAATGTAGGCTCTAGTGTTCTGTTTTTTGACTGTATCTGAGTCTGAAACTGACGTTGTATTTTTAACTAAACTGTAATTTGGAGTGCAGAATTTTGTTCCGGGAAGGTTGCTGTTGTAGTAACTTTTCTGGCATACACCACCACCATTTGCGATAATTGTAGAGCCACCAGAAGTATTTCCTTCGACTGTCCAGAACCGATCTCCTGACACTTTTATTACGATTCCAGTATGCGTAAATTCTCCGTTTCTGTAGAAAATAACAATGTCTCCGACTTTTGGATTGCTGTTCAAAGTAAACAAATCTGCCATTGTCGGGCAGTAAACGTATGGCCAGTGTTTTAAAAGTTTCTTTGCTGTGTCTAAGCCGAATGCTTTCATCATGCACCACGAAACGAATGCAGCGCACCATGGCTGTCCTTGATAATCCGGCTTAATGTCTCGCCAATATTTCGTATAATTATTTTCTCCGGCATTTGCTGTCTTACTATCAAGCTGACTATTGCTTGCCTTTTCAAGATATCCAACTTCATTCTTTGCGATCTGGATTAATTTGTCAATTGCGTTCATATCTGTTTCCTCGCTTTCTGGAAAATATGTCTTTAATGCGTTATAAACAAATCTCTGTCTGTCCTTATATGCCCCGACTTGATTCCCTGTGTCCGTCTGGCAGGCTGCATAGAGACTGTCCAATGTATATGGCTTCTGAGCCTTTGCCAAAATCCTCGTTACCGCCCCTTGTCCGCCTTGGTGTCTAAAGTTCACACACATAGCTTGCGCTCTAGCATCCGTAACGCCCTGTTTAAGGGCTTCATCTGCATAGGTGGCTAATTGTTCATCCATAAGGCTATCTTGGCATTTAACGCCCAAATTGGACGAAATAAGGGCAACTATGGTGTCGGCAAGTTGTGACACTCTTGAAATGTTGAAGCATTCCCAGTTCGCGGTCTGAACTTGTTCCAGAAGTCTGACCTTGTCTATCTTCTCCCACTGTTCCGGGTCAGCATCGTAAATTCGTTCCAGAAGTGTCTTGGCTTCGGTTCCGTACCACTGCCCCGCACCGATTGTAATTGCGTGTTCTTCAGAAGAATTGGTGTAAGCTTCCGTGAAGTCCGAATAATCCTGCTGTCCGTAAACCTGTCCACCGGTTTCGACTGCATAAATAATCTTCCTGAGAACTACTTTCTGTTCGTTTGTCATATCGTGTTGTTCCTTTCTGTTAAATATGCCTTGCAAGCTCCGCATTTGCCCCTAAAATCAATTTTTATATATCATTCGAGGATTTTATCGAATCGCACATAAAATCGCTATATGAGTCAAATACGGAGTTGCTGATAAAAATGGTTTGCCTTGGACTGAAACGAATCAAGAATGTCTGGGTCGAATAGTGCTTATTCGACGATTAATATATATCTTGTATATATATTAATTATATTCTTATTCTATTTCTTATTCTTATTCTATTGCGTTACATTGCGTTACTGGTAACGTTATTGTAACGTTACATTGAGATATTATGTAAATGAAAATTGCTCGTTGACAGAATACTTATTTCTGAATTTTATTATTTTCTCAGATGATTGATTTATTCTGAAAACAAGCAAAATTTACGTTTACAAATTATTCATTTTTTATTTTCAATATAGTTACATTTTAGTACGGTAAGGGCTTGGATTTTGATAGTTTTTGAGCAAATAAGGGCTTATTTGAATTTTTCGGAAAAATGCGCTCTTATTTGCGATTTTGGGGTTCTTATTTGACAAGTTAATGTTGAAATAAGTAAAAAGAGCCTGTTACGGCTTTGCTCGAATATTCATCATATTTATCCTCCTGCATCACTATTTATCTGTCCACCATTTATCCGGATTATTGTACATGTCAAGTAGCCATCTTTTCATAGCACCCACGCTGCTAAAAAGTCTGGATGGATAATAATAATATTTACCTTCTGGTTCATCACTGCCCGCTATTTTAGGAGAAGTTACGTCAAACACCCCTGCCTGTTTGTCACTATCCTTAAACCAAAACGGTTTCTCTTCAAATGCTCCGCCCCATGAGTAAAACGGTACATTTTCCGGATTTGTATTATAAAGGCTGTATTTTTTTAAGATGTCATCCCAATTTACAGAATCAGAATACGCGAATTCCGTATCGCCAGTATCCGTTGTAAGTCTCCATGTTGGAACCATTGATGTATCACCATTGTAATATCTCCCTTCCATCTTGGAATTGTCCACAGCCGCCGCTGTAACCATATATATTCCATTTACCACCCGCACACAAAATCCATATGCTAAATTGACATATTGAACTCCATATTTAGCTTGTACTGAGAAGCAAACTTCTGCTCTCTTATATGGTGCGGGATTTTTAAATCTGGCATACAGGTCGTATTCTCCCCACCACTGGTCTTCTACAACTACCTCTTCTTTCTTTCTCCACAAAAGTGTGTCGCCGCCCCATATCTCCTGTATTTCTTTTCCACCGGAATAGAAACCATCTATTTCTTTTCCACCGGAAAAAGCTTTATACTCTATTGCCATTTAGCTCTCCTTGTATGTCATGAAAATAGTATCATCCCTGGTACGAGCTGCTGCGGGAAGATTATCATAATCTTCTTTTTTGATGCGCTTCATACAACGTAATGCTGTCTTTTTTGTAGTGTTTCCAGAAGCAGAAACAGCAGCCGGGGTAAAATCGCTCGTACCATCCGAGAATCCATAGCTTACCACTGGCATTTCTGATCGGGTGCGGTTTACGGTCGCGGATATCTCAGGTGTATCTTTTCCAAGCTGTCGGCTGTTACTATTAAACGGTGCATTATTGGCAGAATAGGTGTCAATCATGTCTGTAGCGCCGATTTTGAGCGTCCTGCTCATGATGTATGAATGAACGTACCATTGCAGTTCTGTAGGCTCCTGGTTGTCGTGCTGAATCTGCTTTTTATAGTAGAGTTCGACAGCCTGTCCAACCATGTTCAGTGGGTTTCCCTGAACCTCGGCGGTATATCCCTGCGCACGATAATATTTCCGTAAATCTTGATTTACGAATACGCCATAGCAAATCTTCATAATTGGTTCAGCCCTTGAAATACCGCCATATTCGTCTGCATCCCAAACGTAATTTAGCCAGTCTTCATTTCCTACAAAGAAGCTATTTCTGTTGTAATAAACGTTGTTATCATACGCTTCTTGCGCTGTATAGTCGCCTTGTGTAAAGCCAAAGGCTCTATTCGGGTCAGGGTCACAAAATATAATATTTGGGAACCAGATTCTGCCCTCTTTTGCGGTAAAACTTTTAAATGTATCAAGGTGTACTTCTTCGTTATTGTAGTATTTGTAAATGTTCTGATTACCGGTGGTCTGCCCGTATTTATAGCTGTTCTGGCGAAGCTTCAGATACTCAAACTTGCCATCCCTGTTCATCCATCCAAAACGGTCATTCTGCAAGCATAAATCTTTCAGAATATTTACTACGTTCATCTCGTTTGAGTTATTCGTATCAGGCACATAAGTGTCGTCCCAATGCAGCTTTGTACTAACCTGTTCGAGTCCTAAAAACTCAAATAATTTATCTCTGAATTGCTTTTGAGTCAGTTTTTTCTTCTTATCAGTCGTCTGGTTTTTATACCACCTTGCAATGTCAGTATTTCGTAATTTATACAGATAATCGTATGCAATAAAATTACGTGTCAGGGAGTTTGCTTTTCGCTCCGCACTGTCGATTTCGCCCGTGAAAATTTTGATTTTTGTTCCTTTTCTTTCGATATAAACTTCGATTTTTCCAGATGGATAAAACTCTTCCGAAGTGCCATTGAACTGATCGTGGTGAGCCTGAAACGTTATCTGATTGCAGACACAGCCGCCGAAAATGAAATAGCTTTCAGAACAAATAGACTCCTGCAAAGTAAGCGTATTCTGGTCGATATTTTCGTTTGTAAGGTCGGCAAATTCTCCGTTAATCCAGTGTACTGTTACTTTTATTGGCTCGGTTTTTTCTTCTTCAACATCGCCAGAACCGCCACCAGAGCCACCACTTGAGCTACCGTCAAACGGGTTTTTCCCATCGTTTGTGACTTTAATTTGAAAACTATCAGAGCCGACAAATTTGGAAACTCCGTTGACCGTAACATTATAAGAAACTGTGATAGTCTTCGACCCTGCTGTGGAACTATCAAATCCAGATACGGTATAGTCTGTAATTTCTTTTTCACTTCCATCATTCCTTACTTCCACAACAGTTAACCCTGATGGGTCGAACGTTTCTCCGATTTTATAATAAATCTTGTTTGGGTAATGCGAAATTCGGATTCCTTTCAGTTCGTACACGGTTACTTTGAATGTGGCTGTATAATTTTTATGCGTTACGAAAATTTCTTTCTCGCCAGCAGAAGAACTATCAAGTTTTGATACACTATAATCTGTCAGCTTCCTCGATGCTCCATCTGTGTATTTGGATATTACTTCGAGACCGGACGTATCGAGACTGTCGCCTGTGTAATATTCTATCTTTGTTGGTATTTTGGAGACTTCTATCCCAGATATACCAATTACCGAGATCGTAAATGTAGTCGTAAACTTATTGTAAGTTACTGTTATTGTCTTCTCTCCACCAGATGACATATCTGGGCTCGAAAGAGAATAGCCCGTAATTTCTTCTTTAATCCCATCCGTATATACCTGAGACACAATTATTCCACTGGCTAAAAATTCGTCATCTTCGTAATATCGCGTTTTTGTTGGTAGACTTGTTATTTCAATTCCAGTTACATCTACAACCATAATGTTGAATGTGGTCGTGAAACTCTCAAATGTCACCGTTATACTTTTGCTACCGTACGATGTCATATCTGGGGATGACAAGGTATATTTTTTGATTACTCCTGAACTACCATCATCATAGACAACATTAACGATAAGCCCAGAAGACTTAAACGTTTCATTAATCATATACCTAGTTTTATCGGGCAACTGTGCTACTTTGATTCCGACAAGTGTTGCAAGACTATATGGCCTATAAGAAATATTCCAATCAAGTCCAGATTCGTCCTGGTGTATGAATGACACCTGTACTGGGCTTTCCGGCGTAGCTCCATTCAAGGACAAATTTGTAGTCTTGCCATTGCTAGTCAAGCTGGATATTCCGGCATAGATGCTTGTATCTATAGGAGACTGAATTACGTTCAGGTACATATCACCATTGTCAAATAAGAATAATTCATATTTTATCTGACTTTCGTGCGATTCAGAGGCTGCAAAATACGTATATCCTTCTACTCGGATTTTAAGAAGTTTTATACCTCCGTCTAATTCAGTTTCCATCCTGTAAATATTATGCGTAGCTCCATCGCGGTTACAAATTTTCAATTGCTCTGAAGATACCCCAAATCCAATCCAGTTGTTTCCATTAACATAGAGTTTATCTGTGATCACATTGTTGAATCTAAACCAGCTAACGCCATCCAGTATGTCTGTTCCTTCATCCCGTCCGGAATTCTCTATTAGTTGCATCCCGGTTAAAGTATTAACGACCTCAGAAAGTTTATACGTTGTTACATCAACGTTGAACGTATCACTTTTATCTCCTATAAATACCGTTACAGTTTTTGTCCCGGTCGAACTGAAATCATAGCTTAATTCATATAAATCTGTTTCCTGTACAGTTCCATCTTCAAGGGTCATCTGTACAGTTAAATCTGCTTTGGAGATCGTTTCTCCGACATGATAAGTTTTTGATGGATAGTTGACTATTTCAATCTTTAAAATATTATTAATTGCTTCAAATGGGATATTGTTGCTATTTGCATAAGTCTCTGCTGTTGAACCTATATATCCGCGAATTGTTTTTGCAGCGTCAATCGCATAATTATCAAACTGGACAGTTCTGCTCAGCACAGTTAATACTAGGTTCGAATTGCCAATTATTGAAGCTTCTATTGTAGTAAGAGATTCTGGGAGTGTCAATTCTGTTAATTTTTCGCAATTTAAGAAACAAGCATTTTGCAATACCTCTAGTCCTTCCGGAAGCGTCAACGATGTAATTAGAGAACAGCCGTAAAAACAATAAGCTCCTATTGTCTTTAATGTAGACGGAAGTGACACTCCTGTAACATTCAACATACCATAAAAGCAGGCTCCGATCAGTCCAGTAATACCTTCCTGGACTACGATTTTTTTGACTTGGCCAGAATGATCCCCTTTGCCATCAAAAATCCCCCCGCCCCAATAACTTGGACTATCTATGTTTTTTGTGTCGCCCGTTCCCGAAACTGTTAGCAGACCAGTAACCAGATTAAGTGAAGCTATGGCATCTGTTTCTACATTTGCTCCAATATTTGCAGATATCGTATCAAATACATTTACCGTGTATGTAGCACTTAGTCCTCTTACGGTTGCTGTAATAACCTGCTCTCCGGCAAGCGTGTTGTCAAATCCAGAACATTCTAGCTCATAAGCACGTTCTTCTTTCCCATCATCGTATGTAATAACGCCGCTAACGCTTTCAAACTCATCACCTATATAGTATTCGGTTTTAACACCATCAACAGTCAATGTAGCAGTAGCTGCGACATATATGCTTTTTGTTGCAGTAGCTCCTTTATATGAAATCGTCAGTTCCTTTGTGCCGGGAGCGGTGCTGTCAAAACCAGAAACATCAAATCCAGAAGTTAATGTTTCATTCTTTCCACTATCCCATACTGCCGTTACGGAATATATCTCTAGTGTTTCATTTAGAAGATAATGATCGCGAAGATTGAACTTTGTAAGTTCTAAGACTGTATCCTCTTTTACAGTGATTTCAACAGGCACGCTATAAGTTTTATATGATAATTTTACAGTTTTTGTTCCGACTGTAGATACATCAACATCGGGAAATGCAAAATTACTTACTGCATTCGTGTTTCCTGATGAGTCATAGGATTCTACCGACAATTCCGACCAATCTAATGCGTTTGGGACGTATACTGTTGCAGGGTTTGTCTTAATTCTTACCCCTGTTTCTTTTATCGGCGTGTATTTCGAGCGGATTACTTTTGGCTTTATTCCAGCATTGCTAATAAGTCTACTGATAGGATATTTTTTAAAATCACTATGGTATTCTGCTAACACAATATCTGTGGTCTTTCCATTTGTGACTTCACAATCTCCAAATAGCGTATTGTATTCATTCTTCGCGCTTTTGATTATATATACAAATATGTTCCCGTCATCAAATAGAAAAATTTCGTATTCATATGCGTATTTGTCATAATAATGATTATATATTCCTTTTAACTTCAATTTCAGGAATTTAGCTCCTGTGTCAAGAACTCCTTCTTGCCTATATACGTCATTTATGTTATTCGCCGTTTTAGCCCAGAACATCTTTAAGTGTTCCACATCTGCCCCGAATCCAATATATCCTTTACCGTTTATATAAAGTTTATTCACAGCATTCCCGGCGTAATGATACCAAGGCGCTCCTTCTATTTCCAAAGTCTTTTCTTGCACAATATATTCATTGACTTTGGTCATCCCATCTGTTGTGTTGAGCAAAGATGCAAATTCGTAAGTTGCCATAATCATCCTCCCGTCTATAAAATAAAAGAGCACATGAGCTGTGACACCCATGCACTCTGGTTGTTAGTATTCGATCAGTGCGAACCGCATCTTATTATAAAGAATGTTCTTTGTCTCTTCGTCCACATTGATAATTTTGTAATCCACATCGGGCATATAAAAAACCCCCGTTCTGTAGGTGTTCTGCTCATCATCCCAATATGTGACATTGTACTTCCGCTGTGCTCTGTTGACCAAGCCAGAAGCAAATGTAGACTGCAAATCAATCTTCTCTGCCAAATAAAGCGGTCTGGTATTAAAATCAATCTTTGTCTTAAAATTCGGGCTTGTGTCCCTGTGCAAGAGATTATTCAAGTCCCTGTATGCTTCTACTTCTGTTCTCTGGTTCGGAGTCGCGGTGTAATCATCGTAGGCGAGGTACTTATTTGGAACAACTTTGCTTCCAAACTTCAAGAGCCATCCATCAAAACTGCTTCCTGCAATAAAATCACTCATTTACCTCACCTACCTTTCAAATAATCCGAATCCATTGCGGTTTCTGAACTGTTCGTTTTCCTCTTGCAAATATCCGACTAAGTGACCATCTGCATAAATTGCCATGCCTTTGACAGCTTCCCGGATAACCTGTGCGATATTCTGATTGTTGTCGAATGTGTTGTTACTGATTGCAATTACTTCACGGCGAATATCGTCACCAAAAGTACCATTCGCAGATACCGGCTTCTGATACATTTTGGCAGTCGGAACAGCCTTTATATTTGCTTCCATTTGTGGGAGCTGAATACCCTGTATAGATGCGCTTATATTTCCGATTGTAGACTGTAATGCCGGAATCATGTTCTGCATACCTATCTGAAAGCCCTGCATGGTGTAGCTACCAAGTTCTTCAAATACCTGAGATGGGCTGTGAATTTTGAGAACTTTGCGGAACGTATTTGATATATTTTGTGCGATCTTTTGCACATTTGCATAAAGCTGTTGCGCCGCGCCTACGATTCCATTGTTTAAGCCAATAATAGAGTTCCAGCCGACATTATACAGGTTTCCAATAGAATTGCTGATTCTGGTTCGGATTCTTCCAAACCATGTGAACGACGCAGAAAAGCCCGGTTCTAATCCGTTTTGGAATCCTTGACCGCAGTATTCCGCAAGCTGCTTGAACCATCTGGACGGAGAGTGGGAGTCTACTGCTTCCTGCGCAGGGGCTTTTACGCTGTTATTCATTAGGTCAAGAATCGAAGTCTTTGTGCTTTCTTTCTTCCCGTTAATTCCAGACTGTAATCCCTCTGCAATGTTGCTTCCAAGGGTTTTGCCGCTTGATTTCGCAGTTTCTTCTGCGCCTTTCGCAGATGATTGAATTGTTGAGTTGAGCTTTTCAGTGACTTTACTGCCGTTCTGCTCAATCCCACTACCTACGGCGAGAATCTGATTCTTTCCGAGTTCTGTAACTAATTCAAAACCAGAATTGTTATCCAGAACGCCGTTGATTGCCCCCTGAAGAGTTGAATCCATTGTACTTTGCAGAGTACTTTCATAGTCAGAAATACCTTTTCCGAACTGCACCATCTGTCCGTTTGCCAAAGTATAGTAACCGTTATCGTCCGGCTCTAATCCCTTTGAAATTTCCTGATAAATCTGTAATGCTTTTTCGCCGAGAATCTGTTTTCCATTTTCCCAGATACCACCCATCTCATCAATTGCATTTGCCGTATCTGTTACCAGAGTTGCAAAGTCAACGGTCTGGATAAGCGTCTGGAATCCTGTGAGTTGTTCTGAAATGTCCTCAAATGAAACATTATTAATCCGATCAGCCATATTTGAAAACTGATTAGATGATGTTTCTGCCGTATCTCCAAGGTCTTTGACCGGTTTATTTACTCCTGATATTGCGTTCTCAAAATCTTCTGATGAAACTCCAAGATTATTAAGTTTAAGTTCGAGTTCAAATAACGCCTGTTCTGTGCTATATCCGTTATCTTTCAATTCGGAAAGGAATGTTAATAAAGGATATGCTTGTTCGCCTGAAATCTGGCTTGCGTGAACCAAACCTAGAATAGCATCTTCATACTCCTGAAATACCTTTAAATCATCCTCTGTAAGTTTATTACCGACTCCGAATATATCTTTCATCCATTCGTTGATAGCACCGGTAAAATCTCCTTTTTGATATCCAAATACGTTATCTTCCAAAAACTCTCCAAAAGTTTTATCTTCACCACCGAATAGATTAACACTTATCCATTTTCCGAGATTGAATCCTGCTATTGCGGTTCCTAAGACAACCATGCTGTCTGCGAATCCCGCTACAAGTGTAGAACCTAGTCCAGAGCCAAAGAATGTCTGCAATGCACCACTGGCTGTGGAAAGAACCGTTCCTAACCCACCGAAGATTGTTCTGAGTGCGCTGATAGAACTGACTACATTGTATATATTTCGGGCAAACTTAATGCTTCCCTTTATAATAAAAAACCGTGCCAGAGCTTCTCCAAGAGCTTCTATCTGTTTATCGTCAAGCTTTCCTAAGGCTTTTGCGAAAGCATCTAAGGCGCTTACTAATGCGTTAATCAGGGGGGCGCCGATATCGTTCAGCATTATATCGAAAAAGCTGATAAATCCATCTGCGAATCCCTCAGCAAATGGCTGGAATACATCCCATACATCGCCGATTGTTTTTATTAACGAATCCCAATTAATATTTTTGATGAAATTCACAATTACGTCTTCAAGATTCCCGATTCTTGTCCATAACCCGTCCCAATCAACATCAATCACTCCGAATTTATCAAGTGCGGCAACAGTAAGACCTAGTCCTGCCGCTATCGAAGCATATGGATGCGCTGCTAACATGGTGATTCCTTTGCCTATCACTCCTTCTTTGCCGAAAATGCCACCGAACCATGTAAGTCCTTTAAATGCTGCAAAAGCTGTCAGGAGTTGTCCGAGGAAATAGCCAATAGACTGTGCCTGTTCTGGTGAAAATGTTGCGATAAACTCTTTGAACCTGTTAATCAGATCAGGAAGTTTATTAACTCCATCTGCCGCCTTGTCAAAAAAATCATCGAAGAAATCAAGTAATCCTGTTCCGACATTCTCAGCAAATGGCTCTAATACATCCCACAACTGCACAAGAGAAGCATTGATTTTGTCCCAATTGATCTTTACAAGAAAATCATTGAAAGCATTAATTAATCGCGGTAATCCCTTTTCTCCTAACGTCCACTTTCCAAGTGGAACTAAAAAGTGTTTCCAGAAATCTTTTAATGCTGTCCATGTGAAATCTCTGAGTTGTTTCAATCCATTGTCCCAGAGATTTTTCAGTGCTTTTGTGGTAGGTTCTGCGGATTTTGCAAGTTTCTTAAATGCGTCTGTAACCTTATTTGCGAATGCCATAGCCTTATTTTCCATGGAATTGTAGGCGGCATCCCATTTCTTCTGGTATTCGTTCAAAAGTTTATCCAGTGCATCGTTGAGGATTCCTGCGTCAATTGCAGATGTGTCAATTTTTGGCGTTTTAATTTTAGAATTTGCAAGGTCTGACAGGGAACTATCGTCTTTGCTCATAATTTCAAGTTCATCATAGGATGCGAGGAACTGTTTTAATTTTTTTGCGCTCTTGGTTGCATTTTTTAGATTATTGTCTGTATCTTTTGTAGCATCATCTACGTCCGAAATTCCAGAATCGTCTATGGAATCAAGTGCATTCGAGAGATTTTCACTTCCACCACCGATAGAACCGAACATTTTTCCGATTTTGGTATCAACTCCAAGAAGCGAACCAATGTATGTCAAAAGTCTCTGGAATGCGATCACAAGACCATTGATGTATGGAAGCACTGCCGCAACTACAGGCATAAAGATGTTCCCTAATGCTCTGGCACAAGATACTAAGTTTGCGCGAAGTATACGTAACTGGTTGGCTGGCATATTGATCGTATTTGCCATATCCGCCCATGCGTACCGGGTGGAATCCAGTATTACTATCGTTCTCAGCATTGCCTTACTTGCCTGGTCCATATTAGAAACAGACGTTTGTATGCCAAGATTTGCCGCATATTGCTGTAAGTTTGCCACACGAATGTTGGCGCCATATTTGTCTACAGCACGGCTCATACCTGCTAATCCAGAGGACAAGTTCTCGTAAACTGTGCTAAAATCAAGATTCTTAACAGATGCAAGGTCAGCACCGATCATGGTTAATGCATTCGACAGTTTTAATGCCTGTTCAGAAGTTGTTCCCATGGAGGACGACAACTGTGCAAACTGGCCTTGATAATTCAAGAGCATGGACGGGTCCATACCGAGTGATTTACCTGATTTATTTGCGGTCAGAATTGCATTATCGGAAACATCGAACCCAGACATTTTGGATGTGAGTTCTCTAGCTCTATTACTAAATGAATTTGCATAAGCTTCCGCAGAATCATAGCCTGCCTCTGACCAAGTTTCTCCTGCTTTATCTGCTACCTGACGAAACGCTGCTTGAAAGTAGTTGTAATCTTCGAGAAAATTCATGGAACTTTCAATTGCACTTCCAAATTTTCCAACAACAAATTTCAACGTCCAGAATTTTGCCGCCAGAGACATGATGCTAGGCAAACTTTTTCTTGCCTTGCTTCCTACGTTTCCGACTGCATTGCCAAGTTTTCTGACCTTTCCTGTAGAAGCAGCCGCACCCTGCCCCAATCCTGAAAATGCACTTGCAGTAGACCTTGCTGCTCTACCGGCATTCGCCCCAGAATTTGCCAACTGAGCAATAGCCTGAGTCATTTGAATTGTACTGCTACTGATTCTAGGAGCGGTACTCATCGTCTGGAAGAATGATTTTAAGCTATTTGCCAGATCATTAAGCTGAGTTGCTGTCTTTCCAGTTTTATCCCCTGCATTTGCCAACTGAGATATTGACTGAACAAATGTATTAATTGGCTGAGAAATATTGCCTATTTCAGAGAATGAGCCTACGATTTTTTCAAGTTCTTCACCAAGTTTCGGGAGTTTTGATGTAACTGCATCAATAGAACCACCGGCATTTGCCAATCTTGCCAGTGAAGAAACAAACCGGTTCACATTGTTTGATACGTCCGGAATACTGCTAAGACCAGATAATTCGGAAATCATGTTCTGAATCTTTCCAGACACATCACCTGTGGAGTTTAATGTTTCGTTCAATCTACGGATAGAATTTACAAACGAATTTAATCCACTATCTTTCAGATTAAGACTTCCAAGCGTGCTCATGGACTGAGTGAACTGCTGTAACTGGCTGTTTACTGTCGATAAATCCAGACCGTTCAATTTTGCTTCTATATTGTTCTTGAGCTCATCCGTATTAATTGAAAGATTTACTTTTACCGGGTCATAGGTAAGCGTGGATGCCTTGTTGATGGCATTTCTAATATCTCTGGCAATCTTTTCTTCATTAATCTTTACGTCAATTGGAATCTGACCGTTTGCAGACTCCATGGCAGACGCAATGTTCCTCTGGATTGACGCACCGAGTTGCGTGCCTAACTCATTTACCGAGCTGTACACCCTGTCCGATGCCATTGCCGCATCTGAACCAGACAAAGCCTGAATTGATATTGGTTTGATGGAATCCCTGACTTTTTTAAGGTTTTCCAGAACGGTTATCAACTGATCTGCGTCGTTGATGGTATTCTTTGGAATCAATGTAGGGAACTTTTCTGATAGTTCTCCCCATGCTGAGTTAAGGTTAATTCCTTTTGTCGCATCAACTGTGATATTTCCAAGGTATTTCTGCAATAATTCCCTGAACTCGCCTTTTCCGATGTCTACTTTGAGCATATCGGAAACGTAGATTTTTTTGCCCTTGAAATAATTGTAAAAGTCCTGCCACTCTTGTTCTGCACCATCCAGATAACTTCCGAGATTGGATTTTACGACTTTCCCGCTCTGCTCAATGCTTTTTGCAATATCATCCAGAGTCTTTCCCCAGTCACCGGCTGTGAAGTTTTGTCCGTCAAATGAATTTGTAAGCTGTTGTGCCAACAAATCTATCTGTCTTTGAAGTTTGGAAGCGGCACCGCCTTTTAATTCAAATGCACTTGCAAGCTGTTTGGACAATGCAGATGCGTCTATTCTGGTAGTCTCTAAAGATTTCTCAACAGAATATTTCAATTTTTCGGACATATCCGCTGAATTAATCTCTACATTTACTTTGAGATTCTTGTTTTCAAGATTACTCAAATTCACTTTACTGAGACGTTCGAGCTGTGCGGCCATGCTATTCAACTTACTTGTATCAATACTTTTGATAGATTGCACAGCATAACTGAGAGTACCGATAGATTTAGAAAAATTCCTCATCAAGCCTACGCTTTTGGACATTAAGCTGTCTAATCGGTCGAATTTATTGCACAAATCATTGATTGATCTTGACGCACTGGAAACGTCACTGCTGACTTGTATCGCCAAGGTATCAATCGTATTGTCCGCCATATTCTCACTCCCTTCTCAAAAAATATTTATAGTAAAAAAGAGGGGACAAAAATGTCCCCTCCCTCTAGTTTTCTACAGTTTGAGTTTCCCGATTTTAAATCGGAAAACATAATTGTCCCGTTTTTTTATTTTTTCTTATATTTCTTAGAATCTGCAGCAAGCGCATCAAAATAATTAATTGCTTTTTGCAATTCCTTTTCTTTTTTCTCTTCTTCTTCCTCTGCGGTGAGCGGGAAGATTCGGAACGGCTTTGCCGGATACTCATATGGTGCTTGACCATTTTTTCTGAACATATTGCACACGGTAGCTTTGAGAGCTTCTACAGTGTACACGCCCTGCATATGTTCGTGGAAATTCTTTCTGTCCTCAGAAAACTTATATGCTAAATCGTAGCATTCCAGCTCTCTGGGTTCAGAGTCCATAAACTCTGCTTTTGAAACTCCGTTATAAATATAGAACGGAAGTAAATCTTCCATAACATATCGGCTAAATGGTTTCTGAATTTTTTTTACTTTTTGGCTGGATTCTTGTGATCCTGTGGTGCTTTCACTCCATTCTCCATTTCCGGATTCGGATTCTGAAGAATATCGTTTAAAAAACCCGCGTTCATAAGCTCATCGGCAAGAATGCCGAACAACTGTAAGAGTCCTCTTGGTTCATCGGTTTCTTCATCTTTGTAATCATCCAGTAAATTTCCAATTTCCTGCAATGATTCTGCCGGATTGTATTTTTTAAATCCAACAAAAAGAAGCTCCCTGATTACGCAGAATAAGTCTTTAGTTCTTCCAATTCCGGAAACGTCTCCATCTGTTTCGATTTCTGCTGATTTAAAAAGCTTTGCCAAGTCCTGAACTCTTTCCATAAGATCTGTATCGCAGAACGCATTGTAACCAAATTTGATAATATAATCAGTTCCATTAATTGTTAATTTTGTCATATTATATGTCCTCCCAAATTAAAATAGAAATTCCCGCCATAGGTTTGACTCAATGGCGGGATGTTTATCAGCCCCCGAGTGGAGATGGAAAATCTTCATCAGATGGCTCAATTTTGTCTTCAATCTTGATTTCATCTGAAATTGTTACGTTTGCAGTAACTTCCCATGCTGCATTTACTTCGGCAGATGGAACGCCAAGTCTTGACGGTACAATCGGAATAAACCAAGCCTTTGTAAGGTCTGGATGATAAATTTCCAGCCAAGGTCTTTTGCCTTCTGCTTTGTTCTTGTCCCATGTTCCACAGATGTTTTCCCAAGTATCAATGAACACCTGAGACATACCAAATGTAAATCCCATAGCTCCCGATAAATCGAGAAGTCCCGGAACGGATGTTTTGTATTTTGTTGCGTTCAGAGATGTGGTGTCGATAGTATCAGGTTCCGGGTTCATATCCGGAATGGATTTTGGTTTCTGTAAATTGTAATATTTTTCTGTTGGGCGTGTGCCCGCTATAGTTTCGAATGCAATCGCGACCTTCATGCCAATGGTACTGAGGTCAATCGCTGGTGTTGCTGCCATATTCGGCTCCTTTCTGCTTTTTCAGCTATAAAATCACATTAAAAAAGAGCCTTGTCGGCTCTGACACGTAACCCTGTGCCCGGGAGATAAAAGGATCACCGTCCTTTCTATTCATCTGTGCCTGTTTTCAGTTCTGGAAGCCCTGCTACAGATGTAAGCAAGGATAAAACGCCGGAAAGAACGGACGCGGATACGACCATCTTCCAGTCAACGCTTCCAAGGACTGTTGCGGTTCCGATTGTCGCAACTGCTGTCTGAGCAATTGTCTTAACAGCTCTGATTCCCGCAGCTTTCAGCCATTGTAATTTATCTTTACTCATAGAACACTCTCCTTTCTTTTTGGTATAAAAAATAGAAGCTGTTACGCTTCCAATAATTGCCCGGTGTAAATTCTGCTGTACCGGCTTATGATTCGTTTGAAACTCTTTTCAGAGTTTGCAACTTCTTCCGGTCCGTATGTCCGGCGAAAGCCCATCGAAACCATAGCCTGATGACTTTTGCTGTCGATTTCGTATGCAGTCGATAAAGCCTTTGTCCCAGATGCGTAGCTTTCTGTTTGGAACGAAAGAACTGTTGCGCATTCGTGACCTTCAAGACTTGTTGACTGTGTGGGATTACCCATCATGAACAATCTGGCGTATTTCGTTTTACCAGATGCTATTGTCTGGCTTTTTTCCATGGAAAAATTGCCTTTGCCGACTGTTGGTTGAATATCTTTACTCCACCTAGAAAATACTTCTGATACTGGGTTGTTAATCGTGTCTGGCATAGAATCACCTCGTTATAAGAAAAAGCACCCACCGCTCAGGTAGATGCTTTTATATGTTACAGTATATCATTTTTCGATGTATGTTTTTGTATGGAATTTTTATGAAGAAAATACTTCTTTTGCAATTTTCCTAATACTCTGCATGATTTTTACACTTGCTTTATATACCGGCATGGTGGCTTCAGTGCCATAAGAGCGTACCCATTCGCCAGAATCGGAATAATAAACCCACGATTCATTCTTTCCGTTCCCTTGCCCGTATGAACCGATTGTATATCCAAATTCCTGTCCTTTTGGATGTGGGCTGGTTCCCGCCGGAGTGTTGTAGTGAATGCCCGACCCGAACTCAATGAATAGAAGGTCAGAGCCTTCACACACAAGCGTCGCCTGAGAATAGCCGCCAAAGTTATTGATTCTGATATAGGTATTATGATTTTTGTCAGAATCGCCTTGTGCCAATGCTATGTTTTCATCTATGACCGGGATTCCAAGTTCTGCCAGTCTACGAACAAACTCTTCATTCTTGCTTACAAGCGACTTCTGATACGCTCTGAGCTGCTTTATTGTGTCTTGTATAGATTTATGCGACAATTCCATTTTAATGCTCTTATTCGCCATCTGAGCCATCCCCTGTGTACTTAATACCGTATCGTGCCACATTGCCTTTCTGGGTATCGAGAATCTTTTTCAGACGGTAATCTGGCGGTACTGTAGGCTCTCCGTCTTCACTTAAAACAAGTTCGCCTGCGCCGGTCAGTTCCGGCTTGCGATCAATCCAGAATACATCGGCGGTCTGTGGCTTGAAGCTGCGGTCGAAGTTTGTGATATACCTGTCATAATCCGGGATATAACCGGCTGATAATTCCTCTGGCGTTCCGGCAGTCGCAGATACGGAGAAGTGATGTAATTCTGGCTTTTGGTACGTTTTGATTGTGTCTATCCCGTCAAGGTATTCAGTTACCCTTGACCAATACACTGTCTGTTTTTGACGTTTCAATCCTCTCATAGCGTTTTCTCCCTTCAAAAAGAGTCTTTTTATTTTCATCTTATATTGCATATTTCATATGAGACACTTTTACATCTTCATCAGATACTTTTGCGTAGATCATTGTCGTGTTAATGTTGACATGTCCAAGAATCTTCTGCACCTCAGTAATCGGCGTGCCTCTTTGAAGCATAAGAGTCGCAAGAGTATGTCTAAATAGATGCGGTGTCAGAGGCCTGTCCAATTCTGCTCGCTCACCGATTATTCGTACAATTCTTTCGATTGCTTCTTTCTTGAGTGCCTTATGTGGCTTTCTTTCACTTACAAAAAGATATTCCGACTCATCATCTCTAATTGCGAAGTATTGTTTTAAAAGTAATTTACATCGGGCATTTAGGTACGTTGTTCTATGCTTGTTGCCTTTCCCCAAAACAACTACTTCACCTTTGTAAATGTCTATATCTGCTTTCTTTACACCACACACTTCTGTAACCCTGGCTCCGGTACTGTACAAAAATTCAACTAATGCTCTTTCACGTACGGTTTCGCAAGCTTGCCTGATTCTTTCCAGCTCCATATCTGTCAGAGGTTGTTTTTCAATGCGTTCGTATTTGATATTTTTAATAACTCTGCACGGGTTCTTACCTATATATCCCTCGTTTGCAGCCCACTCGAAGAAAGCGTGTATGGCAGTTCTTCTACTATCAAGTGTTCGATTACTCAATCCTCTGCTCTCCTGAGCATTATACAGATATACACGAATGTCATTTGCGGTAATATCTTCAGCTTTTTTATTGACTGTGAAAAAGAAATCATCCAGATAAAGATTGTAGAGTTCGAGCGTCTTTTTACTCAAACCCTCGATTTTCCTACTTACAATGTAAGTTTTGTAGAAATCCGGCAAATATCCAGTATACTTTACAACTGCTGTTTCTCTTTGACTGATATCAAAATCATTTACATACAACGCCAGTTTGTTTCTGACTCTTTCAAGATATTCTTCTGGAATTTCTTCATACAACTTGGCCATAAACCCATTCACGAATTTATCTCTCATAAAAAATACTCTCCTTTTGGGTTCACAAAGGGAGAGTACCATGTTATAATAATACTGTACCCTTTGTGGTGTTGGAGTTAGGCTTTTTTGATTGGTAGTCGGGAGCCTAACTCCTTTTTGTTATGCTTTTTTGATTGTTATTTTCTCTTCATCATATTCGAGAATTACTTTTCTGTCTTCTTTGGTAATACCGAGCATCCGAACTGCTTCTGACGGAAGTGATATTTTATAGTTGACAGATTCTTTTCCTGCGTTTCCACCAGCTTTGTTAATCATGATATTTCTTTCTACTTTTATCGAACTCACCTCCATATAATGAATTTATACTCATTATATATTATTGGTGTCCAATAGTCAATAATTAACTTTGCACTGATTAACTAAAGCCCCAGTCCCAAAAGTCCATGAGCCGTAAACCCTTATAAATACAGGGATTTCCTCGTATCTATTGCTATCACCAGTACCATCTGCTATAGTTAACTAGATGGGAGGTGGTAGCATGGCAAACAAGAAAAAGGACGATAAGGACAAGTATGTAAAGACCACGATCAGCTTCGAGCCAGAGCAGTACAAGCAGATGATTTCTTACTGTGAACGTGAAGAACGTTCTGCATCTTGGGTTATCCGCAAGGCTCTTGCTGAGTGGTTTGAGAAACATGATTGATTCTTGTTGGTTTCGGTATTACTGGTATATCTTAGTGCGTATTAGTAATACCGAAATGCCCTCTTTGGAAGTATAGGTGAAGCTTCCAGAGCGACTGGATGTTCGGAGTCCAAAATAGGGAAATGTTGCAAAGGCATTTTTTCTCAAACACACGGATTTGGTTGGAGATATGCGGATAAATAATTTATCCGCTTATTTTATTCCGAACTGGTTCTTAACCCGCGATAACATATCATCAGGATTAATTCCTTTTTCTTTGCAAAGGTTTCTTGCAAGTTTTTCAAGACCTGCACTGTCGCCTTTTTCCATCATATTGATAGCATTGTTTATAACTGGGCTGTTCCCAGACTGATTTTTCATAATATTGATGATAGCTTGCTGTGGATTTCCACCGTTACGTATCATCTGCATAAGTTGCATAGGGTTCATCATCTCTGCCTACCTCCGTTCTGCTTAGGTTCTGGTGTTCCCGATATTTGCGTCGGGAACATACTCTTTATTTCAGAAATTTCAGAACAAACATCATTCCGAAGCTGATTAAACATTGCTTCAATGTCAATCTGCTTTTCATCTTGCTTAGATTGCTGTTCGTCTGGATTTACGAGTCGGTAAACAAAAATCCTGCTCCTTCCATCGGATTGAAGCTGTTTTCTGTAAATTTCAGTTCCGTCTGTTTTTGGATAGTAAACAGGATTGCCGGACATATCCACATCTTTAGCCTTTACAGTATCAATCCCATCCACCATTTGTCCTTGAAGCATATGGGATTGTGGAATTGACTGTAACTGTTGCATCTGCATTTGACCATAAGGCATTGCCTGTTGGTAATTATTCTGCAATTGTGCCAGCCTGTCCTGATACGGCTGTATCTGTCCGTATGGATTGTTTATTATTGGCTGTTGCGGATAATACGGATAACCTGCCATAATCTGTTCCTCCTGTCCGGGATTCAAGAATCATGTCCATATCATCTATGGAACGATGCTTTTCCCATATACCCTCGTAAGGGTTCCTTAACATAATCATTGTGTTTTCTCCTATGATTATATTATATAGGAAGGAACTCTGTTTTTGAACGTCACTATTTCGCCACGTTTTCGCCATAATACAAAGAAAAGCCCCGACAATACATCGGGGCAACTTTGGAAATTTTCTTCTTTATTCTTTTGTTAATTCGGTCTATGGTTCTCGGACTATACCCCATAAGTTCAGATGCTTCCCATAGTGTCTTTTCGCCATAAGCCCGTAATCGAAACAGTTTTTCTTCTCTGGAATCAAAGCCTGCTTCTTTTAAATAAAATTTTCTTTCATCTTCTGAAAAGTCTGTATAATTCATATTTCCACCGTCCTCCCTTACAAGTGGAATCAAACTGGAAGAATACCGCTTAACATAAAACCGATAACTGCGCTGACAATCGATGTAATAACACATACAATGATTATATCGTAACGCTTTCCCGGGACTGCCATGAGAGTCTTTATATTGTTATTCATCTCATCCACAGTTGACTTGATATGGTTCAAGTCATTATCACTTAATGCTGTCTTTCTTTCCAGTTCCCCGATACGCTCATAAAACTCTTTACTACGATCAGAGTGCTTCTCTTGCATCAGCTGAAAATTCTTTTCCAGTTCTTCTATGCGGTGTTCATTAAAGCATTCATGTTCACATCCCATCGCCAGTTCCTTTCTTCACTCCCTTAACATTTGCTTTTCCCTACTGAATATAAGCAACCCAGCGGCACTCCGGGAGGACAAAAATACTGTGCCACGTGACCCAACCATCTTATTAAATTAAACTTCCTGCAAATGGAAAAACACCATGATTGATATATATTTCTGTTTCGGATTCCCAGTTTCGACTTACTGAATTTTCAGAGTGCGATTCTTGGAACTCGGCTCCCTGCTTCACAAGGAAATAAAGAGCCAGATCAAATATGCAATCGTAGCAATCTTCCATATCGGCTTTGATTTTTTCATCTGTATATCCAGACGGATAGTTGCGTTTCTTTTTGAACGAACGAATTGCACGCTTCACAGACAAAGAAATCATACCGTCAGTTTCCGCATCATCGGATAGATACTCTTTCAGATCATTCACAAGCTCTTCGTTCATTCAAGATCACCTACCCTTGCTGAGATAAAATTTCTGAGATAATACCAGCCTTATTTGTCGATGTCAGGGCATAGCCATTGTCACTTGCGAGCTGCTTCAGTTGAACTACTGTCATGCTTGACAGCTCGCTTTCTGTATACTTGTGTTTTGAAGCATCATTAACACTTGCTACAGATGGTGAATGGCTGTTCTCGTCGAGACTATGCCCATTTATTCCCCCGCTTTGGTACCGATTACGATACCGCCATTAGCTTTTGCTGCTACTGGAACAAACATACCTGATGCTTTAGTCCAAACTGCAACCGGGTCTTGTGTAGCCCACATGGACAGTGTTACGAAAGAACGGTTTTCTTCCTGAATAAACTGTCTGTATTCAAGTTCCTCAGGTGTTACGCCCCAGAGTCCAGTACCAAATGAACCGTTCGGTTCTGCTTCATACAGAGTGAATACATCCTCTTTGAAGTATCTTCCTGTTTTGAGTGAGCCATCTGCTTTTCTGAATCTGAATTTCTCGTCACAACGATCAATTGTGATTCCGTATTCCTGCATAAGCAGATTAGTAAGCTCCTGTTTTGTCAGAAGACGTTTGTTTGCTGCTCCTAAGACCGCTGTCTGCATTGCAGTGTTGTTTCTCATATAGTTAATCATTTTGAGAGATGTAAGGGCTTTATTTACCACAAAACCATTATCCTCTGCGATAGCAACCATCTTCTGGATATCACCCATAATATCTGCATCTGGCTTAGACCAGTCTGTCATTTCTACCTTTGCGCTGGACGGAACGCCATAATCAATGCTCATATCCACGTTGTTCTCTTTGACTTTTACGGCACCTGTAGAAAGGAATTGTCCTTTCATGACATTTGCTCTGGCAACAACGCCTTCAAACAGGTTAGCTGCATCATCAAATACAAATCTCTTTAAGTTCTCGTCATCCGGCACACCGTTTTCAATTGCCTGCTGTAATCTCTCAGACTGATTGATTTTTCTCTTAATAAAGAGCTTTTCAGTCAGAACTTTTTCGAAGCCCGGTCTTGTTCCGATTTCTGCTTCAGTATCAAGCGCATGAACAAATGCTACCTCTGGAAGTCTCTGTCCAGCCATAAGTCTGTAGTATTCAGCTTTCAGGAACTGGGTTTTGACATCCGGGAAGATGGTGTCAAGAATGCCAGGTCTTTTTACGCTGAAATCCTGAGAAAAGTTAAGTCTTTCTTCCTGTGTGATTGATTCTAAAATATTAAATGGCATCTGCTTACCTCCTTAAAATTCTGGGTCTGTAGTGGTTACAAAAACGATACCTGCTTTTTCAAGCTCTGTTTTTGCAGTGGTTTCTACTGTTACCGGAAGCCTTTTTTCAAGAACGCGGCCTGCAACAATTACGGAAATCGGTCGTTTTGTATCGTCTGTCATATCGACGTCTTCAAATACAATGCCTTTAGCACCAGTTGCGTTTGTCGGATATACGGAACCTGCCTTGATAATCTTCTTAGTTCCAACGGTTTCAGCATTTGTCTGTTCTGCTGTATAGGTTTTAAGTACCAGTCCTACCTCGGATTCGAGGATATTAGGTGTGGATTCGTACTGCTCTGTTTTCATAAAAGCCATAATCTAAATCTCCTTTTCTTAAATATTTACTGGGGCATTATCATCTGCCGGTTTATTTTCTGGACACATTTTTGCTGAGTACGCTTTTGCATATTCAGATGCTTCGCTTTTCTTTTCTGGTTCTCCACCAGATTTACCACCACCCGGATTAGGTGTGTTTTCAAGGGCTTCTTTTTCCCATGCGGCTTTTGCGGTATCAAGCGTTGATTTATTTATTTCGGAAATTTCATCAACAAAATTCTGGGCTTCTTTGAGTGCATCTTCGGCATCCATATTTGAGAATGCTTTGATTGCTCCTGCATAGGCATCTCCTTTCATTCCTGCACTTGCAAAAATAGAAGTGATTTTGCCTGTCAGAGCTTCTCTCTGGGAAGTCGCAAGTGCAGATTCAAGGTCAGAAATTCTTTTCTCGTTTGCGGCTTTTTCTTTCTGACGTTCCAGTTCTGCTTTCTCAGCATCTGTCATGTTCTGCTGTTTGAGTTCTTCCAGTTCTTTTTCCAGTGCATCTGCTTTTTCAGCTTGTTCTTTTACTTTCTGGGCTTTTGCTTTTTCCTTAGCTACATCAGAATTTGACTGATTCAGGAAAGAGGTAATCTGCTCATCGGTTGCATCTGGAAAGATCTTCTTTACATCTTCTCTTGTCATTGAAATCTCCTGTCACCAATACGCTTTTTTACGCTGTTCGCTCAGCTCAAGGTGTCTCCCATGATTACGCTATCGGGGTGCATATTTTTTTAATAAAAAAGAGACGATTTTACTCGTCTCTAAATTAACTGTATTGAATTGAACACCGGCAGTTCACAATCTCGTCTGCCGAAGCTCCTAGCGAGGTGTCTTTTGGAAATTGTAGCAAGCTATCTCCAACCGAGAACGGCTCATCAATCGGGAGTATGGTTTCTCCGACTTCGAGGTGTGTCTTTCGTTCCCTTTTGTCTCCTACGTCAATCCATTTCTTCTTTGTCTTTCCTGCTTTCACAGCTTTTGAATACTGTCTGTAATTCAGTATCGAATTAGCTTCGCATTCTGAAATAAACATTGCCCGGTCATTTGACAGGTAATAATCATCAGTAATGCTTTTGTCTTCGGCAGAAAATCTTTCAAATGTTGCATCAATAATTTGTTTTGTAACGCCAAGAGCATATTGCTTGATATATGTGTCTATAAGCATATACGAAGCAATTACATCCAAATATTTGTCATAAAATTGAGTCTGGATATATTCTCGGTTTGATTCTCCACTTTCTATGGTTGTTTCTATCAGTGCTAAAATATAAAGGATAACTTCTTCCATTTGTTCGGAAAAAGCTATCCTTTCTTGTTTTTCTTTGTCTGATATTGACATTTTGCCGAAATACTCTTTATACGGTTCGCTTCTGCGATTGTTTGGTCTGATATTCAATTCATCGTATGATGAAATACTCATTCTGAAATCACATCCTTATTGAAGCCATTCAGCAAATCTTGTGCTTTTTGCAGTTCTGAATCTGGGTCTGCTAATTCTGGGTAAATGGTTCCGAGGTAAGGCAAACTCATTTCATATACTTTTTGCGGATCGCTAAATAATCCGCAAGTAATCAGCGCAATAAGCGGATGAATTTTATTTTTGAACAGATAGTCAAGTGCCTGTGCTTTGACAAGCATGTTATCCGTTGGGTTTCTGGTGATTTTTACATCAAAATCTCTGGTCGAAATATTTACATCCATTGAAGTTTTTCGGATGATATTCAAAATGATTCTGGCAGATGCTTTTTCAGCTTCTTTCGTAAATGCTTCTACCAATTTTGCGTCTCGCTCTGCAAAATCCCAACCATTCCTAAGATACACTGCATTTCCTGTGTCTCCGCCCGTATTGCTCTGTCGATTCGGCATTGCTTCTACAATCAGCATATTGTTGTAAATATCATCTTTAGCAACCTGACTCTCTGACTGATTTAGTTCAGCAGTCATTAAATCAACATCTGATTGTGTTCCGTTCCCGACGTCTTTTACAGATACAGCACCGAGTTTTATCATTTTTACAAATTCTGCTTCGTCAATCTCACAGTTTTTGAATTTCATCAGAGCTTGTACGAACTGTTCAACCCCATTCAGTCTATCAGACTGATATTTGTTGATTGCGTCGTACATTGTAATCGCAATTTCAATGTCAGAAAGTCTGTCGTGATTGTTTGGATATTCAATGATAGGAATACCGCCAAAACCATTGATTCCAGATTCTGTTACCGATCCATTTTGAATTTTGAAATACTGTCTGGAAGAATAACACTGGTAATACTGCTGATTGTCCTCGTCTTTTAAAATTTGAACGGAAAGCACTGGTTTGCCAGTAGCGCTTGAATAAACAATATATACGTCATGCGGTGATGGGATAAATATTCTGAAAGGCGGTAAGTCTCCATCCTTTGTCCATTCATCCTCTCTCAGGATTGCTTTATATGCAGTTCCTACTGCACTCTGGTATATCCCAAGTTGAATATTTCTGGCGTCTGCATTGGCTTCGTCCAGATAATCATTGAGCCTATCAACTTGTTCGTTTGTTTCTTCACTCGCTTTTTTCTTTTTACAGACATATTGAATAGGTTCTCCATATATCTGCCCTGCCTTGAATTTGACTGTTTCAAGGGCATGATTCTCAACAACTTTATTATTAACCTCTGGGCGAACAAGTTTTTCACGATATAAAATTGGCTGATCGCCTTTGTAATATCTGTAAAGATAATCCATCAGGGTTCTATTCCTGTTATGGATTCCGATTGTATCAGAAAGGACCTGTGCCACGTTCTGGGGAGTAATCTGGTCTACGCCAGTATAGGCAGTTTTTCTGCCAAACTCGCCTTGGCATAGGTCAACAAAGTTTATTTTGTTTCTCCCCACTGCCTGTCCTCCTATTTTTCTGCATGAAAAAAGCACCGGAATAAAATCCAGTGCTTAATTTTACATTTTATATTATACACTACTTTAGTGTATGTTTTTGTATGGGATTTTTAAGATTCAAATTTTTTTAATTGGCGAATTACTGAAATTGCGTCTATATGAAGCTGTCTTACCCACTGATAGGCATAACCCAATTCATCAGAAATTGCATAAAGCGTTTTCCCTTCGACATATTTTTTGAATAAAATATCATACAAAACCGGATTTTCAACGGAATCAATTGTTCTAATAACTTCCGTTCTTTTCTTTAAATATTCATCTGTGATATTTCGAATTTCTTTTTGCAAATCAACAATCTCTGCAACTAAATCTCCTGTCTTGTCTTTGTTTCCGGACGTTTGCACACGCTCGCCGTATGAGAAAGAACTTAATCCAGTTGCATGTGCTTTTAGTTGTTCAATTTCTATGTATTTATTGTGAATTACTCTATCATAACGTTGAATCTGGTTCAAATATTCTCTCGTGTTCATGCGTATCTCCTTCCCCAAAGTGGATTGTGCATCGCAGTTGCTTTCCCGCCTAATGGATTCTGCACGTACTCTGCCATCATTGCCAAGCTGTCCGGGCCGTCATCATGAGCTACTTTTGCCCTTGTGGTATATGTGGTTACATTCGCCATAAATAATCCATAGTCGGATTTTGGTTTATACTGGCTCGGATGTAAAAAATAAAAATGTTTTGATATGTAATCAGAATTCACAAGAATTTTTGTTTCTTTATTTGCTTGCGTAGGTCTTGTTTCGATATCCGCTCGGCATTTCCCTGAGATTATCTTTTGAATGTTGTGTGCAACACGATTTCCTACGTTATTTGACTCGAATCTGATTTTATGCGGATTGTGTTTTATCAAGATATCAGCAGTCTTTCTGTCCAGGATGTCGTAATCTGTGGTATCATCGAAAACAACGTCCGGGACAAAAAATTTATCCCCATATTGATATGCAATGGGTAAAGACTCGAAGTCCGTTCCTTTATCTTTTGTATCACATACTGCCCATATCGCATCTGCTTCTCTGTCTGGTATAATTGTGTATTCGTCCGTGCATCCATCGGGCACGTCTTCTCTGTCGAAGAAAAATCTTTTTAGCTTATCTGGCGGAAGCAGCAATCCTTCACGTTCTACCGGTTGTTGCTGATAAAGACAGTTATAAGAGATTTCGTCCATGGACTCTTTAGCATCGTTGAAATATTTCTCAGAGAACCCATTTACTGTGAATAAAAAATTGCTCTTTCCGTTTTCATCAAGTGCCGGTACTGCTATGAACCTCGCTCTAGGGTTCCCGGCGTATAACTGCTGTAACTTTCCAATAGGGTCATGAACTGACCATCTTGTAGCTATATAAAACTCTTTGCAACCCTCTAGCCTACGAGAGCGCAAGTCATTTACTACTTTTGTCCATAAGGTGTCCAGTCGATTCTTGTTCAGTGCTTCTTCAATACCAGACACAAGGTCATCGGCGGTAAGAAATCTGTTACAACGGGTAGCTCCTGTCAATGAACCATCAATGGATCTGAACGTCCAAGTCTTAAATCGTCCGTTTCTTTCGAGATTGACCGTAGTTTCCTTTGCATTTGTTCCCTGTATTTCTACATTCGGAAAAATCTCATGCCATGTGTACTCAACCGGATCATTGATGATTTCCAGAACTCCATCATAAAGTGAACGTGTCAGAATACTACTGTGCGCTGATGACAGGTTGAAATCATTCGGAAACCACCCGCCTACCAGAGACAGAAAGAAATCTTCAAGAGTAGATTTTCCGCAACCGGGTGGTACGCTCAGCGCAAATATATCAAGTTTATCATCCATCAAGTCTTGCAATGAACCTATGATGTTATGCTGCAAAAACACATTTCTTCGTGGTTCATAAAATCGTTCTTTTGGAATTCGGTTCTTTTCAAGATAAAGCAATCCACTGTCAACTTGATAGTTCTGTGCTTCCAACAGCAAATATTTCCAGTAAATATCGTCAAAATCTCCACTTCCAGTAATAGCAGCTTGCCTTTCTGCGATATTGTGTGCATACTGGCTTACCTTTATTCCCATCTGTTGCGCATCTGGATTATCCTTGAAAGGAAGGTCAATATTCATATTTAACAGCAGATCAAGGCAGTCTTTCTGGTTTTGATAGACTGTCATATCACCATTAATAATTTGATTTAAAATCGCCCGATACCATTCAAACGAACCTTCTGTGAATTTTTGCATAAAAATAGAGCCAGACCTCCTTTCTTCTTAGGATTTAGTCTGGCTCTCATGTGGCTCTCTGACTGTTATTCACTTGCTTTGAAGTTATATATAGGTTTGATAATATCAACTATTTCTACGGTATCTTTGATGTTATCAATAATTTCTTTCGGTGGTTTGTAAGCCATAGGGCTTTCATCAATCGTAGATTTCTGAACGGATGTTGTATATATCCCATTCATAGACTTCTCAAATTCTTCTAACGATATGTTTTCTTTTGCTTTTGACCGACTCATAATACGTCCTGCACCATGTGGGGCTGAACAATTCCAGTCCTCGTTCCCTTTCCCGAATGCGATAATGCATCCGTCTCGCATATTCATTGGGATAAGAACTTTTTCACCATGTCTAGCTGATATTGCACCTTTGCGAACAATGTTTGTATCGTGGTCAATATAATTATGAATTGTATCAAACCATGTATTTCTTTGGAGTGTCCAATTCATAGTGTAAAATATAGTGCTCTGTATACATCGTCTGTTTATTCTTGCAAATTCTTGACAGATTTTCATATCATGCAGATATTGTTTTCTGTGTTCTCCTGTCAAGTAACACAATTCTTTCGGAATACCCAGTTTGTCTGGCTTCCATTTTCGTTTTAATTCGTCAATACCATGTTGGATTTCCTTGCGTCTGCCAGAACGCTTGTATTCTTTCACCAATTTTTGTATTTCAGTTTCAAGCTTGTCTGTACCCTGCATGTCTTCTATGGCAATTTTTTGATATATTTCAGCTACTTGTTTCCCGAGATTCCGACTTCCAGTGTGAATTACAAGATAATTTACCCCTTTTGAATCAGTGTCAACTTCAATAAAATGATTTCCGCCCCCAAGTGTACCAAGGCTCCTGCGAATCCATTCGATATTTTTAAGCTGATGGAAGCAGTGAAGTTCTTCTAATTCTTCAAAATTTATGATTTCGTCACGTACATTTCTTCCTGCCGGAACATTGTTTCCTATTGCTTTGTCAAGGTTTTTTAAATCTATTGTCCCCACATCGGCAGGAATTTGTGTTGTAAGCATTCCACATCCAATGTCCACGCCAACAATGTTCGGAATTACTTTATCTCCGAGATCAGCAGTAAAGCCAATTACACATCCTGCTCCTGCGTGAACATCTGGCATGATTCGTACTTTGCATTCAGAAAATGCAGGCTGTTTTATCAATGTATAAATCTGATTTAATGCTTCTGGTTCGATGTTTTCTGTAAATATCTTCAAGTCACTCATAATGGCACTCCTTTCTGGCTCTCTGACTGGTTATTTATTTTTTGTTTCAACAACAGTTACGCTACCCTCGAATACTCCGAAATTAGAAGATTCCTGGAACGTGTGAGTCTCGGCAATATCATCATCAGTCATAGGGCGTGTGAGATACCATAGTGAATCATCTTTCCATGTAATTTCCTCTAACTTTTGGTTTGGTTCCAACTCTAATGTTGTGTTTCCGCCGCAATTTCTTGTGGAAGACTGGCATCCGGCCATTCCAAGCGTCAGTGATAAAACTGTTATTGCAACGATTATCTTTTTCATTCTGTGCATCCTCCATCATTCTCTGAACCACCAAATATGCTTATCAAGAATATCTGCTTTTACATCTCCGTCACAATAATAGTTGCATCCTTCATCTGCAAATTCTGCTGGTGTTGTAAATTGTTTTATTCCATCTGGTTCTAATATGACGCACGCCTGTTTTGAAATATAGTTTGATACAACAGCTGGTTCACTACGCCACCAGACTTTTCTTCCGATAACTTTTTTATCGAAATCAATCTCATTTAAGTTTATTGGATGCTCATTAAAATCATTAATCATGCACTTTGCACGTTCAATTCCGCCTCTTACATCGCAGAATTTTTCTCCGTTTCTGGTAATAAACACATTGCCAATCGTAGTTGCTTCAAATTCACCATGTCTGCATCGAGCGTAATTGTAAGGCGCATAATTTATTCCCCAACATACGGGTTCTCCTTCGAATTGAACTAAATTCTTGCAATTTGGTTTTTCGTCCCTAGGATAAGCCCATAAATCATTATTGCTGTATTTGCCGCCAATTGTATGTACATATCCTGCTATTTGTACAACAAAATACGGTTTTCCATTAATTACAGTGTCCCAACCCATTTGGCGTATTTTTAGTCTTGAAATATCCGTATCTCTGTCTATTAATTTGATGTTCATCATCTGATATTCTCCTTTTTATATATTCACCATAAACTCTTTCTTGCAGTTGCTACCCTTACATTTATACGGCATCCGATAAATCTTTGTGGTTGGGAAAATCTTTAAGGCTTTCTTTCCGCAAAACGGACAAATCACCCACTTTGTACCATTTTCCATTTTAATTTGTGCTGAGCCGTCCCATGGTTCGGGTATATTCATATATTCAGAGAAGTCTACTCCTTCTGATTCAAGTGCTGTTTTAATACTCATTTACCGTTGTCCTTTCTGATCAATGTCAAAATCGTCAAATAATTGTCCCCGATGTAATCTGCTTTCCATGTTTTAGAAAGATTTCCCGTTTGGTTGTATATTACGGTCGTATTCCCTGCCAGAAGCAAGCGCCTGTCTGGATAGAACCTAGTCGGGATGTTCATTCGATGGCATTCTCCCTCGATATTGTATGTGGTGTCAAGAAAATCAATGTCCGAGCCTGAATAAATAATTCTCATCAGCTCAGTCCATGAATCTTTCTCAGATTCGCATATCGGTCAATCAGAACGTCAAGTGTTGTATGCAACTGATTAATCGTAATGCAATCGTCCTGATGTTGTCTGTGATATTTTGCGATTTCTACAGATTCATCATAAAATGGTGTATCTGCCTTTTCGTCCACCGGTCTTTTTAACTCATTGTTATAAGCGCACATTTTATCCAGTTCAGCCTGAAGCTCGTTGATTTTATTATCCTTGTCTAAAATCTCATGTTGCTTCGCTTCTCTCTCATTGGCTAACCGAACAAGTTCTTCTTTCAACTGATCTACTGTCCAACTCTTCAAATCTTCAATTCTCATGGCATCCTCCCTTAAAGCTTAGTAAATATTTCCATGTCATAGTTATTTCGAATATAATCCACGCATTCAGACAACTTTTCTTTTAAGAACGGGTCGTTTGCAATGTCTGGATGTATTGAATATAGTGTGCAACTATCTTTTTTACCGTCTTTCTGAAATTTCTTCCAGTCAAATGTCATTACGAACAGCGGAATTGCTTTGAGATTTTTAGTCTTGTATCTTATATATAGATTGAATATCTTTTTGAACATTAGATTTTCCCCTTTCAATTACACTGTCTTTTCAAATAGATCAAGAATAAACTCCCGTCCCATCTGTACAATCCGTCTATGGTAGATCACTTTTCCGGAGTCCAATACTTTCAGTTCGTTCATTTTTCTCTTTCCTCCCTGTGCTTCATCTGGCACTCGATCATCTTTGCTATGTTCTCACGTTCCTGTTTTATTCCATGTCCCTGACGGAACAACTTACATTCGAGGATGTTTCCACATCTGGAACACTCGTCTTTAATTTCTTTTCCTGCTATTTGCATTTCTTCTCCCTTGTTGGGCGGATAATTAATCCATAATATTGTCCACGATCAAAATAATCTGTTGCTGTTTCGATACAGCGTGTTCTTAATTGTTTGTAAGCGTTTTTATAAAATTTCAAATCAGACATTATTTTGTTAATTGATTCATAGTCTAGGTTCTCCCAGCTTCGCAGCCATCATTAAAGATTCTAAAGTCTGCACAATGTTCACTGTCGCCATTACAGCAGGCGCCTTCGCATACTGTGTATCATTTACACGTGCAACAACATTTACATCCTTTTGTGTCCATAAACACCATCTCCTTAATTAAAAAAGTCCAGTGTGCCGACTTGAACGGCATAAATCTCCCAACGAGAAACACTGGAACCGAACGAAGTAAGAGAAAAAGATTCCAATGATTGCAGTTCATTGGAATCGGAAAGGCAGGAATCGAACCTGCGGCACATAGCTTACAATGCCATTGCTCTACCACTGAGCTACATTCCGTACCGCCTGTAACGGCCAGTTCTCCGAAAAGGGACTGGGTTGATTTCCACATCACATGCTTTCGGACCAGATGAAAATATCCAGATAAGCATTAACCTTTCCATCGTAAAACGCATGAACTAGATGGTTCTTTTAGAATTGCCGACTATCACTTCTCACGGCCCGTGGTCTCATCTCTCTAAAAAGTTTTTTACGCAAACGCCTAGTGAGTTGTACGTTTACGCTCATGCGTAAATCCACCTGAGACATAGACCGCCTGTATACAAACAGCTTAACTCTAAGCGGATTAAAGCGGAACGCCCGGAATCGAACCGGAGACCAGAGCGCGACTCTGTCAGTTTTCCACTAGCGTACATTCCACATAACCCGGGGTTTCCGGGTTAGCAATATGTTTATCGTGTTATGCTTTCCACTAGGCTGTTTTCTACCGTGCCGGCCCCACGGAGTTGTTTCGGATTTGGATATTAATGTCTTTTCGGCTAATGACGAAACCTTTTATACGCCTCTTGAAAACTTCCTGTCCTCAACGTGCACCTATTGACGACAATTTAACTCAGAGACTGTGCCGAACGGGGAATTATCTTCATTGAACAGGCTGTGCCGTTACACACCTTTCATAAAAATAATCCACATACACTCATTCAGCAGTTTTTTCTGTCCATAAAACGGATAGACAGCATATGGAAGAAATGGAAACTACAGGACTCGAACCTGTGACTTGTCGGTTATGAGCCGACCGTTCTGCCAACTGAACTAAGTTTCCTAAGCAGAGGGTTATTGCAGTTCAAGAGTAACTTCCTCTGCTGTTGCGATTCTTGCCCTCGCAGTCGCAACAAAGGGTCTAAATGCTGTTCTGCATAAGCAGAGTCCATCCGGGGCATTTGAAGCCCCTTTAATCATCCCCGTTGGGATAGATGGAACCAATTCGGAGGGGAACTATATCATGGCTAAACAATATAGTCCGACTAGGCTAGCGGGATTCGAACCCGCGAATACAGCAGTCAAAGTGCTGTGCCTTACCACTTGGCGATAGCCCATTATTTGTCCGGGATTTTACCCGGACTCGTGATAGAGTGATATATTTTATAAAATTTTAGAAAGCATCATGTCTATATTTGTACCGTTAAGTCCGCGCCAGTTACTTTGCAATGGGCGGGAAAAGTTATTCTCCATTGGGTTTCATCAACGCAGACCTAAGCTACTCTGGATGCCTCGACCTGTCAGATTCAAAGGCTTTCCCGAACCTGAGAACGACAGGCTTCTGCTTTTCTTGTATTTTCACCCGTTCAATCAGTATGGTGAACAGGGGAATTTGTATTGTGAATGCTAACCACATTGGGTTCTCCTTATAATCTAAAAATCACAACTGCATTAACTGCAAAACATATTTCCATCAATATAAATACTGCCGTCGCTATTGGATTGCCTTTCTTTTCGTCTTCATCCTGCGATATAAGAAATGCTAAAACCAATGTAAAAAATGCAATATCCAACATGGCTGCTACGAATTTTGCAAGAATCATTCTTTCTGTTCCTCTCCGATCATAAAATCAAGAATCTTACCGGCGGTCTCGTCTTCTGGCTCGAATGGCAGGCCGCATGTACAGTACTTCTCAATCGCTGTTTTAAGGCTTGCTTTGAAACCATTGTAAACTTCTCCATGTGCAAGAAGTTCATTTCTCAAAACGGCTATTGCGTACGTAACAGTTACAGAGTTAGTATTGTTCATTCTTCAAGTCCTCCATTTCCTTTACGCTGATTCCGACTATCCCGGCGCTATCTTTGCTGTCTGTAGCTTTGAAGTGTGCTTTAGGATGCTGCGGGTACATAAACTCGAACATGAGGTAATTTGCTGCATCCACGAGATATTCTGTGTTTCCGGTGGAATTATATTTCTCAATACACCGTTCCATGGACGGAAGTGCCTGCACGTTCCCGGTTTTGAAATTCTTCCTGGCAGGACCGTATTTATGATAGCTTACCTCGACTCGATTCTTACGAAGTTCATCAAAGCGTTCACTGTATTCTTCTGACATATAAAAACCTCTTTTTTATTTTTTTGAGAAAAATTGAGTCGGCGTTTTTCCTATCTCCTTCGGAAATATTGTTCCAACGCTTCTCTGGTGATCTGCGATACGCTTTTGCCGGTTCGGTTCTTTTCGGCTATAAGTTTTCGTTCTAGCTGATATGTGAGACGGATTCTGATTGATTCGCCTTGAGGGTTATTCTTTTTCATAGGCAGTGTCCTCAGCTTACAATTTCAATAGGATATCCGAAATGTTTCTCTAATTCAGCTATTGTTATCTTACGCGGTTTCTTTATTTCAATATCAACACGCTGTACTGTGCCATTTTCGGTTTTTGCAATTCCTTTTCCAGTGTAGTTTTCGGTTTCTTCATTTGCGTAGACACTTAAATGTTCATATCCATATGTTCTACACCATCTTGCAGCTAAGTCGGCAATTTTCCTCAAGTCTTCCCTTTCATCTCCAAATAATTCAGAATACCGAACTGCTTGTTCAAACTCACTCGGTCTTATCTTATCAGGAGATATAGCCTGCTTGTATGGGCTTCCGACAAAACGGAAAAATCTGCATGGTTCCATTGCTTTTTCACCTTTTGGTAAAGAAAAACCTTGTGCGACCGCTTTCTTTAATAAGTGTTCGGATTCGATATCGCTTTCTGTAACAACAGATTTGTTCGTAAAATCAATCATTCGCATTGTCCTCCAGTAATTTATATAAGGTGCCTCTTGAAATTCCCATAATTTCTGCAAATTGGACTTTCGTGATCTCTCCGCTCTGCCATCTGGTCTTAGTGTTTTCAAAAAGTTCCTTATCAATTTCTTTTTTTGCACGTCCCTTGTACTTACCCTGAGCTTTTGCAATTTCTATGCCCTCTCTCTGGCGTTGTCGAATGTTTTCACGTTCTCTTTGAGCCACATAAGAAAGAAGCTGAAGCACGATATCTGAAATTAATGTGCCTGTTAAGTCTCTGTTTTGGCAAGTATTAAGTAGTGGCATATCCTGCACAATGATGTCTGCGCCGATTTCTTTAGTGATTTTTCTCCATTCGTCGATAATTTCTTCATAATTCCTTCCCAAACGGTCAATCGAATGAACTACCAGCACATCTCCTTTATGCAGTTCTGAAATCATCTTCTGGTATTCGGGACGGTCAAAATCTTTTCCGGATTTCTTGTCCATATAAATCTTTTCAACTCCATCCGTTTTCATAGCTTCAATCTGTCTTGCTTCGTTCTGATCTACTGTTGATACTCTTACATAACCTATTTTCATATATACACGCCTCCGTTTCGTTATAAGTCAATTATACACTGTATTGTGTGTAATATCAAGCAATTTATACACGTTTTTGTGAATTTTAATTGATTTTTTCAACGTATGCGTTTATTATGTAATTAGGAGGTGGTATTTTGGTATCTCAAAAAATCAAACAAATAATGAAGATGAAAAAAGTTACAAATGTTCAGGTGGCTGAATATCTTGGCACTTCTCCGCAAGCACTGGCAAATAAATTTTCAAGAGAAACATTATCTGCCGACGAGATGATTTCTATTTTAGAATTTCTCGGTTGCCGGATTGTTGTTGAAGCAATCCCGGATGTTGTCATTCAATTCAACACTGATGATCTTAAAAGGGAACCGTGATGGTTCTCTTTTTTTATGCCTTAATTAGTTCCCGTCATTGAAGCAACAGTTAAAGTTTATTCTACTCATATTTAAACTCTCCGCAGCGGAGAAATCAGGAGCTGTGCCCGTTTTCTGGCAGAGAAACCATTAAGGCTTATGGCTTATCGTGTTGCAATCACTATCCCTGCCATGGTGAACTCTTTTTTTGTTTTTTTTGGAATTTTTAAGCCTTGCTGTTAGAGGAGGCTTTTTTAATTTTTCGGGAACTCGGAGTACTCACTCGGCGTGTGCTGGGGCTTATGTACACCCCCTCCCGGTATCCATACCGGACGCTACCAGGGAAGCCCGCCGCCCCATGGGTTCCCGCTTCCCTGGCTTAACGCTGGCCTTTAATGGCCTGCGGCAGTGATCGAGGAAGCGCTTCGGGGTGTAAATCTGTTGTAATATTGCACAAATATTTCTGTTTTATCATCTGTCCAAAATGGGTACACCCTAAAAGAACATTGAACATTACTATATATTGTGTGTTAATACCAGAGGCCACAACATATTGTTATAGTTCCGGTTTTTCCATCTCTGGAAGCTCAAGCGCCGCCCTGTGCTTATCCGCGATCTGCTGCGCTGTCTGGTGTGGTATGCCATCCTGCTGTGACGTCTGCACTGGTGCTGTCTCCGCCATTCCATAAGCTGCTTTTGCAACAAAAATCAAATTGGCATTTGTACCGGGCTGATTGTTCAACCTATTGACTGTGCAATTCTTGCAGATATCGAACCATTTTTTAACCGTGGTGCCATGCGATGAGCTTGTTCTATAGTCCCCGCGCATCCAATCACTAAACGTTGACCGGTTAATATTAACTAAAAAGCTAAATACTTCTAATGTCGGTAACACATTGTATTTACTGCATATCCTGACAAATATATTAAATATATTATCTAATAACTCTATATCATCATTACTCGGTTTAGGTATTCTATCAGCGATATAAAAAATCATATCAACAAAACTATCAGCAACAGCAGCTTTATATTCTTTCTGTGTGTCAAATTCTTCTGGAGTTACTTGTAACACAGTGTTTATATATTCATCCACGAGCCTGTATATATCATTCTCATATACTTCTATTCCCTGTTCTGTCACTGTTGTATTACTCTTTTTCACTGTATCACCTCCAAAAAATTGAAATAAAAAAAGACGACAAAAACACGTTCGCAGATACACTCTGGGACCTTTCTAAGTCCCTTTCTTCTTTCCGATCTGCTCGGTTTTAATCGTCTTAAATAGTCTTATTATTCTTATTGCCTTTCGGCTTATTCAATTGTTAATTCTGTTTTATCATACTTTTATATCACTGTCAACAGTCTATTTAATTTTATTTTTACCGGTTACGTTACTCTTATTAACTCTATATATCTATACGGTACTGTATAGCATATATATTAATAAACTCTAGGTCTCTAGAATCTAGGACGGGATTATAAAAACAGTTATTATATATTTATACGTTATGTAATACGGTCATTTTCTGGCTATTAAACACAAAAAGCCAGACCTTCCGGCACCTTATCCGGCTTGATCTGGCTGATTAATCAATATTCTTTTCACGCTTCGGCTTGCAGCTCCCGTCCTGAGTTCCTTCGCCTGTCGTTATTTTTATTTTATCTACATCGGTTTTAAAAATCAAGTCCCAAAATAAAAAAATTTTGCTTGACATCTTCGGCAGTTTTATGATAAATGTATTTTAACAACTTCGGCGGCGGGGTTGTTCCCCCTCACTTATTACGCCGCCAGAATAAGACAGCAAAAGCCCCCGGGATTATCTCTCAGGGGGCTTATTTTGCGTCTTTCCACTATGGAACTATTAAAGTTTGCACTTATTCAGTACTATTTCAAATTTACATTCAATTACCTCGGTAATTGTTGCCTAAATAATACTATAGATCAGATGAAAAAGCAAGGATTGTTTAAATTATCACAATCTGCAATTACTTTCGTTCCTCTATCTAAATATTTCACTCGAATATCATTAAATCTTCGCTTTCCCTTGTTGATCGCATAATCTTTGTGAACTGTGTAAACAGTTCCGGGCGTTTCTACTGTAGCCGATGCATAAGCACACATATCAAGTGTCACTTCCTGTGCTGGCAAAACGTCAACAACCTGCACGTTGTCAATTCTTATCAAGTCCTCATGTCGTCCCAGGCTTGGGAATGTCCGCGGGTTCAGAATCTTTCTACAGATCACATCAACTTCTTTCTGATTTTCCGGCATAACATGCAATCTCAGGTCAAGATCAGACACCATGCTTTCATAAATCGGTGTATTAACCCAGCCCACAAAAGAATCCCCAGATTTTACCCTGACTAGAAAACGCTGCTTAAACTCCTCTGTCTCTGATCCTGTGACAGCTCCGCCACGCCACCTCATGCAGATTTCCGGCTTGTTCATGACTCCATTTCCGGCTACGGATATTTTCATATCATGCCAGCTATCCCACCTGCAAAGAAAATGAACCATCCCAGTAACTGTAGAAAAAGGCGGAAGCGGGTATGTTTCGCCCCGCTTGCCATTCCATCCCGGTATTGAAAACCGGGCGGTATCCATATGCCCTTGTATCATTACTGCTTTCATTTTTCGCTCCTTGTTTTTGACTTGTTTAATTTTTTCCATCTTTCCGGGTATGCTTCGCGGAACCAGTCGAGGAAATTCCCGAATAGCGCTTTCTCTGCTTCTTTGCGTGCCGCCGTGGCGTCCTCAATGTCGTTAAATCTGCCGAGACGATATTTTTTCCCTTGAAATTCTATTTGCGCAACCCACTTTTCTCTTGCTCTATCCCAATAAACGCCTTTGACCCCAGATGTATTATTTTTTAACATTTTTCTTGGCATTATAGACAATACCGAAGTATTTTTCTCAAACCCTTCTTTTACTGTATTTTGAGCTTTTAAAATATTTTCTTCCCAGCTCCTAAGTCTAGCACATCCGCATGATTGAATCTTGTAAAAACGCCCCGCAGGAACTTTAAATTCATTTCCACAAGGGCATTGGCATAGCCAATCTGAGCCCTCTTTACCAGCTCCCAGATATTTAATTGCCTTGCATCCGTATTTATTAACTTTCCCGGCCAAATCTGCCGGTTTTAAATAGTTTTGTTCCCTGTTTACGCATCCGCACGACACATTTTTTCCGGACGCTATAGCATCATAGCGCATAGTGCATGTGTTTCCACATTTACAGCGGCACACAACATATAAACGCCTATTTTCCCTATATGCGTTTATAACTTTTAATTGTCCGTGCACCTCGCCGTTAAATTCGTCCGTAAAAACAGGCGTATTTCTACAGGCTTCCGAGCAGTATTTAGCGGCGGCACTTCCGCCGCTAAACTCCTTGCCGCAGACAGAACATATTCTTTTAATCATTCTGATCCAGTTCCCTCTCTTGTACAAATCCGCCCAGGATGCCATTGTACAGGTCTTCCGGTATTTCTTCCTCCATCAACGGCTGCCTTTCCTCGAGTTCGGCATCAAGACTTGCGTCTATGTCTGCAAGTGCCTGTTCTCTGCCAAATCCCATTGATACAACTGCATTCAATAAATCAATTGTTTTCTTCATTTCTCTTTCCTCTATTTTCTTAAATTTCTTCTGTGTAGGAAATTCTAAGAGTATTGTCCTCAACTTCCCAGAAATAATTTTTACTGTCATATTTTTCGAGGCTTCTAAACTCTTCGATTTCTCCGCTTGTCAGTGTCATTTCTACGGTCACCGGTTCGGTTCCCATCTTCCCGGTTTTCATTGCTTCTTTCTCAATTGCTCGATCAATTTTTCTTTCTAGCATCTTTTTTCCTCCTCCTTATGCCCGAGCATATGAAATAAAATTCTGCTCGGCGGTTTCGTCAATAAGTTCCGCCGGGATTCTCACCCAGTTCTCACCCAGAGAACTTATAAAATTCTCTTTCTGGGCTTCTGTGCCGCACAGCCAAGCTGCTGTGACTTTGGAACATCCGAAGTTTTCGGAATTGTTCCGCGCCACCTGTTTTAATTCAAATTCTTTCATTTTTCTCCTCCTAGTTAATCCCGGTAACCTTAACCCGGGTCTGTAAAATATCCTCCGCAGATTCCAAAATCTCAAAATCAACAATAAATTCCTCACCGTCCTGATATACTGCGATTGCTCCGGATTCAAGCAGTTCTTCGCCGTCCCCGTCGCCGTCCCAGAGCTGGCCGAAGAAATATTCTTTACCGGCTTCAATTGTATCCTCTGTTCCGAGGATATATGCCAATGTGTTTAATTTCATTTCTTTCCCTCCGTTCCGCCCCCTCCTGGGGCTGCGTGATTGGTTTTTTTAATTCATGATCGGGACGATTTCTCGCCCCTCTGGTTGTTTGTTTACCTGCAATTATTTGCTATTTTTACATCATAGCAATAATGTTTTCCGTATTTTTCAAAATATGCGTCTTTTAAATTCTCATCTGTCCCAAGCTCGAACGCTATATCATTGCAAATATATGCTGCAATATCAAGAGTATTTTTATAATATCCAACATCATTTTTGTTATATAACTTAAAACCAGCTTTTGCCAATGTGAACATGTAAATTTTTTCGCAAAAATCCAATTTACTTTTTGCAACTTCTTCGTTGTAAAATTTGTGAAGCACTAGAAAAGTAAATTCGTCTTCTTTGTCTTCATTAATTTCTTTTACGTTATGAGTGCCGTTTTGAATCCCTGTTTTATGTTGTAATGCTCTCTTTTTAATATTCGTGCTTTGCCCAACATACGCCATCATTTTTGTTCTGTTGACAACTGCATATATTCCAGCCTTATTATATTGTGGAATATAAAATTTTTCTAAGTTTGCCATACTGTAACCACTTCCTTTCTATGGTTACAGTATAATCTATTATCGTGTATTTGTCAATAGTCTATTATAATGTATTTTATTTACTTTTATATTCCATAATGTCAGCTGGTTGACAATTCAATAATTTGCATAATGAACAAATAACTTCACAAGTTACATTTTCATTCTTTGTTAGCTTCGCCACTGTATTAGAATGCAAACCATTGTTCTTTAACCACTGTTTATTAAGTTCTTTCTTTTTTAATACGTTCCATAGCTTAGAAAAGTCAATATATCCATTCTTTCCATAATCGGCCATTGTTTTTCACCTCCTTATTTATAGATATATGATAATAGATTTTTGGTATTTAGTCAATGTCTATTTTTATGTACTATTTGCACAAAAACAAGCTGTATTATATAATCTATTTTCGTGTATCTTGTGTATTTACTTTTAGTCTATTATCGTGTATTATATAACCATCAACAGAGAACAAACAACCCGGACGCAGAGCCGGGAGAACGGAGCAAAAATGAGAAAATTTGTTTTGGTTTACCAGCTGAAAATTAATTATGAAATCACTTCAAAAGTGGTAGAAGCTCGCAGCGTTTCCAAAGCGTGGGAACGTCTGGAGGAGATCGAAACCCGGCGCATAATCGCCAGTATAAACGCGTGGGAGGTGTAAAGGATGAGATATAACATCTATCTGGGCCAGATCGAAAAAGCCCGCACAAAAAGAAAATTAGAAAAGCTCCTGGAGCTGATCGGGAGCGACTTCGCCGGGATTAATTCCCGACAGTATGAGGAATTAAAGTTTTTGATTCTTTATAAAATGTCAGCATAAAAAAGGGCTCCAGAAAGCCCGGAGCCCTAGATATAATTATTAAAATACCAGCAAAAATAGAATATCACAGAAAAGGGGAAAAATCAATGGCAAACAAATATTTGAATAGATTAAATTGGGCGGTGTTTACAATGATTGACCGCACCACACAGGACGACAAGAAAAGCAAAATAACAGTTTCCGGATTGCTTAGTTATCCAGAGAACGCGGAAAACTTTATAAAAACGCTTCCGGCTGAGCATAAGTGGTACATGCTCGACACTGACCGCCTGGAACGGTTCGAAGAATTTTATAATTACGTTCAGGACATAAATGAAAAATATGGGGATTACGCAATATTCCATATTAATGACGGCGGTTTTACCGTTGATGAATTAAATTGTTTTCGCTCTATCCTTGATCTTTGGACAGATGCAAAAATCAAATAATTTCTTCCGGCGGCGGTCAAGCCGTAGCCCCAACGCAACCGCCGGATTTCAAAAAAAATAAAAAAGAGAGGTAAATGAACTATGAAAAACACAATGTTTTTAGCTCCTGAACAGGAGCAGAAAATAAAAGATGCGATGCTGGCACTCGACAGCCTGACATATAACACAATGTGTTATGGCTGCAAAGCACTTCACAAAACTTGTGGCGGAACCACAAGCAAGTTTTACGGCGGTTGTATTTACAGGGAGCCAAACGGATTAAATGCAATATTTGGCTTCGCTCGATTTGTCCCGGAACTTATCAAAAATGAGGATTTTTCATCATATGATGAGTTTCTGGAAGAACTGAGAAACAACCGCGCCGGCGTTGTTGATTGGCTCGAATCCCGGGCACGCGGCGAACACTTCAAAAATGAAGTGCTGACCGATAAATATATTACAGCTTGCAAAAAAATTTTAAACATTTTAAAGGAGATACAACAGCTATGACGCAGAAAGAATTAAAAGAAATGTACATGAATATTATTAAAACAGAGGTATGGGAAGATGAATATATGCAGAACTTTGCAAAGAAAAATTGTGCTTACGTGGTTCAATTTTCAAATGGAGATATCGCAGATATTGAAAAACCATCTATAAAAAAGGACTTCTGTTTTGGTGCTGGCTCTTATGGTACTTGCACCAACGAAGAAATGAAAGACGCCGAAGACATGGCAGCATTAGCCCGAAAAAGCGAGCAATATTTTAAAGAACAAAATCTAAAAAAGATTGATTCTGATATAGAGGATCTCAAAAAATGTTTGAGCGGTTATGAATACGAGTGTTATACATATACTCATTATATGGGGCAACCAGACAACAGCAAATTAAAGGCTTTTACGGTGGTAAGAACCGGATATAATCCAGAATTTACCCCGATGCGTTGGATTAATTGCAAGGATATAAAAAAGCTGGGTGCGGACGATATCCATAAAATTATTGACGGCTTTAAAGAAGTCAGAAAAGCATTTGAAAAACGGATTGACACATATTTGAAAAGATACGGAACAACAAAAGTAAATTCTTGGTCGTATATCTGCGATTAACAGGCCGGCAAGCGTACCGGGGAGCATTTTCCCGGCGGCCTTTTAAAATAAAATCAGGAGGAAAATAAAATGATTAAAATTGACATGTGGTACGATGACAAAAAGGAACAGGCAACCGGGCTTGATATTTGGTTTAATGATCTCGGCTGTTTTTATTCTGGAAATATCAAGATTTTTGGCAAGACCGTGGGTGACTATTACGCAGACAGTGTTCAGGAAATTTGCGAAGCGTTTCCGCATCTGAAAAAGAAAATAAATGATTGCTTGAATTAAATAAACAATTCCGGTCGGTGGCTTGAGAATATGAGCTTTTCGGAAGATTTAAAGACAATAAAAGCGTTAGCTTTATAATTTCAGGCGTAACGGTTCCCGCCGGGTTCGATTCCCGACAACGCCTTTTTATAACCTGGCTCCCATGGGTAAAGGGAAGAAAGAAAAAAAGTATGAGTAAATACGTGAATATGTTAAATTTTATTAAGACAAACACCACAGAAATAAATAAATACGAGCAGGAAGAACCTGCGCTCGTAAAACCATTCGAGATCAACGGGGAAGAAAGCTTCATGGAGCCGACGCGCCGCACAAAAGGCGTACTCAGAATCTACCCGGATTCTGAGGAAATTGAGGTGGGGATTTTGCATGGATGTGATCCCAACGCTGTTGATCTGCTAGCGTTTGTCATAGCAGACAAAGATGTTAAATTGTTAATCAAAAATTATTTTCAAAAAGGACGCAAAAGGGCTTACAGCATCCGGCACAGTTTTGGACAGTCTGGAAGGGAAGACATTTATATTAACTTTCCTGACAAAACAGGGCTGATTGTGGACGGCAAGCACTTATTACATGTGTCTTGCTTTGGGAAAGTTTCCAGAATTAAAAAAATGTATATTGGCGATTTTTGGGAAATGCTTATGGAAAGCATAGAAAATTCAGATAGTTTCATCAGTCGATATAGAAATACAACTGCGAAATATGTTAAACCGTATTTTGCGGAAAATGTTAAAACGAAAGTGAGCAGATAAAATGATAAAAATAATAAAACCAACACCAAAACAGACTATCGCGGCAATAAAAAGCCGCGATTTTTCCGAAGTTGATAAAATAAAAGAAACAGCAACCCAGACCGCCGCAGATGTTTTTCTTGCGGTTGCTTCCGGTTCCGTTCCGCTGATCTGGTACGACTTGCCGCCGGTGCGCTGTCAGTCTGGGGCTGTGTCTTTTATGCGCTACGCGCTGCACCGGTCAACAAAAAAGACAGATCATTTACAACTTTCCTGCATGGAAATAAAAGATGGTCGCATGATTCCAACGTCTGACCGCCAGTACAATGTTACTGACGGCGGTTTTTCTGAGTTCTTCCGGCACTTGCCCGGGATCGCAAATATAAACTATTTAGAGCAGTAAAACGCTGCTCTTTTCCTGGTGTCCTGCATCCGCTCCGGGCGGCGGTGGTTCGTGACCTGTGCTAGGACTTCGCCGGGGCTTGTGTCCCGGCTTGATGCACATTGACAATTATATATATCTGTATCGGCTCCTATTTGACGTTTTAACGGCTCTTATCGTGATTCTGGTATATTTTATCATTAGCGCATAAAAAGTGTCTTAAATCTTCAAATATCAAATTGCTAACAGGGGATTGACTGCAAAACGCAACGGGGTTATTATTGCTCTGTACAGTTGCGCGGACGCTTTGCCTGGTCTGGCCTTTATGCTTCCAGACTGTGCGAAGCTATGCCGACTATAAAAGGGAGATCACATGAGCAAAATAAAATACGTGTATCCATACAAAAACACTGGTAAATGGATTACACAAATAAATTATAACAGTAAGAATTACACACTTGGAATTTTCGCAAGCCCGGAGGAGGCCACACAAGTCCGCAAAGATGCGGAAACTGCAAAGAATAACGGCACGTTCCCGGAGTTCTTCGCGAAGCTGCGCCCGGGTGTGCAGATCACAAACAACAATATAAAACGATGCGTTGTCTGCGGGAAAGAGTTCGAGAGTCGTAACGGGCGACTTGTGTGCGGCCCGGAGTGCAAAAGGGAACGGCTGCGGATGTCTTACGCAAAAGCAAATTCCAAAAACGCTTATAAAAAAGACATCGTAAAATACAAAAATCTGCATCTTAACAGTTTCGGGCGCTGGGAGGTTAATGTATACCGGGATGGCGCAAAATATTACCTTGGCTCTTATTCTGCCTTAGAAGACGCCTTAAGCGCTCGTGATAGTTTTACGGGATGCACAGGAAACTACGCAGAAAAAGCGGAAGAAATCCGATCAGGGGCGTTAGCGACACAAGCACAAAAATGGTGCACCGGGTACAAACACGCTCAAGAGTTCTACAACCTTAACGGGGATTTACTTGTCCCCTGCTCTTACGTTTGCCCGGACGGTTATAAACTGGGACAATGGATACGCTCACAGCGTATCGCCAGAAAAGGCAATTCATACGCCCAGACCACACCGGAGCGGGTAGAACTACTCGACAAAATCGGGATGGTTTGGGACGTCAAGAAAGTTAGAAATACTTAATTAATACAATCATATCTGATTAGAACAAATGTTTAAAATTGGTATTACCGGGCAATTCCTGTATCAATTGCAGATGCACTGGAACTGGAAAACCCCGGAAAAAAATCGCAGAAATCTGGAACTAATTCAGACCTGCGATTTTTTATGCTTGTTAATTTTGGCGAAAATTCCGTAGAACGTACATCGGCGTGCTGTGAATTTTTTTGAATTTCTATTGACTTTTTAATTCGTAAGAGATATTATTATTCCAACGGATATCAATGGTGAAAGGCGTCCGGAGCCTCATTGATAGACGGATAAAGTATAACACATGGTGTTGGAAGGTGGCAGTAATCAAGCTGTCACCTTTTATTATTTCATAACGTTCAATTCGTCACTTCTGAAATTCTTTTTATTCTGTATAACGTTTGAAATTTTAACATTTCTGCGCTTCTGTCGGCTCGTTTTCTTACTTCTGCGCTTCGCTGATTCCCTGCTGATGGTTCCCATGCCTACTCCTTTCTGAACGCTTCTTTCATGTTCTGGCTCCGTGAATTGAGGTTTATAATTGGCACATCCACATTGAGTTCATCCGGCACGATACCTACGATCACAACCTTTGTCGGCTCTATTGCGTCCAACATTTCCTTAAAATTCTCGCAAAACTCCATTCTTGCAGACTTTGACCGCACTCTGCCATTGGTGCAACATGATACAGTGCTTCTGTGTGGTGTTCCATCAAATATCCATGGCATTTCCTTTGGACTAATAATATTTACGGACGGAATAATTTCAACGCCCATAACCGCCCAATAATAGCCTAAAGCATGGTTTCTGTACAGGTTGTAGATATTCAACGCACTTGGCATCCCGGAAGCAATTGTGAAATCTGGGCTGCAAACTGAATTGAAACATTTTAAGTGCTCAATGTACTGGTCAGGCTGATTCCATACCTGTAGAAAACTTTTGTCGTCAATGTAGAAATTCACCGTCAAGTCCTTGTGACCTTTCAGTGATCTGGATTTTGAAGACGCAAAGTCAATCGACTTGCCCGGTGAGAAATCCACTTTTGGGAGCATTGGTATCTGAAACTGGCCGTCAAGTTCTGCACCGGTTATCAGATATTCTTTCATCACATCATATGCGGTATGTATCACAACACCACCTCCATACAACCATATTAACATAATTTAGGTAACAAAAAAAGACCGCATTTCTGCCGTCTACATTGGTTTTACCTGCGTCTCACACACAAGTTTTCCTCCTATGGTTTTAATTCGAATATTTGTTCTTGTTCCTTACCTGTTCCCTAGCCTGTTCCCTCGAACTTTTAAACACCTCTAAAAATCACAAAAAACCTTGATTTTACAAGGTTTTCGTTAGCAGCCAGTACGGGAATCGAACCCGTGTTTTCGCCGTGAGAGGGCGACGTCTTAACCCCTTGACCAACTGGCCATTTGTTTATCTGTCGTTTGCTCTTCGCTGTCGACTCGTTTAATATACACCATCTTTTTCTAAAATGCAAGTACTTTTTTAAAAAAATTTCAATTTTTTTATTTTTCTCGAATTTTTCGTTCAAAAAGCCCTGTATTTATGCGGTTTTTGCCACAAAAAAATTTTTATTTTTTTGTCCCAAAGAAGAAATGCCATGGCAGCTCCACCGCTTTCCATGGCATTTCCCAGTTATTTATTTCTGTTTCTGACTGTTTCTTATTCCTCTATATCCTCCGCAGGCTCTGCCGGAATGAATACGCGGGATTTCTTTTCTTCGTGTTTATGAAGTGCTGCTTTCTCAGTTGCCTCAATACAGAATTCCATCTGAGAGTTAATCTGGGCTTTGCCTCGTTTATCCGGCTTCACATAAGTTCCATCCGGCTGCAGGATATGAGCTTTTACATTATCCTTAAACTCCAGATCAAGTACATGCTCCAACTCTTTCTTAATCTTCTCATCTTCCACAGGGAAAACAATCTCTACCCTGCGGTCAAGGTTACGCGGCATCCAATCCGCACTTCCCATATAGATTTCCGGGTTTCCGCCGTTTTCAAAATAGAAAATACGACTATGCTCCAGAAATTCCCCTACAATAGAACGGACATGAATATTCTCACTGATTCCCGGCACTCCTACTTTCAGACAGCAGATACCCCTTACCAGAAGCTCCACCTGAACTCCGCAGGAAGATGCATAATACAATCCTGCAATAATCTTCGGATCACAGAGGGAATTCATCTTTGCGCGAATCAACGCCGGAAGTCCTTTCTTCGCATTCTCTGCCTCACGTTCAATCAGGCTTAAGAACCTATCCTTCATCCAGATTGGTGCTACGATCAGCTTATTCCAGCTTTTCGGTTCAGAATATCCGGAGAGCATATTAAATACTGCTGTTGCATCTTCACCGAAACGTTCATCGCAGGTAAAGATACCGCAGTCTGTATAGAGTTTTGCAGTGGAATCATTGTAGTTTCCGGTCGCCAGATGCACATAACGGCGGATTCCTGTCTCTTCCCTGCGCACAACCAGCGTGATCTTGCTGTGTGTCTTAAGGCCTACCAGACCATAAATTACATGACATCCTGCCTTCTCCAGCTTCTTCGCCCATACAATATTATTTTCTTCATCAAAACGTGCTTTCAGCTCTACCAGTACGGAAACCTGTTTGCCGTTTTCTGCTGCCTGCGCAAGGGCAGCAATGATCGGTGAATTGCCGCTGACACGATACAGAGTCTGTTTAATAGCCAGAACATCCGGATCTTTTGCTGCCTGACGTACGAAATTTACAACAGGATCGAAGCTCATATAAGGATGATGCAGGAATACATCGCCCTCACGTATCACCTGGAAAATATCCTTCTCATTCTGAAATTCCGGTACAGGTGCCGGCTGATATCTCGGTGTCTTGTAAGCATCAAAGCCATCCGCACCATATACCTTCATAAGCATGGTAAGATCCAGAGGTCCGTTTATCTCAAAAATATCTGCCTCTTTGATGTCAAATTCCGTTTTCAGAATCTTCAGCAGGCGTTCATCCATCTTATCCTCTACTTCCAGACGGATAACCTCACCCCACTGACGTTTCTTTAACTGGCGCTGGATCTCCACCAGCAGATCCTCTGCCTCATCTTCATCGATGGTAAGATCCGCATTACGCATAATACGGTAAGGATGGGCACATATCACATCATAACTCAGGAAAAGTTTGTCAATATTTCTTTCAATAATCTCTTCCAGCAGGATCACTGTGGTATCTCCATCCTTCTTTGACGGAATCTGCACCACCCTTGGAAGCACAGACGGAACCTGCACTGTAGCAAACAGAAGTTCTCCTGTTTTATCCTTTTTGCTGAGTTTATCACTCTTCTCCTTCTTGGAGATCAGAGCACCGATATTTAATGTCTTGTTTCTGATCAGCGGAAACGGTCTGGAAGAATCCATCGCCATCGGTGTAAGTACCGGATATACATTATCCTCAAAGTATCTGTCTACAAATACACTCTGTGCTTCTGTAAGATTCTCATGGGCTGCCACCAGGTGCATTCCAGCTTTCTCAAGCGCAGGGATCAGAGAACGGGTCAGTGTATTATACTGTACATGAACCAGTTCATGGGTACGGACACTGATTTCTTTTAACTGCTCCTTGGCTGTCATTCCTGCAATGTCTGTTTTATGATATCCTGCATGTACCTGATCCTTAAGAGACGCCACACGCACCATAAAGAATTCATCCAGATTGGATGCGGTAATGCTTAAGAACTTCAGTCTGTCAAACAAAGGAAGATTTTTATCTCTTGCTTCACTCAGAACACGCTCATCAAATTTGAGCCAGCTCAGCTCGCGATTCACGAAATATTCTTTCTTTTCAAATTTTTCAAAGTCCATAAGTTCATCCTCCTTTACGCTCTGCCCTTGCGTCTGAGAACCAGACGAATGCCAAATACTTCTTCAAAAAATGCCTCTTTATCTTTCAGCAGTCCCAGTTCCAGGGAAATGTCCTGTGCAGAATCCACGATCATCTGCAGTTCTCTGTCTTTGAGCACTGCTTTGATTCCTTTTACTTTCTGATAATGACTTCTGTCCATGGCATTCGCCAAACGAAGGATTGCAGTCATCTTTACCACCTTGATATAGCTCTCTCTGTCTATAGCGATTCCCATACTGTAAAGTTCATCGTAATAAACAAACGCAGAATTATTGAATCTGACCGCACATGCGATCATCTGGCGTTCCAGAGAGGACAGCCCAATGATATCTGTAGACATAATGATCTGATAGGAACACTCAGAAACCTTTTCCATACTGATATATTTGCCACAGTCATGAAGTAGTGCCGCGATCTGCAATAACAGACGTTCTCTTGCTCCCATACCATGAACCTTCTTCATACTGTCAAAGATATTCAGGCAAAGATTCATAGTTCCCTGGATATGGCTCTTACTGCTGGAATAGCGTTTTGCAATGTTCTTTGATGTAACCAGAATGTCATTTTCAAAATTGTGGACACTTTTGAGAAATTTTTTCTTCTCCGCAAAATCATAGGCAATTCCATCCAGCAGGGAAACACCTGGTGCCCAGAGAGACTCTGCATTAAAAATATCAATAAAATTTCTGCACACTACCATGGTCGGCACAACAAGGGATGCATATTCCGGATCAATCTCCATCTCCTGTGCCAGCAGGTCAACAGATTTTCCAACTGTATCCTCATAGCGTTTCATAAATTCTTCCCTTGTAATGATCCTGTCTTCCATTTCCTCCTGGAAGATCATATCTGTAATAAAATCTCCCATCAGGATCACATTCCTGATCTCCTTATCCTTCAGATACAGACGCTGAAAGCTCATCAGGTCATTTCGGATAAATTCCTCAACCAGCTTGTCATAATGAATGGTTGTTTTCTCCAGTTCCTGCAGACGCTGGCGAATTCTTAAACTTCCCATTTTAAGTCCCTGGGTAGTGACCAGAGCATCCTTGTCAAAGAGGGAAACCTGAAGGCTTCCGCCGCCCACATCCAGGATTGCGGTGCCTTTCTGGATCATCTTTTTGAATCCCTTTTCTATGGCAGCAATTGATTTGTACCCAAGGAAATGCTGTTCTGCACTGCTTAATATTTCTATTTTCATTCCTGTACGCTGATAGATCTGTTCAATGATCAGCAGCGGATTCACAAGTTCTCTGAATGCACTGGTGCCGCAGGCACGATACTCTTCCACCCCAAAGTCCTGCATCAGCCTCTTAAAGTCGTTCAGCACCTCACATAAAACATTCAGCATTTCTGAATCGATCTTTCCGTCAGAATAGACACCCTTTCCGATTTCCAGACTGTATCTGACATCATTCAGTTCACGAAAACCAATTCTTTTTGACATCTCAAAGATCTTCATGCTGACTTCATAAGATCCGATATCAATGGCTGCAAATGTCATGACTGCCATATGCGTTCCCCCTTTACCATTCATCTATTTGCTTTTTTATTCCTTCTCCACACCCAGCAGATGGTCGATAAACTGCTGTGCAGTTCGTCCTGTAAGTCCTCCATGGGAAAGCTCCCACTTATTTGCTTCCAGAAGCAGTTCGTCCTCCGGCATAGTAATTCCGTTTCTCTCTGCGAGAGCTTTCACAATTGTCTGGAATTCCTTTTTGCTCGGTGCACCATAGTAAATACGGACACCAAAACGATAAACCAGTGAAAGCTTCTCCTGCACTGTATCGGAGGAATGCAGATCGTCATCATCCATGATCTCCAGCTTATCACTGGATTTCTCTCTTACCAGATGTCTTCTGTTACTTGTTGCATAGATCAGGATATTGTCCGGTTTCTTCTCCAGACCACCCTCGATCACTGCCTTCAGATATTTATATTCGATTTCAAATTCCTCGAATGACAGATCATCCATATAGATAATGAATTTATAGTTTCTGTTCTTGATCTGGGCGATCACATCGTTCAGATCCTGGAACTGATGCTTATACACCTCGATAATACGAAGTCCCTCATCATAATAACGGTTCAGGATTCCCTTGATACTTGAGGATTTACCTGTACCCGCATCACCAAAAAGCAGACAGTTGTTTGCCTTTCTGCCTCTTACGAAAGCTTCTGTATTCTCGATCAGTTTCTGCTTCGGGATTTCATATCCGACCAGGTCTTCCAGTTTCACATGAGCGATCCTTGTGATCGGCTGGATCTCCACATTATCATTCTCATCATGGCCTACACGAAAAGCCTTATGTAATCCCAGCTTACCCACACCAAAATCCTTATAAAACTGTACCATATCCTTCATGAATTCCTCTGTGGACTCCGCTGCTGCCAGCGTTTTGCTCAGATCACAGATACGGTCTCTGATACGGGAATTAAACATCTTGCTGTTACTTCCGGTGTTGGTATAATCACCGAGAACCTTACAGCAGGAAATTCCAAATGCCTCATCCAGTACAGTCAGGTCAAAATCATACAGTTCTTTAAACACACCGAAATCATTCAGTGCCAGTTCATTAATACTTCCGTTGACAGCCCCTCTGATCTCACAGGCTGTACTGAATGCATTTTCATTATTTACCAGAAGAAATGTCAGATAACAGTGCCATAAATTTCCGGAAAAGCCATAAGCGCCGGCAGTTTCCACCAGTCCGTTGGCACACTCAAAGAACAGCCCTTCCTTTTCTTTCAGATCAGGTGCTTTCTTTTCCCAGGCATTCATCAGTTCTGCCATTTTATCAAGGATTTCTCCATGTTCAAAGTTACGGTATAAGATGCATTCATTTAATCTAGCCATTTTTATTACTTCCTTCTTACCTTGTTGTTTTATCTTATTGTTCTGCTGTGAGTGGTATAATTATTTCGAAAACGATGTACCAGAGTGTGTTTGAAAAATGCTTTACGCAAAATATGCCGCAAAGTGGGACGTGCAGATTGTGGAAATGATTTTTCAAACACGCTCTGGCATTATGGAAATGATTTTTAATAATTTCCCAAAATTCTCATTCTGTCAGCTTCTGCCTCAATTCCTCTCAGGGCATTCTTCACTGCACTGTCCTTTAAATTTCCCTCGAAATCAACAAAAAAACGGTACTGCCAGTTCTTCCCTGTGATCGGGCGGGATTCTATCTTCGTCATATTCAGTCCATTATAAATAATGTGAGACAGCATATTGTAAAGAGTTCCGCTCTCATGATGCAGTTCAAAGAAAATACTGATCTTATGTGCATCCTTCACATAGATTGGTTTCTTACTCACGATCACAAAACGTGTGGCATTCTGTCCGTTATAGCAGATATTCTCAGCCAGGATCTTCAGTCCGTAAAGCTCTCCTGCCTGTCTGCTGGCAATAGCAGCCTGCGTCTTGTCATTGTCTTCTTTTATCTTCTTGGCAGAACCGGCAGTATTTTCCATCTCTTTCTTCTTCCAGTCCGGATGAGATTCCAGATATTTTCCACACTGGGAAAGTGCCTGAGGATGAGAACATACCTGTCTGATATCCTCCAGTTCAGCATCCGGCAGTCCCAGAAGTACATGCTCCGGACGGATGATCTGTTCTCCTACAATGCTAAGCTCATACTCTGTAAGAAGATCATAAATATCAGCAACAATACCGGCAGTTGTATTCTCAATGGGAAGTACCGCATAGTCTGCTCTTCCCTCCACAACTGCTTCCATTGCATCACGCCAGGTTTTTACATGAAAGCTCTCAATATCGTCCTGGAAATATTCCCTCATTGCAGCATAACTGTATGCACCTTCCACACCCTGAAAGACAACTCTTACATCTTTCAACGGAAGTGCATCTACCATTTCCAGTTTCTCATCATCCTCGATTCCATGCTCTGTGAGAAGCTGATACTGTCTCTTACGGCTGATCGCCATGATCTGCTGAAAAAGCTCCTGCGCACCAAGCTGATTAAATTCTCCATGTGCCTTACCTCTCAGGACCTCCAGCTTCTGTCTCTCTCTTTCCGGATCCAGAACCTTCTTTCCTGTACGTATCTTATATTCTGCAACATCCTCACACACCTTCATTCTCTGTTCAAAAAGACGTATGATATCGCTGTCGATCTTATCTATTTCATTTCTGCATTCCTGTAAATCTATCATTTATGTTGTACCTTTTTACTTTCACAAATTCTCTACAATATCAGTCATCTCTCCGATAAAGGAAAGAGAGCCAAAGGCAATGATCACATCCTGTTCCCCGGCAAGTGAAAAAGCCTCCTCCACTGCATCTTTAATCGTATCCATTGCCTGTACATTGGGATTATATTCACTGACAGTCTTCGCCAGTTCTCCGGCAGGCAGTGCCCTTACATTATCCGGAGTCTGGATTGTGAGTATCCGGTCTGCAAAGTGCGCAGTTTTCTGAATCACACTTCTGTAATCCTTATCTGCAAACACTCCCATAATATAGATGATCCGTTTTCCCTTAAAATAATGCTCTATTGAAGCTGCCATCATATCCGCAGCAGCAGGATTATGAGCCCCGTCTACCACAAACAGCGGTTTTTTACAGATAACTGTAAACCGTCCGTTCCAGTTTACTGTGCGAAGCCCTTCTTTTTTCTGCTCCGCAGCGGTGGAAAAGCCCAGCTCATCCAATACTTTTAAAGCATTCAGTGCAACTACTGCATTTTCCTTCTGATAAACACCTGCCAGCGGAATCTCATACTCTTCACCCCTGTACCGGATTGTCTGTCCAAAGCAGCTTTCCTTTAACATCTCTGCCTCAGAAGCATCTGCTATGGTACATTTTGCACCGTGTTCTCTGCTGATCCTCTCGATCACCTGCATTGCTTCCGGCTTCTGTCTGGCAGTCACCACTCTGCAGCCGTCTTTGATGATCCCGGCTTTCTTCTCTGCGATCTGTGCCAGAGTATTTCCAAGAAAAGACATATGATCCATACTGATCGATACCAGCACTGCCAGCAGCGTATTTTTAATAATATTTGTGGCGTCCAGATTTCCGCCCATTCCCACTTCCAGCAAAACGAGATCACAATTCTCTTTTTTAAAGAACAAAAATGCCACCGCAGTCTCTATTTCAAATGCAGTGGGATGGGGATAACCATCCTTTGTCATAGCAGCAATAACATCAGACACCTGTGTAATATAAGCAGCAAAGTCCTCTCTGCTGATCCTGCTTCCCGAAACTTCCATCCTGCCTCTGTAAGAATACAGGGTAGGCGAAACATATCTTCCAATGCGATATCCCGCACCTGATAAAACAGAATACAAAAAAGCAATGACAGAACCCTTGCCATTGGTACCGGCTATATGCACATATTTCAGATCATCCTGTGGATTTCCAAGACGTTTCATCAGCTCACACATATGATCCAGTCCCAGGACACTGGGAATTTCCCTGGTGATTTTGTCTATGTACTCCCGGCTTTCCTGATAATTCATAATAAACTCCTCTTATTTCCATGAGATCCCCTCCACACGTTCCTTTTGCGCATAAGGCACCTCATTGCTATAGTGTAATAACGTGTTCTCATTATATCCTACGTGTATGTTTTTTTCAAGGCAGGCAATACTAGAATCATAGAAATTTATACAGGAGCGTTACCTATGAAAAAAGCTTTTATTCTCTGCGGTCTGACGGGCTGGTGCATGGAAATCCTCTGGACCGGACTGCATTCCATCCTTTCAGGAGAACTTACCATGACAGGAAAAACTTCCCTTTTAATGTTTCCCATTTACGGATGCGGTGCCATCATCCGCCCGCTCTCCGGTAAGCTTTCTGCTGTCCCGCTTTTTGTCCGCGGCTGCATTTATACTGTCGGATTTTTCTTCGTGGAATTTATCAGCGGTGCTCTTTTGCGCTGTTTTCATATGTGTCCCTGGGACTACAGCAACACTCCTCTGAATTACCGGGGACTGATAAGACCAGACTACGCTCCCCTCTGGTTCGGAGCCGGACTTTTTTTTGAGAAAATACTTGGAAAACTCTCTTGAAAAAAGCACTTGATTATTATATGATGTTATGAAGGATTAAATAAAAATTCCTGAACCAGTAAAATATGGAGGTATGAAATGAGACACTTAATGAGTCCGCTGGATCTGTCTGTTGATGAGTTAAATACTCTTCTTGACTTGGCCAGCGATATTGAGAAACACCCTGATAAATACGCACATGTCTGTGACGACAAGAGACTTGCAACTTTATTCTATGAGCCAAGCACCCGTACCCGTCTCAGCTTTGAAGCTGCTATGATGAACCTTGGCGGTAAAGTTCTTGGTTTTTCATCAGCTGATTCCAGTTCCGCTTCAAAGGGTGAAAGTGTTGCCGATACAATCCGCGTTGTATCCTGTTACGCTGACATCTGTGCTATGCGCCACCCGAAAGAAGGTGCTCCGTTAGTAGCTTCTATGGCTTCTTCTATTCCTGTTATCAACGCCGGCGACGGTGGTCATCAACATCCTACCCAGACATTAACCGACTTACTTACCATCCGTTCCCTGAAGGGACGTCTGGACAATCTGACCATTGGTCTGTGCGGCGACCTGAAATTCGGACGTACAGTTCACTCCCTGATCGAAGCACTTGTACGTTACACAAATGTAAAATTCATTCTGATCTCACCGGAAGAGCTTCGCATCCCAAGCTATATCCGCGAGGATGTTCTGAAAAAGAACAATATCGAATTTCAGGAAGTAGAGAGACTGGAAGATGCCTTACCGGATCTTGATATCCTCTACATGACACGTGTACAGAAAGAACGTTTCTTCAACGAAGAAGACTATGTCCGCATGAAGGATTTCTACATTCTGGACAAACAGAAAATGGAACTTGCAAAAAAAGACATGTACATTCTTCATCCGCTTCCACGTGTAAATGAAATCTCAACAGAGGTGGATGCAGACCCGAGAGCAGCTTATTTCAAACAGGCACAGTACGGTGTATATGTACGTATGGCCCTGATTCTCACATTACTGGAGGTAAAATTACCATGTTAAATGTTGGAGCACTTCGCGAAGGTTATGTATTAGACCATATCAAAGCAGGCAAGGCCATGACTATCTATCATGATCTGAAGCTTGATAAACTTGACTGCACCGTTGCCATCATCAAGAACGCGCGCAGCAACAAAATGGGTAAGAAAGATATCATCAAGGTTGAATGCCCGGTTGAGAATCTTGATCTTGACATTCTCGGCTTTATCGATCATAACATTACTGTAAACGTAATCAAGGACGAGAAGATCGTTGCCAAAAAAGAACTGAAACTTCCGAATCAGGTTGTCAACGTGATCAAATGCAAGAATCCACGCTGCATCACTTCCATTGAACAGGGACTCGACCAGATCTTTGTTCTTGCAGATAAAGAGAAAGAAGTTTACAGATGTAAATACTGCGAAGAGAAATATACAGGTAAACGCAATAAATAATAAAACAAATATCAAAAAAACAGAACGGAAGAAATCCGTTCTGTTTTTTTGTACGCAATCAGACCGATAAGCCGGGTTATGTCATTGGGTAATCATCTGTCTAGGCCTTACGTTGCCATAAGGCTCAAGCGACCCACCTGAAAGCACGACGGGCAGCCGTATCGCTTTCTATTCGGTCTTGCTTCGAATGGAGTTTACATGTGCCCGGCCTGTTACCAGGACGGCGGTAGTCTCTTACACTGCCTTTCCACCCTTACCTCAGCAAGTGAGGCGGTTTATTTCTGTTGCACTGGTCTGGGAGTCACCTCCACCGGACGTTATCCGGCATCCTGCCCTGCGAAGCCCGGACTTTCCTCGTCTGAACCCTTTCGTCTGTTCAGCCGCGATTACCTGGCCTGGTTGCGCAAGTGCTATTCTAGCACGTTTTTTTGCACTTGTAAAGAAATTTCATTCATTACTGTTCACTCCGTTCTCAGTAACGTTGCCAAAATTCATTTCAAATTGTCTGCGGCAATGGAATTTTGGCTTGTATGTCTCGGGATAGTGGCGTGTGAACAGTAACTTTCATTCTACTATTTTACACATTAAAGCAGCTTCCGCCGATAAATTCTCTTAAAATCGAATTATTCGGTACTGCCTCGCTTGGCACCGGAACAAAATATTCAAAGAACTTCAGCAGCCTCTTCGCCTCTGTATACTCCGGTTCGTCCTTGGCAATCCCAAACAAAAGCGGTTCCGCATATACTTTCAGGCATGCCAGTTCATAGATCAGCGCAGAATTAAACATTACATCTGCATCCTCCTGGAACGGAAAGATATTCTGTTCTTCACCTCTGCGCACAGACGGCCATCTTGCAATTGTCTCTTTTGCAGAAGTCCCTCTGGTGCGGGCATCTCTTACAATTCTGCGAATCAGACGGCCATCCGTAGTAGGAATCCTGTTATGTTCATCAATATTCAGCTGAGTCAGAGCGCTGAGATAAATCTTAAATTTGCTCTCCTTTGGCAGCGCATAGCTGAGCCTGTCATTCAATCCATGAATTCCCTCGATCACCAGAATATCGTCTTTATCCAGCTGCAGAAAATCACCTTTATATTCTCTGGTTCCTGTTTTGAAATTGAAAACCGGCATCTCTACCCTTTTTCCTTCCAAAAGCTCAAGCATATCTTTATTAAACTGCTCCACATCAATCGCTTCCAGACACTCAAAATTCTTTTCCCCAAACTCATCTACAGGAGTCAGGTGCCTGTCAATGAAATAATTATCCACTGCGATCGGATGCGGTTTCATTCCATGGGCAGCCAGCTGAATAGACAGCCTGTGTGAAAACGTAGTCTTTCCGGAAGAAGACGGACCTGCGATCATAACAAACTTCTTGTTTCCGGCTGCGACAATCTCAGATGCGATTTCCGAAATCTTTGCCTCCTGCATAGCTTCCTGGATCAGCAAAATATCCTGGATACCGCCTCTGGTAACCTTTTCATTCAGATCACCAACTGTCGCAATATCCAGTTTATCTCCCCATTCCTGAGATTCCTTCTGCACACGAAAAATCTTCTCCCTCGGTTTAAATTCAGGTATCCGGTCCGGTTCATTCTGAGTCGGAAGCTGCAGTACGAAACCACCCTCATACAAAAACAGATCAAACGTCTTAATATATCCCGTATGGTTCGCCATAAAACCGTAGAAATAATCCTCAAAGCTTCCAATACTGTAAAGATTCACCGCAGAGCTTCTGCGGTAATTAAACAGCTTCTCTTTGTCATACATATGATGCTTATGAAAAAGTGCAACTGCCTCACTGGTGCTTACGCTTCGCTTTACAATGGGAAGATTCTCGTCCACGATCCTGTGCATCTGCGCCTTTACCTTATCAATAAATTCCTGATCCAGCGCCATAGGTCCTTTCATTGTAAAATAATAGCCGCTGCCTACAGAATAATGGATCACTACACTGTCTATATTTTCCTGCCCTGCCACATCATAAATTGCTTTCAGAAGAATCAGACTTGCACTTCTGCAATAAGTTTTGTGTCCGATCGGATCTTTGGATGTCACAAATTCAATCTCACAGTCTGCCTTGAGATGCTTATGCAGTTCTCTCAGCCTGCCATTTACGATCACCAGCATTACAGGTGCATCCGTACTTCCTTCGTATTCCTTTACAATCTCACTGTAAGGAATCTTCTCAGGATATTGTTTTGTTATTCCCTGTATCGTAACGTTATACATTTTCTGTCCCATAAATCCTGCCTCCATTTCTGCTATACCGACAAGTAAATACAGTTATCAGCTCCGCTGCCAACAGGCAGATCAGCCAATTTTCATTTATAATTTCATTATTATATGGTAAGAACCCGTATCACAGAATCGTGTACGGGCTCTTTACCTCTGCACAGGAGATTTTCAGTTCCGGAAATGCCTGTGTCAGTTCTTTTTTCATTGCATCCATAAAAATATATTCTGTTCCATAGTGTCCGGCGTCGATCAGCGCCAGTCCCTGCGCAACCGTATCAATTCCTGTATGGTGGTCGATATCACCGGTCACATACACATCCGCACCGGCCTTAATGACATCCTTGATCATGCTCTTGCCTGATCCTGTACATACAGCAGCACATTTTACCATGCTGTCCAGATTCCCATAAACCTTTACATCATTTAACTTCAGAGACTCTTTGACAAGCTGTGCATACTCTCTCAGCGTCATTTCCCGGGGAAGTTTCCCGACTCTGCCAAAGCCCTGTACTTCCCCATCTCTCTCTTCAGTTACGGAAAGGACTGTGGTATCATGCATCTTCGTATAGTCTGCACTCAGATCCGCCATACCCAGCACATCATAATTGGTATGCATCGCATAATAAACAATTCCTTTCTGTATCAGCGTAAGGATCTTTCTTCCTGTAAAGCTGTGATTATTGATCTTCTTAATTCCGGAAAAGATCATGGGATGATGGGTAATGATCATATCTGCCCCATCCTCTATGGCCTCAGCCAGTGTTTCCTCTGTCAGATCCAGAGCCAGAAACACATGGCTGATCTCATTTGTATCATCTCCTGCGAGAAGTCCTACGTTATCCCAGTCCTCTGCTGCATCTGACGGGTACTTCTTCTCCAGCCAGGAGGTCAGTTCATATGCCTTCATATTCCTCTAAAGCAGCAATAACTGCTTGCTTTTCCTCCTCTATCTCGCCCGCACGCTTCTCTGCATTGGGCGCATTCTTTAATCTGTCAAGAATCTCATTGCGGATGCGAAGCTCTCTTTCCAGATACTCCCGCAGAACAGGATGCTTTCTTTCCAGAAGCATTCCTCCAAACCACTCATCTAAAGTATAAGGAGTATCTTCTGAAATATGCATCTTTTCTCCATGAATTACCTTCATCATAGGATAAAACTTGCCATCCTCCAGAACCATCTCCTCCTCTGTGATCTGCCAGCCGATTTTTCTGACAAATCTGCGAAAATGGGGGATATCTGACTGAGGCTGCAGGATCATTTCCCGAAAGCTCTCCCTGACCTCTGCCCTGTCAGTAAGAATCCTCTCCATGAGAGGGCCGCCCATTCCTGCGATCACAAGAGTGTCGCCCTCTCCCGGTTTCAAAGCCTCAAGTCCGTCTGAAAGCCGGGTTTCTATGTATGCGTCCAATCCATACTGAGAAATATGTTCCTGTGCTCTGGACAACGGGCCTTTTCTTACATCCATGGCAATCGCACCCGGAATCTTTCCATCCAGATAAAGCGAAACCGGCAGGTATCCATGATCGCATCCCACATCCACAAGTCTGTTTCCCCTGGTCACCAGGCCTGCTATTGCAGACAAACGTAATGAAAGCTGCATAACAGGCTCCTTAGTCCAGATAATCCTTCAGTTTACGGCTACGGCTCGGATGACGAAGCTTGCGGAGAGCCTTTGCCTCAATCTGACGGATACGTTCTCTTGTTACATTAAATTCCTTACCAACTTCCTCCAGAGTTCTGGCTCGTCCATCGTCCAGACCAAAACGCAGGCGTAAAACTTTCTGCTCTCTGTCTGTCAATGTGCTCAGAACCTCTACCAGCTGCTCTTTCAGCAAAGTAAATGCTGCTGCATCTGCAGGTACAGGTACATTGTCATCCTGGATAAAGTCTCCAAGGTGGCTGTCCTCTTCCTCACCGATAGGTGTCTCCAGAGATACAGGCTCCTGGGAGATCTTAAGGATCTCACGTACACGCTCTACAGACATATCCATCTCTTTTGCAATTTCTTCCGGCGTAGGTTCACGTCCAAGCTCCTGCAGTAACTGACGGGAAACGCGGATCAGTTTGTTAATAGTCTCAACCATATGCACCGGAATACGGATGGTACGTGCCTGGTCTGCGATTGCTCTGGTGATTGCCTGACGGATCCACCATGTAGCATAGGTACTGAATTTATAACCCTTGCGGTAATCAAATTTCTCAACCGCTTTGATCAGACCTAAGTTACCTTCCTGGATCAGGTCAAGGAAAAGCATTCCACGTCCCACATATCTCTTTGCAATGCTGACAACAAGACGAAGGTTTGCTTCTGCCAGACGTTTCTTGGCAGCCTCATCCCCATTCTCCATTCTCTTTGCAAGTTCGATTTCCTCTTCTGCTGAAAGAAGCGGAACCTTACCAATTTCCTTCAGATACATACGTACCGGATCCTCGATGCTTACACCTTCAGGAACAGAAAGATCGATCTTGTCAAGCTCAATCTCTTCTTCATCCAGCTTATCAATGTCTGCATCGTCATCATCCAGGATCATATCATCTGCATTACTGTCTGTAATCCTAAGCACATCCACTCCACTGGCTTCCAGAAAGTCAAATACTTTCTCCATCTGTTCAACTCCCAGTGGCTGATCCTTAAAGAAGTCATTGATTTCCTGGTATTCCAGTACATTCTTTTTCTTCTTGGCAAGCTCCAGAAGTTCTACCAGTTTTTCACTGAATTTACCCATATTCATTTCCATATGTGCTCTATACCTCCATATAGTGTTTATATTTTATCCTTATTCAAAAGAAATATGCAGCTGCTGCCGCTTTCTTCCAAGCTCTTCCAGTTCTTTCTTTGCTTTTACAAGTTCCTGCAGTCCCTGTATATCTGTGGGATCCCAGGTTCTGTTTCTCTCTTTCAGACTCTCATCCTTAATCCTGATCACAGCATCCGAGAAAGCCCGGTTCTGTTCCTCCGGAGTCTCCAGATGGATCGTTGCATTAAAAAGGGATGAAACCTCTCTCTGCTCTTCACTGTCAATGAAAGCATTCATCAGCCTTGCAGGATTCACATCGCCATCCCTGTGCTGCTGGTAAAGCATCTCTGCCACCTGCCTGTACAGAGGAACCACGAAATCTGAAGGCTGGATATATTTTTCCACTGTGTCAAATATGCCCGGATAAGTTACCAGCCAGGTAAGCATCAGCTTCTGTGCTTTCTCTGCTGCACTCTCCTTCTTCTTTTGCTGACCTGCTCCCACAGGTTTAGGCTGAATTCTCTGCTCTGCCGGAGTTCCCTTCATTGCAAGAGCTCCGACTCTCTTTTTCAGATTCTCCACACTGATCCCACTGCTTCTGTAATCCTTTACGATTGCTTCTATATAAAGATTTCTCTCCAGTTCATCGGAAAGCTCCAGAAGCATCTGCGCACACCGCTCAAAGAAACGGTTCTGTCCCTGGGGTTCCTCCATTGGAAATTCCCGCTCTGCCATATGTACGCGGAACATAAAGCTGTCCATAGCCTGCTCCAGACGTTTCTCAAACTCTTCCGCTCCAAGTGCCTTGATAAATTCATCCGGATCTTTATGCGGCTTAAGATTTACCACTCTCGAAGAAACACCTGCTTCCCTCAGGATCGGAATGGCACGAAGGGCAGCCCTCACGCCTGCATCATCACTGTCATACAGAAGCAATACCTCCTGAGTGTAACGCTTCAGCAGACTTGCATGTCCGGAAGTAAGTGCCGTTCCCAGCGATGCCACCGCATTGGTAAACCCTGCCTGATGCATGGATATCACATCCATATATCCTTCACACAGGATCAGATAATTTTTTCTCGTGGTTCTTGCAACATTCAGCCCGTACAGATTCCGGCTTTTATCAAAGATCGTAGTCTCCGGCGAGTTCAGGTACTTCGGCTTTCCGTCACCCATCACTCTGCCTCCAAATCCGATCACGCGGTTATTCACATCCATGATTGGGAAAATAACCCTGTTCCAGAACTTGTCATACATTCCCCTGCGTTCATCCACATTGAACAGGCCGGAATCCCGCAGCAGTTCGTCACTGTAATTCTTTGACTTCAGATATTTGTACAGATCGTCACTGTACTTATCCGAATATCCCAGGCCAAACTTCCTGATTGTCTCCTCACTGAGTCCTCTGCCTGTCAGATATTCATGTGCCTGTCTGCCACTCTCACGACGCAGCTGATAATAGAAATATCCTGCTGCAAGCTTATTGATTTCCAGAAGGGCAGCCCGACGTTCTGCTTTCTTCTTTGCTTCTCCGGAATATTCAATCTTCGGAAGCTGCACCCCTGCCCTGTCTGCCAGATGCTTCAGTGCCTCCCCAAAGGTATAATTCTCATATTCCATCACAAAATTAAATACATTCCCGCCTGCTCCGCATCCGAAGCAGTAATACATCTGCTTCGCCGGTGTTACCGAAAAAGAGGGAGTTTTCTCATTATGGAACGGACACAGCCCGAAATAGGTACTTCCTCTTTTGTTCAGCTTCACATACTGGGATACAACATCTACAATATCATTCTTCATCCTGACTTCTTCAATGATATCGTCTGAATAACGCATGCTTCGTCCTCCTTCTTGATGATTAATAGACTTCCCATGCTTTTGGTATGTAAATCTCCCGGAATTTCCTTATAGAATACTGGTCTGTCATTCCTGAGAGATAGTCACATACTGCCTGTTCCTTCTTCTCTCCACGCACGATCAGCTCTCTGTATTCTTTTGACATTGCTTCCGGGTGTTCGACATAATATTCATATAACTCCGTCAGCATCTTCACTACCTTTTCCTCTTCCTTATGGGCTGCCGGATTCTCATATACATTCTGAAACATGAGAGCCCGCAGATCCATCATTGCCTCGTAGATCTCTGCTGACATCTTTATGGTATCCTGCTCAAGACTGTTCTCTATCACATCATGAACAAATGTATTGAGCCGCTCTCTGGTTGTATAACCGAGCAGCATCCGAAGCGTGATCGGAATATCATCCTCAGAAATAATCCCCGCCCGCTGTGCATCATCCATATCATGATGAATATAGGCGATCTTGTCCGAAAGTCTTACTACCTTTCCTTCGAGAGTAGACGGATTCCCACTGGTTCTGTGATTCAGGATACCATCCCGGACCTCCCATGTGAGATTCAACCCTTCGCCGTTCTTCTCCAGTACCTGTGCAACCCTGACGCTCTGTTTATAGTGGGCAAAGCCATCCGGATTCACTGCATCAAGAGCCCTCTCACCTGCATGTCCAAAAGGAGTATGTCCCAGGTCATGTCCAAGTGCGATCGCTTCTACAAGATCTTCATTCAGTCTCAGTGCCTTCGCTATTGTTCTGGCAATCTGTGATACCTCAAGAGTATGTGTCAGTCTGGTCCTGTAATGGTCACCCTGGGGTGCCACAAAAACCTGTGTCTTATCCTTCATCCTGCGAAAAGCTTTACTATGAAGGATCCTGTCCCTGTCTCTCTGATAGACAGTCCGTACATCGCATTCTTCCTCCTGCCGCTCTCTGCCTCTGGAACAAAGACTCAAAGCAGCATAAGGACTGAGCATCTTTTGTTCACGCTGTTCCATGCTTTCTCTGATATTCATAAGCGATACCTCCACAAGCTGACAAAATACCTCTTATTAATTATATTCTACATAAAATTTCAAATTCCTCTTTTTTTCAAAAAAAAATTGAAATTTTTTTATATTTTTTTCAAAAAGGTGTTGACATTAGCTTTTACATTTGATATAGTATCACTTGTCGCGAGGGAGAGCAAAAGAATCCCAAAGAAATGCGATATGCGGAAGTGTCGGAACTGGCAGACGAGCAAGACTAAGGATCTTGTGAGCATTGCGCTCGTGTGGGTTCAAGTCCCATCTTCCGCATTTAAAGAATGAGGAACTATGAGAAGTCATGGTGCCTTATTTTTTTATTCTTTTTTCTACAATAATTCTTTTCTCAGGTAACCATTTTCCGGTCCCCTGCATAATTTATCAGGAAAGCATTATCTACAGGAGCTTGTATGGCTTTTTATCATATGCAGATGCAGCAGGAAAATATAGATACAGGACAATATCAGGTTACCGTATCAGACCGGCTGAACAATCGCCCCATAGAAAACGCACGCGTCAGAATCTCCTACACAGGAGCACCCGACAGTACCATTGAAGAAGTGACAACAGATTCCTCCGGACGCACTCCTGTCATTGAACTTAAGACTCCACCTCTGGAATACAGTATGGAACCGGTTGAACAACAGCCCTACTCAGAATATACCATTCAGATTGAAGCAGAAGGATTTGAACCAAAAGAAATCGCAGGAAGCCAGGTATTAGCAGATACTTTATCCAGACAACCAACAACGCTGAATGTCATGGAATCCGGCGAAACTTTCCAGAGAATTGTAATTCCTCCGCATACGTTGTTCTATGAATATCCTCCCAAAATCGAAGAAGCCGAGATAAAACCAATAAACGAAAACGGCGAAATCGTATTAAGCAAGGTCGTTATCCCTGAATATATAGTGGTACACGACGGACCTGTCAACGATTCCGCTGCAGGCAATTATTATGTACGCTACAAAGATTACATCAAAAATGTAGCCAGCAGCGAAATCTATGCCACCTGGCCCGACGACACCATCCGGGCAAATATTCTGGCTATCATGTCTTTTACTCTGAACAGGGTTTATACGGAATGGTACCGGAACAAAGGTTATAACTTTACGATTACTTCCTCCACTGCCTATGATCACAAATGGATCTATGGCAGGAATATCTTTGCCAGCATTGACCGCATTGTAGATGAACTGTTTGAGAATTATCTTTCCAGACCAAATGTACGTCAGCCAATCCTTACCCAGTACTGTGACGGCAAACAGGTACAATGCCGAAACAGAGGCTGGATGACACAATGGGGAAGCAAGGCACTGGGCGATCAGGGATACTCTGCCATTGAAATCCTACGGACTTTTTACGGAAATGATATGTATATCAATGTGGCGGAAGCAATCTCCGGGATTCCCTCCTCCTGGCCGGGATATGATCTAGATATCGGTGCATCCGGAAATAAGGTAAGACAGATTCAGGAACAGTTAAACACAATCGCAGAAGCTTATCCTGCTGTCCCTGTTGTTACCGCAGATGGAATTTACGGATCTGAGACCCAAAATTCCGTCAGGATTTTCCAGAGCATTTTCGGTCTGGACCAGACAGGGATCGTAGACTATCCAACCTGGTACAAAATCCAGGAAATCTATGTGGCAGTCAGCAGGATTGCTGAGTTGCGTTAGGGTTGTAGCAAAGCAGACAAAATATGCGCATCAGCCTGCAAAGAACTGATGCGCAAGAATATATCACCTATCCCTTTCCCTTTTCAGATATCATCTTTTTAAGATTACCTCATTCCTTATAAATTTTCGACAACTACCTTGCATTTCTTCTTACAAAAAGCAATTCCATATGCCAGAATATCATTTCTGTCCTCATTACGAAGCCGTTCATCATAACGCAGCTCCCGAATCTGGTTCATTGCTTTTTCACAGGCTTTTTCCAGTCCGACATAAACTCCTGATTTCGTTATCTGAAAAAATTATAGCACCATTGTATTTCTATGTTTCTCTTATACGTTTTGACTATATTTTGTCTTCCGTAATTGCAGTTCTTGTTCTAAGTTTTCGAGCAGTTGATCTAATATCCGGATTACTTCCATCAACTGTTCCTTTTCCAGATTATCATAATATACTCCTGCCAACACAGACACCGGTTGTTTGACAAGTTCCCATATCTGCTCAGCCCATTTTCTGGTAATGATATCTTCTTCCGGCGTTCTTTCAAGGTTATATCTGCTGCCCGTAAAACGAGATTATCACTGTACCCGCTTACGATTCCCGCCAGAGTTTTCATACTGCATGGAATCACGATCATTCCCATCGTACGGTAGCTTCCACTCGCCGGACCTGCACCGATGTTATAGTTATCATGTACCTCGTCCGCAAAAGCATATAGCTGTTCCAATGTATAATCTGTCTCCTGTTCCAGCGTCATTTCCGCACCTTTTGTCACGATCAGATGTGTCTCTATTATTTCTTTATACTGCTGCAGTTGTTTCAGCAATTCTATTGTAAAGGGCGCTCCGGAAGCCCCACTCATACCGATGATAAGTCTCTTTCTCATTTTTCTTCCTTTCCTGACTTTTCCGTTCATATTAAAGTATGTTTAAAAAATTTTCCAACAATTTGCACAAATTATACCCGTTCGTTTCCTATTTCCTTCGCAATTCTTCTTTTCACATGGATTATTCCAACAAGGAATACGTAAGAAAGAATCCTGTCCAAAAGACTGTTACATCACAGAAACATTGCAGAATAATCTTCTATGATATAAAAAGCTCCCCTCAGTATCACAAATAATAATCACTGAGAGGAACTGTAATTTCAGAACAGCAGAGCTGTTTTCTTATTAAGATATCTTCTTAGATTAAGAATTTTCTTTCCCAATCTTAACTTTACAATGTTTCCGATAACAGGCAATGCCATAATTTACAATATTCTTCATCCCGTCACTCTTTAACCTTGCAGCATACTGACGTTGTTCAATCTGTTTCAGAGCTTCTGTACAAGCTGCCTCCATTCTGTCTTCCTGAGCATATTTCATCTCGATCACCACTCCGACACGATTCTCCGGAACTTCCAGTAAAATATCACAATAACCTTCACCAGATTCTATATTCGACCAGACAGCCCAGTTCTCCATATGACTTAGCAACCCCAGCAAAACTCCATGATAAAAATTTTCTTTTCTTCCCTTAACTGCCGTATCCCGAATACTGATTGTATTCCATAAATAGTCGTTAAACAAATCTTCTATCGTTTCTGCATCTCCATCTGGAAAAGCCATGCATAATTTATCAAGCTTCTTTACATCCTCAGATGACTTTTCCTGAAACCATTCCCTAATCTGAAGTTCAAACAATTCTTCAATTTCTCTGTTAGGAATTGCCAGACGTAACTTTCTGCTGTCTATTCTTTCACGTTGTGTTAAATACCCTGTTGTAAAAAGTATACTCCAAAGATTCTCAATGGATTTATCCAGTTCATTATATGTCAGTTCCTGTTTTATTTCTTTTATAACCGTTTCTCCCGAAATCAGGTTTTCGATTTCATCTCTCGTCTGTTTATTCGCTTTATCTATAAAACGACTCACAATGCTGTTGCTGCTGGTATTAGACCAGAAATCTTCTGGTATCGCATCAGGATCTGCACATAAATTTCTGCAATAACTGATCACGTCCCAGGGACAATACACTGCTTTCTTTCCAAACTGATAACCATCATACCATTCCCTGATTGTTTCATGGTAGTCAGAAAGCCCAAAATATTTCAGCATTTCTGCGACCTCATCATCTGTAAATCCAAAGAACTCATCAAACTGTACACTCGTAATCGAAAAAACATTAAAATTGTTTAATCCTGTAAAAATGCTTTCCTTCGCAATTCTCAGGCATCCCGTAAGTACTGCAAAAAAAAGGCTCGAATTTGTCTTCAAAACATTTCCAAACATGTTTCTGATCAAAGATACCATCTCGTCATAATATCCATACTGGAACGCTTTATCTAATGGCACATCATACTCATCAATCAAAAGAACCGCTTTTTTTCCATAATGTTTCTCCAGTAATACAGTTAATATAAGCAGCGCCTTCTCCATTGTGGCATCAGACATTTTGAAATCGCCATGATCATCAACGACAGTCAATGCTTTATAAGAGTTTTTTTCTTCCTCTGTAAGGCGGCTGCTCTCTGCCAGAGCACTAAGTCTCCACGCCTCCATTCCCAGAGTATTCTTCAGCGATTTCCGGGCTGATTCAAAATTTAATCCCTCCACATTCTTCAATGTAAGCGAAATTACCGGAAACTTTCCCATATATTCTTCACACAGTTCTTTTTCACGGGATACCTTCAGTCCATTAAACAGCGATTTATCACATCCGATTTCCAGAAATGACTGCAGCATATTCATATTCAGAGATTTTCCAAAACGGCGAGGACGTGTAAACAGATTCACTTCTCCCCAGTTATGAAGAAGTTCTGTTATCATTTCTGTTTTATCCACATAGTAAAAATTATGCCGGATTATTTTTTCAAAACTATCTATTCCAATTGGCAGTTTCTTTCTGTTCCGCATATTTTTCATCCTCCTTCATTACCAGATTTTGCAAGTCAAACGGATATTCGCAATCCGCATTCGGTTAAAAAATTCCCCGAAAAACAGCTTCCCTGATTTTAGATAATGATAACATGAAACATTTGTAACGTAAAGCAGGAGTTACTGCCACTTCGAGCCCGACTAAGCCAGAAATAATAACAGCAATTTTTATTTCAGACAGGAATTATTTATGCTAAAATATACCTAATTATAACAATTCCGACGTAATTTCCTAAGCATAACAAAACAGCAGCCATTGTGGTACTGTTTAGAGTATCTCACAATGGCTGCCTGTCTGATATCACAATTTCATTTGTTATTTCTTATACCAGAATTTCTTACATTTCACCAGTACCTTTCCATCCGGAGCATCTGTCATCATTCCAATTTTGAACCTGTAATTTTTTGTCTTTCCGGCCGGAATATTTACATTGTAGGTTTTGGTCGGTGTTGCAGTTTCATCCAGTGGTATCTCAAAATACATCGTTACCTTTGTAATCGTATAACTGGAAGTGTTCTGCATACGGGCAGTTATATACAGCTCTCCTGTGTTCGGATTGTACTCATATCCCTTGTAGCTGACTTTGAGCTGGTTTAGCTTAGGTGTCGCTGACTTATACCAGAACGATAAGCATTTTACCTTCGGCGCTTTATATGGCTGCTGAGTCATTTTTCCAATATAAACCGTCTTATTCACTGTCTTTCCGGGATTAATCGTTACACTGAAGGTCTGGGTTATGGTTCCATCCTCCATAATAGGTATCTCATATCCCATCTTCACTTTTGTAATCGTGTAACTCGAAGTATTTTTCAGACTCAGCTTCAGATATAACTTTGCTGTATCATTGTCATATTCGAATCCTCTGTAGGTTACTTTAAGCTGTTTGGCAGTTGGCTTGGCAGCAGCCGATGCTACCCTTGGAAAAAATAAAAGTGCTGCAACTGCCGCCAGAAGAAAAAATACCAGATAACTTCTACATTTTCCTGCAAATCGATTTTTCATACTCATAAAAATCTCCTCCTCTCTTGATGTGCCATTATAGTTTCAGGCAAATATCAGGAAATACTTTTGATACACCTGATATTTTTTTCAGATTTATTATATATTTACAATACAATATCAGGAAGAAATTTTCTATTAACTATTGGTTAGTTTTTTATAAGCGCCATTACAGTCATCTATAATTTTGATTGTAATTGACCTAAAAAGAAGCAGATCTCCGTTTCTGAACTCAGAAATGAAAATCTGCCAACTTAACTTATGATACTAACGGCAATATATAATTCACCCAAAAGCATGACATAGGCATGATCAGCACCATCGCCGGTATCATGTCCGCAGTTGGGAAGTTCTTCAGCTTCACCATACGAAAACCGGTTGCAAGCATCAGAAACCCGCCACAGGCTTTAAAGTCATTGATCATGCCCGGCGTAGTCAGCGGAAAAATCGCCGTTGCTGCAAAGAACAGGATCAGGAAAATAATCACCTGCGGAATGGCGATCATACACACTACCATTCCCAGGCTGCAGGCAAAAATAGCTGCTGTAAATAAATCCAGAATAGATTTGGAGATCAGCACTGAATGATCCCCGCTCATTCCGGATACGATAGAGCCATAGATTCCTGTTCCGCTTGCACAGAATAATACGATGATCGTCACCAGTGTATTCATAAACTCATCCTCAGAAAGCTCTGAATTTGAATTCTTGATAAATTTGCCGATCACACGCTGCATAACACCGGCACCGGCATTGATCCTTTCTCCAAGATGAATCGCAAGTCCGATTCCCGTACCGATCACAACAGAAAAAATAACCGCCGGCATATTTTCCATCAGACCGATGGTGCTGATTCCCATTCCCATAGAACATACCCCGAATACAAGGGTAATATCCTCTTTGAATTTCGGACTTAATTTGTGCCCCACAAAAGCACCCAGGATTCCGCCTATAACTATGGATAATGCATTGATAATTATTCCAATAGGCATAACCTTTTTCTCCCTCCTTTATCTTTTTTCTTCTTCGTAAATATTATACCCATCTCTGCCATTCTGTTTTGTCTTATATAATGCAGTATCTGCATTTTTATACAGATCAAGATATCCTGTTCCATGTTCCGGAGCAAATGCCATTCCGGCACTAATGGTAATATTCTTTCCATTCATTTCCGGAAATGTTAATTCTTTAACTTTTTTTATCAAACTTTCGATTCTGGAAACAGCCACTTCTCTGCTGTCCGTTTTTCTCATAAATACTACAAATTCATCACCACCAATCCTGCCAACAATATCTCCTTCACGAAAATGTTCATGAAGCACTTCACCAAATTTGTGCAGGACTTTGTCCCCTGTAATGTGTCCATATATATCATTTACTTCCTTAAAATGATCCACATCCATGATCACAAAAGTTCCCGGTTCCTGCGGGTGTTCCTGCAGAACATTATGGATCCGTTCTTCTGTACTTCTCTTATTGTACGCGCTGGTCAGTGCATCTGTCTCGGCTGCCTGAATAAGCTGTTTATCCTTTGATCTGTTCTTAACAAATCCCCAAAGGAACAACATGCTTACCATAACACAAAACCCGATTGTAAAAATCAGTTCATATCTTCGTACAAAGTTATAAGATTTCTGCGCTTCAGAAACAGGGATAACATAACAAATCATCCAGTCATTCAATCCCATATCTGTATAGGCCAGATAACGGTCTGAATTATAATCATTTCCAATTCTTATTTTCACCAGTCCATCGGCACCCACTGTAAAATCTTTTTTCACTTCTGTCAGGGACGAATCAAAAATAAGTGTCTGATCATCATAAAATCCAAAGAAGTTATCGCCATATTCAATCTCATGATAGGCAAAATCACCATCATACGCAATAATCTCACCATCACTGGTAGTAATCAGTGTATATCCTACATCTTCAAAGAAATCGTTAAACAGCATACGGCTTAATGCAGTTACGTTATAAGAACCACCCAGAACTCCTATCACTTTTCCGTTTTTCCAGACCGGTACGCCCAGAATTACACGGGTTTCTTTATCTACGCTGCTCTCCAGTGGATCGCTTAGTGTTTCTTTTCCCTCCATTCCTTCCTTAAAATATCTCCTCGAAGATACATTCTTCTCTGCTCCGTTATCATAATGAGCCGTACCATCTGCTTCAATCAGTGCTGTACGCTCTAAAGCAGTTTCCTCTTCAAGTGATATTAACATTTCCATATTTTCATCCGACACAAGTTCTTCGGATTTTCCAATCTCTTTTGCTATACCCCTCAGATATCCATAATGAATATCCAAAATTGCTTTAATATGTTCACTCTGTCTGGAAACATTCGTCTTAATTACTTTCTGCGAGTTACGCTCAATAGAATTCTGCGTGCATACCAGAAATATGCCCAGACTTACTGCTACCGCACACACAAATATAAGAGCAGCAGCTACATACTCCGTGATTTCATTTTTCTTTCTCATAAACATCTCCTTTCACCCCACATTTTTCTGTTTGTCTTTTGTTGGGTTACATTATACACACACTTTCCCGAAACTGCGGTCAAAATACTTTCACTGTTAATCCTCTGTAACAGATTTGTGTAATACATATATCTGTCGCTTAAACCTTCAGGACAATTTTAATATATCAAATCGAACTGTGAAAATCCAGATAAATCGTCAAATTTTCGTCAAAAAAAGACAGACTCTCTATTTTCTTTCAAGATATCTGTCTTTTTAATCATATACATTACATTGGTTCTAAAGTGTGTTTAAACTTTACGCAAGATATGCGTCACATTTTATGGGAGATTTTTTCAAACCCACACTGGTATGCCAGATGATCAGATCAGCTTAACAATATCGTTATACATAACAAATACCATCAGCGCCATCAACAGCATCAGCCCTGCGAAATGGATGCCGCCCTCCACCTGTCTGTTAATCGGTTTTCTGCGGATTGCCTCTATGACAAGGAATACCAGCCGTCCACCGTCCAGTGCCGGAAACGGAAGGAGGTTCATAACTCCAAGGTTTGCAGAGAGCAGAACTGCCAGATTAAGCATATTCATCCACAGGATCATGGTTCCTTCGCTTTTGCTTTCCTCATACGTAGTTCCGATTGCATCCACAATTCCGACCGGACCACTCAGATCTTTCATTCCAAGCTTTCCGCTGACCAGCTCTTTCAGGCTGAGAATCGTTGTACGTACCATATATTTTACTTCTACGGCACCATATTTGACTACATTCAGCCCTTTTGCTTTTTCAGAATACATATTGTAGGTAAATCCTGATTCTGCCGTACGGTATTCTTTTGGTGTAACCGTAATATCATATTCCTGTCCGTCCCTGGAATAGGTAATCTTTACAGACTTTTCTGTCAGCGGATTCTCCTGAATATATTTCTGGTAATCTGCTGCATTTGTAATCTTCACTCCATTAATGGATGTGATCACATCTCCCTGCTGAATCCCTGCTTCCTGCAACGGCATTCCATCCATTACAGATTCCACTGTCATGGCAGAAGTATCATCCCCGTTGAAATTGCAGCCCAGAAGGTATCTCACATTTGTATCCGACTTATAGGAAATGTCCATCTTCTTTCCATCACGCTTAACAGTCAGGTTAATGGTATCTCCCTCTTTCAGCTGGTTCAGATAGGAATATACATAGAGATCTTTTCCCAGATCAATGTGATATCCCTGATAACCGGTAATAATATCTCCCTCTTTCAGTCCTGCCGCCTCAGCCGCAGAACCTTCCTTTACGGAAAGAACTCTGGATGGTTCATATCCTACAGCACCTACAATGATCACAGACAATACAAATGCCATGATAAAGTTAAATACCGGTCCTGCGGCAACTACAGAAATCCTGCCCCACACAGACGCACTGTTAAAAGTTCCCGGTTCATTCTCTATGTCCGTATCCTCCCCCAGCATGGCACAGGAGCCACCGATAGGAAGAAGTTTCAGTGAATATCTGGTATCTCCTTTCTCAAAACTGTAAAGTCTTGGTCCCATTCCCAAAGAGAATTCTGTGACCACGATCTTATTCAGCTTTGCAAAAAGAAAATGTCCCAGCTCATGAAAGAGAATGATTGCACTGAATATGACAATTGCAATAATAATTTTCAATCTACCACCTGCTTTCAATCCAACGATAAGTTTCTTTCTCAATCTCCAGAATCTGATCCAGGTCCGGATCCTTTACTGCTGTATGTCTGCTCATAGACTGCCCGATAATCTCGTAAATATCCAGAAAGCTGATTTTTTTCTGAAGGAATTTGCGGACTGCCAGCTCATTTGCAGCATTAAAAACGGTTGGCATACTGCCGCCTGCCCTTGCCGCTTCCACCGCCATTGGAAGACCTTTAAAAGTTTTCCTGTCCGGCTCCTCAAAGGTGATCTGCTTCAACATATGAAAATCCAGTCTGTCGCCTTTTAAAAATCTTCTGTCCGGGTAGCATAATGCATACTGTATCGGAAGTCTCATATCCGGTGTTCCAAGCTGTGCCATCACTGCACCGTCCTCGAATTCCACCATAGAGTGGATAATACTCTGCGGCTGAACCACAACCTGAATATGATCCAGATCTACATCAAAAAGCCATCTGGCTTCCATAACTTCCAGACCTTTATTTACCAGAGTTGCAGAATCCACTGTAATCTTCTGTCCCATTACCCAGTTCGGATGCTTCAGCGTATCCTCCAGAGTCACCTTCTCCAGATCTGCTGTTTTCTTTCCGCGGAAAGGACCGCCGGATGCAGTGATGAGCAGTTTATGTATCTGCTCTCTTTTCTCTCCATGAAGTGCCTGGAAAATAGCACTGTGCTCGCTGTCTACAGGCAGGATCTGCACACCGAACTGCTTTGCCAACGGCATGATCAGATGTCCGGCTGTTACCAGTGTTTCCTTATTTGCCAGAGCAATATCCTTACCTGCAAGGATTGCTTCCATAGTTGGTCTGATTCCTATCATTCCTACGATAGCGGTCACCAGAATGTCTGATTCTTCCATTCTGGCAAGTTCGATAAGACCACCCATCTGGCTTACGATTTTTACATCCAGATCCTGCACACGTACTGCCAGATCTCTGGCTGCCTCTTCTTTCCAGACTGCAACAAGTCTGGGATGAAATTCACGTATCTGCTTCTCCAGCATTTCTACATTGCTGCCTGCTGCAAGACCAACTACTTCCAGGTCATCATTTGCACGTACCACATCCAGTGTCTGTGTTCCGATCGAACCTGTAGAACCTAAGACTGCTACTTTTTTCATCTTGTACCTCATTTCAATACTTATACAACAATTTTATAAAATTACTTCTGACCTGACAGTTCTCATATCAGAAAATACTGTAAACATGTATATCAGAAGAATATATGCTCCGTTAGAGCGCGTCTGAAAAAGGCTTTCTGCAAGATGTGCGTCACAATTTGTGGGATATTTTGCCCGGATGAGGGCGCCGTAGCGGGCTACGGCAACTGAATTCGGGTGAAATATCCCGCAAAGTGGGGCGTGCAGATTGCGGGAATGATTTTTCAGACACGCTCTAGATCTCAATCATCACAAGAGAAAGGAAATAAATAACCGGTGCTGTGAAGATCACACTGTCGAATCTGTCAAGGATTCCTCCATGTCCCGGAATTAATTTTCCATAATCTTTAATCCCCTGATTTCTCTTGATCGCAGATGCAGCCAGATCGCCTACCATGGAGATCAGCGCTCCGATTGCACAGATCACAGCATATTCCAGCATCGGTCCCTGAGTGGCTGCTGCATAGATCACACCAAGAAGTGCAGCTCCTGCCACACCACCCACAGCTCCCTCCACAGATTTCTTAGGGCTGAGGACAGGTGCCATTTTATGTTTACCGATCAGCATTCCCACACAATATGCGCAGGTATCACATCCCCATGAGCACAGAAAGATCAGCCATACGTGGAACTTTCCACCGGGAAGCTCTCTGGTAAGATAAATAAACGACAGCATAACTGCCACATACACAATACCAAACAGTGCAGGCATTACCTGCCCTGCCTCATAGGTTGGATAAGTGAACACGTATACAAACATGAGCAGCACAAGTCCGAAAATGATTGCCAGCACTCCATACCTCTCAAAATCAAGCAGTACTGCCAGATAATATAATACTGCGCCTAAATAGCCTGCTGCTGCCAGCAGATTTATCTTCTCATCCTGCACCTTCATTGCTCTGTACAATTCTCTCATTCCAATGAGAGAAACCGCAAGAAGTGTGAAAAACAGCACATAATCACCGCTGATGATAGTAGCAAGCGCAATAATCACAAGCAGGATTCCGCTTAAGAGTCTTGTCTTAAACATTCTTTACTCCTCCTTAACTCCGCCGTATCTTCTGTCTCTCTGATTATATTTCTCAATAGCCTTAATCAACTCTGCTTTATTAAAATCCGGCCATGCCACATCTGTGAAATAAAATTCTGTATAAGCCATCTGCCATAACAGAAAATTGGAAAGTCTCAATTCACCGCTTGTGCGGATCATCAGATCCGGATCAGGGATTCCTGCCGTATCCAGGTAATTGTCAAAAACATGCTCATCAATTTCTTCCGGCTTTACTTTTCCATCTGCAGCATCCTGAGCAAGTTTGCGGATACCTCTTATGATCTCATCTCTGCTGCCGTAGTTTAATGCAATCTGGAAATAGATTTCATCATATTTCTGAGAATATTGTTCCAGACGTGCAATACTTTCCTGAATATCCTGATCAAATGCCGAAACCTCTCCGATCACCCGGACACGCATTTTGTTCTTATCTGCCAGTTTAATACATTTTTTCAGATAACTTCGGAACAGTTTCATCAGACCGTCCACCTCATCTTTGGAACGTTTCCAGTTCTCTGTGGAAAAAGCATATACAGTCACATATTTAACTCCCAGCTCCTTCATATAGTCACAGACTGTTTCCAGATTTGCACAGCCCTTCACATGTCCGTAGCTTCTGGGCATTCCCTTTGCCTTCGCCCAGCGTCCATTACCATCCAGAATAATGGCAATATGATTTGGTACATTCATACTCTTGTTTCCTTTTCTTATCCTGTTATTCCTTTAACCTTACTGTCTCATCATAATGAACCGCAGTTTCCGGTCCATTATCTCATTCAGATAAAAAGAGAGCCCGCATTCATGGAGCTCTCCTTTTCGTTTCCCTTATACGGTCATGATTTCTTTGCTCTTTGCATCCACTGCCGCATCAACTTCTTTGATATATTTATCTGTGCTCTTCTGGATTTTCTCCTCAAGTTCTTTAATCTCATCCTCAGATACATCCTGTTTTGCAAGTTTCTTAAATGCATCATTTGCATCACGACGAATGTTGCGGACTGCTACTTTGGCTGCTTCGCCTTTTTTCTTGACATCTTTAACCAGTTCCTTACGGCGTTCCTCTGTAAGTTCCGGGAATACAAGGCGGATTACTTTACCATCGTTGCTTGGATTTAATCCAAGGTCAGAGGTAAGGATTGCTTTCTCAATTCCTTTGATCAGGCTGCTTTCCCATGGCTGGATCTGGATCATACGAGCTTCCGGGACAGTGATATTTGCCACCTGCTGAAGAGGTGTCGGAGCTCCGTAATAATCTACGGCGAGTTTGTCAAGGATATGCGGGTTCGCACGTCCTGCACGAATTGTAACCAGTTCGCTCTCAAGGCTTGCCAGTGTCTTTTTCATCTTCTCTTCATATTTCTGAATTCTCTCATCCATTAGGTTCGTCTCCCTCTTTTTATAGTTTTTATATTACACTTTCTCTGTAAACTGACTTATAAGCCTTACTTATACAGTAACCTTAGTTCCGACAAATTTGCCATGTACTGCATTGATGATGCTGTCTTTTTCATCCAGTGCAAATACCAGCATCGGCATCTTCTGTTCCATACACATGATCGATGCTGTCAGATCCATAGCTGCCAGTTTCTTTGCAACTACTTCTTCAATGGAAATTTCATCATATTTTACTGCATTCGGGTTTGTCTTCGGATCACTGTCATAAATTCCGTCAACAGCTTTTGCAAGAAGGATTGCTTCTGCTTCGATTTCTACTGCGCGAAGTACAGTGGCTGTATCTGTGGAGAAGTAAGGATGTCCTGTACCGCCTGCAAAGAATACGATCTTGCCCTGTGCAAAGCTTGCTTCCACTGCATCCTTAGAGTAAAGGCTTGTAAATGCACCGCATACAAATGGTGTAAAGATTTCTGTCTTTAATCCAAGGTATCTGCAGATATCAGATACATAAATACAGTTCATAACTGTTGCAAGCATACCAATCTGATCAGCCTTATTCCTGTCGATAGTCTCACTGGTGCGTCCTCTCCAGAAATTACCTCCGCCGATCACGATGCCGATTTCCAGTCCTTCCTCAGCAATTGTCCTGATCTGCTTTGCAACTTCAATAACAGTCGCCTCGTCAAATCCGGTCTTCTTCTCACCGGCAAGGGCTTCACCGCTTAATTTTAATAATACACGTTTCATAGTAACTGTCTCCTGAAATTAATTTTATCGCAGGTAACAGAGGATCGGAATACCTCCTCTGTTACATTCGTAGTTCTATTCTACCATATTCCGGCAACAATTTCATTACCATTTTCATCAACTGTTGTAGAAACTGTGAAATTGCTGTAATAATGGAATCCTGTTTTACCTGTCTCAGGATCATCCTCATAGCTGCTGCCCTGTGGAGAACCGCATGCGCCTTCCAGTGCATCCAGAGACTGACCGATATACTGTTCTGCTGTGGAAATCATATCGCCGCCATTTCCCGGATCATCGTTACTGCCCGGATCATCATTAGTACCCGGATCGTCTGAGTTTCCCCCATTGCCCGGATCATCTGAACTATCCCCGGTTCCATTGCCACTGTTATTATTCTGATCAGAACTGTTGTTACTATCTGTGGAATCAGAATCATCTGCAGAATTCTTATCACTGTCGTCTGTGGAATCTGATTCAGACTCACTGTCATCTGTAATTCCAAGACGTTCCTTTACCGCATCAAGCGTGGATACTTCTTTTGTTGATGTACCTGTCAGATATTTTGCATATGGGATCGCATCATCATCTGTGCCATCCATACATAACGTAATCTGCGAAATTGTTCCAAGCGGAATATCGCGGAAAAAGCATTCATTCGTGTCCTCATCAGTATATGCAATACGGATATCATAGGAAGCTGTACTCTTGTTGGATGTTGTCTGCGTATCTGATGTCTGTGTATCTGATGTCTGTGTACCTGATGTCTGTGTATCTGATGTCTGTGTACCTGATGTCTGTGTACCTGATGTCTGTGTATTTGCAGTCTGCATATAATATAGTGCCTTGTCCTTATCTGTCAGGGTAAACATTCCATTGATGAGATCATCTCCCCATCCTCCATCCTCGTCTGCATCATAATCCTCACTGTCTTCATCCACATGAGTCCGGATATAGAGTGACTGGATGTCATCCCCTGTATTATTTACAAACACAATCTTAGATGCTGTGGAAGTTTTCTCCCCCATTACATTCTTTATGTCTTCATCTGCTGTCTGCTGCATATCCACCATATCGACTGCCTTGGTTACTTCAGGAGTCGGGGTAGCTGTTACCTCTACAGGTGCTGTCTCTGTTGTCTTTTTCTTACCACATCCGGCAGCTGCCACTGTCATTACCAACAGACCTGCCAGTATTAAATAACGTTTCTTCATAATATATTCCCTCCTGCTATATGGAATATCTTTTTTCTTTTTAACAATGTCATTTTTTCAATTCCCTATTATTGCAGAGTATCGAAAACTTGTCAACTAAGCCTCTGCCGATTTCATACAATTTTAAGACTTTCAGATTTTTAAAATCTCTGCCTGCGGACGCATTCTTATGAAAAAATCACATTTTTCCTACTTCATATTATTGCACAAAAGGAAACGCTCACTGTAATCAGCGGATACTCACCAGAAAGGATGTTACTGTGACTTTCACTCGCAAAAAACACCTCGCGGAATATTACCAGTGAACAGTAACGAAAGGACTACCATGTTGCTCTGGCAGTCCTTTCTCATCTCTTTGTGGTCATATTTAATATATTTCTATTCTGCCAGCTTCATCAGAAGTTCCACGCATTCTTCCTCTGATAAAACCGAAGTATTCAGGCAGATATCATAATTTTCCATTTTTCCCCATTCATGTCCTGTATAAAAGTTATAATAATCTCTTCTCTGACGGTCTTTATATGCAATCCTGTCAAGTGCTTCCTCCTGAGAAATATGCTTATTTTTCTTAATCCGTTTAATACGGTCTTCCATATCAGATGCATAAATATACACGCGAAGCAGCTGATTATCATCCTTCAGAATCTGGTCTGCACATCTTCCCACAAAAATGCATGGACCTTCCTGTGCCAGGCGCTTCACTGTCTCTTTCTGCGCATGAAACATCTTCTCCGGAATCGTCAGGCGTTTTTTATCCTGCGATTCTTCTGACATCATTACTCCGATTGCATAAAGAAGACTGGTCTTGCCTTTAAATTCATTGATGATTTCCTGACTGATTCCATGCCTCTCTGCTTCCTTCGGCAAAAATTTACTGTCGTAACAGGGAACTCCCATTTTTTCTGAAAGCAAAGCTGCAATATATCTTCCACCGCTTCCATACTGTCTGCTGATCGTGATTGTTTTCATAGGGCACCACTCCTTTCAGCTCATCTGCCTGAAAATGAATTGTTATTTTTTTATCTATATGATAGATTATAAGAATTTTCGAATATTTTTGCAATATCCATTAATTTTTTCATAACATTTCACAATTTTGAGCCAAAGGATTTAGTAATATTATCAATATAGATTCTTAACCTTAAATTCACGCTCTGCTTCTCTTCTCTGGTCTTTCTTTGCGATATCCTGTCTCTTGTCATAAAGTTTCTTGCCTCGAGCCATTCCAATTTCCACTTTTACCAGACTGTCTTTGAAATAAACTTTCAGAGGTACTAAAGTTAACCCTTTTTCTTTGAGCTTTGCTTCAATCTTATTGATCTCATATCTGTGAAGCAGAAGCTTACGGATTCTCAACGGGTCTTTGTTGAAAATATTGCCTTTTTCATAAGGGCTGATATGCATTCCGTAGATGTAAACCTCTCCGTTCTCTACACGGATAAAGGATTCCTTGATGCTGCATTTGCCCATACGCAGGGATTTTACTTCTGTTCCTGCAAGGGCAATACCGGCTTCATAAGTATCTTCTATAAAATAATCATGAAATGCCTTTTTATTATTGGCAATCAGCTTCATTCCTTTTTTCTTTGCCATAATATCCTCCAAGCCATTTTTATTTAATTCTCTTCTTCATCATTCCAGATATCAGCAACCAGCTCAAAATCTACTGTTTTGAGCATTTTATCTGCATCTGCCACACGGACACAGACTTTATCTCCCAATTTGTAGACTTTCTTTGTCATCTCTCCGCGGAGTTCGTAGGTTTCCTGGTCGAAGATATAGTAGTCATCCCGCAGAGTGTTGACATGTACCAGACCTTCTACTGTATTTGGGAGTTCTACGTAAAGCCCCCATCCGGTAACGCCTGAGATAATTCCCTCGAATTCCTCTCCCAGATGGTAGGACATATATTCTGCTTTCTTCAGCTTGTCTGATTCACGTTCTGCCTCATCTGCACGGCGTTCACATACACTGGACTGTCTCGCAACTTCATCAAGGATTTCAGCATAGTGTTCGGTTCTGCCTTCACGCATCAGTCTGCCTCGTAAGTTATCCTTAATGATCCTGTGGATCTGCAGATCAGGGTATCTTCTGATCGGAGATGTAAAATGGCAGTAATATTTTGCTGCCAGTCCAAAGTGACCGCTGCATTCTGTTGTATATTTCGCCTGTTTCATGGAACGCAGCACCAGACGGCTGATCATTGCTTCATTCGGAAGCCCTTCGATACTTTCGATGATTTGCTGAATTTCTTTTGGAGTGATCTCTTCTTTTGCTTTCTGAATCTTCACACCCTGATTGTGAAGTAATGTCAGAAGACTCTCCACTTTCTCCGGATCCGGATTATCATGGGTTCTGTATACAAACGGAATCTCTTCTGTGCAGTATTCCTGTGCCACAGTCTCATTTGCCATCAGCATGAAATCTTCAATGATTTTGGTTGCCACATTTGCTTCATATGGCTTAACATCGATTGCTTTTCCTGCTGCATTAAGAATAATCTTGCTCTCCGGAAAATCAAAGTCAATGGAACCCCTGTGATGACGGCTGTTTCGTAAGATTCCGGACAGTTCTTTCATCATAAAGAACATCGGGATAAGTGCCTCATACCGTTTCTTTGCTTCTTCGTCTGTGTCCTCAAGAATATTCTTTACATCAGTATAGCACATTCTCTCATTTACGTTAATCACTGTTTCCGCGATCTGATGGGAAACTACCTTACCCTTTTCGTTAATGTCCATCAGGCAGCTCAACGCCAGTCTGTCCTCTCCCTGATTCAGAGAACAGATTCCATTGGAAAGACGTTCCGGCAACATTGGCACAACGCGGTCTGCCAGATAAACACTGGTTCCACGTTTCAGTGCTTCCCTGTCCAGAGCACTGTTGTACTGTACATAGTTGCTTACATCTGCGATATGGACTCCCAGATGGTAAATGTCCCCCTCTTTTGTCAGGGAAATCGCATCATCCAGGTCTTTGGCATCTTCGCCATCAATAGTGACTGTCTGCAGATGTCTCAGATCCAGTCTTCCATCTCTGTCTGCATCCAGCACATGATCCGGAACACGCTGAGCCTGCTTCATTACTTTCTCAGGAAATTCACTTGGGATTCCGAAGCTCTTGACGATTGCCAGGATATCTGTACCCGGTGTTCGGATATTTCCCAGATTCTCCTTAATTTTTCCTTCAGGATTCTTATTTCCGGAGCCATAATCTGTAATCACCACGATTACTTTATCACCATTTTTTATTCCTGCCGCTTCTTTTCTCGGAATGAAGATATCTTTGGAAAATTTCGGATTATCACTGATCACAAAACCGAAATCCCGATTTAACTGATAAGTTCCTACAATTTCAGGCATACCACGCTCCAGAACCTTCACAACTACGCCTTCCTGGCGTTTTCCCTCTTTTTTGTCATTTCTGATGATGATCCTTACTTTATCCTGATGCATAGCTGTTCCTGTATCACTTTCAGGAATAAAGATATCCTCATCCTGCCCTTCAATTTCTACGAAGCCGAAACCTTTGGGATGTCCGATGAAGGTTCCCTCAGCCTGGATTCCCTCCGGCTGCTCTTTTTTATTTTTATCTTTTTTATTTTTATCTTTCTTCTTTCTGCCATACTCTGATCCGTATTCTTCTCTTCGGTCATCGTAATAACGGTCATCTTTTTTCTTTTTCCATTTTCCTTTGACCTTTTCATATCTGCCCTTGCGGTCTACAGATACCTTTCCTTCCTCGCAAAGTTCGTCCAGAACATCATACAGCTCTCTTTTCTCTTCTTTTGAAAGTCTCAGAAGAGAAGAAATCTCGCGGAGTCTCATTGGCTGATAAATAGGATCTCCCATCAGTTCCAGGATAAACTTTTTTCTTCTGTCCATATCTTTTTTACTCATATTACTCCTCACAGCCTCCGCAGAGGACTTTTATCTGATTCAGCTCTTTATGACACAAAAAACACTCTTGCACATAACAAGAGTGTTTCAAATTTCTTTTCTGATTAACCAAGCATATTTAATGCTACAGAAATTACAAAAAATAAAATTCCCATAATAGTGGTTGCCTTAACAAGTCCGCCCTCCATGGAACGACCTTTGTTCTTACCCCAGTATGTTTCTGCTGCTCCGGCGATAGCACCAAGTCCCTGCTGCTTACCTTCCTGCATAAGAACTACTACTGTAAGAGCGATGCAATCTATTATGAAAATGACACTCAGAATGATCTTAATAATCTGCACTTCGTTACACCTCCTAATCAACTGAGTTTCATTGTAACATAGCCGGATGGGGATTTCAACCACAATTCAGAGTTTTTGTCAGGTTTCTTAACAATTTTTTTCATTTTCTTTAAAAGGATTTTCATACACTGCCAGTTCTCCCAATGCCTCATGGATACGAAGAAGCTGATTATATTTGGCATTTCGGTCCGAACGGCAGGGTGCACCTGTCTTAATCTGGCCGGCACCTGTGGCAACTGCCAGATCTGCGATAAATGAATCTTCCGATTCTCCTGATCTGTGAGAAATTACTGTCCTGTATCCCGCTTTCTGTGCCATTTCCACTGCATCCAATGCTTCTGAAAGTGTTCCTATCTGGTTTAATTTTATCAGAATGGCATTTGCCGCTCCCAGTTTGATACCACATGCAAGACGTTTGATATTCGTGACAAACAGATCATCACCTACGAGCTGTATTTTGTCTCCCAGTCTTTTTGTCATCTGTTTCCAGCCTTCCCAGTCATCTTCCTCAAGTCCATCTTCAATGGAAACAATCGGGAACTTCTCTGCAAGTTTTTCATAATATTCTATCATCTCGCCGGAATCCCTGAGAACTTCTTCCCCTTTCATTTTTCCTTCTCCGGGGAAAACATAAACGCCTCTTTCTTCATCGTACAGTTCACTTGCCGCAGCATCAATTGCAATGCTGATATCCTTTCCGGGTTCATACCCTGCCTTTTTTACTGCTTCCAGAATCACTTCCAGGACGCTTTCTGAATCGGAAAGATCCGGTGCGAAACCTCCCTCATCTCCGACTGCTGTTGACAGACCTTTTTGTTTCAGGATAATTCTGAGAAACTGGTATACTTCCGCACACATTCGAATCGCCTGCTCCATATTTTCCGCTCCCGTCGGCATAATCATGAATTCCTGTAAATCCACCGTATTGTCAGCGTGACGTCCCCCTTGTGTCAAGCTAATGACACAAAATTTTTGTAATTTGTCCATCATCACTTCAACTGCAGATTTTCTGCACCTGCTCTACATACTTCACCAGCTCATCAGCAAAATTCCATTCAATTTCTATTCGCTTATCATTATATACCTTGATACCACGAATAAAAGTTACTGCTATCTCTCTGGTTAATTGCTTATTTCCTTCGATCAGGTCTGTCAGGCACTGTCTGCCATCGGGCGGAAGTTCAAATAAACGTTCAGCCGCTTCACTCTGTTCTGTCTCCATTTGCGCTATCGCTAAGGTTTCTTTCTCAATTTGTTTATCCAGCTTGTCATTTTTTCTGGTGAACTCTTCTTCTGAGATTTCTTCCATTGCATATCGCATATATAGTTCAGTCTTCTGGTGCTTGTATCTGCTAATACTGTCTTTGGCATCCCGAATCTTTTTTGCAGCTCCATTCACTTTTGATTTTAATTCTGCTTTCTGTAATTCGAGTACCGGTTCAGCATCATCACTGATCTTTGCAAACAGCTTTATTGCCCTGAAAATCATCTCATTGAACTCGTCATCATATAAATTGTCTGTTACACAATCTTGATTTGCCGCATTAAATTTCCTTGGGCACTTAAAGTGCGGATTGCATCTGGTTACATGCTGTAGATTCTGACCGCATCCCCCACATTTTACCAATCCTTTCAGCGGATAATTATTATTGTGGGTTTTGCTCCTCTTTCTGGAATTTAATTCCAACTTTTCCTGTACAGCATCAAACACCTCTTTAGAAACAATCGCTTCATGCGTACCCTCAACCACAATCCAGTCTTCTTCTTTTGTTTTCAAATGCTTATTACTTCCTACCGAAGCAACTTTCCACTTGCCGCCAATCGTAGTTCCCGTATACGTTTCTGTCATCAGTATCAGTCTTACAGTTACTGGATACCAGATATATTTTTCTGTTGTTTTCTTCACACCAGTTTTCAGAACTTCTCTTTTATATTGACCTGGACTCATAATTTTCTGCTCATTCAGGTAACGTGCCAGCTGAGTAATATTCATTCCATCAAGATATTTCTGAAATATCATCTTCACAACAGGCGCTGTCTCCGGATTAATCACGAGGCTGGTCACATCTTCATCAGGCTTCAAATATCCATACGGTGCTCTCGCTCCCATATATTTTCCAGCTTTCTGACGCTGTATCAAAGTTCTTTTTACTTTAACGGAAGTATCAATGCTATGATGTTCGTTAATAATATTTCTGAAACCAACATCTATTCCCGGCATACCAGATTCATATTTCATACTATCAACATTATCATTGATCGCTATGAATCTCACATTCATAAATGGAAAAATTTGTTCCAGATATGTGTCAACCTCTATATGATTCCTGCCGAATCGAGAAAGGTCTTTCACTATAATTGTGCTGACTTTTCCATCTCTTACTAATTCCATCATACTTTGGAATCCTGGGCGATCGAAATTCGTTCCACTATAGCCATCATCTTTGAATTCTAACACTTCCGTATTTTTGAACTCATTTTTACTGGCTATGTATTGCCCAATCACAATTCTCTGATTTGTAATACTATTGGATTCATCCAGCATATCCTCATCTTCCAGCGACAATCTTAAATACTTTACTATGCATTTACCATCTGACATCTGATCACCCCCTCCTCTAAAATTTCTGATAACGCCTGTATTTCATCTTGAAATTTAAATTCGATCTCTATACGTTTGTCTTCATATAAAGAGATTTTCTTTATATAAGAACGGACAACATCTTTTGTAAGGAATTCCAAATTCTTTCCTTTACTGAATTCAGCAAGCCACGAGAAGTTCTTTTTACACAATTTTTCTGTAATTTTTCTACTCTTCTCAATTTCTTTCTGTCTTGTAACCAGGTCTTTTTCGACCACGGTTATTCTTTCTGTCATACGATTATATGCATCCGTATCAATCTCGCCCGAAACATATTGCTCATATAATTCAAATCGTCTTGCTTCGTTCCTTTTATTGAGCTGAACAATTTTACTCTGTTCCCTGTTCAAATATTTTTGGAATGTTTCAAAATATTCACCATTAAAGCGTTTCAGTTGCGTTTTTAATTCACATACTGTTTTTAGCTGCATGATGAGTGCCCGATACACCAGTTCATCAATTACTTCTTCTTTCCAGCGATTACAGTTATATTTTTCCTTGGAAATTTTTGCATAATTACCACAAATGAAATAGTAATTGTAATACAAAACACCATTCTTTTCGCTGTAATAGTATCTCCGAACCATATTAGCGCCACAGTCACCACAGTATATCAATCCAACATACTTATTATCCTGTTTTCCATGAGTCTGCATATTCGATAAATCTTTTTTGGGCAATGCTTTCTCCTGCTTTAATTTGATTACATTTTGTACTTTTTCAAATAATTCAGCACTCACTATAGCCTTATGGGTATTCACATGTTCAATCCATTCTTCTTTATCCAACATTACATTTTTTTCTTTTGTAAGAAGTGAAGTTCTTGTTTTATGTGAATAAGTATTTCCCAAATAGTGCCTATTTTCCGCAATCTGTTTAATTACAGATGATTGCCAATGCATATCCGTTTCGTCAATTCTATCCAAGAATAACTTCCCAGTTCTTGCGTATACCCTTGGCGAAGCCAGCAGCATGGTATTAAACTCTCTCGAAATTTTCAAATATGACTGCCCTGCAGCAAGTTTTTCAAATATTTCTACTACATACGGTGCAGTTAAAGGATCAGGAACAGTAGTAGATTTTCCTTTTTCATCTCTAGCTCTCTTATACCCATAAGGAGCATCTCCACCACAATATTCACCTGACTCCATCTTAATTTTCATGGCACTTGTCATTTTTACAGATGCATCTTTTGCATACATATCATTTGCCAGATTCGATATCATGATTCCCAGCATCTGATTGTCACATTCTGGACTGATACTGTCATAGTTATCATTGACTGATATAAAGCGCACTTGCATAAATGGAAATATTTTTTCCAGATATTTTGATACTTCTTCCAAATCTCGACCAAATCGTGATAAATCCTTTACTATGACCGTATTTATTTCTTTTGTTTTGATGTCACCAAGCATTCTCACAAAGTCATCTCGATCAAATTTCGTACCTGATATACCGTCATCCTTATAAAACTTTACAACTTCAATATCCGGATGAGATTCTGCGTAAGAAAGAGCGATCAGTTTCTGTGTCTCCAGCGATTCTCTCTTCTCACCATTGATATCTACAGATATTCTGGTATAAATACCGGCTTTCCAGATTTTCTTCGGTGATGCCTGCACAAATGCTTCAGCCTGTTTCATCTGGCGATTTTTTGTTCTTGCCATTATACAGCCACCTCCTGTTTTGTTTTTCCAATCTGTTCTGCCAGTCTTGCAGCTGTTACCAACTCATCTTGGAATCGGTAAACAATCTCTATTTTTTTTCCTTCAAAGACATTTATTTTTTCCACATACTGAAGAAGCATATCTCTGTCAAGATCTCCCAGCGACGGTTTCTCAAGAAATGTGTTTACCCATTCTTCGCACAGCAGTTTATTTTCAAGGAGATCTTCCATATACTCTTCCTGCTTTTCAATATTGCTTTCCAGACTTTTAATTTCTGTCTGATACCGTTCTCTAAGCAAAGCGTAATCATCCCTAGAAATAACTCCTGACGCAAGATTTCCCGATAATGAATGTAACAACTTATAATATTTATTGACTTTGTTTCGTAACTCAAGTATCTGGTCATCATGCTGTATCAATGTCTGTGTATCCAAAGAATTCTCTTTCAAATACTCCATTGCACTCCGTATGGCATCCGTCATCTTACTGTATATTTTCAAAGAATCCATTACCAGCTGAATCAGCACATCTTCTCTGATACTATGTCTGGAACATTGATCCTTCTTTTTATTGTAAGAAGAACAGATATAAAAAACTGTCTTTTCTCCTTTATAACTGTTAATTCGCCGGATCAGATTACTTCCACAGTCTCCACAGGATAATAACCCACCAAACAAATAAAGTCTGTTTTCTCCGGGTGCTATCCTGGTATCCTTCGCAAGCAACATCTGAACTGTTTCATATTCTTCTTTTGTAACGATACCTTCATGATGATTTTCAAAAATTACCCATTCTTCCTTTGGTAATGCCCTCTGCACCTTAACTTTATAGTTAATTCTTTGGGATTTTCCCTGTTGAAGCACTCCATAGTAGATTGGATTCTTTAAGATACGGATAATTGCTACTGCTGACCACCTGGATGTCAGATGTGTCTGAAATGACGATTTGAAGTTTACTCCGGTCGCACGTTTGTAATCAGCCGGTGCAAGAACTCCCAGTTCATTCAGTTTATCTGCAATCAGCTGATTGCTCATGCCCTCCATCTTCCAGTTAAAAATATCTCTTACATGCTTTGCAGCAACCGGATCAGTTTCTATCTGACTTTTATCAGCATCACACTTTTTATATCCATATGACACGTAATTTCCCACATATTCTCCAATATTTCTTTTTGCACTCAAGTGGCTTCTTACTTTTTGAGAATTCTGTCTGCAATACGTGTCATTAACAAAGGATTTCACCGGTAATACAAGATGCGTATCAGTAATGTTTGCTGTTTCAGAATCATAATTATCATTGATTGCTATAAATCGTACTCCCAGTTGTGGAAATACTTTTTGAATATACCGATCAACATCTATATGCTCTCTACCGAATCGAGACAAGTCTTTTACAATGATACAGTTGATTTCCTTATTTTCGATTGCCTTGAGCATTGCCTGAAAACCAGGACGCTTAAAATCAGTACCTGAAAAACCATCATCTTTAAATGTCTCAACAATAGTAATATCAGATGTCGATTTCATATAGTTATCAATCAAAATTGACTGATTTACAATAGATTCACTTTCAGCCTTATCTCCGTCCTCAATACTAAGACGAAGGTACTTGGCTGCTATCCAGATATTTTTTTGCATAAAAAACACTCCTATCCAAAGATTCTGCCAAAACAGAACCCTTAAATAGAAGTGCTCTATTCAAATTTAGTCCTGTTAGCATTATAGCACACTTCGTCTTCTGTGTGAATATGAAATTTTGTTGTTCCAGTTATTCCCTTATGCCAATCCAGCTTTCTTTGCTACAAGCTGTTTTGTACAGTCTATATAGGAAAGGGAAGCTGCTGCATTAAAAACACTTTTTACGACATAGCCCATATCTTCATATACATATGGGTTATCAGAGTGATTAAGCAGCACTTCCATCTTATTGCTTTTCCTGCTATCCAGCTCTGAAATCAAATCCTTGTACTTGGGCAAACTATCTCGTTCAATCTCTTTGATATCAACTGTTTTCAACTCTTCTAATCTTTCAACTGTTGTCATGGACATCGCCTCCTTTTCCTATAGTTACCATTATCGAAAATAAATATTCGTAACAGTTATGTAGTCTTCTCTTCCATTCCCATCTGAATCCGTACTGCTTTCAGTACCCGATCTAGGCTCCACTTGTTCACTCTTCCGCATTTCTCAATAATACATTTCGTAGAAATGCTCATAACCTGTTCAGCCAGTGCCAGGCTTCCTTTTCGGATTCCCGTCATATCATATTTGCTGATAAATACATGCGTTGGCAAATACCGTTTCTTATAAATTCTTGATGTCAGCGGAACTACCGTTATGACTGAACTGTATGTATTGGCTTTATTATTGCTCACTACGATCACCGGTCTTACTCCACCCTGAACCGAAGTTGTCGGGAACATACCGAGATCTGCCCATAAGATATCTCCTCTTCGGATTGTCATTTTTCCTCTCTCCAATCTGTTATTTTTATTTGTAAAGCATCCATAGCTCTATATTGGCTCCACAGGAATACGGCAGAGTTTCTTTCCTATAAGGAAAGCTCTGCCGCATAACCTCTATAGCCAATTTGATTATTAAACAGTGCTCGCTCGATTCTATTTATCCTCGATACCCCGAATCGTTACTCCCGCATATGCAGGAAGGGAATAATAACCTGCCCGGATGCACGCTCCGGACCACAACCCGGAAACTCTCGTTTCCAGGCTCCAGCAGTTCATAGGTTTACCAGTTACAGACTTCTCAGGGTCTGCAAGTGTATCGCATCTCATACATGTCATCGCATCACCAGCCTGCCAGCTGGCTTCGGTCAGTGCTTTTTCGCAGCATTACGGACTGAACTAAAATCTTTGTTTTGTCTTATAATCCTATAGCGGCATCTTCCTCGTGCTCACTGTATGAAATGTCACATCAGTTATTATTGAATATTCAGTTATCATGGTTCATTTTAGGAAGTCCTTTAACTTCCTCTAATTACTAAAGTCAAATGACTTTGGCAGATGCAAAAGATTTTGAAAAATTTTTAAAAAAATTTATTCATATACATTTCACGCATCTTATTAAGAGTGGATTTCAGCTTGTATGACAGCATCTGTCTGGAAATCCCCATAATCTCCGCCATCTGTGTCTGTGTCTTGTTTTCAAAGAAAATGCCATAAATAATCATGCGTTCCTCTGAGTTCAGCTGATTGATCACTTTGTGAATATCCTGCTGTTCCATTTTTGTCAGTACACAGTGCTCCACATCACAGTTCAGATCTGGAAAATCCTCAATCATGAAGCCTTCTCCATCAATGGACTGACCGCTGTAAGGTACCTCCCGCAGCATCTTATCCACGACCTCACCCAGTTCGTTCTTGATCTCAACTTTTTTTGCCTTGCTGCTTCTGTAAAAATTGTTCATCGCATACGCAACTTCTTTTGTAACCTCGATCATTTCTCCATCAATATTTGCGTAATACTTTCCTTCATAAAAATATGGGTGTTCAATATACATGTCCGTTCCTCCTGAATTTGAAATCTTGTTGCTCGTTTCAAATCCAGAAGGCGGACCTCTGTTTAGAATCATGCCTGCTCCGCCTTTATCCTGCCGGGATACGCCCGCAGTTATTGGCTGAAAAATTCAGGCACGAAAAAAAGCCCCAGTAGTTTTTTCTTAACTACTGAGGCTTTCGTCTCTTTCTTGTATTCAGTTATCTATGCCTTCTTTCATCAGCATAATCATTGTATCAGGATAAAGTTCACAAAGTATCCGCAATACGTTCCCATAAGTTCATGTCATTATTAGAATCGTACATATTTCAGTGTAAAAAGTTCACTATTCAAATTCTGATTATTTATAGTTAATATGTTCTATCAAAATGACTATTTTCTTTTTCATTATTTAATTTAACAAAACAATTCCTATGCCAAAAGGCGGAGTTCACTTTACATTTTCCCCACTAAAGCTGAACAAGTCGAACTCTGTATATGATATTATCGTATACAGGAATATGTTTTGTTTGGTGTATCGAAGAAAATAAAAGTAACGATATTGTATGTTACGAAAGTGATATACAGTGTCGTTATTTTTATGCTATAATGCGGATATGAATTTAACAAATCGGAATTGTGCGCCCAGACAAGGGCGAGTAGTCTAGCAGGTGGAATGCCTGTCTGGTAAGGTCTAACCAACCGCCAGTAGCGAGTCTTGGGTGACTGCCAGTAATGGTAGTTGCTAAGCGTAGACAGCGAGAAAATAGAGAGTGTGATTGAGCCTCGAAATTTTGATATCTAGAAGGCTGACGTTTTAATTCCAGCGGAAAGCAACACAAACCAAATCGTCATGGTAATCTGTGTTTTCCACTTTCCCTGAAGCATCAGAAGCAGCGGCGTGACCGGGCTGTTGCCCAGATCGGTGACGATTCCCTTCTTGACATCGCGCAGATATTCCTCATATGTCATGATATGATCCATCTTGATTCCTCCTGTTTATAGCCTTGGTCAGTAGTTTGATACTATGTACGAACTTTCTGCGTACTTGCTTTCGTTTTCGGATACCGTACAATATTTATACAATGAATCGTCAAGAGAGGAGGCAACAAGGTGACTTCTTTAACCATAGAACAAAAAAGAGTGGACATATACCCAAGCGCAAAGCCGGGCAGCCCAGTTATCTATCTCAACACCTTTTCCAATGCCGTTAACAGTGTGTATAAAAACCTGATGGCGCTCGGCTGCCCAGATTTCTGTCTGGTGGCGGTCAGTAATCTGAAATGGGATCATGACATGACACCGTGGTATATGGGGCCGATCTCTAAACACGATACGCCCTGCACCGGGGGTGCGGATGATTACCTGAAACTGCTTCTGGATGAAATTATGCCGGAAGCGGAAGCGCTCCTTCCCGGTGCGCCCGCCTGGCGGGGCCTCGCCGGTTACTCGCTGGCCGGGCTGTTCGCCCTCTACGCTCTCTACCAAACGGATGTGTTTGCCCGCGCAGCGAGTATGTCAGGTTCCTTCTGGTTTGAGGGCATCATGGAATATGTGTGCTCCCATGAGATGAAGCGCAAACCTGACTGTCTGTATTTTTCTCTCGGAGACAAGGAGAGCTCCACCGATAATCCGATTTTGAACGTTGTGCAGCAGAATACGCAGGAGATAGAAACACTGTGCCACGGGAAAGGCATCGAAACCACCTTCGTACTGAACAGTGGCAGCCACTATCAGGCGTGCAACAAGCGCACAGCGGCTGGCATTCACTGGATATTAAATAGATAAACCGACAAGGAGATAAAACGATGGATACGATTTATTCGCTTTTTCAGAAAGTAGTTAAAGAACATGAAAATGCCCCGGCTATCATTGAAAACGACCGCACCATGACTTTTGGAGAGCTGTCCAACATGGTGGATATGATCACGTGCAGCTTTCCGCAGGAAGTACACAGCATCGGCATCGTCATGCGTCACCGAACCGAGATGATTGCCTCGATTCTGGCGGTACTCAAATGCGGCGGCCGATATGTCCCAGCCGAGCCGGATTTTCCCACCGGGCGCATCCATGACATGATGACCGAGGCACAGGTGGATTTTGTGCTGACGGAACACGCCTTTGCGCCCAAACTGAGCAGTTTCCCCATCCGCTATACAGATTGTGAGATCTGCGGCGTGGAGACGCCCTCCTGGAAGCGCAACGCCATCGAAGACCCGGAACGCCCCGCCTATGTGCTGTATACGTCAGGTACCACCGGGCGGCCCAAAGGTGTCTGTGTCACCAACCGCAATGTTTGCCATTATGTCCGTGCCTTTGCCAACGAGTTCCATCCCGGCCCCGGTGATGTCATGCTGCAATATTCCGTCTGTTCTTTTGACATCTTTGTGGAGGAAGTGTTCACCAGTCTGCTGAATGGTGCCGCTCTGGCCATCCCCGCTGACGAGGATAAGGCCGACATCCATGCGTTGATGGCTTTTGTGGAACGTCACCATGTGACTATGATCAGCGGCTTTCCGTATCTGCTGGCAGAAATGAACCACCTGTCTGTCATTCCGTCCTCTCTGCGGCTGCTTATCAGCGGCGGCGATGTGTTGCGGGGCGTTTATGTGGATCACCTGCTGAACAAAGCAGAGGTTTACAACACCTACGGCCCCTCCGAGACAACGGTCTGCGCCTCCTATTACCGTTGTAATAGTGGAACTGTGCTGGAGGACGGTACCTATCCCATCGGTCATCCTGTACTAGGTGCGCAAATCAGGATTCTGGATCAGTCTGGCAACGAGGTTGCCAAAGGGCAGACGGGTGAGATTTGCATTTATGGCGGCGGTGTATCTCTGGGCTACATTGGCGACCATGCCGAGGAAAACAGAGCTTTTGAGCGGCAGCCGGACGGTAGCACCATGTACCGCAGCGGCGATTTGGGCTATATCCTGCCGGATGGCAACATTGCATTCCTGCACCGCAAGGACGACCAGATCATGATTTACGGCAAGCGGGTGGAACTTGCCGAGGTGGAGTCCCGGCTCTATCGGTGCAAGGATGTGCAGCAGGCTATTGTCCGGGCTTTTACAGACGAGGATGGACTGTCCTATATGACCGCCTATGTGGTGCCTTCCGACAATAAGCTGAAAGTCTCGGAAGTAAAAAAAGAACTGTCTGAAAATCTGACTTCCTTTATGATCCCAGAGTTCTTTGTGAAGATGAAGCAGATTCCTTTGAATGTCAACGGTAAGCCGGATGTGTCGAAACTGCCGGTGGTAATGAAAGCGGGGGCATTATAATGGAGATTCAGATCCGGCAGGCCACGATCCAGGACCTGAATGTATTGATGCAATGGCGAATGGAAGTCTTGCATGAGGTATTCTCCATCCCCTCGGAGCGGTCTGTAACAGAGCTGGAATCGGAAAATCGCCGCTACTATCAAACAGAACTGCCGCAGGGCGGACATATTGCCTGCTTTGCCTACGTAGGGGAGGAAATCGTCGGCTGCGGCGGGATATGCCTCTATCATGAGATGCCCTCACCGGACAATCTAAACGGGAAATGTGCCTACCTGATGAACATTTATACCCGGCCGCAGTTTCGCGGACACGGCATAGGGAACAGAATCGTCAGGTGGCTTGTAGAGCAGGCTCGTCAGCGGCATATTTCAAAAATTTATCTTGAAACCTCAAACAAAGGCAGGCCGCTGTATCAAACAATCGGTTTTGCCGATATGAAGGATATGATGAAACTGTCCCGTGAAAAATAAGCAAAATCAAAGGAGCATACATACAATGGAGTCAATCATCTGAAACGTTGAAGTAAAAAGCGTCCTCACAAAATCCAATTTGCCTGTGAGTGATTATTATTCGGTCAATCCTTATGTGGGCTGTGGCCACGGCTGCAAATATTGCTACGCATCTTTTATGAAGCGTTTTACCAATCACCCGGAGCCCTGGGGAGAGTTCATAGACGTTAAATTTTGGCCGGAAATCAAACACCCGGAGCGGTATGCAGGGAAAGAACTGTTTCTCTGTTACGTGACCGACCCATATCAGCCGCTGGAGGAAACCGCCTGCCGCACCCGCGCCATTTTAGAGCAGATGCAGGGCAGCGGATGTAGCCTCAGTATTGCTACCAAGTCTGACCTGGTGCTGCGTGACCTTGACCTCATTAAAACATTCCCCAATGCGCGGGTATCCTGGTCGATCAAACACACTGGACGAAGATTTTCGCGCTGATATGGACAATGCAGTGAGCATTGAGCGGCGGCTGGCCGCTATGAAAGCATTCCATGATGCTGGTGTGCGCACCACCTGCTTTATCTCGCCGATTTTCCCCGGCCTCACCGACCTGCCCTCCATCATCCACCGGGCGAAGAATCAATGTAATTTGGTCTGGCTGGAAAACCTAAACTTGCGGGGCGGTTATAAGAAAACGATTTTTGACTATATAACGGAAAAACATCCAGACCTGCTGCCGCTGTACGATACCATTTACAATAAAAAAGAACGCAGCTACTGGTCAATGCTGGATGCGCAGATGCGGCAGTTTTGCCAAGAGGAAGGGCTACTGTATGTCCGGGATGATGATTCCATCAAACGCCCGTTCAACGATCCGCCTATCGTGGTCAATTATTTTTCCCACGAAGAGATTATCCCTCGGCCAAAATGCAGAAGAACAGGTAATCAAAACTATATAGTAACATGCAGAAAGCTAGAAGTTGTAGAGGTGAGGTTATGAAACGCGCAGAATTAGAATCATTTATAATGGAGACATATAACGCTGAGACAGATTATCCGTGGCTCAAATATCCGAATTATGAGGTGTTCCGGCATTGTAATAATCGGAAGTGGTTTGCTCTGATTATGGATGTACCAAAGAACAAGCTGGGGCTGCAAGGCGAAGAAATGCTGAAAGTGGTCGATTTCAAATGTGACCCAATTCTGATTGGCACACTACGAGAGGAACCCGGCTTCTTCCCGGCGTATCACATGAGCAAGGATAGCTGGATTACTGTTGCACTGGATGGCAGCGTATCAGATGACAAAACCAAAATGTTGCTTGATATGAGTTATGAAGCAACGATACCCAAAACATGCAAAAAGAGATACTGACAAATTCAAGTTTGTAGAAAAGAGAATGGCGACAGCTGTTCTCTTTTTTCATGTATATCTTAATTTAAAATCCCAAAATTAACATTCTTGGCACTGCCCATTGGGCAGTTGCCAAATGTGGGTTGCATTTTTGGTTGCACTTTTTTAGAAAACTGCAGCCAGAAAAAGCTAGTGTTTTGGTGTGCTACCCGTCAAGTAGACAAATTAAATAACGAAAATTTTTTCTTCCCCGGTACAGTTTATGTACCGGGTTATTTATGCAACGTTTTTTAGTTTTTGTTCATGGAATTCCAGTGGTGTAAGCACCCCAAGATTTCGTTGAACTCTTTTGTTTGTGTAGAGAACAAAAAAGACGGGCATTGAAGAAGCCATTGAAACTGAAAAGTTGAAACAGGCACTTGTTGAAGATGAAAACAGTATAAAGAAATATTTTGAAATGTATGCGAAAGCAGATTTTGACGATGAAGATACACGAAATCAGGTGCTTGAATATTTTGTAGATAAGATATATGTGTATAATGACCGTCTGGTGATTACATGGTATTATTCAGATGATAAAACATCTATTGACCTAGATGCATTAACAGAAATTACAGAAACATCTGAATCTAACACGGTAGATAGGGTTTCGACATTGCTACAGTCAGATCCATATACTTTTCTGCCATATGTACTGCCATAGCACCATCTGCCACTGCTGTTACTATCTGACGAAGTAACTTTGTTCTGACATCTCCTACAGCATAAACACCCGGAATACTCGTTTCAGTGTTTTCACCTGCCACAATATATCCTTTATTATCCAGTTCTATCTGATTATCTAAAAAATCTGTTGTCGGTTTTCTTCCTATACTCACAAACAGGCCGTCACATTCTATAATGTTTTCTTCTCCTGTAACTGTATCTTTCAACCGCACACCAGTCAATCGTTCTCCATAAATCAGTTCATTTACTGTATTATTCCATCGAAACTCTATATTTTCAGTTTTCATCAGCTGGTCATGGTAGATTTTCGTTGCACGTAATGTATCTCTACGATGAACAATGATGACTTTCTTAGCAATTCGACTTAAAAGAGCAGCATCTGATACAGCAGAATTTCCACCACCAACAACCACCACGATCTTATCTTTATAAAACATACCATCACAGGAGGCACAATAAGCAACCCCATGACCTATCAATTCTTTTTCTTTAGCGAGACCAAGTTCTCTTGGATTTGCTCCAGTAGCAATCACTACTGTTTTCCCAATATAAATTCCCGAACTAGTTTCTACTCTCTTAAGCTTTCCTGTTAAATCCATATTAAAAACTTCAGCATATTCACTTTTAGCGCCAAATTTTTCCGCCTGTTTTTGCATTTTCTCTGCCAATGAAAATCCGTCAATTCCATTTTCAAAACCAGGATAGTTATCAATCTGCCAGGTCAATGACATCTGACCACCTGCAGATAATTTTTCTAAAACAATTGTATCAAATCCTGCTCTGGCTGCGTATAATGCTGAAGTATACCCTCCAGGTCCTCCCCCTACGATAATCATATCGTAAACATGATTTTCATTCATACAGCAGTCCTCCTTTTATTTTTCCAATGCTTCATTAATAAAATTCTCTATCATTATTTTTGATTCAGGTGCAACAATAGAATCTATTGCCTTTCCATCTCGATATAAAACCAGCGTAGGAATTATCTCAATCTTTTCAGCTTCTGCAATCTGTGGTTCTTCATCAATATTTACTTTTCCAGCAATAAGAATATCGCTGTATTCTTCACTTATTTTTTCATAAGCCGCTCCAATTCTACGGCAATAACCACACCAAGGTGCCCAGAAATCAACCAAAACCGGTTTTTCCTTATGAATTAATTGTCCAAACTTTTCTTTATTTATATTTATAGATGTCATATTTTTCAACTCCTTCTCCTATTTGAACTTAATATATCGCATAAAAGATCTTGCTTCTGTGATGATATCACAGAAAAGATAATTTACTTTATTACACTTCTTTTTATTTCTATTTATGGCATATGCCAGTTATATAATTGACGCATCTAAAAAAAGCAAGTATACTATGTTCGTAAAGGAGATAACGGTTATGAACTTCGAAAATTGTTTTCCACTATGGAATGACTTAAATACAACACAGAAAAAAATAATTTCAGACAATTTAATCACACAGTATGTAAAAAAAGGGACAATCATTCACAATGGAAACCTGGATTGCACTGGATTATTACTGGTTAAATCCGGGCAGCTTCGAACCTACATACTTTCAGATG